>LNFM01010061.1_pt1 | contig 33350 bp, 35 predicted proteins | sample 596031 | NCBI WGS metagenome assembly LNFM01 (sample SAMN04254537, study PRJNA301005) | activated carbon metagenome | isolation source: dual media filters at the Ann Arbor, Michigan drinking water treatment plant | place: USA: Ann Arbor | reverse complement strand
CCACGCGCTCCAGGGCATGCGCTGGCCGAGTGATGCGACACGCAGGTAATCGAGCAGGAATACGGTCAGGGCTTCGCGGACTTCGGGCGGCAGGCCGGCATACTTGAGTCCGGCGGCAAAACCGGCGAAACGCCGGGTCGCCCCTGGCGCGGGATTCTCCGCCATCTCAATTGTCCTTGATTTTGCCGGTGGTGATGACCTTGCCCCATTTCTCGTAATCCGCCTTGTGGTACGCGGCCAGCGCTGCGGGGGTGCCGCCGGAAGGCACGGCGCCGTCGAGCGCGAGCGCCTTCCTGATGTCGTCGGTGGCCAGCACCTTGTTGCCGGCGGCATTGATCCGCTCGACCACCGCGGCGGGCAGTCCGGCCGGGCCATAGAGCCCCCACCACTGGCTGGATTCGAAACCCTTGATCGTTTCGGCGACCGTGGGCAGTTCCGGCGCGATGGCGATGCGTTTCGCGCTGGTCACCGCCAGCGCCTTCAGGCGTCCTGCGCGCACCTGCGCCGACACGCTGGGATAGGCGGCGAACAACACCGAGACATTGCCGGCGACGGTGTCAATGGTGGCGGGCGCGGCGCCCTTGTAGGGCACGTGCAGCATGCTGACGCCGGCGCGCTGCGAGAACAGCTCCCCGGTGAGGTGGCTCAGCGTGCCCGCACCGTTGGAGGCATAGGCCAGCGCGCCGGGTTTCGATTTCGCCAGCGTGATGAAGGCCTTCACCGTGCTGACCGGCACCGAGGGGTGGACGGTCATCACGTTCGGCGCGTCGCCGATCTTGACGATGGGCGTGAAGCTGGTCAGCACGTCATACGGCGCCTTGGCGCCGAGATGGGGGTTGATCGAGAGCACGCTCGAGGAGGCGAAGAGCAGCGTGTAACCCGATCATGCCGCCGGCGCCGCCGCGGTTGTCGACGATGACCTGCTGGCCGATCAGCGGCGACAGGCGGGTGGTGAAATGGCGGGCGACGATGTCGGCGGCGCCGCCTGCGGGAAACGGCACGATGACGCGCACCGCCTTGTCGGGGTAACCCTGGGCATTGGCTGCGAGCGGGAAAACGGCGGCGAGCAGCGCCAGTGCGGAGATACGCGGAAATTTCATGGCTGGACCTTTCGATGCTGGGTGTCACGCGGAGCTTGCGGCGGCGCGAACAGGGAGTGATTGCGGTGTTTCATCCCGCCTGGATGCCCTGCGGGTGCGCCATTGTAAACCGCAACGTCCCGGACATTTACCGGCAAAGCCCAGCATATGAGTACCGGCATCCGGATGACACCCGGTAGCCATGCATCTGAATATGCTGATGGACCGGATGCCGCGGACGCGGCCCTCCTTCAGGCGGACGTTTTGCCGAGATACTGGCTGATATCCACCTCGTCGATCTGCTCCGGCCGCATGAAGCGCTGCGCGTACTCGCGATAAACACCGGAGCGCAGGAACAGTGCGAACAGCTCGGGGTCGATGTGCCGGTCCTTGTTCATGAAGGACATGATCTTCAGCGCCTCCGACAGCTTCTTGCCCTTTTTGTACGGACGGTCGACGGCGGTGAGCGCCTCGAAGATGTCGGCAATCGCCATCATCCGCGCCACCGGGCCCATTTCGTCGCGGGTCAGCCGCCTGGGATAACCGCTGCCGTCCATCTTCTCGTGATGGCCGCCGGCAATCTCCGGGACGCTGCGCAGGTGTTTCGGAAACGGCAGCTGGGTCAGCATGACCAGCGTCTGCACGATATGCTCGTTGATCTTGTAGCGCTCTTCCTCGGACAGCGTGCCGCGCGCCACCGACAGGTTGTAGAGCTCGCCCTTGTTGTACAGCAGTTCCGGCACCGCCATGCGGAACCCCCAGGGGTTGTCCTCCGGCATGCGGTCCTGGGGGCGGCGCTCGAACAGGTGTTCGGGCTTGTCGGCGAGCAGGGTTTCGGCGACCGGCAGCGCGCGCGCGGGCGTACGCTCCTTGCGCGCCTTTTCCTCGTGGGCAATGCCGATGCGGTCATCGAGGGTGCGCATCCAGCTGCGCTGCCCGATGGCCTTCAGGCGTTCGATCTTTTCGGGCGCCATGAACTCGCCGCCCTCGTTGCAGGCGGCGACAAAGGCAAAATCGTCATCGAGCTGCTTGAGTTCTGCCGTCAGCCGCGCAAGGGCTGCGGGTTCGGGTTCTCCGGCGGCCACCGCCTTCAGGCAGGCGATCTCGGCATCGCGCTTGAGCACCTCGAAGCGGGTGCGTACTTCATGGATGCGGTCGTAAATCGTCTCCAGCTTGGTGGCCTTGTCGACGATGTACTCCGGCGTGGTGACCTTGCCGCAGTCATGCAGCCAGGACGCGACATGCACGGCTTCCCAGTCCTGCTCATCAAGCCGGAAATCGCGGAACGGCCCTTCGGTCTGGGCGCAGGCTGCGGCAGCCAGCATCTTGGTCAGTTCCGGCACACGTTCGCAATGCCCGCCGGTGTACGGACTCTTGGCGTCGATCGCACCGGCGATCAGCCGGATGAAAGCCTCGAACAGTTCCTTCTGCGCGCGGATCAGTTCGCGGGTCTCGAGTACACCGGCATAAAGCCCCGACATCGCCTGCACAAAGGACAGCTGGGCGTCCTTGATCACGGTGCGCCGCCGCAACAGCATCAGGCCGACCAGTTCGCGCTGGCGGTTCAGCAGCGGCACGGCCACGCCCTGCAGGGCGCCCAGCGCGGCGAAAGGGTCACTGGCGCCCATGCCGGCAAGGTCGGCATCCTGCAGCGGCGCCGCGCGCGCCGTGCCGGACTGCAGGGCCGCATCGACCAGCGGACCGGCGGCACCGGGAACGAGCTCCGGCAGGTCGGCATCGGCGGCGGCGCCGTGGGCATCACGCATCGCCACCGGCAGCAGCCGGCCATCATTGCCGAGATAGAGCACGGCCACGTCGGCGTCCGCGGCCGACATGATTTCGGTGAGCAGCATGGGCAGCAGGCGGTCGATATCCTTTTCCGCAGCGATCACCAGGCTGATGTCGAGGAAGCGGCGGATCGCCAGCTTCATGCCCTCCATCGTCACCGCCAGCTGATCGACCTCCTCGACCACCGAGCTGACCGTCGAGGGCTTCGAAAAATCGAAATGGCGGATGGCATCCGCTTCGGCAGCCAGTGCGTTCAGCGGCCGCGCCACCGCCCGGGCCAGCAGCCAGACCACGGGCACCGCAAAGGCGATGATCAACGCCATGATCAACAGCGCAGTGGAACGCTGCTTGTTGGCGGCGGACAGCAACTCGTCATTGGGTATCGCGCTGACCAGGTACAACGGCCGGCCGCCCTCGACCACCAAGGGTTTGATCGCCACCCGCCAGTCAGCGCCATCGACCTGCAGTTGCAGGCGCAACGGATCCAAGCCCTTCATGGAGGCGATGCGGGGTGCAAGCTGTTGCAGGGCGGGAAGCCCTGAATCTTGCAACCGGGTCAATGCGGGCTTTGCATCCGTCCCGGAACCCACGGTGACCAGCCGGCTGACATCTTCATGTGCAATCAGGTATCCGTCGGCGTTCACCAGCGCGATCTGGGTGCCCGGTGTCACTTTCTGCCGTGCCAGGCGCTCGCCCAGGGTGTCGAGTTCGATGTCGGCGCCGATGACGCCAAAACCGAGGTTGGAACGGGTGGCCAGCGTCAGTCCGACCTTGCGGCTGGAGAAAAACAGATACGGCGGCGTGCGAACCGCGGTCGGCGACGAAAATGCGTCGTTGAACCAGCCGCGGGTGCGCGGATCGTAGGCGGCAGGATAATCCGGCCTGTCTTCCCGGCGCAGCACCTCCATCGCGTTGCCGAGGTAAATGTAGCTGCCGCGCTCGCCGCTGCCGCCGCCGCGCTCGATGCTCTGCACCATGTAACGGGTGTTCGGCGGCGCCTTGAACAGCTCGCGGTCGGCGTCGCCGCGCAGGCGGCGCACGAAAAAGAAGTCGCCGCTGCCGTATCCGACATACAGCGACGACAGTGCCGGTGCCCGGTCGAGAACGCCGCGAAGCATGTCCAGCTGCTCCATGCGCTCGCGCAGCGACTCGGCCCGGGTCAGCCGGTCGTAACTCAGCATGCCGACGGCCATTTCAGCGGGCTCGATGAGGCGCTGGAGGTCGCCCTGGATTTCGCGGCTGATGCGCAGCGTCAGGTCCTCGGCGGAGGACTCCAGCATGTCGCGTGAAGTCTTGTAGCTGATGCCGGCCAGCGAGCCGCCAACGACCAGCAGCAGCACCAGAAACAGCGTCGAAATCTGGATGTGAAGCGGATAGTGGCGTTTCATGACCTGCCCCCTGATGCGTCGTGCAGATATTACGCCTCGCGACGCCCTGCACCTTGATGCCGTCCACAATTTGGTGATATGTCCGGAACAGACACCGGCATCAATGGTCAATCGGCCCCGATCATCAGCGCCGCCCTGCCGGTGATCGAACCCGTCTCCAGCCGCCGGTGCAGCGTCTCGGCTTCGGCCAGCGGCAGCTTCTCGGTCACCAGCGGCCAGATGTCGCCGCGCGCAACCAGTTCCAGCGATTCAACCACCTCCTGCTTCGTCGCGTAACGGCTGCCCATGACCTCGATTTCCTTGCGCATGATCGCCGGCCCGTCGGCATCGAAACGCTCGCTGTGGCCGGCCAGCAGAACCAGCCGCCCGCCCTTGTTGAGTCCGCTGATCGCCGATTCAATGCTCTGCCTGCTGCAGACGAAGTCGAAAACGACATCGACGCCGCGTCCGGCGGTCAGCTCGAGCAATTGCCCGCCAACCCGGCCGTCGGAGGCGTCAATGACGGCGTCGGCACCGCATTTGAGGCAGGTTTCGAACTTGGCCGCCCGGGTGTCCACGGCGATGACCTTGCGCGCATGAGCCCAGCGCGACACCATCAGCATGTGCACGCCAAGGCCGCCGCCCGCGCCGATCACGGCCACGGTGTCGGTCGGCATCACCCGGGCCTTGCGCGTGACCTTCAGCGGCGTGGCAATGGCATCACAGATCACGCCGCATTCCGCGGGCCGTTTTTTCCAGTCCAGGCCTTCGGGCAGAGGGATGAAGTTTTCGGCGGGAAGTTTTATGTACTCCGCATAACCACCATCACACTCGCGACCGACGAACCCGCCGAAGTTGTCGCAGAGCGTTTCGCGGCCGATGCGGCACCAGTAACAATGGCCGCAGGTCAGGTAAAAGTAGGCGGTCACGCCGTCGCCGGCCTTGAGCCCCTGCACGCCGGGGCCGGTGGCGACGATTTCAGCGGTGATCTCGTGGCCGAGGATGCGCGGATACTGCAGCGGCACCCGTCCCGCGCGTGCATGATGAATGGTCAGCCCGGCACCACAGGCCAGCACACGGGCCACCGCCTCGCCGGGACCGGGCACAGGGTCCGGCACCGTGTCCGGTACAAGCGGCTGGTTTTTCCCCTTCAGCAACATGGCCTTCATCAAAACCTCCCCCCTGTTGCCGCAAATCTTACACCGGCGACCGGTAGAATCCCGGTTCCCTGCGGCCCAAGCGCCGCACCCGCACTTTCCTTCCCCGGACACCATGCCTGACACCCCCGCATCCCAGACACGCGAAGCCATCATCATCCGCGGCGCGCGCCAGAATAATCTGAAAAACCTGTCACTGGACATCCCGCTGAACGAGTTGGTGGTAGTCACCGGCGTTTCCGGCAGCGGCAAGTCCTCGCTGGTGTTCGACACGCTCTACGCCGAGGGCCAGCGCCGCTACGTCGAGACCTTCTCGCCCTACGCGCGCCAGTTCCTCGACCGCCAGGACCGGCCGCAGGTCGACCGCATCGACGGCATCCCGCCGGCAATCGCAATCGACCAGGTCAACCCGGTGCGCACCTCGCGCTCGACCGTGGGCACGATGACCGAACTCAACGACCACCTGAAGCTGCTGTTCGCGCGCGCGGCGCATCTGTATTGCCGCGGCTGCGGTGCGAAGGTGGCGCGCGACACACCGCAAACGATCTTTGCTTCGCTGCAGGCGCGGGCGCAGGAAGCCGGTAATCCGCGGCTGGCAATCGCCTTCCCGGTGGCGGTGCCGGCAAACTTCAAGGCGGAGGAAGTGAAGTCGCTGCTCGCCGTACAGGGCTATACGCGGTTCCTGAGCGAAGCCGCGGATGGTTTCGAGGTCGTGCAGGACCGGCTGCGCATGGGCGGCGCCGAACGCGCGCGGGTCATCGAGGCGCTGGAAGCCGCGCTGAAGGTCGGCCAGGGCCGGGTCAACGTGCATCTGCTGGCCGCGGATGACGCCGGCGTCAGCAGCGGCACGGTATGGCGCTACTCCGCCGACCTGCACTGCGCGGAATGCGACATCCATTACGCCGAGCCGAACCCGAGCCTGTTCTCCTTCAACTCGCCGATGGGCGCCTGCGAGACCTGCCGCGGCTTCGGCCGCGTGATCGGCCTTGATTTCGGCCTGGTGATTCCCGATGAGTCGAAATCGCTGCGCGACGGCGCGGTGAAGCCCTGGCAGACGCCTTCAAACAAGGAATGCCAGGATGACCTGATGAAGTACGCACGGCTGCGCGGCATCCCGGTCGACAAGCCCTGGCGCGAGCTGTCGGCAAAGGAAAAACACTGGGTGCTCGAGGGCGAGCCGGAATGGGAAAACTGGCGCAAGTCCTGGCCGGGCACCTGGTACGGCGTCGGCCGCTTCTTCAAGTGGCTGGAAACCAAGGCCTACAAGATGCATGTGCGGGTGCTGCTGTCGAAGTACCGCGCCTACACCGAATGCACGGCCTGCGGCGGCGCGCGACTGAAAACCGACGCACTGCTGTGGCGCATCGGCTCCGCGGAAAACGCCGAAACTGCGCTGGGTCATGGCGAACACCGGCGTGCGCGTTACAAGCCCCACGGCGTGAAGTTCAGCGAAGAACAACTCCAGGCCCTGCCCGGCCTGACCGTGCACGACGTGATGCTGCTGCCGCTGGAACGCACGAAGACGCTGTTCGAGGCACTGGAACTGCCGGCGCCGCTGGACGAGGCGACCGACATGCTGGTCGGCGAGATCCGCACCCGGCTCGATTACCTGAACCGGGTCGGCCTGGGTTATCTCACGCTGGACCGCCAGTCGCGGACGCTGTCCGGCGGCGAGGTGCAGCGGATCAACCTGACCACCGCGCTGGGCACCTCGCTGGTCAACACGCTGTTCGTGCTGGACGAGCCCTCGATCGGCCTGCATCCGCGCGACATGGGCCGCGTGATCGGCGTCATGCACCGGCTGCGTGACGCCGGCAACTCGCTGGTGGTGGTCGAGCACGACCCGCAGGTGATGCTCGCCGCCGACCGCCTGCTCGACATCGGCCCCGGCCCCGGCTCGAAAGGCGGCAGCATCGTCGGCTTCGACACACCGGCAGGGATCATGCGCAAGGCGGATTCGCTGACCGGGCGCTATCTGTCCGGGGCCGTGCACGCGGCGCCGGCGGAAGCGCCGCGGCCGCCGACAAAAAACACGCCGCTGCTGCGGCTGCGTGGTGTCACCGAACACAACCTGAAAAACGTCGATGTCGATTTCCCGCTGCAGCGCCTGGTCTGCGTCACCGGCGTCTCCGGCTCGGGCAAGTCGACACTGCTGCAGGACGTGCTCTACGCGGCGCTGCGCAAGAAACTGGGCAAACCGACAGAGACGCCGGGCACTCACGACGGCCTCTACGGTGCCGATCTCATCGGCGACGTGATGATGGTCGACCAGTCCTCGATCGGCCGCACCACGCGCTCGAACCCGGCGAGTTACGTCGGCGCCTTCGACGCCATCCGCAGCCGTTTCGCGACGGCGCCGCTGGCGCAGTCGCGCGGCTACACCAGCGGCACTTTCAGTTTCAACTCCGGCACCGGCCGCTGCCCGACCTGCAGCGGCAACGGCTTCGAGCATGTCGAAATGCAGTTCCTGTCCGACGTCTACCTGCGCTGCCCCGATTGCGACGGCCGGCGCTGACAATCGATTGCCGACGTTCTGGAAATGACGGTCGCCGATGCACTGGCCTTCTTCAACCATGCGCCGGACATTGCCCGCGCGCTGCAGCCGCTGATCGACGTCGGCCTCGATTACCTGAAGCTGGGCCAGCCGGTGCCGACACTCTCCGGCGGCGAGGCGCAGCGGCTGAAACTCGCCGGCTTCCTCGCCGAGGCGGCGCAGGCAGGGCGCCGCTCCCTCACCCCCGACCCCTCTCCCGGAGGGAGAGGGGAGGCAAATGCTTCCCTTCTCCCTCCGGGAGAAGGGGCAGGGATGAGGGGACGGGGCACGCTGTTCCTGTTCGACGAACCGACCACCGGCCTGCATTTCGACGATGTGCGCAAGCTGCTGCGCGCCTTCCGCAAGCTGCTGGCGGCCGGCCATTCGCTGATCGTCATCGAGCACAACCTCGACGTCGTGCGCGCCGCCGACTGGATCATCGACCTCGGCCCCGAGGGCGGCGACGCCGGCGGCGGAGTGGTCTGCTGCGGCACGCCGGATACGGTGGCGGCACACGACACCTCGCACACCGGCCGCGCGCTGCGCGAATACGCCGCTGCGCTGGGCGCCCCGGCCATGGCGCCGCGGGCGCTGCCGAAACCCGCCACGCGCCACGGCAACACGATCAGCGTCAGCCACGCCCGGGAACACAACCTGAAAAACATCAGCGTTGACATCCCGCGCGGGAAATTCACCGTCGTCACCGGCGTGTCCGGCTCGGGCAAGTCGACGCTCGCCTTCGACATCGTGTTCGCCGAGGGCCAGCGGCGTTACCTCGAATCGTTGAACGCCTATGCGCGGCAGTTCGTGCAGGCGGCAGCGCGGCCCGAGCGATCGAGCAGCGCACCAGCCGCGGCGGCCGCCGCAGCACGGTGGCGACGCTGACCGAGATCTACCATTTCCTGCGCCTGCTCTACGTCAAGCTGGGCACCCAGTACTGCCCGGAATGCGATGTGCCGATCGAACCGCAGAGCGTCGAGCAGATCGCCGCGCGCATCCTCCGCGATTACCGCAACCAGCGCATCGGCCTGTTGGCGCCGCTGGTGGTCAGCCGCAAGGGTTATTACACGGACCTCGCGAAATGGGCGGCGGGCAAGGGTTACACCCACCTGCGCGTCGACGGCGAGTTCATCCCGACCTCGCCCTGGCCGCGGCTGGCGCGCTTCCAGGAACACAGTATCGAGCTGCCGGTCGCCGACATCCGCGTCAAACCCGAGAACGAGGCGGAACTGCGCACCGGCCTCGCCGCCGCACTCGAACACGGCAAGGGCATCGTGCATGTGCTCGGCGGGCTCGACACACTGGCCGCGGCGATGGCCAAAAAGAATCCGCGGCTGGTCCGCTTCACCGAGCAGGTGTATTCGGTCAATCGCGCCTGCCCCTGCTGCAACCGCAGTTTTGCCGAGCTCGACCCGCGGCTGTTTTCGTACAACTCGAAACACGGCTGGTGCGCAACCTGTTTCGGCACCGGACTGTCGCTGGAGAAGGTCGACTGGGACGAGGAGCGCGAGAAAACCGGCACCGAGGAACATGTGCTCGATTCCTGGCTCAACTGGCTGGAAATCGACGAGCCCTGTCCCGACTGCCACGGCAGGCGGCTGAATCCGGTGGCGCTCGCGGTTCGTTACCGCAAGCGTTCGATTGCCGAGCTCGCGGCGCTGCCGGTGGCAAAGCTGGCACGCGAATTCACCGGCGTCTCCTTCAGTGGTCGCGAAGCGGCGATCGCACGCGACATCGTCGCCGAAATCCGCAGCCGGCTGGGTTTCCTCGACGAGGTCGGCCTCGGCTACCTCGCGCTCGACCGCGCGGCGCCGACGCTGTCGGGCGGCGAGGCCCAGCGCATCCGGCTGGCGGCTCAGCTGGGCTCCAACCTGCGCGGCGTCGCCTACATCCTCGACGAGCCGACCATCGGCCTGCATCCGCGCGACAACCGCATCCTGCTCGACACCCTGGCGAAGCTGCAGACCAAGGGCAATACCCTGATCGTGGTCGAACACGACGAAGACACCATCCGCCGCGCAGACCACGTGATCGACCTCGGCCCCGGCGCGGGACGGCTGGGTGGCGCAGTGGTCGCTGCCGGTACTGCCGCCGAACTGCAGGCCAATCCGCAGTCGGTGACCGGGCGCCTGCTGGCGCAGCCCCTGCGTCATCCGCTGCATCCGCCGCGCAGGGTCGACGTGCAAACGCCATCACTGATGATTCGCGGCGCGCGGCTGCACAACCTGCGGCGCGTTGATGCAAGGGTGCCGCTGGGCCGCCTCACCGTGGTGACCGGCGTATCGGGCTCCGGCAAATCGACGCTGGCGCGCGACGTGCTGCATGCCAACCTCCTGCGCCTTGTTGGTGATCGCAAAAAAATATCAATTAAAACAACAGGTTGTGATGGCATTGCAGGGTGGCAGGCCGTTGGCCGCGTGCTCGAGGTTGACCAGACCCCGATCGGCAAGACACCGCGTTCCTGTCCGGCAACCTATGTCGGGTTCTGGGACAACATCCGCCGGCTGTACGCCGAGGCGCCGGATGCACGCATGCGCGGCTACAGCGCTAGCCGTTTTTCCTTCAACACCAGGGGCGGCCGCTGCGAAGCCTGCGAAGGTCAGGGCGTGCAAAAAATCGAAATGAGTTTCCTGCCCGACGTCAAAGTGCCCTGCGACGCCTGCGGCGGCCAGCGCTTCGACGCCGAAACGCTGAGCGTGCAGTTCAAGGGCAAGTCAATCGGCGAGGTGCTGGCGCTGAGCATCGACGAGGCCGTCGAATTCTTTGCCGCGCATCCGCAGATCCACCACGCGCTGCGCCTGCTGCAGGACGTCGGTCTGGGTTACCTGACGCTGGGCCAGCAAAGCCCGACACTGTCCGGCGGCGAGGCCCAGCGCATCAAGCTGGTCACCGAACTGGCCAAGGTAAAGCCGTCCCTCACCCCCGGCCCCTCTCCCGAGGGGAGAGGTGAGGCAGATGTTTACCTTCTCCCTCCGGGAGAAGGGTCAGGGATGAGGGCAGACGCCGGCGCGCGTCCCGGCCGCGGCGGTGCGCAGAAACATACGCTGTACGTGCTCGACGAACCGACGGTGGGCCTGCACATGGCCGACGTCGAAAAACTGGTTCATGTGCTGCACCGGCTGGTCGATGCCGGCAACTCGGTGGTGGTGATCGAGCACAACCTCGACGTGATGGCCGAAGCCGACTGGATCATCGACCTCGGTCCCGAAGGCGGCGACGGCGGCGGACGCATCGTCGCCGAGGGACCGCCGGCGCGGGTGGTGAAGAAAGCGGCACGCTCGCATACTGCACGCATCCTCGGCGAATTTCTGCGGGAGCGCAGCGCATGAAACGGCGTGTCCTGCTGGCCGCGCTGCTGCTGGCAGCCGCGACTGCTTTCGCACAGGATGCCGGCCGCGACTCGGCACTGATTGCCGCGGCGGAGCGCGGCGACACGGCCGCGGTGCGCCAATTGCTCAAGGAAGGCGCCTCGCTGCTCGCACGCGACAGCGACGGCCGCACTGCGCTGGTCGCCGCCGCTTATGGCAACCAGGTCGCGGCCGCGCGCCTGCTGCTGGAGGCCGGAGCCAGCCCCAATGTGCGCGACACGATCGGTCGCACCGCGTTCATGGTCGCCGCGGTTTACGGCCACACCGAAATCCTGCGGCTCACGCTCAAACACGGCGCCGATGTGCGCACCCTGAACCAGTACGGCGGTACGGCTTTGATACCGGCCTCTCACTACGGGCATGTCGAGGTGGTGCGCGAACTGCTGAAAACACCGATCGACATCAACCACGTCAACCGCTTCGGCTGGACGGCACTGATCGAGGCGGTGATCCTCGGCGACGGCGGTGCAAGGCACACCGCGATCGTGCGCCTGCTCGTGGAGCACGGGGCCGATGTCAACAGGACAGACCGCGACGGGATAACGCCCCTCGCGCATGCGCGCCAGCGCGGCTACCGCGACATCGTCCGCATTCTCGAGGCGGCTGGCGCACGCTGAACACCCGGATCCCGGTTATGTTCCGGACAGTTGCCGCGGCAAGGACAACAGCGGCTCTGCGGCAATGGGCGCGGTCTATAATCGGCTGTCCCGCAACAGCGATCCCGATGCCATGTCCTCGTTTTTCAGATTCACCCTTGCCGCACTGGCGGCCGCGCTGCTTGCCTCCTGCGCCACCGTCGACAAGCCGATCCCCCTGCCCGGGGGCCGCTGGGAACTGACCACGTCCAGCTTCATCGACGGCGGCCGCATGCCGGGCCTGCCGCGGGCGACACTGCAGTTCGGCAACGGCCGGATTTCCGCATTCAGTGGCTGCAACACCGGCAACGGCAGCGTTGAATCGGTCGATGGACGGCTGGCGGTTTCACCGCTGGCGGCAACCCGCCGTGCCTGTCCGGAACCTCTGGGGGCCTTCGAGGGGCGGTATTTCAAACTGCTCGGCAGCAAACCCTATTTCCGCGTCGAGGGTGACCAGCTGATCCTCTCGGCCGGTGACGACAGCGCCCGTTTCCGCCGCGCTCCCGCTGCTCCGGAAAAAAACTAACCCCTCCACCGGAGCCATCGATGATCCGCAACACGCTCAAACCCCACGTCAAGGACATCGACGGGCTCGCCGTGCGCCGCCTGCTGCCGTCCGCCGCGCAGAAGATGGTCGGCCCCTTCATCTTTTTCGATCACATGGGGCCGGCGCAGTTCCGGCCCGGCGAGGGCATCGACGTACGGCCGCATCCGCACATCGGTCTCGCCACGGTCACCTACCTGTTCGACGGCGCGATCATGCACCGTGACAGCCTCGGCTGCGAACAGCGCATCACGCCCGGCGACGTCAACTGGATGACCGCCGGCCACGGCATCGTGCACTCGGAACGCAGCCCCGACCAGGAGCGTGGCCGGGCGCGCGGCCTGCACGGCATCCAGACCTGGATCGCCCTGCCGCAGGCCGACGAACGCACCGAGCCGGCGTTCACACACCACCCGAAAGCAAGCTTGCCGGTGCTGCAATGGCCGGACGTGGAATTGCGGCTCATTGCCGGCACCGGGTGGGGGAAGCAATCGCCGGTAAAAACCTTCTCGCCGATGTTCTACGGCGCGGTGACCGCGCGTGCGGCGGCGCAGTTCGAGATTCCGGCGGAACATGAAGAACGCGCCATCTATGTTGTTGACGGTGAAGTCACGGCGGACGGCAGCCCGGTGGCGCAATACACGGTCGCGGTGCTCGAACCCGGCGCACCGGTCGCCATTGCCTGTCCGGGACCGGCACGGCTGATGGTATTCGGCGGCGCGCCGCTGGACGGCGACCGCTTCATTCACTGGAATTTTGTCGCCAGCAGCCGCGAGCTGATCGAGGAGGCGCGCACGCGCTGGCGCGAGCAGCGTTTCCCGCGGGTCCCCGACGAGACCGAGTTCATCCCGCTGCCCGAGCGTTAAAATCACCCTTCAACCCGATTTGAAGCCGGAGCCCCCTTGAGCATAGCCTCGCTGCGCCGCGAATACATGGGCGAAAGTCTCGACGAGGCCGATGTCGCCGCCGATCCCTGCACGCAGTTCCAGCGCTGGTTCGATGAGGCGCTGCGCGCCGAACTGCCGCTGCCCAACGCGATGACGCTGGCCACGGCGGCTGCGGGCGGCGCGCCGTCGGCGCGCATCGTGCTGCTGAAAGGCTTCGACCGCGGGGGCTTCGTGTTTTACACGAACTACCGCAGCCGCAAGGGACGCGAACTCGCCGAAAACCCGCGCGCAGCGCTGCTCTTCCACTGGGCTGAACTGGAGCGCGAAGTACGCATCGAGGGCGTCATTGAAACGGTCACTGCCGCCGAATCCGACGAGTATTTCGCCAGCCGTCCGCTCGGCAGCCGCCACGCGGCCATCGCCTCGCCGCAAAGTGAACCGGTCGCGAACCGCGCGGTGCTTGAACAGAAATTCGCGGCCGCCGCCGCAACCCATGGTGATGCCGCGTTGCGTCCCGCTCACTGGGGCGGTTACCGGCTGCGTCCGGCAAGCGTGGAGTTCTGGCAGGGCCGGCCCAACCGGCTGCACGACCGGCTGCTCTACACCCGTGACGGAGAACGCTGGACCCTCGGCCGGCTCGCGCCCTGATCTCCGCGCGGGAGGCCGGCCGCGTCTGACGCTATACTGGCCGCTCATTCCCGCCCCCCGTACATCTTGCCCGCCCTGCTTTCATCCCGCGCCTACGAATCCCTGCTGGCGTGGTATTTCGTTTCGGTATGGGGCTCGGGATTTCTCGCCACCAAGCTCGGACTGCAGCATGCGGCACCGTTCACTTTCCTGTCGCTGCGTTTCGCCTTCGGCCTGCTTTGCCTGATCCCGCTGCTGCTGATCGTGCGTCCGCGATGGCCGGCAAGCCGCAGCGAAGCCGGACACCTGCTCGTCGCCGGACTGCTGATGCATGCCGTGCACCTCGGCGGCAGCCATTACACGCAGTACCTCGGCATGTCTGCCGGCATCACCGCGGTGTTGCTGTCGGTGCAGCCGCTGTTGACGGCGGTGATCGCCGGGCGCTGGATGGGGGAGCGCATCGGCGCCAGGCAATGGGTCGGCATCGCCATCGGTCTGGCCGGTGTGACGCTGATCGTCTGGCACAAAATTGATGTGCGCGAGGCCACCGCGGGCGCACTGCTGGCCGTCACCATATCGCTGGCGGGGGTGACCGCGGGCACGCTCTACCAGCGCCGCTGGTGCCCGACCGTCGACCTGCGCGCGGCCGCGCTGCTGCAGTTTGCCGGCACGCTGGTGGTGCTGGCACCGCTGGCCTGGCTGATCGAAGGCGCGGCCGTGCGCTGGTCCTGGTCGCTGGCCGGCGCGATCGTGTTCCTGGTCATCGGCGCGTCGTTCCTGGCGGTCAACGCGCTGCACACGCTGATGCGGCGCGGACAGGCCACCCGCGTCACCAGCCTGATCTACCTGACCCCGATTTTCGCGGTTGCGCTCGAGCTGCTGATGTTCGGTGTCGTGCCTTCGGCCATCTCGCTCGCGGGCATCGTGGTCACCTGCTGCGGCGTGGCGATGGTGTCGTGGCAGGGAAAACAGGCCAGGGAAGCCGCCGCATGAGCAGTGCCGGAATCCGTTTCATCCTGCTGCTGACGATCCTGTTGCACCTGGCGTTTGCCGGCATCCGCGTCACGCTGTCGCTGTTCGCGCTCCACCTGCAGGCTTCCGCCCTCGCGGTGGGCATCCTGATTTCACTGCTCGCCGCGGTGCCGCTGCTGTTCGCGGTGGGATGGGGGCGGACCATAGACCGCATCGGCGTGCGCGTGCCGCTGTTCATCGGCGCGGGGGCCGTGCTCGGCGCCCTGCTGCTGGTCGTGGCGCTGCCCCGCCTCGAAACCCTGTTCGTCGCCAGCGCGCTGGCCGGCAGCGGTTTCATGCTGGTACACATCTGTGTCAACCAGGCGGCCGGCCTGCTCGGTGCGCCGGAGGAGCGTTCGCGCAATTTCAGCCTGCTGGCGCTGGCCTTTTCCACTTCGGGTTTTCTCGGGCCGACGCTGTCGGGATTCGCGATTGACCTGGTCGGACATCGCATGACCTTTTTGCTGCTGGGCATCAGCGTGGTGGCCGGCATCGTCCTGCTGTTGGCGCGCCCGGTCCGGCTGCCGGCAAATCCGGCACCGGCGCAGGGCGCTGAACGCAAGCGGGTGATTGATCTTTTCCGCATCCCCAACCTGCGGCGCGCCTTCATCGCCAGCGCGGTGCTGTCGATGGCCTGGGATCTGTTCACTTTTGTGACGCCGATCCACGGTACGCGCCTGGGGCTGTCGGCTTCGACCATCGGCCTGATCCTCGGCTCCTTCGGCGCCGCGATTTTCGTGGTGCGGCTGCTGCTGCCGCTGGTCGTGCACCGCCTCAGCGAATGGCCGCTGCTGATCGGCGGCATGTTGGCCACCGGCGCCGCGATGGCCGTGTTCCCGCTGATCAGCAGCGCGCCGCTGCTGATGGCGGTGGCTTTCGTGATCGGGCTGGCGATCGGCGGCACCCAGCCGATGATCATGTCGGTGCTCTACAACACCGCGCCACCGGGGCGTGGCGGCGAGGTGGTCGGCGTGCGCACCTTCCTGCTCAACCTGACCCAGGCGGGCATGCCCCTGCTGTTCGGCGCCGTCGGCGCAACCCTCGGCATGACCCCGGTATTCTGGGCGATGGCGGCGGCCCTGCTGGTCGGCGGCGGCGTGGTCAGCAGGCGCTGAACACGGCAAAAAAAACGGGGCGCCTGGGCGCCCCGTCTTCTGCGATCCGAGCGGATTATTTCAGGTGCTTGTTGACCAGCTTGGTCATCTCGAACATCGACACCTGCTTCTTGCCGCCGAAAACGTCTTTCAGTTTCTCGTCGGCGTTGATGTTGCGGCGGTTCTTGCTGTCCTGCAGGCCATGCTTCTTGATGTAGGCCCAGATCTTCTTGGTAACTTCGGTGCGCGGCATCGGGCTGTTGCCGATCACCGCACCGAGCGCTGCGCTCGGTTGCATGGCCTTCATGAACGCGGCATTGGGTTTGCGTTTCGCTGCGGCTTTTTTCTTTTTAGCAGCGGGTTTCTTGGTAGCCTTTTTCTTTGCAGCCATCGAGTGTTCTCCCGTAATGTCCGGATAGGATAGTTGGTCAGGTTGGTCAGGTTTGCCGTGATAGCGCACGGTGACGAGAGGATGCCGAGGGAAAACGCCTTTGTCAATCGTTTCCCAGAGGGAAAACCAGAGGGTACCGAGAGGGTACGGCATACATGTTTCCTGGCATTTTCGGGCATGCCGGCGACCCGCCGATCAGGCGGCGTTTGTATCTGCGGCCGACTCGCCGCACAATAGGCTTCCCTCCTCCGCCGCCTCCGGGGAAGCTGCCCTCGGCGCAAGAGCAGAAACAAATCAATGACCTAACCGGGGAATTTGAATTGTGAATCTGCAACATATGCGATCAATGCAGGCGCGACATGCCTTCGCCGCACGGTGACGGGGCATGACCGGAACTCGCCGCTGATCCGCCATCATGGCCAGACAACTCTCGCTGTTTGCCGGTGACGCGCGTAGCGCTGCAGGGCGCCGCCCGGCCGCAATCGCCGCAGCCGAAGTGCCGCAGGAAGTGCGCGATCTGGCACGGCAGTTGCCCAGGGGGCTGCGGCTGGGTACTTCGTCGTGGCATTTCCCCGGATGGCGGGGTTCCGTCTGGGCGGAGACACTGCCGCCGGGCGATCTCGCGCGTCACGGCTTGAGGACCTATGCGCAGCATCCGCTGTTCAGCGCCGCAGGCATAGACCGGGCCTTCCATGCGCCGCTGACAGCACGGCAGTACGCGCTCTACGCCGCCCAGGTGCCCGGCAACTTCCGTTTTGTCGTCAGGGCGCCGGGCACGCTGACCGGTCCGTGGCAGCAGGGTGAGGATGGCGGCCGGGGCGGGCCGAACGTGCATTTCCTGGATGCCGCCTATGCCACCGCCCGTTTTGTCGAGCCTGTGCTGGAGGGACTGGGTGCCACCGCCGGCCCCCTGCTGTTCCAGTTTCCGCCACTGGGACGGACGCTGACGCGGTCGCCGGAACGTTTCATCGCGCAACTGCACGATTTCCTTGAACGCCTGCCGCGGGGACCGCTGTATGCCGTGGAGATGCGTGACGGCCGCATGATCACACGGCGGTTTTTCGCATCACTGAAGGATGCCGGGGCGCGCTACTGTGTCGGCGTGCATGCGCGGATGCCGGCAGTGGCCGCGCAGGCTGCGGCCATGTCGGGCTTCGGACCGGGACCGCTGCTGGTGCGCTGGAGCCTGCGGGCCGGTTACAGCGATGAGGATGCCACGGCACGGTTTTCGCCGTTTGACCGGCTGGTCGACGAAGACGCTGCAACACGGGAATCCATAGCACGGCTGTGCACTGCGACGCTGGCAGCCGGTCAGGAATGCACGGTCATTGCCGGCAACAAGGCCGAGGGTTCAGGACCGCTGACGCTGATCAAACTCGCCCAGGCCATCGTTGCGGCCACCCGCGAACGCCGGCTCGCCGCAGAAACGTGACATAACGCACGTTTCGCAGGTGCTCCCGCCGCTGATCAGGGCTTCAGGCGGGCGGCAAACTGCTTGCGGAACTTGGCCACCTTGGGCGACACCACGTACTGGCAGTACGGCTGGCGGGGATTACGTTCGAAATATTCCTGGTGGTACGGTTCGGCCACGTAGAACTGCGGCGCTTCGGCAATTTCGGTGACGATGGGCCGGTCGAAAACACGCGCGGCGGCAAGCCGGGCCAGCGTCGCCTCGGCTGCGGCTTTTTGCGCGGGCGAATGGTAAAAGATCACCGAGCGGTACTGGGTGCCGATGTCATTGCCCTGTGCATTCAGCGTGGTCGGGTCGTGAATCGCGAAAAACACCTCGAGCAGATCGGCAAAGCTGATCACCTCCGGATCGAAAGTCACCCGGACAACTTCCGCGTGTCCGGTGTCGCCGCCACAGATGTCCTCATAGGTCGGATCCGGCAACTGTCCACCGCTGTAGCCGGACTCGACGGACAGGACTCCGGAAAGACCGTCGAACACGGCCTCCAGGCACCAGAAACAGCCGCCCCCCAGCGTCGCAATCTCGCGCCCGCCCTTGTCTGCATGTTCAAGCACCATGGGTTTCTCCATCAATGGGGAACTGCTGCCTCAGTCGCCGGAAACGGGGGTTCCTGACAGCGGCGACAATCTTTCATGCTTTGCGGTGATAAGCAGTCACGCGCTCGACTTCATTGCGTGACCCGAGCACCACTCCGGCGCGCTGGTGCAGCTTCGACGGCTGGAGATCCAGGATGCGCTCGCGACCGTTGGTCGCGGCGCCACCGGCCTGCTCGATGATCATCGCCATCGGATTGGCCTCGTACATCAGGCGCAGCCGGCCTTCCTTGTGCTTGGCGTCCTGGGGATACATGAAAATCCCGCCGCGCGACAGGATGCGATAGACGTCGGCAACCATCGAGGCGACCCAGCGCATGTTGTAGTCCTTGCCCAGCGGACCGTTTTTCCCGGCGAGGCACTCGTCGATGTAGCGCTTGACCGGCGGCTCCCAGTTGCGCATGTTCGACATGTTGATCGCGAATTCCGCGGTATCCGCGGGAATCTCGATCTTCGGCTGGGTCAGCACCCAGCTGCCCATTTCGCGGTCAAGCGTGAATCCGGCCACGCCGTTGCCGACAGTCAGGATCAGGACGGTCGAGGGGCCATACACCGCGAATCCGGCCGCGACCTGGCGCGAGCCGGGCTGCAGGAAAGCCTTCTCGTCGGGCTCGCAGCCTTCGGGACAGCGCAACACCGAGAAAATGGTGCCTATCGACACGTTGACGTCGATGTTCGAGGAACCGTCCAGCGGATCGATCAGCAGCAGGAATTCGCCGCGCGGATACCGATTGGGAATCTGGTGGGGATGCTCCATTTCCTCGGACGCCAGTGCGGCGAGATGACCGCCCCATTCATTGGCTTCGAGCAGCACCTCGTTGGAAATGACGTCGAGCTTTTTCTGGGCTTCGCCTTGAACATTGTCACTGCCGGCATTGCCGAGGATTCCCGTCAGTGCACCCTTGCTCACCGCGTTGCTGATCGACTTGCAGGCCCGGGCGACAACTTCGATCAGCAGTCTGAGTTCTGCCGAGACCACGCCTTTTTCGCGCTGCTGCTCGACGAGGTACTGGGTGAGTGTAATGCGCCGCATGTTTTCTCCACTAATGGACAGGGCCCGTTGTGCCGGGCTCGGGAACGCGATTATCCGATATACTGGTTTTAACCGGGAGAGAGCCCATGATGTTGATGATTTTGAAAGAGATTTCTCGGCATGCCCTGGTGGCCTGCGCAATGCTGCTGCCCCTGGCAGCCACCGCGCAGGCCACCAAACCCGCGGCACCAGCCATCGCCACATTCGGCGGCGGCTGTTTCTGGTGCATGGAAGAGGCCTTCGACAAGGTGCCGGGAGTCCTGTCCACGGTATCCGGATACATGGGGGGACGCACCCCGAATCCGACGTACCAGCAGGTCTCCACCGGCGGTACCGGTCACAACGAGGTGGTGCAGATCACCTACGATCCGGCGAAGATCAGTTATATCCAGTTGCTGGACACGTTCTGGCGCAACATTGATCCGACGCAGGCGAACGGCCAGTTCTGCGACCAGGGTTCGCAGTACCGCAGCGAGATCTTTTATCACGACGAGGCGCAGCGCAAGGCGGCGGAGGCCTCGAAAGCCGCATTGCTGAAAAACAAGCCGTTTGCGGGCGACGTGCATACGCTGGTGACTGCAGCCAGCCGCTTCTATGTGGCCGAGGAATACCACCAGGATTACTACCGCAAGAATCCCGTCCGTTACACCTATTACAAGACCGGTTGCGGGCGCGAAGCCCGATTGAAGGAAATCTGGAAAACGAAGTGATCGTAACGCGGGCGCGCCACCGGTGTCGAAGCGCCTGCTGCTGATCGGCGGCGGTCACAGCCACGTCGAAGTCATCCGGCGTTTCGGCACCGCTCCGGAACCGGGAATCGAGGTCACCCTTGTCAGCCCCGGCCGCCACGCGCCGTACTCGGGCATGCTTCCCGGGCACATCGCAGGACATTACAGCCATGCGGATTGCCACATCGACCTTGACGCATTGTGCCGTCAGGCCGGCGTGTATCGCATCGACGGCGCTGTCGACCGGCTCGACCTGGAGAAGCGCGTCGCAGCTTGCGGGAACGCCGGAGAACGGCATTACGATGTGCTGTCGATTGATACCGGCTCGACGCCGGCGATCGCGAACATCGCGGGGGCGTCCGATCACGGCATCCCGGTCAAGCCGGTAGCCGAATTCCTCCAGCGCTGGGAACATCTGCGCAAGAGGGCACTCAGCGCGGAGCAGGATGTCCGGATTGCGGTTGTCGGAGCGGGTGCCGCAGGCGTGGAAGTGCTGCTGTCGATGCAATACCGGATCACCACTGACGGCGGACGGGCCCGTTTCACGCTGGTCAGTGACGGCCCCGCCATCCTCGCCTCACACCCGGGAGGCGTGCGCCGCCGGTTTGCAAACATCCTGCGCGAGCGTGGCGTTGCCGTCCGTCTGAACAGCACGGTGGATCGCGCCGGACCGGGCGCCCTGCAATTGCGCGGCGGCGATCAACTGCCCTGCGACGAAGTGCTGTGGATCACCGGAGCGGCTGCACCGGCATGGCCGGCAGCCAGCGGCCTGCGGACGGATGCCGCGGGATTCATTCTCGTCAACGCGCACCTGCAGTCGCTGTCACACCCGCAGGTGTTTGCCGCCGGTGACATGGCCTCCATGCTGCATGCGCCGCGACCGAAGTCCGGCGTGTATGCGGTGCGTCAGGGACCGCCGCTGACGGAGAATCTGCGACACGCCCTGCGCGGCACCCCTTTGGTCGAGTACCGTCCGCAGCAGCGTACGCTGGCGCTGATCAGCAGCGGCAACCGGCATGCGGTTGCTTCATGGGGACCATGGGCGTGGAGCGGTGCCTGGGTATGGCGCTGGAAGGACCGCATTGATCGTGCATTTGTGGCGCGTTACCGAGGGGTCCGGGCGGATCGGGTTGCCCCGTGAAAATAATGCAAGTATTTGTTTTTATTGATATTATTTAACGGTAATGCGCGCAAATTTGCGTTTGCCCACCTGGATCACCGCGCTCGCCCCGGGACCGAGTTTCAGTGACTTGTCGCTGATTTTTTCGCCGTTCATCTTGACCCCGCCCTGAGCCAGCATGCGCAAGGCATCCGATGTGCTCGGCGTCAGGCCCGCCTGTTTCAGCACCGCGGCAATCGGCAGTCCTTCCGCATCGGCACTGAGCGTCACCTCCGGCATCTCCGCAGGCATTTCGTCGCGGCGGAAACGTGCCTCGAAATCGGCCAGTGCTGCTGCGGCGGCGTCAGCGCCGTGGAAACGGGCGACGATTTCCTGCGCAAAACCGACCTTGATGTCACGCGGATTGCGCCCGGCCTTCACTTCCTCACGCCATCCGCGGATGGTTTCCAGCGGCTCAAATGACAGCAGCTCGATGTACTTCCACATCAGCTCATCGGAAACCGACATCAGCTTGCCAAAAATCTCGTTCGGCGGTTCCTGGATGCCGACATAGTTGCCCAGCGACTTCGACATCTTGTTGACACCGTCCAGCCCCTCGAGCAAAGGCATGGTGAGGATGCACTGCGGCGACTGCCCGTGGTGCTTCTGCAGTTCGCGCCCCATCAGCAGGTTGAACTTCTGGTCGGTGCCTAACCCTGGACCAGCGGATAGAGGAATTCATGGATGGCGATCGGCTGCCTGCCCTGGTAACGCTTGGAAAAATCGTCGCGCTCGAGCATGCGCGCGACGGTGTGCGAGGCCGCCAGCCGGATCATGTCGACGGCAGTCATGCGATCCATCCAGGTCGAATTGAATACAACCTCGGTACGCTCGCGGTCGAGGATGCGGAAAACCTGCTCGGTGTAGGTTTTTGCGTTGCGCGCGACTTCCTCCCGGGTCAATGGAGGACGCGTGGCATTTTTGCCGGTTGGATCACCGATCATGCCGGTGAAATCACCGATCAGGAACAGCACGTGATGACCCAGTTCCTGGAACTGGCGCAGCTTGTTGATAAGCACGGTATGGCCGAGATGCAGATCGGGCGCAGTGGGGTCAAACCCGGCTTTGATCCGCAAGGGTCGACCGATGGCCAGTTTTTCGCGCAGTTCGGTTTCGCGCAGCAATTCGTCGCAGCCGCGGCGGATGATTTCGATCTGGCGGTCAATACTGGTCATTTTCCGGTTTCGTAGTGCAATAAAGCGGTTTTCTGCGCCGCGGTACTCTGCTAAGCTTCCGGCAGAAAATTGCTTGTAAATCATAAGGGAAGCGCATGTTTTCTGCGCGATTTGCGATTCTAGCGCAAAAACTTTCAAGCCGGCTTCATGGCAACACGCCGCGCCGCATCGTGCTCGCGCTGGTGCTGCCGTTTGTCGGTGTCATGGCGGCGTTCGGTATTGCACCGGACACCATGACCGACACCATCGAACGCAACACGGTGGTTGAGGAACTGAAACTGCCGCCACTGGCAATGACCGCCGCCGGCCCGGATGAAACGTACTGGCGCGAAGTGCGGATTGAACGCGGCGACACCATCGCCTCGGTGCTGCAGCGGCTGGAAGTTGACCAGGCAAGCGCGGCCCTGCTGCTTCAGCACATCCGGGATGCGCGCGCCCTGTACCGGCTGATTCCCGGACGCACCGTCCGCGCGCATGTATCGGAAACGGGCCAGCTGCTCGCGTTGCGCTACCTGAACGGCACGCAGCTGATGAAGGTCGATCTCGACCGCGATGTCCTTCGTGTGTGGGAGGGGCCGGCCGACGTTGAAACCCGCGTGCACATGCGTTCGGGCGAAATCAGATCCTCGCTGTTTGCCGCCACGGATGCCGCAGGCATGTCGGATTCCATTGCAGTTCAGATTGCCGACGTGTTCTCCACCGATATCGACTTTCACCGGGACCTGCGCAAAGGCGACCGGTTTGCGGCGGTTTACGAAGTACAGTACCACCAGGGCGAGCCGATCAGGGCCGGACGGTTGCTCTCCGCCGAATTCGTCAACCAGGGCAGAACTTTCCATGCCGTCTGGTTCGACAGCGGCGATGCACAGGGCGGCGGTTATTACACGCTCGACGGCAAGAACATCCGCAAGGCCTTCCTGCGCTCCCCGCTGGAGTTCTCACGCATCAGCTCCGGCTTCAGCAATGCACGCCTCCATCCGGTGCTGAAAACATGGCGTGCCCACCGCGGCGTCGATTACGCCGCGCCGACCGGAACCCGGGTCAAGAGCACCGGCAGCGGCACTGTCGAGTTTGTTGGTCGCCAGGGCGGATACGGCAATCTCGTGGTGATCCGGCATCAGTCGAGGTTCACGACCTGGTACGCACACCTGTCGCGTTTTGCCCCCGGCATGCACAAAGGCAAGCGGGTTGCCCAGGGGGAAGTCATCGGCTTCGTCGGCAGCACCGGCATGGCCACCGGCCCGCATCTGCACTACGAATTCCGCATCAACGACGTCCACCAGGATCCCCTGCGGGTGGCGATGCCCCCCGCGCCGCCGCTGGCGCCGCAGCACCGCGCCGCGTTCGAAGCAGTGGCGCAGCCGATGTCCGAGCGCCTGGCGCTGCTGCGGCAGATTCGCACCACGTCCGCGAACTGATCCTTCGCCGCAATGCCCGGCCTGTTCATCGGGTTGATGTCCGGCACCAGCATGGATGGCATTGATGCCGTGCTGGTGGATCTCGCGGCCGCGCCGCGGCTGCGGCATCACAACCACCAGCCGTTCCCGCCGCAACTGCGCGATGCCCTGCTATCGCTGAACGAGCCCGGCACCGACGAGCTGCACAGGGCGGCGATGGCGGCCAATGCCCTGTCACTGGGTTACGCGGCGGCAGTAAGCACCCTGCTGGCGCAGTCCGGCACCAACGCCGGAAACATCGCGGCCATCGGCTGCCATGGCCAGACCGTGCGCCACAATCCGCGGGAAGGCTACACGACGCAGCTCGTGAATGGTGCGCTGCTCGCCGAACTGTCGGGTATCCGCGTCGTCTGCGATTTTCGCAGCCGCGACATCGCCGCCGGCGGAGAAGGGGCGCCGCTGGTGCCGGCTTTCCATCGGGCGGTATTCGCACACCCGGAGCAGTCCCGTGCCATCGTCAACATCGGTGGCATCGCCAATATCACCCATCTTCCGCCTGGCGGCACGGTCACCGGCTTCGACTGCGGTCCGGGCAATGTGCTGATGGACGGCTGGATTGCCGCCCACAGGGACCTGCCTTATGACGCCGGCGGAGACTGGGCCGCGCAGGGTGAGTTCCTGCCCGAACTGCTGCAGCGGTTGCTGGGCAACGAGTTCTTTGACCGTCCGCCGCCGAAAAGCACGGGGCGCGACATGTTCAATCTGCTGGCCTTGCGCAGGCTGTTGGCCGGAAATGAGCGACCGGTCGATGTGCAGGCAACATTATGCGAGCTGACGGCGGCAGCCATCGCGCGTGCACTCGACAGGCACTGCGCGGATGCCAAGGAGGTTTATCTGTGTGGTGGGGGCGCCCGCAACACCCGCCTGTTGGATCGACTGGCGGCGCTTCTGCCCGGCCGCAGACTGGGACTGACCGATGCACTCGGCATCGCTGCAGAATCGGTGGAGGCTGCGGCATTTGCCTGGCTTGCCCAGCGCACACTCGCCGCCGAACCGGGGAATCTGCCGGAGGTTACCGGAGCAAGGGGATCACGGGTACTCGGCGCCGTTTACCCGGCGTAAGACATCACAAAAAACGGGATACCAGGCCTCCCGTTTTTTCGCATCCGGAGATCGCTCAGGCCGAAAACGAAGAGCCGCAACCACAGGTGGAACTGGCGTTGGGATTCTTGATCACGAACTGCGCGCCTTCGACGTTCTCCTGATAATCGATTTCCGCACCGGTCAGGTACTGCAGGCTCATCGGATCAATCAGCAGCGTGACACCGCCCTTCTGCAGCGCTGTGTCGTCCTCGTTGACCGCCTCGTCAAAGGTAAACCCGTACTGGAACCCGGAACAGCCGCCGCCGGTGACAAATACCCGCAGCTTGAGCTCGGAATTGCCCTCTTCTTCAATCAGCTGCCGGACCTTGGATGCGGCATTCTCGGTAAATACCAGCGGATCGGGCAAAACTTCGGTGACTGCATTCATCGCGCACTCCTGAATCGGTTGGCCCCGCGGGCCGTTCGTACAATTATAGTCCTGGACCGCCCGGCTCACTCGGCCGAAGCCGGTTTGAATTTGACAACCTTGTCTGCCTTGACATCGTCCTGGTAGACCAGCCGGCCCTGAACCACGGCCCCCAACTGCATTTCGAGGGTCCGGTAGTAGACATCTCCTGTGACATTCGCCTTGCTCTGCAGTTCGACGTAATCGGCGGCATGCACCGGCCCCACCACGGTACCGTTGATAACCACATGGGAAACGCGGATTTCGCCCTCGATGCGCGCAGCCTCCGACAGCACAAGAGTGCCCGGCTTGCCCTCTGCGGAAAACACGTTCCCGTGCACATGGCCGTCAACACGCAAGCCGCCGTCGAAGGTCAGGTCGCCTTCAATCACCGTGCCGGCACCAATCAGGCAGTCAATGCGGTTCTGGGGTTTGCTGGGCTTGTTGCCGAACATGATGATCTCCTGCTAGGAAATAGTGACATTATGCGTCAGCCGCGGCGCGTCGGAATTACCCTCGAATACGCGGACCTGCAGGCCCTTGACCGCCGCATCCGGAGAAATCCGGAACATGCCCTCGACACGCTGGAACAGTTTGAAGCTGACCTGGTATTCCTTCGCCGGCCGCGAGGAGTCCGGCGGCACCACGAGCACAACTTTACGGCCATCCTGCTGCAGATTCAATACAAACTGCAGGCGTCCGTTGAATTCCTTGGCGCGCTCCCCGGTCTGCACCAGCAGCAGCTGGTAGCGGTATTCGCCGGGCACCGTTTCCGGCATCAGGCGGAAGCGGTTGACGCTGATGGCCCCGTCCTTGCCGGTCGCGGTCAGTGACTGGAAAAAAGCGAGGTCCTCCTGGAGCCGGGCATTTTCCTGGGCCAGGTTCTTCACTTGCCGCTGCAGATCGACGAAGGTTGCCCGCTCGATCTGCAGCTGGCGTTCGGCCGCCGCGGTTCTCGCATTCAGTTCCGCCAGTTCGCCCTGCTGCTTGAGCACGGTTTCGTTGAGCTGTGCCCGCAGGCGCGCTGCTTCGCCCTGACGGAAACCCGCGTATTCCAGTCCGAAGTCATAAGTGAACCATGCCACGCCGGCCACCAGCACACCACCGGCAACAACCCCGGACCAGCGCCAGTACCAGGGCATGTGGGGACGCACCGCCAGCTTCGGCGCATCAATGCCGAATCTCCGCGCGAATGCCTTGAAGAAGCGCTTCATGTGATCAGGGCAGCAAGGCGACCTGCGTCAGCCCGGTTTCTTCGGACAGACCGAACAGGATGTTCATGTTCTGTACCGCCTGTCCAGCCGCTCCCTTGACCAGGTTGTCGATCACCGACAGCACGACCACGGTATCGCCGCCCTGGGGCTGGTGCACGGCAATGCGGCAGGTATTTGCCCCGCGTACCGAGCGGGTATCGGGATGATTGCCCGCGGGCATGACATCGACGAAGGCTTCCCCGGCATAACGTTTCTCGTACAAGGCCTGCAGGTCGACGGGCTTGGTCAATCGGGCGTACAGCGTGGCGTGGATGCCGCGGATCATCGGCGTCAGGTGCGGTACAAAAACCAGCCCCACCGGATGACCGGCAACCCGTGCAAGACCCTGCGCAATTTCCGGCTGGTGGCGATGACCGCCCACACCATAGGCCTTGAAATTGTCGGCCGCCTCCGCGTGCAGGATATGGGTCTCGGCCTTGCGTCCCGCGCCGGACACGCCGGATTTGGCATCGGCAATCAGGTGACCGTCATCCACGCAGCCGGCCTCGATCAGCGGCAGGAAGCCCAGCTGCACCGCCGTCGGATAACACCCGGGATTGGCAATCACGCGGGCCTTCCTGATCTCCGCACGGTTGATTTCGGGCAAGGCATACACCGCCTCGGCGACCAGTTCCGGGCAGGCGTGCTTCATCCTGTAATACTGTTCCCATACCGCAACGTCGCGGATGCGGAAATCGGCGGCAAGGTCAATCACCTTCACGCCCGCATCGACCAGCGCGCGCGCCTCCTGCATGGCCACGCCATTGGGTGTCGCGAAAAACACCACGTCGCACTTCTCCAGTCCGGCCGCTGCGGGCTCGCTGAAACTCAGGCTCACCCTGCGGCGCAGGTTGGGAAACATGTCCGCCACCGGCATGCCGGCTTCCTTGCGCGAGGTAATCGCCCGAAGTTCGCAATGCGGGTGTTGTGCCAGCAGCCGCAGCAGTTCGACACCGGTGTATCCGGTGCCGCCGACGATCCCGACCTTGATGAGTTTTGCCGTCATGCCCCGATCATCCTCCCTTGCACCCTTCATGACCCGTCATCCGTCGCCCGGCGGCGACAGTCCCGCCAGAGACGACAAAGCCGCCCTCGGGCGGCTTTGTACGAACTTCCGTTCTGCCAAATATCGTTAACGCTTGGAGAACTGCTTGCGCCGCCGCGCCTTGCGCAAACCGACCTTTTTACGCTCCACCTCGCGGGCATCGCGGGTAACCAGCCCGGCCTTGCGCAGCACAGGCTTCAGCGCCGCATCATATTCGATCAGGGCACGGGTGATGCCGTGGCGAACCGCACCTGCCTGGCCGGATTCACCGCCGCCGGTCACGTTGACGCTGATGTCAAAGGTATCCAGCTTTTCGATCAGTGCAAGCGGCTGACGCACAACCATGCGTCCGGTTTCGCGCGAAAAGAATTCATCCACCGGCTTGCCGTTGACGACGATGCTGCCTTTGCCGGGTTGCAGGTATACGCGGGCCACCGCACTTTTGCGACGGCCGGTACCGTAGTTCTTTTGAACTGCCATGGTCTTTAGTCCTGGATTTCGAGGGTCTTGGGCTGTTGAGCGGTATGCGGATGATCGGTGCCCGCATACGCCTTCATTTTTTTCAGCATCGCGTAACCGAGCGGGCCCTTCGGCAGCATGCCCTTCACCGCCTTCTCGAGCACCCGCGCCGGGAACTTGGCGTGCATCTTCTCGAAGCTGGTGGTGTAGAGGCCGCCCGGGTAGCCGGTATGGCGGTTGTAGAGCTTGTCCTTGGCCTTGTTGCCGGTGACGCGCAGCTTGTCGACGTTGACCACGACGATGAAATCACCGGTGTCAATGTGACGGGTGAATTCGGGCTTGTGCTTGCCACGCAGGCGGTGGGCGATTGCGGCGGCCAGCCGGCCCAGCACTTTGCCGGAGGCGTCGACAACGTACCAGTCGCGTTTGACTTCGCTGGGTTTTGCGGAATAGGTCTTCATGCTTGATCCTGCGCGTTCCTGGTGATTCAGGGAAACCGCGAATTCTATGGGAAATCAAGTGGATGTGTCAAACTGCTGTACCGCAACAAAAACGCCAGTCACCCCCTGACTCTAAAGCAAAATATCCTTAATAAACAATAATATAAAAGCAATGTTGTCCTGGCAAATCACCAACGCCCTGTCATCCCTGCTGATCCCCCCGGGCCTGCTGCTGGTGGTTTTTGCGACCGGCCTGACACTCATCCGGCGCCGGCCTCATGCCGGGCGCGCGCTGTTGATCGCCGGCACCGCCGGCCTCTATCTGCTATCAATGCCGCTCACCGGCAGCACCCTGCTGCAGGCCTGGGAAACCCCCGCGACGGTGTCCGGCGATTATCCTGCAACCGCAGCAATCGTTGTCCTGGCCGGCGGTCGGTACCGGCAGGCTCCGGAGTACGGAGGCGACACCGTAAATGCAATGAGCCTGGTGCGCCTGCGTTACGCAGCCACCCTGCACCGGCGCAGCGGACTGCCGGTACTCGTCAGTGGCGGCAGTCCCGACGGCGCCGCAACCAGCGAGGCGCAGGCCATGCGGGAGACGTTGGAGAACGAGTTTGCCGTGCCTGTACGCTGGAGCGAAAAACGGTCAGCCAACACGCTGGACAATGCGCGCAATACCCGCGAGATCCTGGCTGCGGAAAACATCCGTCACGTCGTTCTGGTCACCCATGCCTGGCACATGCCCCGTGCGCGCCTGGCTTTCGAGCGTTCGGGTTTCGAAGTCATTGCAGCACCGACAGCCCATACCACCCCCGGCCGAATGACCGTGCTCGACTTCCTGCCCGACGCCGGCGCCCTGCTGAAGAGCGCCCTGTTTTTTCACGAAGTCATCGGCACAGTCTGGTATCGTTTGCGCCTCATTTTCCAGGGCTGAGCGCAGGAGCACCCATGAAAGCACGCATCAAGTGGATCGAGAATGTCAGTTTTGTCGCCGAGTCGGGCAGCGGGCACGCACTGGTGATCGACGGCGCGCCTGAAGGCGGCGGCCGCGACCTGGGCCCACGGCCGATGGAAGTGGTGCTGATGGGCACCGGCGGCTGCACCGCCTATGACGTGATGCACATCCTGCGCAAATCGCGGGCGCCGGTCACCGACTGCGTGCTGGAAATCGAAGCAGAACGTGCCGACGAAGATCCCAAGGTGTTCACCAAGATCCATTTCCATTTTGTCGTCACCGGCAGGGGCCTGAAACCGGCCCAGGTCGAACGCGCGGTACACCTGTCGGCGGAAAAATACTGCTCGGCCTCGATCATGCTCGGCAAGACAGCCGCCATCACCCACGATTTCGAGATCCGCGAAGACGGGGCCTGAAGCCCGCCGCAACGCATCAGAGCAGGAACGCGCCTCCGGTCATCACCTTCGAGGATGCCTGCATCGCCGCCTTGACCGGCGCCGGCAGTTCGGCGCCACCGTGGCGCAGCGCTGTCGTCGCATGCCGCGCCTCGTCATCGCGCATCTGCTCGACAATGGCGCGGCTTTTCCGGTCATCCGCCGGCAGACGCGCAAGATGCGACTCGAGGTGCCGGACAACCTGGCGTTCCGTCTCGGCAAGAAATCCGAGATTCCAGCGATCCCCGAGAGCACCGGCTGCCGCACCAAGGGCAAACGAACCTGCATAAAACAGCGGATTGAGCACACTCTTGCGCCCGCCCAATTCGGCGATGCGCTGCTCGGTCCACGCCAGATGCTCGATCTCCTCCTGGGCAGCCTCCTCCAGCGCAGCACGCGCGCCGGAGTCCCGGGCGGTCATGGCCTGACCCTGATAGAGCGCCTGGGCGCAGACTTCGCCGGTATGGTTGACCCGCATCAGCGCGGCGGCCAGAGCACGCTGCGCGCTGCTCATCTCGGCATCCTGGAGGTTTTCTCCCGGAACCGGGCGCGTGCTGCGTGCGGGCGCAAACAGGGTGCGCAGGCCCTTGTCAAAACCGATGATCAGATCGTCGAGTCCCATGATGTTCAGGCCGCCTTTCCAAACAGGCGCTCCAGCTCGACACCCGGATCCGCGGCACGCATGAACGCCTCGCCAACCAGAAATCCGTGCACATCGTGGGCGCGCATTTTTTTCACATCTTCGGGTTTCAGTATGCCGCTTTCGGTGATCACCAGCCGGTTGTCCGGAACACGCTGCAGCAGCTCCAGCGTCGTGTCCAGTGTGGTCTCGAAAGTGCGCAGATTGCGGTTGTTGATGCCCAGCAGCGGCGTGCGCAGCTTCAGCGCAGCATCCAGTTCCCCGCCGTCATGCACTTCGACCAGGACGGACATGCCCAGTTCCAGGGCAATGGCCTCCAGTTCGGCCATCCGCGAAAACTCCAGCGCGGCGACAATCAGCAGGATGCAGTCGGCACCGGCGGCACGCGCCTCGTACACCTGGTACGGTTCCACCGTGAAATCCTTGCGCAGCACCGGCAGGCGGCAGGCCGCGCGCGCGGCTTTGAGGTCATCCAGCCTGCCCTGGAAAAACTGCCTGTCGGTCAGCACCGACAGGCAGGCGGCGCCGTGGCGCTCATAGGTCGCGGCAATCGCCGCCGGGTCAAACTGCTCGCGCAGCACCCCCTTGCTGGGGCTGGCTTTCTTGACCTCGGCAATCACCGCGGGCCGGCCTGCGACAATCCGCGACCGCAGCGCTTCCGCAAAATCGCGCGCGGGTGCTGCAGCACGCGCGGCAGCCTGTACATCCGCCAGTGGCAGCTGCGCCCGGGCTGCGGCCACTTCCTGCGCCTTCACCGCGAGTATGCGCTGCAGGATGTCAGACATGGTTTTTTGTGAAATCAACAAACTGGCCGAGTTTTCTCCGTGCAGCACCGCTCTCCATCACCGCCAGGGCTTTCGCAACGCCTTCCACCAGGGTTGGCGCCAGCCCGGCAACGTAAATGCTCGCGCCGGCATTGAGCGCGACAATGTCACGCGCCGCACCCGGCTTGTTCTCCAGCGCGCCGAGCAGCATGTCCCGCGACTGCGCGACGTCCTCGACACGGATTGCCGCATTGCTGTGGGTCTTCAGCCCGACGTCTGCCGGTGCCACCATGTATTCGCGCACCTGGCCGTCCTTCAACTCACCAACCGCCGTGGGACCGCTGATCGACAGTTCGTCCAGCCCCTCCAGACCGTGCACGATCATCACCCGGCGGCTGCCCAGCCGCTGCAGCACCCGCGCCTGGATGCCGACCAGGTCGGGATGGAACACACCCATCACCTGCTGTTTGGCGCCCGCCGGGTTGGTCAGCGGCCCGAGGATGTTGAATATGGTTTTCACCCCGAGTTCGCGGCGCACCGGCGCGGCGTGTTTCATCGCACTGTGGTGATTGGGTGCGAACATGAAACCGATGCCGGTCTGTGCAATTGACTGCGCCACTGCCTCGGGTTTCAGATTGATGTTCACGCCGAGCAGTTCCAGCACATCTGCACTGCCCGACTTGCTGGATACCGAACGCCCGCCGTGTTTGGCGATTTTTGCACCAGCCGCCGCGGCCACAAACATCGCCGCAGTGGAGACATTGAAGGTATGCGCGGAGTCGCCGCCGGTGCCGCAGGTGTCGATCAGTTCCGGCGTGTCCGGCACCGGCACCATGGTCGCAAACTCCCGCATCACGGTGGCGGCAGCGGCGATTTCACCGATGGTTTCCTTCTTCACGCGCAAGCCGGCGATGATTGCGGCGATCAGCACCGGCGATACTTCGCCGCTCATGATCTGCCGCATCAGCGACAGCATTTCATCATGGAATATTTCGCGATGCTCGATGACGCGCGTCAGCGCCTCCTGCGGTTTCATCACCGTTTCTCCTCGAGGAAGTTCTTCAGCATCCGGTGGCCATGTTCGGTCAGTATCGACTCCGGATGGAATTGCACGCCTTCGACCGCCAGCGTCCTGTGGCGCACGCCCATGATTTCACCGTCATCGGTCCAGGCGGTGATTTCAAGGCAGTCCGGAACCGTCCCGCGCTCGATCACCAGCGAGTGGTAACGCGTCGCCGAAAAATCCTGCGGCAAGCCGCGAAACACCCCAGCATCGAGGTGCCGGATGTGGGAAGTCTTGCCATGCATCAGCTGTTTTGCATGAACGATTTTCCCGCCGAAAGCCTGGCCGATGCTCTGGTGGCCAAGGCAGACGCCAAGAATCGGTATTTTCCCGGCAAAAGTCCTGATCGCCGGCACGGATACACCGGCCTCGTTGGGCGTGCAGGGTCCGGGTGACACGACGATGCGCCCGGGCTTCATCTTCGCGATCCCGTCAAGCGTGATCTCGTCGTTGCGGTGCACGGCAACCTCTTCCCCCAGCTCGCCGAAATACTGAACCAGGTTGTAGGTGAAGGAGTCGTAGTTGTCGATCATCAGCAGCATGGCGATCCCCTCAGTCCAGGCGCGTGTCGAGACCGGCTTCGGCAATCTCGGCCGCGCGCAGCAATGCACGCGCCTTGTTCTGCGTTTCCTGCCATTCGGCCTCGGGCTCGGAATCCGCGACCACGCCGCCACCGGCCTGCACATGCAGCCGGCCATCCTTGATCACCGC
>LNFM01003121.1_pt1 | contig 33358 bp, 32 predicted proteins | sample 596031 | NCBI WGS metagenome assembly LNFM01 (sample SAMN04254537, study PRJNA301005) | activated carbon metagenome | isolation source: dual media filters at the Ann Arbor, Michigan drinking water treatment plant | place: USA: Ann Arbor | reverse complement strand
GAGCTCAACGAGCGGCCAAGAAAAACTCTGGACTTTCGCACCCCAGCAGAGCGATTTAGCCAGTGTGTTGCATCGACCCATTGAGGTCGCCCTCAATTGCGGTCAGTGACTTGGCACACACAGAGATGGCACGCTTTCGCCGATTGCGGACGTTCAGCGCTTAATTGCCCAGCCCAAATAGTAGATGGCGGTGAAGATCGCTGACCTGGCCGCACGGCCACGCATTCTATCCTTTCACCACATGCGGCTTGCGCATGAGGAACTTCGAGCCCGCGATTTCGAATTCGAGCGCGTTCGCCTCGGCAAAGCCGTCCACCGCCTTGACGACGCCCGACCAATACGGGTCGTAGTCATCGCCGAATAAGACGCCGCCCGGCGACAACAGGTCGAAGTAGAGCTTCAGATCCATGGAGACCGCCTCGAACTCATGGCCGCCATCGATGTAAACCGCGTTGGGATGCACGCCGAGTTTCTTCAGGATGTAATACGCGGCCGTTGAGGTATTGGGCAGCGGGAAAACGCGATCGCTGATCCCTTCGTGCTGAAGGTTTTTGATGAATTGTCTGAACAGCGACGGATAGCCGCCGCGCAGCAGAAGCGACTGACGGTATTTGGCGTCCAGCCAGCCATCGATCCCGCCAAGCCAAGTATCGACGCAAATAAATTGGCTTGCCACCGCATGCTTGCGCGCCGCGTGCGCCATGGTGATCACCGATGCGCCCTTCCAGGTGCCAACCTCCAACACGATGGCGGGCTTGAACTCGCTGATCACGCGTTCAAAGATCGGATGATCGCTGCCCCATCCCTGCAGATCCACCGGCAGATCGAGGTCGAGCGCTGTGTAATCGTGATCGATGCCAATGGAGCGGAATTTCTCAGCGAGTGTGGCCTCTTGCATGGTCTGAAGCTAGAACCTCCACCCAGGTTCCCGCAAGGCGCTTCATCCTTATTGCCGCAAGCCGGACTTTGACGCGCTTAGAGTCCCATCGCGGAAGCCACGGCATCGCTCACGATTGCGACCATTTCTTCGGCCTCGCCAACTTCGACTCGCGAATAGATAGGAAAGCATACCATGCGGCGGGCCAAGTCTTCCGAGATCGGGCATTGGGCTTGTTCGGGTGCCGGCATCGAGGAAAGCGCCGGGCGATAATAGCGCCGCACCTCCATTCCACGATTAGAAGCGTGCGCCTGCGCTGCAAGAACGGCGCTCTCCGAAGACATGAGCACCGGAAATAATTGCCAGCAACTAGCGACCACGTTCGTGAGAAAAGAAACGTGCGAATGTGGGATTAACGCATCAATGTAACTCTGCGCAAGGACGCGCCGACGCGCAAGGCGTTCGTCGAAACCATCCATCCCCGCAACCGCTACGGCCGCTTGCACTTCCGCCATCTTTCCATTGATCCCCCAGGCCGGCCCGCCATCGGCGCCCAAAGCGGGCAGGCCAAAATTGATCGCTGACCGCAAGTGTCGCTCCTCGTCCTTATCGGCGAAGATCAGCCCACCTTCGCCGATGCCGAACGGCTTCGTCGCGTGCAGCGAATAGATCTCAAACACACCGGCGTTCTCCCAATTGCGCCGGCTGACGCCCAGGCCAGCCGCGTTGTCGAGCACCAGCAACGCTCGGTGCCGGCGCGCCACTTCAACATGCTCCGAGAAATCCGTTTGATGACCAAACGGACAGACGAGCACGGCGGCGGCCGCCGCCGTCTCGCTCAAGCGTTTATCGAGCATCTGTGGCGTGACGACCCAGCTCGTTTCATCGACGTCGCAAAACGCGGGCGTCAAACCCGACATCCGGATCGCTGAATAAGTCGCCGGGAACGTAAACGCCGGAAGCAGCACCACGCCCTCGACCCGCTTGGCGATGAGCGGCGCCGCCAGCGCCGCCGTTGCGCTTGAGGCGGCCACGCAGACACTGGCGTCAAATCCCCATCGCGCGGCCGCCAATGCTTCGAATCTGCGCGAAATTCGACCAAAATTCGTAAACCAATTGGCCGCGTAGGCCTCTTCCACATAAGGCAGCCACGCTTTCACATCGGGAAGCTCGGGTCGCACGAGAGGATATTTCATCCGCGCAGGCTCATACCATCACCTCTGATCGACGCTCAATCAGCCCCGTTCGTGCATTGCCTTGAAGAAGGCGTCGCGCGCTAGCGTATCGTAGTCCGGCTCATCGAACACATGCAGCAGCGACAAGTGCCGGTGACGCACGCGGTTTGCTATCCCCGCTTTAAAGCCCAGCCGGCGCACGGCGGCCGTGAAATGTCCATCCGTCGTAATTGGCGTGCGGCGCACGACCTCGGTCCGGTAAATGCAGATTCGCCCCGGCGGCTGGAGCTCTAGATTGAGCCGCGCCGGGTCGTCTTGGGGATAAGCGCGCTCTGGACTGTGGGCCTTCAAGAGCGCCTCAACCCGATCGCGGCCAAGTCCTACAGGGGCGATTCTGGCCGCGTCCTCGATGTCGACAAAATCGCTGGCGTCGATCAGCGAGCCCAAATAGCCGATGTCGCTGTGCTCACCCATGAGCGCTGTGAATTCGCTTAGCCAACAGGGCTCGCTCGGCTGCACCTCGACATCGCCTTCGACCAACACGAATGTCCCCGGCAGCGTCGCCATGCGGTTCGCCACAACGTTCGCGAACGTGTGGGGATCATTTGCCGGCGAGAAGATGATATCGGCGAACATGCCGCGCCGCTCAAACCCTGCGATCACCTCGCGGACCAGTGGATTGCGCGAGCCGTTGTCGATCAGGACGAATTCCGCCGGCTGCTTCGTGTGCCGGAAAAGACTGTCGAGCGTCACCCAGAGATAGATCGGCCGCTCCCAGGCCAGCACAAATACGGGAATGCGATGCACCTCTTCCACCTCCTCTGCGCGTTATTCCTTCCGAAATTGCGCGGCCGCGCCTGTGCTCCAAAGCCGATGTCTGCAACGCGGCGAGCGCTAAGGCTCGAATTCGCCGCGGCTCTCATGGCAAGGGATTACTCAAGCATATGGAGGTCGTTCCCGCACAATGCGTATAGATGGACCCGCACCGGTCTTGCCCCCAATTGGCTTGAACCGCACCTTAGGTTAGGGCTCAGGCCAACCGCAAGACTAACCCTCTGTCCGGGGTCGACACCATGACAACATCGTTTCTCGCGCCGGAAGAAGTTGAGGCGATTGGTCTCGTCGCGCACGCAACGGCGCTGGTTTCCAGAAAGGCGTCCTTCTACGGAGCATCTCGAATCCGCATTGGCGCGCATTCGCGCATTGACGATTTTTGCGTTCTGTCTGCAGGCGGAGGTGGGATCGAGATTGGTCGTTACGTCCACATTGGTGTCGCATCGACGCTTATTGGAAGCGGCGCGATCACGATGGCGGACTTCTCAACGCTGTCGGGACGCGTGAGTGTCTATTCGTCGAGTGACGACTACTCCGGCGTTCACATGACCAACCCGACGGTGCCAACCGCGTTCAGGGCAGTCGATGGGCGCGCGGTCACGATCGAAAGGCACGTGATCGTTGGAGCAGGGTCGGTCATACTACCTGGAACTACGCTCGCTGAAGGCGCGGCCGTCGGGGCGCAGAGCTTGATATCGAAAGATGTTGCCGCTTGGACAATTGTGGCGGGACAACCAGCGCGACCACTGCGCGCTCGTTCACGGGATTTGCTTCAGTTTGAAGTCACTCTCGGCAAAGACGACGCATAGCACCGTGCGTTGAGTGCCATAGCCGGTACTTGTCCCTGTCGATACGTGCTTACTGAAACCCTAAGCCTTCATTGTCTTATGTAGAGCCATCCGCCCGGTGAAGGGCACACTGTGAGACTGCGGTGCCACCACCTTCCACCGCTGTGGCTCTCTGGGGGTGGTGTGGTTGAGATCACTGCAAGGACGCCTTCGGGCGCCAAACGCTTAGTCATGGTGTCCAAAAAGACTAACGGATCGTCGTCGCCGATCGAAGCAACGCCATAGCGAAAGTGCGTCGGCGCTTCTTCGCTAGCCTCGAAAAAGACAAGCTCCCCGTCGGCAAAATCGTAGGAGTTCCACGCGCGGAAGACCTCGCGCCAGGCTTCTCGTTCAGCGTCGGTCATGTACGTCTGTAATAAGGCGTGTGATGGTTCGCAATATTCGATTTCTTACCCCTGCTCTGCTCTTCGCTGACGAACTAAGAAAGCACGAACGCTGAACGGCGCAAAAGGGCCAGCGTTGGGCGTAGCGCGAATTTCACTGAACGGCTGGCGCGCTCCAATCAGGCCAATCGCGTGAGGCTTGTGCCACCGGCACGCCATCGCCGAACGCTGCCGTAGCAGCGTGCGCAACGAGTGACCGGAATACGCGTGCAGAGGCTTTGTTACTTTGGGTCTGCGCTCGCGCAAGCCCGCTCTGCAACCTCTATGCGCTTCAGCTTTTCTAGAAGCGCCGGGGGGATCGCACCCTCCGTGATGCGGTAGCTGTCGCACAGGACCGCACTGATCTGTTCGAGGCGCTCTGTGCGCACGTCGACGTGCTGGCTAAACTCCATAGAAAATAAAGTCCGTTACCGTCGCTTGCGTTCCGATTTCATGATCTCTTGGCCGGTCGCGATACCGTATGGATTTCGCCTTGGGTTTCGCCACGAGCAGCCACGTGTCCGATAGCGCACAGACTCGTGTGACGGGCCTGATACGTCACGGCGAGAGAGACGCAACGCCCTAACGGGAGTGCGCCATGAGCAAACTTAAAACTCGCCGCCTATCAGCCGACTTAGCGGAGGTCTCGGCGCAATCATCGATGGTCCCACGGCCGCAGATGACCGTCTGCGCCACCTGCGGCCAGATTTTCGACATGCGCAAGTTGGCGCTCGCCTATCACCACGACCTCGAGCCGCACGACCCGCTCTAGTAGCGGCAGATGGAGAAAAGCGGCCCCTGGGTGGCAGAGGCCGCTTTTTCCTTAGCTGTGCGCGCTGTGGGCGGGGGGGGCTTTAGGCGCGCACCCATCAACGCCGGTGGATGTGAAGCGTTCCGCTCTGTGTTGTTAGAGTCGATCGCGTAGCGTGCATTTGCAGACCCGGCGGCCAACATCCCACACTTCTATGTCGCAGCCATCCGCCAACAGAGACCCGGCGATCTCCTTCGCGGAGCCATCATTTTCGCATTCAATCCAATGCACACACGTGACGGCATCCAATTCGTCTACGGCGAAGAATCGATAGGTCGTCATTGCCTCGAGATGGATTTGATCTCCCATCTAAGTCGTGATCCGTCCTGCGATGCCATTTTGTCGTGCGACTGCCGACATCAGGGAGCGGGCGTCGTCGACAGCGACCGGTTCGTCCTCGATGACGGTACGCCGTGCAAGGCGTGAGACCACTTGATGAACGAGGAAGTGGGCCTCGTTCAGATCGTTCGTGTACTCGCGCGCCCATGGTAAGAGTTCCGGACCAAGAGCGACAACTTGATTTGGTGACATGCGATCTCCTTGACCTCTTGTCGCCAACAAGCAGCATCCAGCCGCTTGAGTCGGTGCGGCGAACGACACATTGCAAACTGTCACTGTTATTTGGTCCGGCGAACCGTATTCGGTCATCAAACCTCTCGCCGATCCAGAGAGGCCGTTGCCCGCACGACTGCCAATGACTGCAACGGGCCAATTCATGACCCGCCGACAAAAAGTTACGAGTGGCCAGAGCGCCTCCATCTCAGTCACTCGGAGATGTCGCCAAAATCCCAGAAGCGGAGGTGCAGGTTGCTTGGTCATATAACGCGGCGCCGCGGCCCGCGATCTTGTCTTGCATCCCCAGCCCGGAGAGGACAATGCAAACGCCGGCCTCGTCGCCGCGCTCATTGCAAACCAGGTTGAGATCTATCTCTGCGGCCAAACGGCGGCGCATTACGACATCGGCGCAGATGACTTGTTGCCGGATGTTAGGCTTGCGCTCTCGGCGATGACTGCGCACGCCTTGCTGCAGCAGCAGGGATACACCTTGAACCCCTCCTAGCTGGAAAGGCTTTCTCGCGACCCAAGCTGCCGTGCAGCGGCGGCGACAGCCCCGCGCGCAATCGCAGACGCCCTGCACTTTTGCCTGCCGAGAACGCGCACACTGACCGTCTAGGCTGCGCGACGCAATCGCGTTTGGCGCCCCACTGGACTGGACGGCGCTGAACGCGGTGAAGCCGCGTGCGGCAACCGCCATGGCGCAATGGCGCAATCAAGCAGTGCATTCACCCAATGTTCTGATTGGACACTTTTGCTTTTCAGCGCCGCGTGGCTGAGACGTTCTGCGAACTATCGATGCGACCTTGGACTAGATTGCAAACGAGAGAGCGGGCGCTGACAGCCCTACTGTGAAGGGTCAAAGGCCGTGCGCAGGATTTGGCCAGACCAAAGCAACAACCACCGCTGCCCAGACCAGCGCCCAGAAGAGCCACGTCACGGTGGGATGGCGGGCTTGCCACTCCAATATGCGCTTGTGCAGCATGGCCGATCCCATCCCTCTCGTTACCGCGTCTTGGCGAGGGAAACGCCGGTTTGCCGAATTTGTCGTTGAGCAGGGTCAATCGCGGCGGCTCCTGCGCGCGCAAGCGTGTTCGGCGATGAAAATTCCTTTCACTCGCGGGCGTCGTGTTTTCTCTGGTGCGCAGATCGCATGAGCGGCGCGATCAGCCAGGCTGTGGGCGCTGACAGAAGAACACTGACGCCGATGACCAGTGGAATGAGTTGCGCTGCCGATGCTTTGAGCGGCGTGGCCAACACGATCACCACGCCAATGCCGAAAAACACGCCCTGCACCATCATGAAAATGATGGCGGCGATCTGTAAACGTATTGACATAATAAGAGCCTGGTCGGTCAGCCGCCCAGCGAGGAAACGTGACCGGACACCCGATGTTCCTGAGTCCGCCCGGGAGGATAAGCGGCGCGGCATTCATTCTCCGAAGTGTGGCGCCCCATTGCCCTCCGCGGCTCAATAGTGATCTGCGGCTGTCCGTTAGGGTGTGTGACATCGCCAACAGTAATGGTGGGCGCCCGAGCGCCAGGGTTCTCGCGCGAATACTCGGCGAGTGCAGCAGCCGCGATCTGTTGCTTTTCAAGCTCTGTTAATCGGCGCCCGGTCACCGTGTCTCCTTATGCGCAAGTGCGGCCCGCCTAGGGAGCGGGCCGCTTTTGAAGCATTGATAGATGAAGGCTGTGGGCGGGGGATGAGTCAAGCCTTCGAATGAGCAACGCCCATCTCGCTGAAGCGTTCCCAGTCTCCATCCGAGCGCGCCAAAACTGATCGCCATCGAGAGCGCGCAGGCGCCGACCCAGGTATCCCGGGAAGACGCAGTGTCCAGCGAAGCACCAGCGCGCGTTCTCGCTTACTGAGACGCGGGCGGCGGCGCTGGACGGGTCAAAGTTGCGAAATCGTCGAGCCGCAGCTGCAAGAGGGCTTCACCTTGCTCTTGGGGCAAAAGCTCAAGCGCCTTGCCGCGCCGCCGGAAGCGATGCACCGAGGTCAGCACGCCAAGGAAGCGCGCTTCATCGGTGGCGGCTTCGGCGCTTGCGCATTCTCCCGGCTGCTCTTGGATGGAGCCAACGGCCACGGCGTTGGAGAAAGCCGCCATCGCCGCCGAGAATTCATTGCATCCTGAAAAGCCCGTGATGGCGCCGGTGCGCGCGTCGATCTCCATGTAGATGTCGACGCCCTCTCCCAAGGATGCGCCGGCAATTTCTTGGACGACCCAGGATCCGCCGAGTTCACCAGGCAGTTCGCCCTGGAGCGATCCGCAGGCGACTAATCCGGACGCGGCGACACTAACGCGCGCCAGATGGGCCAAACAGATTGCGAGCCGCATGAAGCCCCCCCGCGTGAGTTGGATGCGCCGCCGAGCGCTCAATGATGAGGCGAAAGCGTAATGCTCCCTTTGCGCCAAGGCTTTGATGTCGCTCAACGCCCACGGGTCGCGCCCGCAGCATCACAAGCGTGCAAGACGGCCAGTCGGACGCGCGGCTTGGCGCCTCACGACTTTGCACAGGACCGACCCAACCTCTGAGGACCAACACTATGACAGGACAAACGGCCGATTATGAAGCGGGGCTGTCATTGACCAGTCTGGCCGATCCATTCTTGTCATTCGCCGCATATTTTAGCGTCGCTCTCGCTCTGACGGGGGCGTTCGTGCTGATCTATGTAAAAACAACGCCGCACAATGAGTTCAAGCTCATGCGCCAAGGCAATGGCGCCGCCGCACTCGGTCTGACCGGCGCAACGCTTGGATTTGTCATCCCACTTGCACAGGTCATTAGCGTGAGCGGCGTGTTGTTGGGAGCGGTGATCTGGGGCGCGGGCGCCCTCTTGGTTCAGACCGCGGGCCAATTCGGCGCGCGCTTGCTGTTTCCAACCCTCACAACCGACATTGCGGCCGGCAAGTATTCCGCCGCCATCGTGCAAGCGGGCATGGCTCTCGTTTTGGGCATGCTGCAAGCGGCGTGCTGGATGCCGTGACGATAGCCGCGGCCAAGACGATGGCGCCCGACAATGCGCAGCTGGCCCGCGCGGAAAGATGTGTTCTCCCCTATCGCACTACGCAGATCCCGCACGACCACCGTCCACGCCACCCGCCCGGTTGAGCCAGATCAACGATGCCAGCGCCTGGCTCGGCATCGTGTGCGTCAATGATCGCGCCCTTCTCAACAAAGACGATGAGAGCGATCTGGAATTGCCGCGGGCTTTTTGCGCTCCGGAAAGCGATCGATCGGCAAAGAGGCAAATCGGGCTCTCCTTGCGGGTGCATGGTGAGCCATGACGTCAGACACTGAGCGCAACACCGATAACGCCGCTCCGTTTGGGTTCTGGCTTCGTGACTTCCGTGCCGAGAACGGGCGCATCTTCATCAAAGCCACAGGCGTCTGGATCGTCAACGACTGGCCATTGTGGGCCGATATCGGACGTTGGTTCAGCTATTACGTGTTGGTGCGCGCGATGAGCGTGTGGAACCATGTGAGGCTAAAGCGCCGACCGCGTATTTGGTTCACGCCGCACCGGCCGCGGCCCTGGTATGTCATCTGGGCCGCCAGCGTTTGGGCAGGCGTCACCTTTGCGCGCTCGCCGGAAGAGGCTGACGCTGCCTTCTACTTCGAAGATCAGACGATTGCCGAGCCGCCAGCGCCGCACCACCAGCGCGCCTTCAATTTCGGCTGCGGTGATGTTTCGAAGTCCCGGGTGGCCGACGTGATGGAGGCCGCATTCGGCTATCCGCTCAAAATCGACCCGCTGACTTACCAAGGCGAAGCCGTCGAGAAAGGCGAACTCAACGGCGTGCATGACGGCCGGCTGGTGCAGTGTCCGCGCCCGCCCGCGCCCGGCAAGACCTATCAGCGTCTGATCAAGACCGAAGACGAGACCGGCGTGGCGCGCGACCTGCGCACTGTGTGTGTAGGCGGGCGTCCAGTCGTCGTTTTCGACCAAACCAGCCGCGGCGCGCTTTTCGATTCAAAACACAGCGGTCAGTGTTTGCGGGCCCGAAGATGTGTTTGCGGCGGACGAACTTGACCAAATCGCGCGCTTCTGCGCCGCCATGCGGCTCGACTGGGGCGGTCTCGACATTCTGCGCGAGCGCGCGAGTGGGCGGCTTTACATCGTCGATGTCAACAAGACCGACACAGGCCCCGCCGTGGTGCTCTCCTGGCGAGACCGCGTGCGCGCGACCAGTGCGCTTGCGGCAGCTCTTACGCGTTTGGTGCAGACCCACTAGCGTTTGATGGCGACCGCAAACGCGTCATTTTCCTAAAAGGCGGTCGAACTCCTTCTTCGAGACGGCGTAGCATTCGCACGAAAGATTTTTCAGTCCACGGCGATCCAGAATGGTGACGATCCCGCGCGTGTACTGGATGAGCCCACGGCGTTGCAGTGCGCCCGCGGCGCGGGTGACCCCGGTTCGTTGAACGCCAAGCATCATGGCGAGGAATTCTTGCGTGAGCAAAAACTCCTCGGACTCCATCCGGTCGTGGGTCATAAGCAGCCATCGGCAACACCGTTGCTCGATGTTGTGGAAGTGATTGCAAGCGGCTGATTGAGCCACTTGATTGAAGAGTGCGTGCACGTAGCGTAGCATCACAGCGCGCATGGTGGCGCTCGCCGCCAATTCCGCCCTGAAGCGCGCCGCCGGCATGCTCAAGCCCACGCCAGGCACTTGCACGTAGACGCTGGTGGGCGCCTGCGCGTCGCCGAGCACGATGGGAAGTCCGACCAAGCCTTCATTGCCGATGGTGCCGACTTCAGCCGCCTGTCCGTTGCTCATCGTGTTCACAAGCGAGCCCACGCCCGTCTCGATGAAATAGACGGCCTCGACTGGCTTATGCGCCTCGTAGAGCGATTGACGGTAGGTGAGCGGCGCGCGCGTGAGATGGGGACGCAGGCGTCCATAATCCTTCGCCGACAGAAGCGAGAGCAATCGATTGACCGGCGCGTCCACGGTGTTTCGGGCCATCGTTACATCTTCCCTTCCCGCTCACAGGCAGTGCGCGCCAAATCGTAGGCTGCCCTCAAATCATTACACTTGCGGCGCCTCAACACGCGGCGCCGGGCGCCCTGCACTCTATACTGCAACGCGGTCGCAATTGTCCGGTTGGCGCCAGATCCGCGCAAAGGTTGGGCGCTTTCAGTCGAAAACGAAGGGACGGCTCTGCCGGAAGGGTTCAACCCCGCCGAGAGCACAGGTTTCGGCATGCGCATCATTCGATCGCTTATCGGCGCGATCAATGGAGAGCTTAGCGTTGGCCGCGGCCCCGACAATCAAGGGGCGCGTTTCACCGTGCTGTTTGCAGCCTCGTAGCTGCTGGTTCCCGCTCTGCCCGATCGTGTCGCATAGCATTCGATCCGGTATGAGAAACAGAATGCTGAGCGCGCTTCCGGCAACGGAGTTCGCTTTGAATCGCTCCGCACCTGTCCCGCATTGAATGGAAGACCAAGCGCCTCAACAAGCGCAGCGCTTTCGCAAACGAACGCCGGCGCCATTACGGCTGACCCTTACGAGGCCGTTGACCGCGCACACTCGCAGACGGGCGCGCGGTCCTGGAGGGGTGATGTTGGCAACCCCCCCGGCCCTATCGCCCGCAGGTTTGCCCTTAAGGTGGCCAGCCTCCGCGCCGGCAACGCGCGCATCAAAGGCGCACAGAATCTAGAAATGCCGTTTGGCTAAATGTCAGGCGATGAGCAGCCGGTACACGGCCCGGCTCAGAGCATCGCCGAGTAATGGCTTTTCGACGATCTCCACCCCCGCAGCCTGCGCGCGCTTGCGCGTGTCCGGCGACGGACGCGAAGCGATCAGTACGGCTCGTGGGGATTGTTTGCGTTCGGCGGGAAGGCGATCCAGGAACTCGCTCCAGCTCATGTGCGGCGCATTGTGATCCAGGATGATGCATGCATCGGGCCCGAGCGCGCCTGCGAGCGCTGTCGGCCCGTCGCAATAGCCGCTCACACAATATCCTTCCAGCTCGAAGGCGAACGTCAGGGCCGACCGCAAGACTTCGTCGCGTTCCACAACCACAAGCGCGGGCCGTGTGCGCCGGATGGGCAACTCATCTCTCCGATCTAGAGTTCGTTCGCGAAAATGATCACGCCAAGATGAGAGGAAAACCTTGATCGTGCGCAACCGCTTCAAGCAAAGCGCAGTGCGCAGACCACCAGCGCTTCTTGACGGACCTGAGCGCGCCACTCTGAGACTTGCGCCAACACCCGCTTTTGCCTTGTTCCCCGTCGTTCGCTTGCGCGCGGGCCCGCAAGTTCAGTCCAGCTTGGCGCATGATCGTGCGTCCTCATCGGTGGAAAGCGAAACGGCCTTCCAACCAGACGGGCCGATTGGAGGCCGTTTCACAACAGGCCGGGACGGCGGCTAAGACGACCCCTTGCCTCTTTGGCTTAGCGCGCTTGGGCGCACATCACGGTCAGCGCCGGTCGCCGCCTTGGTTTCTGCGCAGGCCGCAACGGCGCATGCGCCAGCTGCCGGTGATGGATGCCTTCGGCTTCGATGTTAGCGTCGAAAATCTCGCCGCAGACAGTGCAGACTTTCAGGAACTCTTGCTGCGATGCCGACATAAAGTTCCTCAAGTTCCTACGAGTTCCTCCGAGTTCCGCCGAGCAAGGCGGCTTAAGCGCCCGTTCGTCACCGAGGGAGAAGTTAGTCCGCAGTTTCAAAGCCGTTCTGTACGACACCGCACAGATCGCGTGAAAACTTAGCAAGCATGCCAGTGCAGCTGGCGGCGCCATCTTTGTCTCGCCGTGGCTGAGCGGACATGTCAGAATGTGCGCTGCCGAGCATCGATGCTTACGCACAAGACAATCGGCGCGCCGATTATCGGCGGTACTTGATCTTCCTCAATGGTCAGCTTGAGGCCGCTGCTTAACTGGCCACCGCGATATCGCTCTCCGCGATCGAGAGCGTGGGAACCCACGCCATGCAGACTTTCACAATCGTGCGCGCACAAAGCGGCTGGGCCGTGCAATCTGGCTGCGCTGTAACTGCGCCATGCGGGTCCTACGCCGCAGCCCTCGCGCAGGCGCAGCGCATGGCCGAAGCCATACGCCGCCATGGCGAGGACGTGACCATCATCGCCGAGCCCACGACACTTGAAGAGAGCGAGCCCGTTTACTTCGTCCCATCGCCGCGCGCGGCGGCCGCCGCCCGCATACGGGCGCCCAGGCGCGTCCTGCGCTTTGGATGAAGTCAACGCCCACCCGCAAGCGCCGGAGGCCGCACCGCGCGCGCGCGGATGTCGTGCTGGCGACAATGCCGAACGACGGCGGCCCGCAACGGGCGTCAGTTGAGGCGAAGCGATCGCCTTGGAATGATCAAGCGCCATTGCGTCAGGCGCTCTACAGCGTCGAGAAGCTAGAAGAACACGCCCGTAATCTCGCCCGCGAGCACATCATCGCGCCGCGGCGCGTCTCGCGTCCCTCCCTTGCACGCCGCGTTGGCCAGAACGCGCAGGCCCTGAACGAGGTTTTCCAAACCCTTTCGGCCGCAGCCGCGGCCGGCGAAACCATCGCGCCGGCCGGCGAATGGATTCTTGACAATTACCACGTCGTCGAACGCCAGATCCGCGACATCAAGACAGATCTGCCGCCCGGCTATTACAAGCGCCTGCCGAAACTCGGATCGGGTTTGCTGGCGGGCTATCCTCGCGTGCTGGGCGCGACATGGGCCTACGTCGCGCACACCGATAGCCACTTCGACCCCGATATCTTGTGCCGCTTTCTTTGCGCTTATCAAACTGCGGCGCCGCTCATGATCGGCGAACTTTGGGCTGTACCCATCACGCTGAGGGTGCTGCTGGTGGAGAATTTGCGCCGCTTTGCCGAAGCGACGCTGCGCGCCAGGGCCGCGCGCATCAGAGCCGACGCTTTAGCCGACAAGCTCATCACCGACGCTGCGCGCGGAGGAGACACGCTGAAGGAAAGTCTGGCCGCACTCGGCGGCGCAGCCCCGAGCAACGCGTTCACTGACCAGCTGGCGCAGCGTCTTCGCGATCAAGATCCAAGTGTGGCGCCCGCCTTGGCGTGGCTCGAACAGCGCCTCGCCTTTGAAAGAACAATCATTGACGAGGTCGTCGGCGCCGAGCAGCAGCGCGAAATCAACGCCACGATCACGGTGCGCAACATCATTACCAGCATGCGCCTCGCCAATGATGTCGACTGGCGCGATCTCATCGAACGCGTGAGCCTCATAGATGGCGTGTTGGCGAACTCGAGCCCGTTTGCGCGCATGGATTTCCCAACCCGCGACCTCTATCGGCGCGCGGTCGAGGAGCTGGCGCGCGGCGCAGGGCGCGCTGAGCTGGACGTAGCCCGCAGCGCCGCCGCCGCCGCCGCGCAAGCGCCACGCGCCGAAAGTCAACACAACCCCCGCATCGCCGATCCTGGTCATTACCTTATTGGCGGGGGCCGCCCATGGTTTGAGAGGGCGCTGGGCTACCGCGCTCCGGTGCTGAGCTGGCCCTCGCGTGTGGCCAAGGGCCTGGGCGTCGGCGGCTATGTCGCCGCCGGCGTCTCAGCCAGCATCGCCCTGCTCGTGGCGGGCCTGTCAGTCATGGCGTCGTTTGGCCTCGAGTGGCGTTGGCTGGCGCTGCTCGGCTTTCTGGGCGCCGTGCCCGCTGCGGAAGCGGCGGTTTCATTGGTGAACTATTTTCTGACGCGCGGGCTCGTTGCGACCTCCCTGCCCGCGATGGAATTACCCGAGGGCGTGCCTGATGCGCTGCGCACGCTCGTTGTGGCGCCGACCATGTTGACCTCTGAGGGGTCCGTTGAGGACCTCATTCAGCGTTTGGAGGTGCACTACCTCTCAAGCCCCAAGGGCGAGGTCTATTTCGCGCTCCTGTCGGATTGGGCCGATGCAGACGCTGCGCACGCGGACAGTGATGATGCGCTCTTGGGGACAGCTGCGCAGGGTATAGCGCGGCTCAACCAAAAATACGGAGCTGGACGCGCCGGTTCGCGTTTTCTGCTGCTCCACCGCAAGCGCGTGTGGACACAGAGCGAAGGCAAGTGGATCGGCTGGGAACGCAAGCGCGGCAAGCTTAGCGAACTGAACGAATTGCTGCGCGGCGGCAAAGCGACGACGTTTGTGTCCGTGGCTGGCGCGCCGCCACTGGCGCCGGCGGGGGTGCGCTATGTCATCACGCTCGATGCTGACACACGCCTGACGGCTGAGGCGGTTCGCCGATTGATCGGCAAGATGGCGCATCCCCTTAATGCGCCGCGCTTCGATCCGGTCAAGCGCCGGGTCGTTGAAGGGTATGGCATACTCCAGCCGCGTGTGACGCCGTCCATGCCGATCGGCCGCGACGCCACGCCATTCTTGCGCATCTTCTCTAGCATGTCGGGTATCGATCCCTATGCGGCGGCGGCGTCCGACGTCTATCAGGATTTGCTGGGTGAAGGCTCCTATACCGGAAAAGGCATCTACGACGTTGATGCCTTCCGCGCAGCGCTTTGCGAACGCGTTCCCGTCTCTTCGCTGTTAAGCCACGATCTCTTCGAGGGCGATTTCGCGCGAGCGGCCTTGGTCTCCGACATCGAATTCGTGGAAGATTTCCCTGACCGGTACGACGCCGCGGCGCTGCGCCACCATCGTTGGGCGCGCGGCGACTGGCAGCTGCTGCCCTGGATCACCGGCCTCGCTCGCGATCTCCGCGGCAAGCCTGTCGCCGTCACAGCGGTAGGACGCTGGAAGATGATCGACAATCTACGCCGCTCGTTTGCAGCACCCGCAGCGACGCTCGCCTTGCTCGCCGGCCTTGCTTTGCCGCAAGCGGCCTCGCTCGCCTGGATAGGCTTCATCTTGGCGCTCCTGGCGGCGGCGCCGTTCCTTCCGGTCCTCGCCTTGTTCGCCCCCCGCTGGGGCCGTGCGGGCCGGCGCGATCTGCGCGCGGTCGCCGACAGCGTCAGACTAGCCCTTGGCCAATGGCTCTTGTCGGGCGCCTTGCTTGCGCATCAAGCATTGCTGATGACCGATGCGGCGGCGCGCACGCTCGTGCGCCTTGTCTCACGCAAGAAGCTCTTGGAGTGGACACCAGCGGCGCAAGCGCGTTTCGGCGCGCGGCCCACTTTGGCCTCCTATTATCGCTCCATGTACGGCGTGGCGGTGATCGCCATCACGGCGCTTGGCGTCAGCTGGAGTGCGCACGGGCACATCAGCGCCGCCGCCGCCACGCTCGCACTTGTGTGGGCGGCTTCTCCTGCAATCGCTGTCTGGGTAAGTGGGACGCATCCGCGGCGCGCCCATAGACTAACGGCCGACGACGCCCGCGCCTTGCGTCTCCTCGCGCGGCGCACCTGGCGCTATTTTGAGACCTTCGTCACGCCCGCCCACAATTGGCTGCCTCCCGACAACTTCCAGCAAGACCCGACAGATGTCGTAGCCCATCGCACGTCGCCCACAAACATTGGGCTCTATTTATTGTCGGCGCTTGCTGCGCGTGACTTGGGCTGGGCCAGCCTCAGCGACACGCTCACGCGGCTGGAAGCAACTTTGGCGACATTGCATAAGCTCGATCGCTTTCGCGGCCATTTCTACAATTGGTATGACACCCACGATCTGCGCGCCCTTGAGCCGCGCTATGTCTCGTCCGTCGATAGCGGCAATCTCGCCGGCCACCTGATCGTTGTGGCGAATGCTTGTCTTGAATGGGCGGCGCGTCCGGCAAAGGCGGCGTGCTCGGCTCTCGACATCGATGCTTTGACGATCGCCCGCACAGAAGCGGCCAACTTGCGCGCGCTGCGACGAATGCCGGCGCTTGCCTGGGCGCAGGTCGAACGCGACCTCGCCGAGCTTGAGGAGACTGCCCGCGCCATCGCGATAGATGAGGCCAGCCCGATTGAGACCCTTTCTGCGCTGTCGCGCCGGGCCGAAACCATTGCCGACACGGTCGCAGCGCACGCGCTCGACCATAGCGACGCCGCAAGCCAAGACCTTGTCTACTGGCTCCGCGCCGCCGCCCTCAGCTTCGCCGGACGCCTCAATGAGGCGCTCTCACGCGCGGACGTGGCGCTCGGCCCGAAGCTCACTTCGCTTGCCCGCGCCTTTCGGACTTTGGCGATCGAGATGGACTTCAGCTTCCTCCTCGACCGTCACCGGCTTTTGTTATCGATCGGCTATCGCGGCGCCGATGGCGTGCTTGATCCAAGCTGTTACGACTTGCTTGCTTCAGAAGCGCGCCTTGCAAGCCTCTTTGCCATCGCTAAAGGCGATGCGCCCACCAAGCATTGGTTCAGGTTGGGGCACGCCGTTACCCTCCTTTCGCAAGGGCCAGCGTTGATCTCGTGGTCAGGATCAATGTTTGAATACCTGATGCCGGCGCTGGTTTTGCACGAGCCGCGATACAGCCTCCTGGAACGCACGAATGAATTGATCGTGCACCAGCAAATCGAACACGGCCGCCGGATGAGAACGCCGTGGGGCATATCTGAGTCCGCCTACAATGCACGCGATCTCGAACTCAATTATCAATACTCGAACTTCGGCGTTCCCGGCCTTGGGCTCAAACGGGGTTTGGCCGACAACCTTGTGATCTCGCCCTACGCGACCGCTCTGGGCGCTATGGTGCAGCCGCTCGCGGCCGTGCGCAACTTCCGCGCACTGGCCGAGATGGGCGCGCTTGGGCGCTTTGGGTTCTACGAGGCCGTCGACTTCACGCCCGAGCGCGTGCAGGTCGGGCGGCGCTCTGAAATCGTCCAATCCTTCATGGCCCATCACCAGGGCATGACCATAAGCGCCATCGCCAATGTGCTCTGCGACAATGTCTTGCGGACGCGTTTCCATGCAGAGCCAATGATAAAGGCTGCTGAACTTCTGCTTCAGGAGCGCGTGCCGCTCGATGTTCAGCCGCCGCCTGCTTCGCATGGCGAGGAAAGCGCGGCCCAAGCCATCGCCGAGAGGAGTTCTGCGCCTTCGCCGCGCAGCCCTTCGCCCTGGAGCGCTTCACCGTCGGCGCACTTGCTCTCTAATGGAAGCTATAGCGTCATGCTCACGGCCAGCGGCGCTGGCTATTCCAGCTGGCGCGGGCTCGCCTTGACGCGCTGGCGCGAAGACGCGACGTGCGACGATTGGGGGGCGTTCCTTTATATTCGCGACGTCGAGCGCGATGTCTTCTGGTCGCCCACGCTTCAGCCGGCGCGCCGCAGCGCCCATACGCACCGTGTCTCCTTTGACGAAGGCAAAGCAGAGTTTTCCTGTAGCGGCGATGGGCTCGCCACAACGCTCGAAATCATCGTGTCTGAGGAAGATGACGCTGAAGTTCGTCGCCTGTCGATCCGCAATACCAGCATTTCAGCGCGCGAGGTGGAAGTCACCTCCTACGCTGAATTGGCGCTTAGCACCGCCGCCAGCGACATTGCCCACCCGGCCTTTTCTAAACTCTTTGTGGAAATCGAGCATTTGCCGCGAACCGGCGCGCTGATCGCGCGGCGTAGGTTGCGCAATCCCGAAGAGCCGGCGATTTGGGCCGCGCATTTGGCCGTCGTCGAAGGCGAGCTGGTGGGACAGCGCGAGTTTGAGACCGACCGCGGGAAGTTTCTTGGTCGTGGCCGGGACGCCGCTCAGCCGCTCGCCGTACTGAGCGGTGCGCCGCTGTCGGGCGCCACCGGCGCCACGCTCGATCCTATCTTTGCACTGCGCCGGCGCGTGCGGCTCGCTCCCGGCGAGAACGCACGCATTCATTTCTGGACCATGGCTGCCTCCTCGCGCCAAGAGCTGATCGAACTCATCGACAAACACAATGACAGCGCAGCCTTCGCGCGCGCCGAGGCGCTGGCTTGGACGCAAGCGCAAATCGAACTGCATCACTTAGGCGTCGACCGCGCCGCTGCAGGCCTTTATCAGCGCCTTGCAGGCCATCTCCTCTATGCAAACCCGGCTATGCGCCCGGGCTCGGACGCCATCAGCGCGGGACGCGCCGACCAGTCGCGACTGTGGAGTATGGGCGTCTCCGGCGATCTGCCGATCGTACTCGTTCGCCTCTCTGACGCCCATGAAATCGCTATCGTGGAAGAGACGCTGCAGGCCTTCGAATATCTGCGCACCAAGCGTATGGCTGTCGATCTCGTCATCGTGAACGAGCGCGCGGCGTCGTATCAACAGGAGCTGCAAAACGCGATCGAGCACGCGGTGCATATCGCCCAGGCGCGCCCCCATATCGGCGCGGAAACCGGCGGACACGTCTTTGTCTTGCGCGCCGACCTGGTTGGCGAGCCAGAACGCGCGGCGCTCGCATCGGCTGCGCGCGTTGTACTGACGGGTGATCGTGGATCGCTGGCCGAGCAGTTGCGCCGCCGCCCCGAGGCTGCTCACATCGGACGCGAAGCGCCGCGCAAGCGCGCGAGCGCCTCGGCCCTGCAGACGCCAGGCCGTGCCCCCGATCTTGACTACTTCAACGGGCTCGGCGGCTTTGCCCGGACAGGTGATGAATATGTCATCAGCTTGGGCCCTGGTCAGACGACGCCCGCGCCCTGGATCAACGTCATTGCAAACGCCGGATTTGGCTTTCAGGTGAGCGAAACCGGCGCCGGATTTGTCTGGTCCGAAAACAGTCGTGAACACCAGGTCACGCCCTGGTCAAATGATCCCGTACGCGATTCCGCGGGCCAAGCCTTTTATGTGTGCGACCGCGACACCGGCGAACTGTTCAGCCCGACGGCTGCGCCGCTGCACGATGAAGGCGCCTCTCACACGATCCGACACGGGCGCGGCTACAGCCGCTTCGATCACGCTGCGCGGGGGCTGTCGCTCGGCCTGGTCGAGTATGTCCCGCTCGCTGATCCGGTCAAAATCTCTCGCCTGAGCGTGACCAACACCGGAGAGGCGACCCGGCGTCTTGCAATTACCGCTTACGTGGAATGGGTGCTGGGCCCGTCACGGCAGACTTCGGCGCCTCATATCGTCACCGCACTCGACCAGACCGGCGCCTTGCTCGCCAGCAATAGCTGGAACGGGGCGTTTGCAGCGCGCGTGGCCTTTGCCGACATGGCAGGGCGCCAGCATGACTGGACCTGTGACCGGCGCGAGTTCATCGGTCGCAATGGCTCTCTCTCGGCGCCGGCAGGGCTCGCAGCGGGCGCAAAATTGTCGGGACGCGTGGGCGCGGGCCTTGATCCGTGCGCCGCGATGCAGACCGATATTGAACTGGCGGCCGGCGAAAGCGTCGAGATCGTCTTCGTGCTCGGCGATGCGCCCAATGCAGAGACAGCGAGAACGCTGATCGAACGCTATCGCGCCGCTGATCTCGACGCGGTCTTCGAGGAGGTGGCCGCCTTTTGGAGCGCCACGCTCGGGGCGGTTGAAGTGAAAACCCCGGATCGCTCATTCGACATCATGATGAATGGCGCTCTGCTTTATCAGACGCTTGCCTGCCGCATATGGGCGCGTTCTGGCTTCTATCAAGCAAGCGGCGCCTATGGCTTCCGCGATCAATTGCAAGACGTTATGGCGCTGACGATAACACGGCCCGAGCTTGCGCGCGCCCATCTCCTACGCGCCGCCGCTCAACAATTCAAAGAAGGCGATGTGCAGCATTGGTGGCTACCCCACACCGGCCAAGGCGTGCGCACCCGCATCTGCGACGATCGGCTCTGGCTTCCTTTCGCGACCGCCTACTACATCGCCACGACGGGGGACGACGCCGTTCTCGACGCGCATGCGTCTTTCCTCGAAGCCCCCCCACTCCAGGCCGGGCAAGCCGAGGCGTTCTTCCGTCCCGACAGAAGCGATCACACTGCAACGCTCTACGAACATTGCGCGCGCGCGCTTGACGCAAGTCTGGCGGTTGGCGCCCACGGTGCTCCCCTCATCGGCGGCGGCGACTGGAACGATGGCTTCAATCGGTTGGGATTGGAGGGCCGCGGTGAAAGCGTCTGGCTCGGCTGGTTCCTGTTTGCCGTGTTACGGGATTTTCTTCCGTTTGCCGAAACCAAAGGCGATGGCGCGCGCACCGCGCAATGGCGCGAGCATGGCCAATCGCTCCGTGACGCTCTCGAACGCGAGGCCTGGGACGGCGAATGGTACCGGCGGGCATGGGCCGACAATGGCGAGCCGATAGGATCGGCCGCCAACGAAGAATGCCGTCTCGATTCCATCGCGCAATCGTGGGCGGTGTTATCGGGCGCAGCCGACATTGAGCGGGCGCGGCGCGCTATGGCCGCCGTTGAACGAGACCTTATCCGCGAGCAGGATGGCTTGGCGCTATTGTTCGCTCCGCCTTTCGACAAGGCGCCGCTCGATCCCGGCTACATCAAGGGGTATCCCCCAGGCGTCCGGGAGAATGGCGGTCAGTATTCGCACGGCGCCGTGTGGTCGATCATGGCGCTTGCCGCTCTCGGCGAAGGCGACAAGGCCGCTGCCCTCTTTTGGATGCTCAATCCCATCAATCATGCGCGCACCCGCACCGATGCTCACCGCTATCGCGTGGAACCTTATGTTATGGCCGCCGATGTCTATTCGGCGCCGGGCCAAGTTGGACGGGGCGGCTGGACTTGGTACACTGGTTCAGCAGGCCTTATGTACCGCGCCGGCCTTGAGTACATTCTGGGCCTGCGCATCGAAGGCGACCAGCTCCGCATCGCGCCGTGCATTCCAAAAAACTGGCCGGGATTTAGCGTCACGCTGCGACGCGGCGCCACCAGCTTTGAGATATCGGTGGTCAATCCCGATGAAGTTTCCTCCGGCGTTAGACGTCTTACCGTGGATGGACATGACTTGGCGGGGCCTTGCGTCCCGCTGCCGCATGACGGGGGACGCCATCGCATCGAGGTCGTTTTGGGCGCCGGCGCGCAGAATGCATCAACTGAAGATTTGGCGCCTGCTCATGGGTGAACCCGCAGCCAGCTTGACTGAAGGTTCGTGATTATGCGCATGCGTTCGCTTCGTTATCGACATCCCTCGCCCGCGCAAGCTCCTTAAACGAGACGAGGCGCCTGTTGGCTTCATCCCACAATGACAGGCCAGCGGCGCGAATGCTTTCAAGCACGGTCAGCTTGCTGACCTCTCCCAGTTCCGGGAAATCTCGCAGCACTTTGGGCAGGCGGTAGAACGGAATGCGGCTGCTCATATGGTGGACGTGATGCACGCCGATATTGGCGCTGAGCCAACGCAGCGGCTGGGGCAATGCGTAGTTCGAGCTCCCAAGCAGGGCCGCTTCAGTGAAGTCCCAGCCCGATTGACGTGCATAATGCGTCTCTTCGAATTGATGCTGTACATAAAACAGCCAAACGCCGATCGAAGCCGCCAACAGAAGAGTCGGGAGATGGCGCCGTAGCTAAATCCGAGCGCACGGATCTCGCGCATAAACGCTGTGCGCACATCGTTCATGGTTCGAGCGCGGTCGCACTGCCCAGTTGATGCGGGCCTGCATGGGTCCTCCAAGCTCCTCCAACTTCTAATTGCATTAGGAGACCATGAGCGCTTTCGGGCAAGATCAATCGGCGCGCGGCGGGCGCTTTTCTTCCCAGGGCTGGAATTAGAGAATTATTGATGGCGCGCTGCGCCAAGCGCTAAGACTTGAAGCGTCGGCGCGGCCGCCGACTTCAGGGCTTCATCCATGATTGCGCGCATCGCCGCCGTTTTTCTGGGCCTGGCCATCATGGCAAGCTCGGTCGTGATGTTTGAGGCTGCGGGCGCGGCGGCCAATGCGATGAGCTTGATTGAAAACGCGCGCACCAATGATGCGCCGGTTGTGCGCGCGCAATTGCTGACGCGCGCTGAGCGCACGATCTCCGGCAGCTGGGCGCGCCCGGCCTCGTGGCACGCAGGTGCGGCGGAGGCGCTTTCAGCGACCGCGTGGCTGCAAGCCGGCGACGATCCCGCCAAATTAAGCGCAAGCCGCGATTGGGCGGTGCGCGCGATCGAATTGTCTCCGGTGCAACCCCACGCTTGGCTGCGCCTTGCGCTACTGGGTGAGCTCGGCGTCGAAAACCCGCTCTGCCAGATTGAAACCTGCCTCGCCCGCTCCTGGCAGGCAGCGCCAATACTCTTATTCGACGCTGAATGCGCGCGCTTGGCGGCGAGCTATCGCGCCGGGCTACTCGCCCCATCCGATCGGCGCTTGGGCGCCTTCGTGCAGCGTACGCCGCGCCGTCGGGCGGCTGAGTGCCTGGCCAATTTCTTGCCGGCGAATACGGCTTTTGAAATCCTGCTGACCAACGCAGCGCCGTGATGTTGAGCTAAGCGGCCCCGACCAAGCACACTTTTTACACGGGCGCTCTTACCCTTTGGGCGGCGATCTGGCGTGACCTCGTTGGCGGCGGGGCCACGGACCAGATTGCCGCCCGCGGGTTCCTGGCGGGGGAGCGTCAATCCAGCTCAGAACGAGGCTGAACCACCGCAGAGCGCATCAGAGAGGAAGAGACGCCCTCGCCGCTATTAGCGCTTCTAATTTTGCGCCCGACAAGCGCTAATTCTGTGATCTGGTTCGTGCTTTTGCGCCCACGCCCGCGGGCGTGGGCGCGATGAGCGTTAGCGGCGCGCGTTTTTCGCTCGTGGCGCGCGCGTCTCGGCGGCGCGCGCGTCATGGGTGCGTTCACGCAAGGCCACGACGCGGCCGTGGCGGACAATGATGCGCGACTTCTTCAACACGGTGAGCAGCGGGCGCAGACTGAGTTCGGGAATGTCTTCGCCCCAGTGACGTTTGACGTGCTGGACGATTTCGCTGGTCCGCATCCAGGGCTGCTCGGCGTGCGCCAGCGCATCAATGACAAATTCGCGCTGACTGCGGGGACGCAAGTCTTGGCCGCGTGTGCGCCGCGGCGCTGGCGGCTCAAACTTGGCGACTTCGCCGCGCCCGGGCGCCTCGCCCCCGCGCTCGAGCCGCTCCAACACATGTTCGGTTGTCGCCAGCTCCCGGTCCTCGGAACCCAAGGCCTCCATGGCGTGAGCGATTTCAGCCCGGCGGCGGCGAATTGTCGTGAGAGCGTCCATGTCAACGCCAGCATTAAGAGCAGGATTGAGAGCTGACAACGGCCAATAACACACAATACTATCCAAATACTGTGCGTTACCGGCCCCTAACGTTACCAGTCCGACAATCTAATGAATGAAAAGCAAGGCGCCTCGGTTGTATGCTTCAGTATTACTCGAGGTAGCCACAACCAACCGGTGCAGTACCTTAGAAATGTGATTTTTATCACAAGTTTTCGGGGCGCTAATGGACACGTGCTGACTTGCACGCCTACGCTCTTATACCTCAAATGGATGAGATGACGGCGATCAAGACTTTGTTGTAGTAGCCGTTACGTGAGGCATGAACATGGCGGCGCCCCGCGCGCTCTGCTCAGCGGTCGGACACTTGGAACGCGCCGCACTCGAGCCCAGCCATTGGCCGACGGCGCTCTCCGCCATGGGCGAGGCCTTGGGCGCGCGCATCTTTGCGCTTTTGCGCTTGGGAGAGGCAGGCGCTGAGGTGCTGCTGCCGGCGCATGCTGGCGAGCACGTCGACGCTTATGCGCAAGGCGATTGGTTTGGGCGCGATCCGCGCGGGCGGCGCGCCCTCACCATGCGCCCCGACCGCATCACCAACGACGATGAAATCCTGGCCGAAGGCGAGCGCGAGACCTCGGACTTCTACCGCGACTTTGCGGCGCGCCAAGACGTGCCTTACGTCGCCTCCTGGCGGGTGGGCGCAAGTCAGAGCCCGTTGTTCTTTAGCGCCATGCGTGCAGCCAATGCCGGCCCCGCGACGTTTGCTGATCGCCGCCGCCTTGCCTCCATTCGCGCCCACGCCAACGCCGCGGCCGTGCTCTCGAGCCATTTGGAAAAGGCGCGGTTTAATGGTGTTTTGGACGGTTTTGACGCAGCCGGAAAAGCCGTCATCGCGCTCGATCGCCACGGCCGGGCGGTCGCCGCCACAGCGCGGGCCCTTCCCCTCCTCCATCAGCACTTTGTCGAAACACAGGGTCGCCTTTCGACCACCGACGCGTTTGGCGATGCTCAGATCAGGCGCGCGCTTGAACGCGGCGGCGAGCCGGCGAAAGCCTTCCTTCTGCCCTCCACAACCGGGCGCGGCGCGGTCTGCACGCCGATCCGCAATATGAGCGAGACCGCGGTTTTCGCCGAGGTCGGCGCACTGCTGCACTTGGCTGATCTCAGCCAAGCGCCCGCCCCTGATCTCACCATGCTTGCCGTCGCCTTCGACTTGACGCCGGCGGAGGCCGAAATTGCGGCCCTGATAGGCGCTGGCCAAAGTGTCGAGGAGATCGCCCGCGACCGGGGCGGCGCGGTCGCCACCGTCCGCACAATTTTAGCGTCGGTCTTCCGCAAAACCGGCGCCCGCCGCCAGGGCGAGCTTGTGCACCTGCTCAGCCGGCTGGGGTGAAGAAGAATTAGCGCCCGGCAACGCCTTACCCTACGGCAAGGTCCTGAAACTTGCAACCTTCCTGTGTCCTTAAGGCTGCGACTAAATCCCAAAATTAGAGGCAGACCTTAAGTTGTTGCTAATTATGTTCGCATCCGCACAATAAGCGCGGGCGGGCACTGAGATGACGCGACGAGCTCTTAGAGGTCCACAATCGGGGGAGGAGTTGCGGCAATTGCCGCTGCTCGCTTCGCTCAGTGCAGGCGAGCGCGACGTTCTCTTCGCGACGCTCTCAGTGCTCACGCTCCGCGCCCGCGGCGCGCTCAATTACGCCCAGAGCATTGGCGATCGCGCCGCTTTTGTTTGGAGCGGCGGGGTCCGTGTCGACGCCCTCACCCCGTCTGGCGCCCCTTTCACTTTGGGCGCGGTGCGCGCCGGCAATCCGTTCGGCGTCGGCTATCAATTGCTGGGCGCCAAGCCCACCGAACTGATGCGCATTACAGCGCTTGAGCCAAGCGTTGTGGTGACCATGCCGGGCGAGATGATTTACCGCCACATCAAGACCAATAGCGTCTTTTGCGATGAAATTTTGCGCCATTGCGCCTTCCAGGCGGCCTGGGCCTTGTCGCGCGTCTATGAACTGGCAGCGCTCGGCGTGCGCGAGCGGCTGCAAGCTGAATTGCTGCGCATGGCGCACGCCAGTGAAGACGAGCCCTGGACGATCAATCCTGCGCCCAAGCATTCGATGCTGGCTGCCCAGATTGGCGCAGCGCGCGAAGCGGTGAGCCGCCATCTGAAGGATCTTGAGAAAGAGGGCATCGTGGTCGTCGTGGGTGGCAAGCTCCGTATCGCCCAGCCGGAGCGTCTGCAGCGCTTGGCGCGCACGCTAAACGGTAATCACATCCTCTCGTTTCCCCCGGATCGGGCAAACGATGTGTAAGCCAAGGGCCGCGCTGTGCTCTAAGTCACCTTGCCCTCTAATTATCGCCTCGTTAGAAATTTCAAGGGTGATGGGGGACGTCGATGCGCGGTTCAATGCCGGCAGGAGCTGATCGCGCGCGCCATGTGCGCGCCAGACGCGCGCCGTCTTGGCGATCGTCACCTGGCGCACGCCGCGCATCTTTTGCGCATGGATCCTGGAGCATCCATTTGCACGGCGCTCTGTGCGCCGTGTCGCAAGACAAACTCGACGCCTTGCGCGCCGCCCTCCCCGCAAGCGCAAGCTTCGATATGGGCGAGGGCGAGCAGCTGATCGGCGCGCTGCAGGCAGCGTTGGAAAGCGTGCGCGGCGAAGGCGCCATTCAAATTAGAGCGCAAGACGCGCACGCCGTTTGGCTCGCCAGTACTTATGAGACGCTCGCCGTGCATGCCTCTAACGGCGTCTGGATCGAAAAATTTGACGGACCCTCCAAACGCCGCGCTGCATCACTGCATCTCCGGCAAGGCGATGTCGCAGCGTTCATCGCCGAGACGGTCTTGATCACGGATTCCGATGGCATGCGGCTCCACAAGCCCTGGCCATCAGAGCCTTTGATGACGCGTTCGCCCGACAGCGGACGGGTAAGCTAAAGCGCCCGGCGCGCGGTCGGCGCGCGCTTTGAACGTTTCGACTGCGGGTGATTTCACCCGCAGTGCGGTAGCATGGAAAACGCCCAACTCTCTTGCGCCACCAAGACCCGCGCTCGCCAGGAGCTGGCTCTTGCTTTGCGCCATTCCAAACGCACGCGCTTCAATCCAACCTTATGGCGCGTCTTATCCGAAAACCGGTCCCCACTTTTCGGGACGCCACTTTCGTATGCTCGCGCACGCAAACGGAAAACCGGTTCCCACTTTTCCTGCGTGCGCTTCAATCGGCGTTATCGGGCGCGCCCTCGTTCGGTCGCGCGTCTCATCGGAAAACCGTTTCCCACTTTTTCGGACGCGCGAGCCCGCGCGATCACGGCGATGATCAGGCGAAGCGCGGAGAGAGCACGTTTTCGCGCATGCCGCACGGCCGGGCGCAAAACCGCTTCGCACTGCTGCTCACCCACCTCATCACCCAGGCGCTCGAACAAGACCCACCTCGCCTCATCGTCGATCGCCAGGGGCTCGCGAGCGCCGTCTTCGGCGCAGACGTGTGCGCTGCGCGTAGCACATGACGTCGCCTGCGCGTGAACAAACAGCCCCCTCATTTGCAGGGCCAACGACTTCTCCGGGAAGGTGCCTGGGTCGCAGCTGGTCAGATTTTGAGCGCCATCGGCGCCTTGGTCTCGATCCGCATCATGACCGAGCTGCTGGCGCCGCGCGAGTTCGGCCAACTGACCTTGCTGTTAGGCGTGGCCGCGCTGGCGCTCGGATTGTCAGCGAACCCAAGTCTGCAAGCGATTATGCGCTATTATCCCGACTGGTCGAATGCAGACAATATCGGAACACTACGCCGGGTTGGCGCAAGAATGATCGCCCGCTTCGTGGGAGTCGCTGCCATCTTGCTCGCTGGTGGATGGCTTGCGGCGGGCCACTTAATCGGCGGTGCTTGGTTTACCGGCCTGCTCATCGCGTCGGTCCTAATCATCGACAGCGTTCGATCATTTGAACTGACACTGCTCAACGCAGCGCGGCGCCAGCGCGATGCTGCCATGATCTATACAGCCGACGCCTGGTCTCGGCCGCTGATGGCAATCGCGGCCGTGTTCGTATTTGGGCCAAACGCGAACGCCGCGCTCGCGGGTTACATCCTCGGCTCTGGGCTTGTCGTCGCAACCGCGGTTTTGACGATACGGCCCGAAAAGATCGGACGAGAAGCATGGGCTTCGCGGGGTGAGCAGCACCGTGAGCTTGCGCGCACGATCAGCCGCTACGCCCTGCCACTCGCCCCGCTCGCGATCTTCGGCTGGATCAGCGGAGTCGGCGACCGTTACGTAATCGGCGGCATGATGAGCCTGGAGGCAGCGGGGCTCTACGCCGCCGCCTATGGCCTCGCCAGCCGTCCTTTTCTGATGCTTGCTTCCATTGTCGAGATGACGATGCGCCCCAGCCTCTACAATGCTATTGCAGCAAACGATTTGCCCCATACAGCACGAGCCAAGCGCACTTGGGTGCTGCTGGTTAGCGCGGGTGCCGCGGCCGGTGTTCTGGCCTTCTACCTACTGAGCAACGTGGTTGGCAATCTGCTGCTCGGGGCAGAGTATCGTCTCGCAACAGCGCTAATGCCGGTGGTCGCGCTAGGTTATGCACTATACGTAGTCTCCAACGTCTTCTCTCGATTCTGCTACGCATTCGATGACACGCGAGCCGTGCTTATTCTGACAGTCGCAGGATCAATCGCGGGCCTCGCGGTGCTGGTGCCCGCCATTCATTTTGCCGGGCTATGGGGCGCCGCGGCCGCCGTGCCCATCCGGTTCGGCCTCGAACTGGCATTGTCCAAATTTCTGGCGCAGCGCGCCGAGCAGGCCTTTCGAGCCCGGTCTGCAAACAAAGTGGTGGCTGCAGCATGGCAACAATCCTAAAGCGCGTCATTCACGACACTATTGCGCGCGTCGTCATGGCATCGCCCTATCTTCGCCGCGCCGTCTGGCGAAGCGCAAGGTCACTCTATTGCCTTGCCCGCGGCGAACAGCGCGTCGACGATATGCGTGTGGACGGCGAACTGGATCTACAGCGCAAGGTGATTGAGGCGAACCACAAAGCAGCACGCTTTGTTGCGTTTGATGTGGGTGCCAATCAGGGTGATTGGACGTTAGCACTGATCGATGTTTTTCAAACTCAAGAAGGAAGCCTTAGCAGACTTATGGCGCATGCGTTCGAACCTGTGCCCACTACACGCGATCGCCTGTTAGCTCGCTTGGTCGGCGTGGATGAGACCACGGTACGGGTTCTGGCCACTGCGGCATCAGACAAGGCCGGCGTTCTCGAAATGATTGTGATGAGTGACACCGGCGGCACAAACTCTCTCGTGTTTGATGATGCCATGGCCGCCCAGGCTCTTGGATTTGTGACGACCCCGGTAACGACGCTCGATATCTATTGTCACGACGCGGGCGTCGATCGTATCCACATCCTAAAATGTGACACCGAGGGCCACGATCTGGCAGTAATTCGCGGTGCCGCTGGCCTGCTCCAAGCGGGCCGGATTGATGTCTTTCAGTTTGAATATAACCACCGCTGGATCAGCGCCCGCGCGTATCTTAAAGATGTTTTCGATCTAATTGACGATCTGCCTTATCAGCTGGGCCGCGTAACTCCATCCACCGTGCAGCTGTTCGAGACATGGCATCCCGAGTTAGAACGATACTTCCAATCCAACTATGTCCTCGTTCATGAGCGCGCATTGCCATGGTTAAAGATTACCCGTGGCGCTTTCGACGCGTCCAACAGTTACGCGTAGCTACCGATCAGAGCCGACCTTGAATAGCGTAACTGCAATTGCCTCGTAGTCCGACCCTAGTATTTGCCGGTTCGTTTTGGGCGGGCGCGTCCGAACGGGGACTATCCGATGGGTTCCGCGACCTCGGATGGGCTGTACAAGAGGTAGACATGCGAGACTGCGGTGTTGTTTCAGGCCAACATCCCGTAGTGCGAGTTGCGGCGCGTCTGGCACGATCGTTTGGCGAACGAACTTATCGCGAAAAACTGATTGAGAATTGCCGCGTCCTGAAGCCGGACGCCCTCCTCACCGTCAAGGGCATTGGCATGACCGCCGATGTTCTAAGTCAAATCAGGGCAAGCGGTGTCCGCACCGTGATGTACTATCCTGACGTTCACTTCGATCACCCAAACGTTTCCGTCGACAGTTTGAGCGAGTACGACCTATTCGTCACCACTAAGACTTTCCAGCTCAGCCACCTGAAGGCGCGCCTCGGCGATAAACGGGTCGCTTACGTGCCGCATGGCTTCTCCTGTCGAGTTCATCGCCCAGTATTCGTTGACGTCCGGGAATCGGATTTCCGCACCGACGTGCTGCATGCTGGCAATCATTCAGCGTACAAGCAGCAATGGATGGAGGGCCTTGCTTCCGCACTGCCAGATACGACGATCCAGCTTGTGGGGAATAATTGGCGAAAGAACGCTAGCAGGGGGCCTTTGGCGCGCTGCGAAATGCCCGGGGCGCGAATGGGCATCGCATATGCCGAGGCGATACAATTGGCAAGAATCAACATCGCAGTACACTGGGGGTCTAACGCTTCAGGCTGGCAGGATCTGGTCTCGACTCGCACTTTCGAAATCCCTGCGTGCCGAGGCTTCATGCTGCACATCGATAGTGCAGAAGTTCGAGAGTTCTTCGAACCCGGGGTGGAAATTGATGTGTTTTCCAGTCCTGAAGAACTCGCCGACAAGGTGCGCTTCTATTTAGCCCGACCTGAATTGCGCGCAGAAATGATTCAGCGCGCCTATCTGCGTTGCGTTCCCAGATACTCTTACATGTCTCGAGCAAAAGAAATCGAGACCCTGTTACGGAGTGATCAGGCATCATGACTGGGCAAACAGCACATGTAGGACAAGTCTCACCCGGATCAGCCTATGTCGGCTACGACCAATGGAAGGGTTGGACACAGCTCTTCAAATACACACCGGATGACGCCGAGTATTTTGTTGGCGAAACACGTGGATTGCGAATTGCTGACGCAGACGTCTTTGAGATCGGATTTGGCTCCGGCAAGTTTCTGCGGTGGGCCATGGATCGGGGTGCCCGCGTCATGGCTAGCGAAGTCAATCCACTCCTCCTGGCGGCCGCAGAGGCGCAAGGCATCGACGTCGTCGGTGTTGATATGCAAAATGTGGCGGACCGCTTGACTGGTCACTTTGACACGATTGTTTCCCTGGATGTCTTCGAGCACCTGACCCTGGATACCGTTCGCAATTATCTCCGGATCACAGAAACAATGTTGAAACCCGGCGGACACATCCTACTACGGTTTCCAAATGCGCAGAGCCCATTTGGGTTGTATCAACAGTACGGCGACATCACTCATCAATGTCATCTTTCACGCGACGCGATTGAACAGCTCCTAGCGGGAACCAACCTTGCAGTCTTGCGATACAATTCAGCATTTAGACCAAGAGGCAGAACGATCAGCGTTTTCCTAGTACGCAGCACTCGCTATCTTTTGCGTGATTTAATCGCGTTCATCTTGAATTCTGTTTACGCAACACGGATTCCCTGGGACCCAGCGGTCAGCATCGTGCTGCAGAAAAGACCCGCGTGAAACAACTGTGTGACCTAGAACTCGGCAGCAACTGATGCACTCAAACCCATCGCCTCAGCATCGGGCCGCGGCTAACTTGCAAGATGCCACCCGAAGCCTTCAACGGCCTTCGGAATGCGCCTATCTAACAGTTATTTTGGCCGTTTATCTGATCGCATACTGGTCAAATGCCGAGGACCTTTACCGAACCATAGTTCTCGCCGGTGCAATCGGACTGATGGCTGTCCTCGGAACAGCTGCATATTCCATGGCGGCTAGAAATCCGGTCACCATATGGACCCCACTGTTTTGGTTTCGAATTGCGTGCGCCGCATACTTCGGTTTCGGCGCAATGGTTCCGTATATCGTTGATGAAACCACACTGAGAAGAATTTATGAGATCTATCCCTTTGATGATCGAAGCGCGCTGAAGGTTAGCATCATTTATACGCTCGGCATCCTTCTCACGCTAGCAGCGGCCAATTTCGTTCTGAAGCGCTCCGGCCGTGTCGGAGGGCAACCCCGAGAGGAGAGCGGCCTTCTACAACGTGATCGAACCATGACTTTCGCCATTCTATTTCTCAGCATCGGCGGGTTGCTGCGATATGGCATTGTCATCCCATATACGTTTGGCCTGTTCGGTGACACCGTAGTTCCTGGCGCAATCATCACGATTGCTAATTGTTACTATGTCGGCATCTACCTTCTTATCCGAGCGGCAGCCACACGGGGCTTGGTCATCGGGCTGATCGCGGCAGTGCTAGTAGCGTTTGATTTCGCAGTTTCCATTGCAAGCTTCGCCAAGGCTGAGCTTCTGACGCTACTCATCTTCGCACTTCTTGGTGTTCTCAGTTACCGTGTGTCGCTGCAACGAGTGGCCGTGGGCGCTTCACTAATACTTGTGTCCTATATGGCATTTCAACCATTAGTCCAATTCGGGCGCGATGTGATCTATGTGAGATATGGAGCTATACGCGGAGCTCCACTCTCCGAACGGATGGACATTGTTGAGGAGTACCTGCGGCGAGGCTCTTCTGACAGTGCATCTGGAAGCCAAGCAAGCTTGTCGCGGCTGAGCTACGTCAATGTATCTGCTTACGTAGTTGAGCAGTACGACGCCGGCCGACCGGGCAACACATTGATCAATGCACTCGCAGTTATCGTTCCTCGCGCGCTCTGGCCAGACAAACCGATCATATCTGCACTCGGTGAGGACTTGTATCTTCAAGCGACAGGAAGACGAGGCTCTTCGATCGGCGTGGGGCACTTTGCCGAAGCTTATTGGAATTTCGGCTGGCTCGGCTTGCCACTTTGCATGATACCGCTCGGTGCGGTCATGGCGATATTTTCTCAGTTCTCCATTCAAGTAATGTCGCGGCAAGACTGGCTGTTCTTGCCAGTGGTCTTAATGGGTGTTGATCTGGGAATTCGCGCCGACGGCCATTTTGCGGTTGATGTCCTTGGGCCAACTTGGACAGCGTTAGTACTCGGGCTTTCGCTATATCTAATAAGCTTGCCATTCCGCAACCAACCCCCTTCCGGATATCGTCGAAGCTCGTGACGGATGATGTTCACTTGAACATTGTTCACTTCACGCGCCGCCCACGACACGACTCGTTCAGCATCGAGAGACTCTACGAAGACATACGGGCCGCCTCTCCAGCAGATTGTCAGTTTAGCACGTGGACCTGTGCGCATTTTTCGAAGGGAATATGGGGTCGCCTCCTAGACGTCTGGAACGCCAGTTTCGCGCAACGAGATGTGAACCACGTAACGGGCGACGTGCATTACCTCACCTACCTGCTCAGTCATCATAAAACTGTCCTCACAATCCATGACCTGGTCATGCTTTCACGTTTGCGAGGAGTACGCCGCTGGCTGTTGTGGTTGCTTTGGTATTGGATTCCTATTCAACGGTCTCGCGTCGTGATTGTTATCTCAACGACCACCCGCAATCAGTTATTGGCGAATGTGCGGTGCAAACCCGACAAGATCCATGTAATTCACAATCCTGTTTCCGCCGAATTTAAACCGATGCCCTTGGAGTTTAACGCGGAGCGACCGCGTATTCTCCAAGTTGGCACCGGCCTGAACAAGAACCTCGAAAGAGTTGCTGCAGCGCTGTCGGGTGTGACGTGCAGATTCGTCATCATCGGAGACCTCTCAACCGATCAACTAGATCTGCTTGAGACCCTCAACGTAGATTACGAAAACTACGCGAACCTGACTCGCGCGCAACTTCTGGAGCAGTATCAAAAAGCGGACATGCTGATCTTCGCGTCGACATACGAAGGTTTCGGGCTGCCCATCGTAGAAGCGAACGCGGTCGGTCGGCCGGTCATCACGTCCGACGTATTTTCAATGCCCGAAGTTGCCGGAAATGCCGCCTGTCTCGTGGATCCTTACAGCCCAGCGG
>LNFM01003207.1_pt1 | contig 33368 bp, 32 predicted proteins | sample 596031 | NCBI WGS metagenome assembly LNFM01 (sample SAMN04254537, study PRJNA301005) | activated carbon metagenome | isolation source: dual media filters at the Ann Arbor, Michigan drinking water treatment plant | place: USA: Ann Arbor | reverse complement strand
CCCGGACGATGTTCCACATCTGACGGCGGCGCCTAGGCGGGGTCGGCGCGGCTCGCGGGTGGCGTGTCCCCACCATGACCCATGGCCCGCAGGAGGGCCGCCGCGGCGCCTGCGCGGGTCGGGCCCTCGCCGATCGCCGATCGCCCGCCGCCGGCCTCCTCGAGGGGCAGGGCGCGGTCCCAGACGTAGGCCAGCCACCGCCCCTGAGCGACCTCGCGGGTGACGAGCGAGAGGCCGCGCGCGTCGAGCTCGCGGCGGATCGTCTCGAGTTCTCGTGCGTGCACCGCAGCGAGCCTCCCACGGGTCGCCGCCGCGCGCATGACGAGGACATGACCGACGGGGTCCGTCACGCCGCGACCACCATGTCGAGGTCGTAGCCTGAATCCGTCGTAGATCGTGGATGCGGGGGACGAGAGCGCCGCGTGAGATCTCGTTCATCCGCGCCGCGAGATCACGGATTCAGGCGTAGACCTCGGTGCGCGCCGGTGGGTCGGGCGCACCGCCGAGGACCTCCGCCATCAGCGGCATCAGCCGATCGGCGAAGAAGGCCTCGATGTGGTCGCGCGACTCCCAGACGTCGAAGACGCGGAAGCCGCCGTCCGGCGTCGCGCCCGCCGTGTGCATGATCAGCCCGTCCGGCGGCGCTTCGCCGAGGCCGATCGCGGAGGCGACGCGGCCGTAGTCGCCCCGGTGCCGCTCCCCGTCGTCCCACTCCAGCCGCATCGCGACCATTCGCCCGTCCGTTCCTCGCCAGGCCCCCCGGTGGGACCCTTACGTTCCAGTGATCGCACCATTTACGTGGCGACGCCAGGGCAGGGCGAGGGAGTGCCCATGCGGGGCGCCCCGCGGGGCGGCGCGTTAGCCTCGTCCGATGACCGGCACCCGACCGCCCGCGCCCGGCGCCGGCTTCGACGCGACCGTGGGCATCTCCAGGGGCGAGGGCGCCGACGGCGCCGCGCGGGCCACCCTGACGGCCGGCGAGGAGCACCTGAACCCGGCCGGGACGGTGCACGGCGGCGCCATCGCGACCCTGATCGACGTGGTGATGGGCCGCGCGGTGGCGAGCGTCTACGAGGGCGACGAGCGCCCGGTGACGATCGAGATCAAGGTCAACTACCTCGAGGCCGGCAGCATCGGCGAGCTCGTCGGCGAGTCGCGCGTCACCCGGACCGGCCGGCGCTTCATGGTGGTGCACGCCGACGTGACCCAGCGCGAGACGGGCGAGACCGTGGCCGAGGCGATGGGCACCTTCACCCGGGCCTGACGGCCCCCCGCCATCCGGCCGGGCCGGATGCGATAGTGGCGCGGTGACGGGCGACCCCTACACCACGGCCCAGGCGGCCGGCACGGCGATCCGCGAGCGGCTGGGCGAGCACCGCGCGGTGCTCGTGCTCGGGTCCGGATGGGCGCAGGTCGTCGACGCGATGGGCGACGTCCGCGACGGCATGCCGATGCACGAGCTGCCGGGCTTCCCGGCCCCGGTCGTCCAGGGCCACAGCGGCATGGCCCACTCGGTCGATGTCGCGGGCGTGCCGCTGCTCGTGCTGGCCGGGCGCTCCCACCTCTACGAGGAGCATCCCGTCGACGTCGTCGTCCACGGCGTGCGGGCCGCCGTGCTGTCGGGCTGCCGGGCGGTGATGCTCACCAACGCCGCGGGCTCGCTGGTCGCCGCCAACCGCCCGGGCACCCCGGTGCTGATCAGCGACCACCTCAACCTCACCGGGGTGAACCCGATGACGGGGGCCGATCCGCCGCCCGGGTTCCCGGCGCGCTTCTGCGACCTGTCCGACCTCTACAGCCCGCGCCTGCGCGCGGTGGCGGCGTCCGCGTCGCCCGGCATCGCGGAGGGCGTCTACGCCGGGCTCCTGGGCGGCAGCTACGAGACCCCCGCCGAGATCCGGATGCTGCGCGGCATGGGCGCCGACCTGGTCGGCATGTCGACCGTCCTCGAGGCCATCGCCGCGCGCCACCTCGGCGCCGAGGTCTTCGGGGTCTCGCTGGTCACCAACCTGGCGGCCGGCATGTCGGCCGAGGCCCTCGACCACCAGGACGTCCTCGCGACGGGACGGGCGTCGGTCGGCCGGCTCGGGGACCTGCTGCGCGCGGTGACCGCGGCGCTCTGATGTCCGGGGGCGCCTCCCGCACGCGGGCCCGCACCGAGGAGTGGATCTCGAGGGACCCCGATCCGGAGACGCGGGCCGCGCTCGAGCGGCTCCTCGCCGCGGGCGACGACGACGCGCTCGCGGAGCTGTTCGCCGGGCGCCTCGCGTTCGGTACGGCGGGGCTCCGCGGGGCGATGGGCCCCGGACCGGCGAGGATGAACCGGTTGGTGGTGCGCCAGTCCGCCGCCGGTATCGCCCGCCATCTGCTCGCCGAGGTGCCCGACGCGGCGCTGCGGGGCGTGGTCGTCGCGCACGACGCCCGGCATCGCTCCGGGGCCTTCGCGGCGGACTGCGCCGAGATCCTCTCGGCCCACGGGATCCGGGTGATCCTCCGCGAGGAGGCGGCCCCGACGCCGGTCGGCGTGTTCGCCGTGCGGCACCTCGGCTGCGCCGCCGGCATCGTGGTGACCGCGAGCCACAACCCGCCGGCCGACAACGGCCTCAAGCTCTACATGGGCGATGGCGCCCAGATCGTGCCCCCGGTCGACGGCATGGTCGCCGCGGCCATCGATGCGGTGGTAGCCGACGGCGTGCTCGTGGCCGGCCATCACGCCCCGGGGCCGGTGGAGCCGATGGGGGAGCAGGTGATCGACGCCTACCGCGCCGCGACCCTCGCGCGCGTCCCGCCGCCGGCCGCGCCGATCACCATCGCGACGACGGCCACGCACGGCGTGGGCGGTGCGCTGCTGGCCGAGCTGCTCGCGGCCGCCGGCCATCGCGACGTCCACCCGGTGCCCGAGCAGCAGGAGCCCGATCCCGACTTCCCCACGGTCGCCTTCCCCAACCCGGAGGAGCCCGGGGTCACGGACCTCCTGGCCGCCCGGATGCGAGCCTGCGGGGCCGACATCGGCCTCGCCCTGGACCCCGACGCCGACCGCGTCGCCGTGCTCGCGCCAATCGGCGCACGTGACGTGCGCCAATTGACCGGCGACGACGTCGGCGCCCTGCTCGGCGACTGGCTGCTGGGGTCCGTCACCTCCGGGCCCGGGCGGCTGGTGGTCTCGAGCGTCGTCTCGTCGTCGCTGCTGGCGCGGGTCGCCGAGCACCACGGCGCCCGCCACGCGGAGACCCTGACCGGCTTCAAGTGGCTCTCGCGGCCGGCGATCGAAGATCCCTCGGCCGTCCAGGTCCTGGCCTACGAGGAGGCGATCGGCTACGCGATCGGCCCCGACGTGCGCGACAAGGACGGCATCTCGGCGGCCCTCGCGGTGGCGTCGATGGCGGCGGCCGCACGGGCCGCCGGGCGCACGATCCTCGACGGCCTCGACGACCTGCACCGGCGCCATGGGGCGCACGTGACCGACAACTTCTCGCTGCGCGACGAGGCGCCCGGATCCGCGGCGCGCCGGGCCGCGCTGGTGGAGCGGCTGATCGCCGCCCCGCCCGGGCGGATCGGGCCGCTCGCGACGACCGGGGTGCGGGCGCTCGCCCCCGACGTCCTGCGCATCGACATGGAGTCCGGAGTGCGGGTGATCGTGCGCCCGAGCGGCACCGAGCCCAAGCTCAAGTGCTACTGCGAGGCGGTCGAGCCGGTGCCCGACGGGGACGTCGCCGCGGCCCGCGAACGCGCCCGTGCGCGCCTCGCCGAGGTCCGCGCCGGGCTGACGGCATCGCTCCTGGCCTGACGGGGGCGCCCCGGCGTGCCAAGATCACCGGGTGCTGAGCCTCGGTCGTGACACGCGCGGTTCCGTCCTCACCGGCTCCCTGCTCGGCGCCCCGGTGCGGGTGGCGGCGGTGGACGGCTACGCGCTCGAGCAGCGCGCCGCCCGGCTGGCCGCGCGTTCGGTCAAGCGTGAGAGCAAGGAGGCGGGCCTGGAGCTGGCCGCCCACTGCATCGACCTGACGACGCTCGAGGGCGCCGACACGCCCGGGAAGGTCCGCGCACTCTGCTCGCGCGCGCTGCACCCCGACCCCGACGACCCCGCGATGGCGCCGGTCGCGGCGGTCTGCGTCTACCCGGCGCTGGTCGCCGAGGCGCGGGCCGCGGTGGAGGGCTCCGGGGTGAAGGTGGCCTCGGTCGCGGGCGCCTTCCCCTCGGGGCAGAGCCACCTGGCCGACCGCCTCGACGAGATCCGGCGGGCCGTCGAGGACGGCGCCGACGAGATCGACATCGTCCTGAACCGGGGTGCGCTGCTCGCGGGCCGCCTCGACGTGGTCCACGACGAGGTCGCCGCCTCGAAGGAGGCGTGCGGCCGCGCCCACCTGAAGACCATCCTCGAGACCGGCGAGCTCGGCTCCTACGAGATGGTCAGGCTCGCCTCGATGGTGGCGATGGCCGCCGGCAGCGACGTCATCAAGACCTCCACCGGCAAGCTGCCGGTGGGCGCCACCGCACCGGTCGCGCTCTGCATGGCCGAGGCGATCCGCGAGTTCTCCGACCAGACCGGCGTCGAGGTCGGCCTCAAGCTCGCCGGCGGCATCCGCACCTCCAAGCAGGCGCTCGGGTACCTGGCGATCGTGGCCGAGACGCTCGGCCCCGACTGGCTCACGCCGGACCGCTTCCGCATCGGCGCCTCCACGCTCCTCAACGACATCGTCCTGCAGCGCCGGTTCCGGCGCACCGGCCGCTACGGCCGCACCCACGACCTCCCGGTGGACTGATGACCACGACCCCGCACCGCGCCGCCGGCGCCGACTCCGGCACGGCCGGCCTGGCGCGCGCCTTCGCCGAGTACGTGCCCTCGATCGAGGCACGCGACGTCGTCACGGTGCGCCCCCGCTACGGCCTCGTGATCGACGGCGCCGAGCGCGAGGCGCGCGAGGGCCGGGTATTCGCGACCACCGAGCCGGCCACCGGGGCCCACCTGGCCGACGTGGCCGAGGCCGGTGACGGCGACGTGGACGACGCGGTCGCGGCCGCGCGCCGGGCGTACGAGGGGGGCTGGCGCGACCTGCCCGGCCGGGCGCGCGCGAAGTACCTCTTCCGCATCGCGCGGCTCCTCCAGGACCGCTCCCGCGAGTTCGCCGTCCTCGAGTCGATCGACGGCGGCAAGCCGATCCGCGAGTCGCGCGACATCGACGTGCCGCTGGCCGCAGCCCACCTCTTCCACCACGCCGGCTGGGCCGACAAGCTCGAGTACGCCGTGCCGGGCATGTCGGCGCGCCCGCTCGGGGTGGTGGGCCAGATCATCCCCTGGAACTTCCCCCTGCTGATGGCCGCGTGGAAGATCGCGCCCGCCCTGGCGTGCGGGAACACCGTGGTGCTGAAGCCCGCCGAGACGACGCCCCTGACCGCGCTGCTGCTGGCCGAGCTCATCGCCGAGGCCGACCTCCCCCCCGGCGTCGTGAACGTGGTCACCGGGCCGGGGACCACCGGGGCCGCGCTCGCGGCCCACCCGGGCGTCGACAAGGTGGCGTTCACCGGGTCCACCGGGGTCGGCAAGGCGATCCTGCGCGCGCTGGCGGGCACGGGCACGCGCCTGACGCTCGAGCTCGGGGGCAAGGGCGCGAACATCGTGTTCGACGACGCCGCCCTCGACCAGGTGGTGGAGGGGATCGTGGACGGGATCTTCTTCAACCAGGGACACGTCTGCTGCGCCGGCTCGCGCCTGCTGGTTCAGGAGGGCGTCGCCGGGGAGCTGCTCGACCGCCTGCGCCGGAGGATCGAGCTCCTGCGGGTGGGGGACCCCCTCGACAAGAACACCGACGTCGGCGCCATCAACTCGTCCGCCCAGCTCGAGCGGATCCGGGGCTTCGTGGAGGGCGCCGCGGCCGAGGGCTGCCGTATCGACCAGCCCGCGCGCGCGATCCCGTCGGAGGGGCTCTTCTTCCCGCCGACGATCGTGAGCGGGCTCGGCGGCTCGGAGGCGATCGCCCGCGAGGAGGTGTTCGGGCCGGTGCTCGCGGTGCAGACCTTCCGCACCGAGGCGGAGGCGGTGGCGAAGGCCAACGCCACGGCCTACGGCCTGTCGGCCGGCATCTGGACCGAGAAGGGCTCGCGGATCCTCTGGACCTCGCAGCGCCTGCGGGCCGGCGTGGTCTGGGCCAACTGCTTCAACCAGTTCGACCCGGCGAGTCCGTTCGGGGGGGTCCGCGAATCGGGCTTCGGCCGCGAGGGCGGCCGCCAGGGCCTGGCGGAGTACCTCTCGCTGGCGCCGGTGGGCGCATGACCGGTCGCCTCGAGGTCCGCAAGACCTACAAGCTCTTCATCGGGGGCGCGTTCCCGCGCTCCGAGTCGGGTCGCACCACCCCCGTCACCACGCCTGACGGCCGCCTGCTCGCGCACGTGGCGCAGGCCTCCCGCAAGGACGTGCGCGACGCCGTGCGGGCCGCGCGCGGCGCCCAGGGGGCGTGGGACGGCCGCACGCCCTACAACCGGGGCCAGATCATCTACCGCGTCGCCGAGGTGCTGGAGGGGCGCTCCGCCCAGCTGGCCGGCGAGCTGGAGGCCGTCGGCGTCGCCTCCGCCGACGCGCGGGCGGACGTGGAGCGCGCGATCGACGCCGCCGTCTACTGGGCGGGCTTCGCCGACAAGCTCGACGCGCTGGCGGGTGGCGTGAACCCCGTGGCGGGGCCGTTCCTCAACCTCTCCACGACGGTCCCGCTCGGCGTCTGCGCCCTGGCCTGTCCCGGCACCGGGGTCCACGGGGTCGTCTCGCTGGTGTGCCCGGCCATCATGGCGGGCAACACGGTCGTCGCCCTGGCGGGCGGCCCGGCGGCGCTCGTGACGAGCACCCTCGGAGAGGTGATCGCCACCTCCGACGTGCCCGGGGGCGTCGTCAACCTGCTGACCGGCGACCATGCGCAGCTGCTGCCCTGGCTCGCCGACCACGACGACGTCGACCTGATCGACCTCTCGGGGGCGCCCGACGGCTCGGCCGCCGACCTCGAGGCGCGCGCCGCGGACAACCTCAAGCGCACGGTGCGCACCGGCGGGGCGGAGGACCTCCTCACCGCGATGGCGTTCTGCGAGATCCGCACCGTCTGGCACCCGGCCCGCATCTGATGACGGCGGTCCACGAGGAGGTTGCCGCCGCGCTGGCGGCCGGGCGGCCGGTGGTCGCCCTCGAGTCGACCATCATCGCGCACGGGCTGCCGCGCCCCGACAACCTGCGAGTGGCGGCCGAGATCGAGGAAGCCGTCCGCTCGGAGGGGGCGGTCCCCGCCACGATCGCCGTGGTCGGTGGACGCGTGCGCGTCGGCCTCGGCCCGGACGAGCTGGAGGTGATCGCCACCACCTTCGACGTCGACAAGCTCAGCCTGCGCGACCTCGGTCCGGGCATCGCCAGCGGACGGCCCGGGGCGACCACGGTCGCCAGTACCGCCTACATCGCCGCGCGGGCGGGCATCCGCGTCTTCGCGACCGGCGGGCTCGGAGGCGTCCACCGCGAGGCGGCGACCACCTTCGACGAGTCGGCCGACCTGGGCGGGCTCGCATCGACCCCGATCGTGGTGGTCTGCGCGGGGGTGAAGTCGATCCTCGACGTGGGCGCCACCCTCGAGCGCCTGGAGACGCTCTCGGTCCCCGTGGTCGGCTACGGCTCGGACCGCCTCGGCGGCTTCTATCTCGCGGACTCCGGCCACGGCCTGCCCTGGCGCGAGGACGATCCCGAGGGCGTGGCGGCGATCCAGCGGGCGCGCGACGCGCTCGGGCTGCCGCAGGCCCTGGTCGTCTCCAACCCGCTGCCCGTGGATCTGCAGATGGACCCCGCGCTGCACGACCGGGTGCTCGCGGAGGCCCTGGCCGCCGCCGACGCCGCCGGCATCACCGGCAAGGACGTCACCCCCTTCATCCTGGGGCGCTTCCACGAGCGGACGGCGGGGGAGAGCCTGCGGGTCAACGTCGACCTCGTGCTGCGCAACGCCCGGCTCGCGGCGCGGATCGCGGGGGCCCTCGCCGCGGGCTGAGCAGGGGGCCGGAGCGCCGCCGGTGGTGGTGGTCGGAGACGTGATGACCGACGTCATCACGCGCATGTCCGGCCCGCTCGCGCCGGGCAGCGACAGCCCGGCCGGGATCGTCCTCCGCCCGGGCGGATCGGCGGCGAACACCGCGGCCTGGCTCGGCCACCTGGGCACCCCCTCCGTCATGGTCGGAGCCGTCGGTGACGACGCCTTCGCGCGGCACGCCGAGCGCGCCCTGCGCGACCACGGGGTCGTGCCCGCGCTCGCGGTCAGGCCCGGGGCCGCGAGCGGCGCCTGCGTCGTGCTGGTCGGCGCCGACGGCGAGCGCACGATGCTCCCCGACGCCGGGGCCAACGCGCTCCTCGGCCCCGCGGACATCCCCCGGGAGCACCTGCGCGCCGGGGGGCACCTCCACCTGTCGGGCTACGCGCTGATCCGCGAGGGCAGCCGCCCCGCGGCCGTGGCCGCGCTCGCCGCCGCGACCGAGGCCGGCATGACCACCTCGGTCGACCCGGCCTCGGCGGCCCCCCTCGCGGCGATGGGCGCCCGGGCGTTCCGCGACCTCGCGCGAGGGGCGGGCCTGGTGCTCGTCACCCTGGACGAGGCGGAAGTGCTCTGCGGCACGCGGGATCCGGGGGCGGTGGCCGCCGACCTGCTGCGCGATCACGCCGAGGTGGTGGTCAAGCGCGGGCGCGACGGCGCCGACTGGCACGGCGCGGAGGGCGCGCGCGCCCACTCCCCGGCCGTGGTCCCGCCGGCGCCCGTCGTGGACACGACCGGCGCCGGCGACGCCTTCGCCGCGGCCTTCCTCTGCGCGCGGCGGGGGGGAGCCGGGCCGGAGGAGGCGCTCGGGCGGGCCTGCGCCCTGGCCGCGGACGTGGTCACCCGGGCCGGAGCGCGCCCACCGGGCTAGCCGTCGGCCCCCAGCATCGAGAAGCCCGGCTTGATGATCCGGTTGATGATCTGCAGCCGCTCGTCGAAGGGCAGGAAGGCGCTCTTCATCGCGTTGATGGTGGCCCAGCGGACGTCGTTGAGATCCCAGTCGAAGGCCTCGGCGAGGTGCTCGAACTCGGCGCTCAGGGTGGTGTCGCTCATGAGCCGGTTGTCGGTGTTCACCGTCACCCGGAAGCGGAGCTTCGTGAGCAGGCCGATCGGGTGGTCGGCGATCGAGGGGACCGCCCCGACGTGGACGTTGGACGACGGGCACAGCTCCAGCGGCACCCGCCGGTCGCGCACGAACGCCGCGAGGCGCCCGAGGCGGTGGTTGCCGTCGGCGTCCACCGAGATGTCGTCGATGATCCGGACCCCGTGGCCCAGGCGCTCGGCGCCGCAGACGTGGAGGGCCTCGGCGATCGAGGGCAGCCCGAAGGCCTCCCCGGCGTGGATCGTGATGTGGAAGTTCTCCCGCATGATCCGGGAGAAGGCGTCGAGGTGGCGGGCCGGGGGGAAGCCGGCCTCCGGGCCCGCGATGTCGAAGCCGACCACCCCCGAGTCGCGGTGCCGCAGCGCGAGCTCGGCGATCTCGACGCTCGAGGCCTGCTGGCGCATGGCCGAGCAGAGCACGCGGATCGTCAGCTGCGTGCCGGCGGAGCCGCGCGCGAACCCCGCGATGACGCTCTCGACGACCTCGTCGAGGGTCAGACCCCTCTCGATGTGGAGCTCGGGCGCGAAGCGGATCTCGGCGTAGACGACGCCGTCGGCGACGAGGTCCTCCGCGCACTCGGCCGCCACCCGCTCGATCGCGTCGCGGGTCTGCATGACGGCCACCGTGTGGGCGAACGTCTCGAGGTAGAGGACCAGGTCGTTGCGGTTGGCCCCGCGGGAGATGAGGCCGCGCAGCTCCTCGGGATCGGTGCTGGGGAGCCCGTCGTAACCGGACTCGGCCGCGAGCTCCACGATCGTGCGCGGCCGCAGGCCACCGTCCAGGTGGTCGTGCAGCAGCACCTTCGGGGCGCGGCGGACGTTGTCTGAGTCGATTCTCATGTGCCCACGCTAGAGCACCGGGCCCCGGTTCCGAAGGGGCGCGCGCCGGGGCGGGCCCTACAATCCCCGCCATGGCGATCGAGATCATCGGGATCGACGGCGATGACACCCTCTGGCACAGCGAGGGCCACTTCCACGTCACCGAGCAGGCGTACGTGGAGCTGCTGGCGCCGTGGGTGGACGCCGAGACGGCCTCGTCGGCCCTCCTCGAGTCGGAGCGGCGCAACCTCGCGGTGTTCGGCTACGGCGTGAAGGGCTTCACGCTCTCGATGATCGAGACGGCCCTGACCCTCACGGAGCACCGGATCGACGGCATCCACATCGAGCGCATCATCTCCCTCGGCAAGGAGCTGCTGACGCATCCGGTCGAGCTCCTGGACGGCGTCGCCGAGACCATCGACGTGCTCGGCCGCGACCACCGGCTGGTGCTGATCACCAAGGGCGACCTGTTCCACCAGGAGTCGAAGGTGGCCGCCTCGGGGGTGTCCGACCTCTTCGAGCGCATCGAGATCGTCGCCGAGAAGGACACGCCGACCTACTCGCGCGTGCTGGAGGCGATGGGCTCCGACCCTGACGGCTTCTGCATGATCGGCAACTCGGTGCGGTCGGACATCGCGCCGGTGCTGGAGCTGGGCGGCGCGGGGGTCCACGTGCCCTACCACGTGACCTGGGCGGTGGAGCACGCCGAGCTCGACCCCTCGCACCCCCGCCTCGCGCGGGTCACCGAGATCCGCCAGGCGCCCTCGGCGATCGCCGCGCTCGAGGGCGTGCGGTGAGCGTCGACTGGGCGCGCCTGCGCGCGGAGGCCGCGGAGATGACCCGGCGCTCCTACGCCCCCTACTCGGGGGTGCTCGTGGGCGCCTGCGGCCTCGCCGACGACGGCCGCCTCGTGCGCGGCTGCAACGTGGAGAACGCCAGCTACGGCGTCACCCTGTGCGCGGAGTGCGGCCTGGTGAGCGACCTGGTGGCGACCGGCGGCGGGCGCCTGGTGGCCGTGGCGGTCGTCGCTGGAGACGGGGCGCCGCTCGCGCCCTGCGGGCGCTGCCGCCAGCTGCTGTACGAGCACGGCGGGGAGGGCCTGGCCGTCGACGCCGGGCCGGGCTCCGCGCCGACCCCTCTCGGCGACCTCCTGCCGGGCGCCTTCGGCCCGGACGACGTGTCGGCGCGGGCGGGCCGGTGAGCATCTCCGCCGTCGAGGTGATCGTCGCCAAGCGCGACGGCGCCGAGCTCACCGACGCGCAGATCCGCTGGTTCCTCGACGCGTACACCCGCGGTGAGGTGGCCCACGAGCAGGCGTCGTCGCTGCTGATGGCGATCGTCTTCCGCGGGCTCGGGCCCCGCGAGCTCGCCACCTGGACGGACGCGATGATCCGCTCCGGGGAGAGGCTCGACCTCTCGTCGGTGCCCGTCCCGACGGTCGACAAGCACTCCACCGGTGGCGTCGGCGACAAGATCTCCCTGCCGCTCTGCCCGCTTGTGGCCGCGTGCGGCGCGGCCGTGCCGCAGCTGTCGGGCAGGGGCCTCGGCCACACGGGCGGCACGCTCGACAAGCTCGACGCCATCCCCGGCTTCCGGTCGGACCTCACCGGCGCCGAGTTCGTCCGCCAGCTCGCCGGCATCGGAGCCGTGATCTGCGCCGCCGGGGCCGGACTGGCGCCCGCCGACGGCAAGCTCTACGCCCTCCGGGACGTCACCGGGACGGTCGAGTCGATCCCCCTGATCGCCAGCTCGATCATGTCCAAGAAGATCGCCGAGGGCACCGACGCCCTGGTCCTCGACGTCAAGGTCGGCATCGGCGCGTTCATGCGCGACCGCGACCGGGCGCTCGAGCTCGCGCGCACGATGGTCGGCCTCGGCGAGGCCCACGGCGTGCGCACCTCGGCCCTGCTGACCGACATGGACACGCCCCTCGGCCGTACCGCCGGCAACGCCCTCGAGGTGGCCGAGTCGCTCGAGGTGCTCGAGGGCGGCGGCCCGGCCGACGTGGTGGAGGTCACGCTCGCGCTGGCCCGCGAGATGCTGGGGCTGGCGGGGATCGACGCCGACCCGGCCGCGGCCCTCGCGGACGGGCGCGCGATGGACCGCTGGCGGGCGATGGTGCGGGCCCAGGGCGGCGATCCCGACGCCCCGCTGCCCGTCGCCCCGCTCGTCGAGGAGGTGCGCGCCCCGGATGCGGGCGTCGTCGGCGCCGTCGATGCGTTCGCCGTCGGCATCGCGGCCGTGCGGCTGGGCGCAGGCCGGGCCCGCAGGGAGGACCCCGTCAGCCCGTCCGCGGGGGTCGTGCTGCGGGTCTCGCCGGGCGACCGGGTGACCGCCGGCCAGGTGCTGGCCGAGCTCCACGCGGACGACGACGGCCACATGGAGGCCGGGCGGGCCGCCTTCGACGGCGCGATCCGCATGGGCGGGCCCCCTGGCGCGCCGCGCTCCCGCATCCTCGAGAGGGTCGCGGCCCCCTGACATCGTCAGGGTGACGGTCGCCGGACGTATCCCCGGACGCCATACCGCCGTCCGGGCCGAGCCTGTATAAGCCCGCTACGGCCCATCCGACTGCGCGGGACAAGCCCCGCGACGGGACGATATCCAAGGAGTGGTGATGAGAGCTCGACGCTGGAAGGCTTTGTTCGGGGCGCTCGCCGTGACGGCGACGCTCGGTTTGGTCGTCGCGTGCGGCGATGACGACGACGACTCGGCGGCCGGCGGGACGACCGCCGCGGAGGCCCCGGCGTCGGACCTCAAGGCGGGCCTGGTGAGCGACGTCGGCAAGTTCAACGACCGCTCGTTCAACCAGTCGGCTCTCGAGGGCCTGGAGCGCGCACAGGAGGAGCTGGGCATCGAGGGGCGGCCCGTGGAGTCGGTCGCGGCCGGCGACTACATCGCCAACCTGACCACGCTCGCCCGTGGCGACTACGACCTGACGGTCGCGGTCGGCTTCCTGATGGCGGATGCGGTGGACACCGTGGCCACCAAGTTCCCCGACAGCAACTTCGCGATCGTGGACTTCCCGAACGTCGCCCTCAAGAGCACGCCCGCCAACGTGCGCGGCCTGACCTTCGCGACCAACGAGAACAGCTACCTGATCGGCTACATGGCGGCCAAGATGGCCGAGGCCGATGACGGCGACGCGATCAGCGCGGTCGGTGGCCTGAAGATCCCGACGGTCGACATCTTCATCGCCGGCTACAAGGCGGGCGCCGAGGCGGCCGTCCCGGGCATCCGGGTCCTGGTCGACTACTCGCAGGACTTCGTCGCCCAGGCGAAGTGCAAGGAGAAGGCCCTCGACCAGATCTCCAAGGGCTCGAAGGTCGTCTTCCAGGTGGCCGGTGGATGCGGCCTCGGCGCGCTGTCGGCGGCCGCCGACGAGGGCGTCTGGGGCGTCGGCGTCGACCGCGACCAGTCGGACCTCGGCGACCACATCCTCACGAGCGCCGTGAAGCGCGTCGACACCTCGGTGTTCGAGAGCATCAAGGCCGTGGCGGACGGGACCTTCACGGGCGGCGAGGACGCGACCTTCAACCTCGCCAACGACGGCGTCGCGCTCGGCACGACCAGCGCGGAGGTCCCGCAGGAGCTGCTCGACGAGGTCGAGGACCTCAAGCAGCAGATCATCGACGGCGAGATCACGGTCCCGTCGGAGCTGTAGGACCACGGACGGCGGACCGGTCGTGACGTCGGCCGTCCCCGGTGGAACCGCTCCCCCGGCGCCTCGTGCGCCGGGGGAGTCGGTGCTGGAGCTGAAGGGGATCACCAAGAGGTATCCGGGGGTCGTGGCGTCCGATGACGTCTCGTTCGACCTCCGCAAGGGCGAGGTGCACGCCCTGCTCGGCGAGAACGGCGCCGGCAAGTCGACCCTGATGAACGTGCTCTACGGCCTCACGACGCCCGACGAGGGCGAGATCCGGGTCCGGGGCGAGAGGGTGGACATCCACTCGCCGAGCGATGCGATCGCGCTCGGCATCGGCATGGTGCACCAGCACTTCATGCTGGTCCCGGTCATGACCGTGGCGGAGAACATCGTGCTCGCCGTCGAGCCAAGGCGCGGGCCCCTCTTCGATCGCGACCAGGCCGCCGCGCGCGTACGGGCGATCTCCGACCGCTACGGGCTCGCGGTCGAGCCCGACGCCCTGGTCGAGGACATCACCGTCGGCATGCAGCAGCGGGTGGAGATCCTGAAGGCGCTCTACCGGGGCGCCGACATCCTCATCCTCGACGAGCCGACGGCCGTCCTCACCCCGCAGGAGGCGAAGGAGCTCGAGCAGATCATCGCGAGCCTCACCTCCCAGGGCACGTCCGTCATCTTCATCACGCACAAGCTCAACGAGGTCCTCGACGCCGCCGACCGGGTGACCGTCCTGCGGCGCGGCAGGGTCATCGCCACCCAGACGACCGAGGGCGCGACCGAGGCGAGCCTCGCCACGCTGATGGTGGGGCGCGAGGTCGTGCTGCGCATCGACAAGGCGCCGGCGAAGCCCGGCAGACCACGCCTGGAGATCCACGACCTGGTGGTCCACGACGACCGCGGACTCGAGGCCGTGCGCGGCCTGTCGCTCCAGGTCGCCGCGGGCGAGATCGTCGGCGTCGCCGGCGTGGACGGCAACGGCCAGGCCGAGCTGATCGACGCGATCACCGGGCTGCGCCGACCGACGTCCGGGCGGATCGTCGCCGACGGGCGCGACATCACCGGCGGGAGCCCGCACCAGGCCCTCGAGGCGGGCGTCGGGCACATCCCGACCGACCGCCAGCACCGGGGCCTGGTGATGGACTTCAGCCTGGCCGAGAACATCATCCTGCACGACTTCGACAAGCCACCCGCCGCGCGCGGCGGGTGGATGTTCCCCCGCCGGGTGGAGGCGGCCGCCGCGCCGCTGCTCGCCGAGTTCGACGTGCGCGGCGGCGGCCCGAAGGCGCACGCGAACTCGCTCTCGGGCGGCAACCAGCAGAAGGTCATCATCGCGCGCGAGATCTCCCGTGACCCGGCGGTGCTGGTGGCCTCCCAGCCGACCCGCGGCATCGACGTCGGCGCCATCGAGTACGTCCACCAGCGCCTGATCGCCGAGCGCGACGAGGGCCGGGCGATCCTCCTCGTCTCGCTGGAGCTGGAGGAGGTGCTGTCGCTGTCCGACCGCATCCTCGTGATCTTCGAGGGCCGCATCGTGGCCGAGTTCGCCCCCGGCGTCGGCCGTGAGGAGCTCGGCGAGGCGATGCTCGGCATCGGGACGCGCGCGTGAGCACGACCGCGCCGCCGCCGGCCGCGCCTCCACCCGCCGCTCCCGCCGGACCTCCGCCCGGGCCCGGCGGGCTCTGGGGGCTGATGGCGCCCTCGGCCGGCGGCTTCTTCACGTCGATCGCGACCACGATCCTGGCGTTCCTGATCGGCGGCGTCGTCGTCGCCGCGACGGGCCACAACCCCCTCTCCACCTACAAGGGGATCTTCAACGGGACCGGGCTCAACTGGTTCTTCCCCTGGGTGACCGGGTCGGACCGCGAGAACGCGGCCTTCAACCTGCAGCAGACGCTGCTCCTCACGACGACCCTGATCTTCGTGTCGATGGCCGTCGCCTTCGCCTTCCGCTGCGGCCTGTTCAACATCGGCGGCCAGGGCCAGTGGACCGTCGGCGCCATCGTGTCGGTGTGGGTCGGCTCCTCGTTCGCCGACATGTTCGGCCCCGCCCACATCGTGCTCGCCATCGTGCTCGCGGCGCTTGCGGGGGCGGTCTGGGCCGGCATCGCCGGCATCCTCAAGGCGACCGTCGGCGCCCACGAGGTGATCACCACGATCATGCTCAACTGGATCGCCTACTGGATCGGCAGCTACCTCTTCGGGCTCGGGGGACCCCTCCAGAACGACCAGAACGCGTCGGTGCCGATCTCCAACGACGTCGTGGACAGCGCGAAGCTGCCGGTCATCTGGGGCGACGCCCAGCTGCAGGGCCTCCACATGGGCATCACCCTCGCGATCTTCGGGCTCATCGCCTACTGGCTGATCCTGTCGCGCACGACCCTCGGCTTCCGGGTGCGGGCGGTCGGCCGCAATGCCGAGGCGGCCCGGTACGGCGGCATCAGCGTCGGCCGCAGCTACTTCATGGCGATGGCGATCGCGGGCTCGTTCGCCGGCCTCGGCGGCGCGATGGACATGCTCGGCTGGCAGTTCCGCCTCGGCCAGCTCGACGTCCAGACCAACGTGATCGGCTTCACCGGGATCGCGGTGGCGATGCTCGGGCGCAACACGGCGGTCGGGGTGTTCTTCGCGTCGCTCCTGTTCGGCGCGCTGCTCTACGGCACCTCGACGCGCAGCCTCGACCCCGAGGTCTTCGCACCGCAGCTCGCGGGCAACCTGGCCACGATGATCCAGGCGCTGGTGCTGCTGTTCATCGGCGCCGACCTCCTGATCCTCTACCTCTGGAAGCGGCGCGGCCTTCCGCGGTTCCGCCTTCCGCACCTGCCGCGCAGGACCCCCCGCCCGCCGGCCTCTGTGAGCACCCTGGTGGCCCAGGAGGCCGTGGTCCGGCCGCCGCGCACTCCCCTGCTCGAGGGGGCGCAGGCGTGGGCCAGGGCGCACGCCCCGGGGCGCGACCGGGCGATCGCGATCGGGGCGATCGCCCTCGGAGTCGTCGCCCTCCTCGTCGCGGTGCCGCCGTTCCTCGTCCGCCAGCCCGCCGTGCCGATCGCCATCGGGATCATCGCCGTCGCCCTCGCGGCGTCGGCGGTGCTGCGGGGCGAGCAGCGCCTGGGATACATCGGGATCGGGGTCGGTCTGGTCTTCGGCACGCTCGGGGCGATGGCGACCGAGTCGAGCGTGTCCAACCTGGAGTCGGTGGTGGTGTGGTCGGCGCTCACGGCCTCGATGCTCCGATTCGCCACCCCGCTCATCTTCGCGGCCCTCGGGGGCATGTTCTCCGAGCGCAGCGGGGTCGTGAACATCGGGCTCGAGGGCATGCTCCTGGTCGGGGCGTTCTTCGGGATCCTCGGCGCCGACAAGTTCGACTCGTGGATCGCGGGCGTGGTGCTCGCGGCCATCGCCGGTGGGCTTCTGGCCGGCATCCACGCCGTCCTCTCGATCCATCTGCGCGCCGATCAGATCCTCAGCGGCACGGCCGTCTGGTTCCTCGCGGTCGGCCTCACCGGCTACCTGTTCATCGACATCTACGGACCCGAGGGCACCCCCGGCGGCATCCCGGCGATCCCGGACCTCGAGCTGGGATTCATCGAGGGCGTCCCGTACTTCGGCGACGCCTTCGGAAGCCTCAACCTCATGATCTGGGTCGGTCTCGCGCTGGTGCCGCTGTCGTACTACGCGATCTTCCGGACCGCCTTCGGGCTGCGCCTGCGCTCGGTCGGCGAGCACCCCGAGGCCGCCGAGACGGTCGGCCTGTCGGTGTACCGCATCCGCTACACCGCCGTGATCATCTCGGGGGTCTTCGGAGGCCTGGGCGGCGCGTTCCTGTCGATCGGCTTCGTCAACTCGTTCAGCGAGCGGATGACCGCGGGCGCCGGTTTCATCGCCCTGGCGGCGTTGATCTTCGGCAACTGGCGCCCGAAGGGGCTGTTCCTCGCCTGCCTGCTCTTCGGTTCGTCGAGCGCGATCGCCCAGCGCCTGCCGGTCTACTCCGACTCGCTGGCGATCCTCTTCGAGGCGCTGCCCTACGTCCTCACCCTGATCGCGGTCGCCGGGATCGTCGGCCGGCCGCGCCCGCCCGCCGCCGTCGGCATCCCGTACGTGAGGAAGTAGGGGCCTACGAGCCCCGGTAGGTGCTGTAGGCGAAGGGGGAGACCAGCAGCGGCACGTGGTGGTGCTCGGCGGGCGCGCTCACGCTGAAGCGCACGGGCACGAGGTCGAGGAACCCGGCGCCGGCGAAGTGGGCGCCCACGGCGAAGGTGAGCTCGTAGACGCCCGCCGTGAAGGCGTCGCCCTCGAGGAGGGCCCCGGTGCGCCCGTCCGCGTCCGTGACGCCCTCTGCGACGAGCCGGCCGTCGCGGTGCACGGTGACCGCGATCCCCGCCGCCGGCCGGCCGGCGGCCGTGTCGAGCACGTGGGTCGTGAGCCGGCCGCTCACCGGGCCATCGTGAGGGTGATCGTGCCGAACGCGTTGAAGGGATCGGTGTAGACGCCCTCCACCACCGGGTCGCGGGTCATGTTCCGCGCGGTGAAGGAGACCGACGCGAGCCCGGGGTACCGCTCCAGCAGGCGCTCGCCCATCACGTGCACGAGGTGCTGGATCGACTCGCTCACCAGGTCCTCGAAGACCGCCGCGCAGACGTCGCGCACCTGCTCGCCGGCCACGTACCGCGCCGGGTCGCCGCCGAGCGCGTCCCGCGGATCGGCGTAGCGCCAGTCCACGTCGAGGGCGATGTAGAGCGGCCGGTCGCGGCGCTCGGGGAGCGTCGTGTAGTCGTCGCGGACGAAGGCGGTGAAGGCGCTGCCGGTCAGCTTCAGCAGGGCCATCCCGTGGCGTCCGGAGGCGACCGACTCGATCACCGTCCCCGCGCCCTCCCGGCCGAGGCGCACCTCGGCCACCGAGCGGTCGCCCGGGACGCGGTCGAAGAGCACCCCGCCGCGGCCCGCCGGATCGAACCGGATCTCGTCGCCCGTCATCCGCAGGGCCTCCATCTGCGGGTAGCCGCCGAGCAGATGGACCCCGAGGTGGTGGAGCAGGCTCTCCATGGTGGCGCCCGTCCAGGAACCCGTCTCGCGGAGCACGAGGTTCTTCATCGAGTCGGTCGCGACGACCACCGAGTTGTCGGCCTCGGTGTACGACGGCAGGAAGTTGTCGCCGAAGACCTCGACCGTGACCAGAGCCGCGACGAGGGCGTTCGAGCGGCCGGTGAAGCCCGACTCGGGCACCGCCGGCAGACCCTCGAGCGGGGCCGCATGATGCCGGTAGACCGGCACCGAGGCCTTCCCGTAGGTGATCGTGTAGTCGGTCATGGGCGCAACCGTATCCGAGGGCGCCGCGGGTGGTTCGGCGTCAGGGCCCCCGACGTCGTATCCTCCCGCTCTTGGAGGCCACGCTTCAGCCACGGGACCTCGCCGACGCGCTCGCGGCGCGCGGCGCCCACCCGACCGCACTCCCGCTGGCGGGCGGCACCGACCTGATGGTCGAGATCAACTTCGACCGCCGCCGGCCGGAGCGCATCCTCGACCTCAGCCGCATCGCCGAGCTGGCCGGGTGGGACCGCGAGGGCGACGAGCTGGTGATCGGCGCGGGCGTGACGCACGCGCGCCTGGAGGGGGAGATGGGGGGCCTCGCGCCGGGGCTCGGGATGGCGGCCCGCACCATCGGCTCCCCGCAGATCCGCAACCGCGGAACGATCGGGGGCAACATCGCCACCTCCTCGCCCGCCGGGGACGCCCTGCCGCCGCTCGTGGCGGCAGGGGCGCGGGTCGAGCTCGCGTCCGCCACCGCCTCGCGCTCGGTGCCCATCTCGGAGTTCTGCACCGGCCCCAAGCGCAACGTCATGGCGCCCGACGAGCTGATCACCGCCGTCCGCGTCCCGGTCGCGCAGGGCCCCCAGCAGTTCGCCAAGGTGGGACCGCGCAACGCCATGGTGATCGCGGTCTGCTCGCTGTCGGTGCATCTCGACGCCGTGGCGCGCACCGTGCGGACCGCCATCGGCTCCGCCGCCCCGACCATCGTCCGCGCCACCGAGGCCGAGGCCTTCATGGAGGGGGTCCTCGACGAGCGCGGCGCATGGGAGCGCCCGGGGCCGCTGCCCGCCTCGGCTCTCGCGCGCTTCGGCGAGCTGGTGGCGGCCGCCGCCCGGCCGATCGACGACGTCCGCGGGAGCGCCGCCTACCGCCGCCACGCCCTCGCGGTGCTCGGCCGCCGCACCCTGTCGTGGTGCTGGCAGGAGCATCGCGCGTGAAGCTCATCCTGACGGTCAACGGCGAGATCCACGAGGTCGAGTCGATCTGGGAGGGCGAGAGCCTGATGCACGTGCTGCGCGAGCGGCTCGCGCTGCCCGGCGCGAAGAACGCATGCGAGCAGGGCGAGTGCGGATCGTGCTCGGTGATGCTCGACGAGGTCCTCGTGTGCAGCTGCCTCGTGCTCGCGCGCCAGGCCCAGGAGCGGTCGGTGGTGACCGTGGAGGGCCTCGCGCCGCCCGACGACGTCGGCGTGGTGCAGCAGGCCTTCATCGAGACGGGCGCGGTGCAGTGCGGCTTCTGCACCCCCGGCTTCATCATGGCCACCGAGGATCTCCTGCGGCGCTCTCCGGCGCCCGACGACGCAGAGATCCGCGAGGCCCTGGCCGGGAACCTCTGCCGGTGCACGGGCTACGAGAAGATCCTCGACGCGGTGCGTCTCGCCTCGGCGCGGCTCGGGGCGATGGGATGAACGGCGCCGTCCTGATCGAGGGCTGCGCGATCGCGACGGTGGACGCGGCCGGCACCGAGCACGACGAGGGCTGGATCCTGACCGAGGCGGGCGTGATCACCGCGCTCGGCGGCGGGGCGCCCCCGGCCCTGCCCGAGGGCGGCCGGCGGATCGACGCGCGCGGCCGCCTCGCCACGCCGGGCCTGGTGAACTGCCACCACCACCTCTACCAGTGGGCGACGCGCGGGCTGGCGCAGGACGCGATCCTGTTCGACTGGCTGACCACGCTCTACCCGATCTGGGCCGGGATCGACGAGGAGATCACCTACCGCGCCGCGCGCGGCGGGTTGACGGCGCTGGCGATGTCCGGCTGCACCACGACCACCGACCACCACTACCTGTTCCCGCGCGAGGGCGGCGACCTGCTCGCGGCCGCGATCGGGGCCGCGGGGAGCCTCGGGCTGCGCTTCCACCCCTGCCGCGGATCGATGGACCTCGGGCGCTCGTCCGGGGGCCTCCCGCCGGACGAGGTCGTCGAGGACCGCGACGCCGTGCTCCTCGCCACCGAGGCCGCGATCGACCGCTGGCACGATCCCGCCCCCGGGGCGATGGTGCGCATCGCCGTCGGGCCCTGCTCGCCCTTCACCGTCACGGCCGGGCTGATGCGCGACGCGGCCGCGCTCGCCCGCCGCCGGGGGGTGCGCATGCACACCCACCTTGCCGAGACGGTCGAGGAGGAGGCCTTCTGCCTCGAGAGCTTCGGGGTGCGGCCGGTGGAGTACCTCGACGACCTCGGGTGGCTCGGCCCCGACGTCTGGCTGGCGCACTGCGTGCACCTGGCCGACGACGAGATCGCCCGGTTCGCGGCCACGGGAACATCGGTGGCGCACTGCCCGTCGTCGAACGCGCGGCTCGGGGCCGGGATGGCCGCGGCGGCCGATCTCGTGGCGGCCGGCGTGGCCGTCGGACTCGGGGTCGACGGAGCGGCGTCCAACGAGTCGGGAGAGCTCGCGGTGGAGATGCGCCAGGCGCTGCTGGTGGCGCGGCTGCGCGGCGGGCCGACCGCCATGAGCGCCCGCACGGCCCTGGCGCTCGGCACGATCCATGGTGCGCGCTGCCTGGGGAGGGCGGACGAGATCGGATCGCTCGAGCCGGGCAAGCGCGCCGACATCGCCCTCTGGCGCGTCGACGACGCCGGGCAGGCCGGCCTCGCCGATCCGGTGGCGACGCTCGTGATGGGACCGCCGCGCCAGGTGGAGACGCTGCTGGTCGACGGCGCCCCGGTCGTCGAGCGGGGCGCGCTCGTGACCGCCGACCTCGACGAGATCGCCCGCGACGCCGCCGCCGCCAGCGCGCGGCTGCGCCGATGAGCACCTCCGGCACCCGCGTCCTGCCGCTCGGGCGCATCGGCGAGAGCGTCCTGCGGGCCGACGGCCGGCCGAAGGTGCGGGGGGAGTTCGCATACGCCTCCGACCTCGGGGCCGACCGCATGCTCTGGGGCGCGACGCTGCGCAGCCCGCACCCGAGCGCGCGCATCCGGGGCATCGACATCACCCGGGCGCTCACCCTGTCGGGCGTCCACGCGGTGCTGACGCACGCCGACGTCCCGGGCAGGACGACCTACGGCATGGAGATCTCCGACCAGCCGGTGCTGGCGATCGACCGGGTCCGGTACGAGGGCGAGCCGGTGGCGATCGTGGCCGCCGACCACCCCGAGACGGCGCGGCGGGCGATCGAGCGGATCGTGGTCGACTACCTGCCCGAGGACCCGCTGACCGATCCCGAGCGGGCGATCATGCCGGGCGCTCCGCGGCTGCACCCGGGCGGGAACCTGCTGCGCCGCGTCACCATCCGCCACGGCGACCCCGGCGCCACCGCCGAGGTCGTGGTGCGCGGGGAGTACGCGGTCGGCATGCAGGACCAGGCCTTCCTCGGGCCGGAGGCCGCGCTCGCCGTGCCCGCCGAGGACGGCGGCATCGACCTGCACGTCGCCACGCAGTGGCTGCACGTCGACCAGGGCCAGGTGGCCGCGTGCCTCGGCCTGCCGCCCTCGCTGACCCGCCTGCACCTGTCGGGCGTGGGGGGCGCCTTCGGGGGCCGGGAGGACCTCTCGATGCAGGTGCACGTCGCGATGCTCGCCCTGCACACGGGCCGGCCGGTGAAGATGGTCTATTCGCGCGAGGAGTCGTTCTTCGGCCACGTGCACCGGCACCCGGCCCGGATGGAGTACGAGCACGGCGCCGACCGGGACGGGCGGCTGGTCTACGTGCGGGCCCGGGTCGTGCTCGACGGGGGCGCCTACGCCTCGAGCAGCACCGCCGTCGTCGCCAACGCCGCCACCTTCGCCTGCGGGCCCTACGACGTGCCCAACGCCGAGGTCGAGGCCATCGTCACCTACACGAACAACCCGCCCTGCGGCGCGATGCGCGGCTTCGGCGCGGTCCAGGTGGCCTTCGGCCACGAGTCGCAGATGGACCGCCTCGCGGCCGAGCTCGCGCTCGACCCGATCGAGATCCGCCTGCGCAACGCCCTCGCGACCGGGATGAGGCTGCCCACGGGCCAGCTGGTCGACGGCCCGGCGCCGGTGCGCGAGCTGCTCGAGGGGCTGCGCGACATGCCCCTGCCCCCCGACGTGGTGCCCGTTGACCCGCGCGAGTTCCCCGGCGGCGTCTCCAACAGCACGCACGGGGAGGGCACCCGGCGCGGCGTCGGAGTCGCCGTCGGGTTCAAGAACATCGCCTTCGCGGAGGGCTTCGACGACTACTCCACGGCCCGGGTGCGCATCTCGCGCGACGACGGGGGCCCGCTGGTCGAGATCCACACCGCCGCGGCCGAGGTGGGACAGGGGCTCGAGACGGTCCTCGCCCAGATCGCGCGCACCGAGCTCTCGCTCGAGCGCGTGCGGGTGCTGCCGGCCGATACGCAGGTCGGCTCGGCGGGCAGCACCTCCGCCTCGCGCCAGACCTGGATGACCGGCGGCGCGGTCCAGCTCGCCTGCGCACGCCTGCGCGAGCGCCTGCACGAGGCGATCGACGGGCCGATCGAGGAGACCGCCGTCTACCGCCACCGCCCCACGCAGGCGCTCGATCCGGACACGGGCCAGGGCGACTCGCTGGTGGCGTTGGCGTTCGCGGCCCACCGCGCGGTCTGCGACGTCGACGTCGAGCTCGGCATCGTGCGGGCGGTGGAGATCGCGACCACGCAGGACGTCGGGCGCGTGATGAACCCCCTGGCGCTCGAGGGTCAGATCCACGGCGGCATCGCCCAGGGGCTCGGCCTCGCGCTGATGGAGGAGATCCAGATGGAGGAGGGCCGGGTGCGCAACGCCTCCTTCACCGACTACCTGATGCCCACGGTGCTCGACATGCCCCAGGTGCGCATGCGCATCAGCGAGACCCCGCACCCCCACGCCCCGTACGGGCTCAACGGGGTGGGGGAGATGCCCACGATCGCCTCGACCCCGGCGATCGTGGCGGCCGTCCGCGACGCCAGCGGCCGGCCGCTGACGCGGGTGCCGCTCCGGCCGTCCGACATCGCCGGCGTGTGAGCGGGGCGGCGGGCCGCGAGGAGTTCGTCGGCCGATTCGGGCACGTCGCCGAGGGGTCGCCCTGGGTCGCCGGGGCCGCGTGGGAGCGCGGGCCCTTCGCCGGCCGCGCCGAGATGGCCGCGGCGTTCGCCGCGGTCATCCGCGAGGCGCCGCCCGAGCGGCAGCTGGCCCTCATCCGGGCGCACCCCGAGCTCGCCGGGCGGGCCGCCCTGGCGGGCGAGCTGACGCGCGAGTCGGCCGGGGAGCAGGCCTCCGCGGGGCTCGACCGCCTCGTGCCGGCCGACCTGGAGCGCGTCGCCCGGCTGAACTCGGCCTACCGCGAGCGGTTCGGCTTCCCCTTCGTGATCTGCGTGCGGGGCCGCAGCGTGGCCGAGATCCTCGACGCCGGCGAGGCCCGCCTGGGCGACGACCCCGATGCCGAGCGGGCGGCCGCCGTCGAGGAGATCGCCGCGATCATCGCGCTGCGCCTGACGGAGAGCCCGTGAATCCGGCACCGGCCCGCCGGTACCATCCGACCTCCGGGCGGGGCCGACCAGGGAGCGAGTTCATGTCCGTCGTGCGGGGTGGCACCTCAGGGCGGGCGGGACGATGACGGGGCCGCACGCACGCACCGTCGTCCGGCGCGACCACGCCGTGATCGCCCCGGAGACCCACGTCCCGGGGCCGGTTCCGGGCTGGAGCGGGTCGGAGCACGTCCGCCTGATCAGCCCGGCCATGGGGGCGGGGTTCTCGATGTCGCTCGTGGCGATGCCCGCCGGCGCCGGCGCCGGCCCTCCTCCTGACGGCGCCGGCCGGTTCGCCTACGTCCTCGAGGGCGCTCTCGCCCTGGAGGCCGACGCCGGTCCGCGGATCCTCGGCGCGGGCGGCTACGCCTACATCCCGCCCGGCACCGCCCATTCGCTCACCGCGTCGGCGGCGGCACGCGTCTGCGTCATCGACAAGCCCTACGTGCCCGTCCCCGGTGCCCCGCACGGCCGCCTCATCGTCGGGGAGGCCGCCGACCGCCCACCCGAGCCGATGCTCGGCGACCCGGCCCTCACGGTGCGTCAGCTCCTGCCCGAGGAGCCCGCGCTCGACCTGGCCGTCAACCTGATGGCCTTCGCGCCCGGCGCGGCGCTGCCGTTCGTCGAGACGCACGTCATGGAGCACGGGCTGCTGGTGCTCGAGGGCACGCTGGTCTACCGCTTCGCCGACCACTGGTATCCGCTCGGAGCCGGCGACGCCGTCTGGATGGGCCCCTTCTGCCCGCAGTGGTGCTGCGCCTACGGGCCGGGCCGGGCCGAGTACCTGATCTACAAGGACTGGAACCGGGAGGCCGGCGCATGAGGGCGCCGATCGACACGGAGCGGCTCAGCGCGGAGATCGAGGAGCTCGCGCGGATCTCCGACTCGCCCTACCCCTCGGTGACGCGCGTCCTGTTCACCGAGGCCGACATGCGTGCCCGCCGCTGGCTGACCGGGCGGATGGAGGACGCCGGGCTCGCCGTCCGGGTGGACGCCGTCGGCAACATCTTCGGCCGCTGGGAGGGCACCGACCCCGACGCGGCCGCGGTCGCGACCGGTTCGCACACCGATGCGATCCCCGACGCCGGCCGCTTCGACGGCGTCATCGGCGTCCTCGGGGGCCTCGAGGCGATCCGCGCGCTGCAGGCGGCGGGCGTGCGGCCACGGCGCGCGATCGAGCTGATCATGTTCACCGCCGAGGAGCCCACCCGCTTCGCGTTCGGCTGCCTCGGCAGCCGGGTGCTGGCCGGCGTCGTCACCCCCGAGCGCCTGGAGCGCCTTCGGGACGCCGAGGGCCGGACGCTCGACGACGCACGCGCGCAGGCCGGGGTGTCCGGGCCGATTCCCGGCGCACGGCTGGCGGCGGGCGCCTATGCGGCCTTCGTCGAGCTCCACATCGAGCAGGGTCCCGAGCTGGAGAGGACCGGCGTGCCCATCGGCGTCGTGACGGCGATCGCGGCCCCGGCGACGCTCCGGGTCGAGCTGACGGGGGAGGGCGGGCACGCCGGTGCGGTGCTGATGCCCGAGCGCCACGACCCGCTCGTGGCGGCGGCCGAGGTCGTGCAGGCGGTCGACCGCCTGGCCCGCGCCAGCGGCTCCCCCGACACGGTCGGCACCGTCGGGCTGATGACGCTCGAGCCGGGCGCGGTGAACAGCATCCCGCGCCGCGTGCGCATGGACATCGACATCCGCGACACCGACGAGGCCCGGCGGGACGGCGTGCTGGAGGGCGTCCGGGAGGCCGCGCGCGCCGCGGCCGCATCCCGCGGCGTGGGCCACTCCGACGAGGTGCTGAACGCCGACGGCCCGGCGACGTCGGACCCCGCCGTGCTGTCGGCGATCGAGGAGGCGTGCGCCGAGTCGGGGCTGACGTCGTCGCGCATGGTCAGCCGCGCCTACCACGACGCCGTCTTCATGGCCCGCATCTGCCCGACCGCGATGATCTTCGTGCCGTCGGCGGGGGGTGTCAGCCACCGGCCCGACGAGTACACCTCCCCGGAGGAGGTGGCCCGCGGCGCCGAGGTGCTCGCCGGGGCGCTGATGAGGCTCTCCACCCGACTCTGAACAGGCTGTGGAGTACCCCGTGGGAACGTCACCCCCGCGTAACGCGGGGCGTCACATCGCGCGGTCGCTAGGATCCCGCGGGTTCACGAGGAGGGAGAGGGATGACGAAGGCCGCTGGGATCGACGTCGTGGGCATCGGGAACGCCATCGTCGACGTGCTGTCACATTGCGAGGACTCGTTCCTCGAGGCCGAGGGCCTGCCCAAGGGCTCGATGACGCTGATCGAGCTCGACCGTGCCGCCGAGCTGTACGGCCGCATGGGACCCGCCATCGAGATGTCCGGCGGCGCCGCGGCCAACAGCATGGTCGGGGTCGCCTCCTTCGGGAGCCGGGCCGCCTACATCGGCAAGGTCCGCGCCGACGAGCTCGGGGAGATCTTCGCCCATGACATCCGCGCCGCCGGCGTCCGCTTCGACGTGCCCCCGGCGCCCGACGGCCCCGAGACCGCCCGCAGCCACATCCTCGTGACGCCCGACGCGCACCGCACCATGTCGACCTACCTGGGCGCGGCCGTGGAGCTCGGCCCCGAGGACGTCGACACCGATCTCGTCGCCAGCTCGTCGATCCTCTACCTCGAGGGCTACCTCTGGGACAAGCCGCGCGCCAAGGAGTCGTTCCGGGTGGCCATGGCCGCCGCGCACGCAGCCGGCCGGCGCGTCTCGCTGACCCTCTCGGACTCCTTCTGCGTCGAGCGCCACCTGGCCGAGTTCCGGGCGCTCGTCGAGGACGACGTGGACCTGCTCTTCGCCAACGAGGAGGAGATCTTCGCCCTCACCGACACGCGCGACCTCTCCGCCGCCGTGGCGGCGGTGCGCGGGCGCAGCGAGATCGTGGTGATCACGCGCTCCGAGCACGGCTCGATGGTCGTGACGGCCGACGAGACGGTCGAGGTCCCCGCGGTCGCCGTCGAGCAGCTGGTCGACACCACCGGCGCCGGCGACCTCTACGCGGCGGGATTCCTCCACGGCCTCGCCCGCGGCGCGGCCCTCGCCGAGTGCGCCACGCTCGGCTCGCGGGCGGCCGCGGAGGTCATCTCCCACCTCGGGGCGCGTCCCCAGGTCGACCTGTCCACGCTCGCCGGCGCGAGCGTGTGAACCGCCACCCCGGTCGCTGGTAGGGTCCGCGGGTGCCCATCGCCGACTCCATAACGGAGCTGATCGGACGCACCCCGCTGGTGCGGCTGAACCGCATCGCCGAGGGCGCCGGCGCGCAGATCCTCGGGAAGCTCGAGTCGATGAACCCGGGCGGCTCGGTCAAGGACCGGATCGGCCTCGCGATGATCGAGGCCGCGGAGGCCGACGGGACCCTCGGCCCCGGCAGCGTGGTGGTGGAGCCGACCTCCGGCAACACCGGCATCTCCCTGGCCTTCGTCTGCGCGGCCAAGGGCTACCGCTGCATCCTCACGATGCCCGAGACGATGAGCGTCGAGCGGCGGACCCTGCTGCGGGCCTACGGCGCCGAGCTGGTGCTGACGCCGGGCGCCGAGGGCATGCGCGGCGCGATCGCCCGCGCGCAGGAGATCGCCGACGAGACCGAGGGCGCCTTCGTCCCCCAGCAGTTCCAGAACCCCGCCAACCCGGAGATCCACCGCCGCACCACGGCCGAGGAGATCTGGGCCGACACCGGCGGCGAGATCGACGTGCTGGTGGCCGGGGTGGGCACCGGCGGGTCCATCACGGGCGTCGCCGAGATCATCAAGGAGCGCCGGCCGGGCTTCCGCGCCGTCGCCGTGGAGCCCGCCGACTCGCCCGTGCTCTCCGGCGGAGCGCCCGGGCCGCACAAGATCCAGGGCATCGGGGCCGGCTTCGTGCCCGGCGTGCTGAACACCTCGATCTACGACGAGGTCGTCACCTGCGCGGCCGAGGACGCCTTCGCGATGTCGCGGCGCCTCGCCCACGAGGAGGGCATCCTGGTCGGCATCAGCGGCGGGGCGAACGTCTGGGCGGCCCTCGAGTTGGCCCGGCGGCCGGAGAACGCGGGCCTGACGGTGGTTACATTCCTGTGCGACACGGGTGAGCGCTACCTGAGCACGCCGCTCTTCGACGAGGGGTAGCGTCCGCCCCTCGCTGCTCGGAGGCGCGATGGCGAAGAAGGTCGAGAAGGCCCCGAAGGTCCGCCGCCTGGACCGGATCATCTACGAGCAGGAACTGGCCCGGCTCCAGGTGGAGCTGGTCAAGATGCACGAGTGGGTGAAGGACCAGGGCCTGAAGGTCCTCGTGATCTTCGAGGGGCGCGACGCCGCCGGCAAGGGCGGAACCATCAAGCGCATCACCGAGGCGCTCAACCCCCGCATCTGCCGCGTCGTGGCGCTCCCCGCGCCCACCGAGCGCGAGCGCACCCAGTGGTACTTCCAGCGCTACGCGGCCCACCTGCCCTCGGCGGGGGAGATGGTGCTGCTCGACCGCTCCTGGTACAACCGCGCCGGCGTCGAGCGGGTGATGGGCTTCTGCACCGAGGACGAGTACCGGGAGTTCCTGCGCAGCTGCCCGGAGTTCGAGCGCATGCTGATCCGCTCGGGGATCATCGTGGTCAAGTACTGGTTCTCGGTGAGCGACGCCGAGCAGGAGCGACGCTTCCAGGACCGGATCGACGACCCCACCAAGCGCTGGAAGCTCAGCCCGATGGACCTCAAGTCGCGCGAGCACTGGGTGGAGTACTCGCGGGCCAAGGACGCGATGTTCGCCCACACCGACACCAAGCAGGCGCCCTGGTACGTGGTCGAGGCCGACGACAAGCGCCGGGCGAGGATCAACTGCATCTCCCACCTGCTCAGCACGATCCCCTACGAGGACCTCACGCCCGAGCCGGTCGTGCTCCCGCCCCGGAGCGATGACGGCGCCTACGTGCGCCCGCCGATGAGCGAGCAGACCTTCGTCCCGGACGTGCTCGCCTGAGGGCGGGCACGGGCCCCGGCGGGGCCCGTGTGCCAATCGACGCGCGACCGACGCGCCAATTGGCGCGTCCACAGGCGCGCGACCGGAGGGTCACGCCGCGCGTGTGGTCCGTCAGCCCCTTCGGATGACCAGCGTGCGCAACTCACCGCGCGGGCGGAAGCCCAGCGCGCGCAGGAAGTCCTGCCCGGCCGTCCCGACCTCGACGAGGGCGGCCAGATGCGTGCCGCGCACCTCGCGGACCTGCCGAGCAAGATCGGCGATCAGCAGCCGGCCGATGCCGCCCCGACGCCGCTCGGGCACCACGCCGAGCCAGTTGATCCATCCCTCGGGGAGCATCGCCTGGGCGAAGCCGAGCATGTCGCGCTCGTCCCGGGCGACGCAGAACGCATCGAAGCCCTCGGCCTCCTCGTAGCCGGTCGGCTGCCCCATCTCGGCGAAGGTCGCCAGACCGTCCATCGCCATGGCCTCGGCCGCCGTGAAGGCCTCGGACCAGTCGTTGCGGTAGGGCTCCACGCTCACGCCCGGCACGTGGGGCGGGCGGGGAAGGCCCTCGATCGCGCGGGCCATGACGGCCATCCGCGCGTACGGCTCGAAACCGGCGGCGGCCAGCAGCCCGGCGAGGGGGTCGCCGTCGGCGACCTCGGCGTCCCAGGGGGGGTCGGCGAGTTGCGCGAGCAGCGCGGCGAGCGGCTCCGGCCCGTCGGCGCGAAGCCCCTCCAGGCGGAGGGCGCGGGCCGTGGGGGAGGGCCCCGGCTGACAGGACGCCCCGGCGACGGAGACGCTAGACGACGTACCGCTCCCGGAGGCGGGCGCGCTGCCCGCAGGGGGAGGGCGACGGGTGGCGGACGCACCGGCGCGGGGACGTCATCGTGATCGTGGTGCGGCTCAGCGGGGCGCCTCCTCGCGGGGGGCGCCTATACTAGCCCGCATGCCAAAGCGCTCGCTGCTCGCGCGAATCGGCGGTGCAACGCGAGCGTTCCAGCGCGATGTCGACGTCGCCCGGGAACGCGATCCGGCCGCCACGTCGCTGACCGAGATCCTGCTCTGCTACCCGGGTCTGCACGCCATCTGGATGCACCGGGCGGCCCACACGATGCACCTGAACGGCTTCCGGCTGCCGGCGCGGCTGGTCAGCCAGGCCTCCCGCTTCCTCACCGGCATCGAGATCCACCCGGGCGCCCGCATCGGCCCGGGTTTCTTCATCGATCACGGCATGGGCGTCGTCATCGGCGAGACGACCGAGATCGGCGAGGACGTCACCCTCTACCAGGGCGTGACGCTCGGAGGCACGGGCAAGGACGTGGGCAAGCGCCACCCGACCGTGCAGGACGGGGTCATCGTCGGCACCGGGGCGAGCGTCCTCGGCCCGGTGGTCATCGGCGAGGGCGCCAAGGTCGGCGCGGGCTCGATCGTGGTGAAGGACGTGCCCCCGAACTCCACCGTCGTCGGCAACCCCGGGCGGGCCGTGATCGTCGACGGCCAGAAGGTCCCGCGCGACATCCACCACCCCGACATCGACCACACCCGCCTGCCCGACCCGGTGGCCGAGGCGATGGCCTGCCTCGTGCGCCGCGTGGGCGAGCTGGAGCGCGACATCGCCGACATGCGGGCCGGCCGGCCGCTCGCTCCCCGCCCCGAGGGCGACGAGGACTGCCTGCCCACCGCGCAGGAGGAGATCTCGACGATCCTCGGCCTCAACCCCGGGGCCGGGATCTAAGCGCCGCAGTCGGCGCCGCCGACACCTCCGGGGAGGTGTCGACGCCAATTGGCGCGCGCTGACGACGCCAAGTGGCGCGGGTAGCGAGACGGCCGCCGCCGGGCCCGCCCGGGACGACCCGCACGCGACGCTCAGCCGGCGTCCGGCGGATAGAGCGTCATGCCGCCGTCCACCACCAGGGTCGCCCCGGTGATGTACGACGCCGCGTCGGAGGCGAGCCACGCCGTGGCGCGGGCCACCTCGGGCGACTCGCCCACCCGCCCCATCGGGATCTGACCCTCGACCGCCGCGCGCGCCCCGGCGTCCTCCAGCATCTCCTGGTTGATCGGCGTCGCGACCGCCCCCGGGGCGACCGCCACGACCCGGATCCCGTGGGGCGCCAGCTCCTTGGCGATCGATTCGAGGAAGAGCTTCTGCCCTCCCTTGGAGGCGCTGTAGTGGGAGAAGCCCGCCCAGGGCATCCGGTCGTGGACGCTGGTGATGCCGACGATCACGCCGCCGCCCCCGGCGGCGATCATGCCGCGGGCGGCCTCCCGGCTGCAGAGGAAGGTGCCGGTCAGGTTGACGTCGATCACCGCGCGCCACTGCTCGAGCGACATGTCGACCATGGGGCTCGGCGACTCCACGCCGGCGTTGCAGACCACCACGTCGATCGCGCCGAGCGCGGTGGTGGCCTGGGCGAAGCCGGTCCGGACCGAGTCCTCACTCGACACGTCGACGCGCACGGCGACGGCCGGGCACCCGGCCGCGGTCATCTCCTCCACCATCCCGCCGGCGGTGTCGGGATCGCTGCGGTACCCCAGCGCCACCGCCGCCCCGTGGGCGGCCAGCTCGTAGGCCACCGCCTGACCGATCCCGGAGGTGGCGCCGGTGACCAGCGCGCGGCGCCCCTCGAGCAGGCGGCCGGCGGGTGGGTGGGGAGCGAAGCCGGACGGGGTCACGAGAAGGATGTTCCCCGGGCAGCGATGTCGGACACCTCCGATAGGATCCGGCAGTGTCCGACCTGCTCGACGGCCTCAATCCCCCGCAGCGCGAGGCCGTCCTCCACGGCGACGGGCCGCTGCTCGTGCTTGCCGGCGCCGGGAGCGGCAAGACCCGGGTCCTGACCCACCGCGTCGCCCGCCTGATCGGCGAGGTCGGGGTGCCGCCGGAGGGCGTCCTCGCCATCACCTTCACCAACAAGGCCGCCGGCGAGATGCGCGACCGCATCGGCCGGCTCGTGGGCCCCCGGGCGCGCGCGATCTGGGCATCGACCTTCCACTCGGCCTGCGTCCGCATCCTGCGCCGCGAGGCCGAGGAGGCCGGGTACGCCCGCGATTTCTCGATCTACGACGGCGACGACCAGCTGCGCCTGATCCGCCGCTGCCTCGTCGAGGAGGAGGTCGACCCCAAGCGCGTGGCCCCCCGGGCCGTCCAGGCGCGCATCTCCGACGCCAAGACACTGCTCCAAAGCCCGGAGGAGATGGCGGCGCAGGCGGGGTCGTTCAATGACGAGGTCCTGGCCCGGGTCTACACGCGCTACGCCGCGGCCCTCATGGTCACCGCCCAGCTGCTGGAGGGCAACGAGGCGGTCCGCCACCGCTGGCAGACCCGGTTCCAGCACGTGCTGGTCGACGAGTACCAGGACACCAACCACGCCCAGTACCGGCTGGTCCGCGCCCTGGCCGAGCCGCAGCGCAACGTCGTGGCGGTGGGCGACGACGACCAGGGCATCTACTCCTGGCGCGGCGCAGACGTGCGCAACATCCTCGACTTCGAGCGGGACTACCCGAACGCGCACGTGGTCGCCCTCGAGCAGAACTACCGCTCCACGGGCACCATCCTGCGGGCGGCCAACGCGGTGGTCGAGCGCAACCCGCACCGGCATCCCAAGCGCCTGTGGACCGACCTCGGCGACGGCGAGCCCATCACGGTCGCCTCGTGCCGCGACGAGCACGAGGAGGCCCGGCTCGTGGCCGGCGAGATCGACGCGGCGCTCGGTCGCGGAGGCAGCCTGTCGGAGTTCGCGGTCTTCTACCGCACCAACGCACAGAGCCGCGCGATCGAGGACCAACTGGTGCGGCGCGGGATCTCGTACCAGGTCGTGGGAGGGCCGCGCTTCTACGAGCGCGCCGAGGTCCGCGACCTCCTGTCCTACCTGCGGGTGGTGGCCAATCCGGCCGACGGGGTCAGCCTGGCGCGCATGCTGGGGGCCCCCAAGAGGGGCCTCGGACCCGGCTGCCTGGCGAAGCTCGAGGCGTACGCGCGCGCGTTCGACCTGCCGATCGCCGACGCGATCCTCCGCCCCGACGAGGTGTCGGGCATCACCCCGGGCCAGAGGGCGACGGTCGCCGCGTCGGGGGCGCTG
>LNFM01005453.1_pt1 | contig 33379 bp, 29 predicted proteins | sample 596031 | NCBI WGS metagenome assembly LNFM01 (sample SAMN04254537, study PRJNA301005) | activated carbon metagenome | isolation source: dual media filters at the Ann Arbor, Michigan drinking water treatment plant | place: USA: Ann Arbor | reverse complement strand
GCGTTCCGCCAGCACATCGCGCTCCACGCCTGCCCCGGCATCGGCAGCTGCGGCGGCATGTTCACCTACAACACCATGCAGACCTTCATCGGCGTCGTCGGCATGGAACCGCTGCACATGGTGGCGCCGCCGTCCGACGATCCGCGCCGCACGCATGAGTTCGCCGACGAGCTGGTGGCCTACCTCGCCGACATGATCGACAAGGACCTGAAGCCGCGCGACATCGTGGTCCGCGATTCGATCCGCAACGCCGTGATCGTCGCCATGGCGATCGGCGGCTCGACCAACGTCACGCTCCATGCGCCCGAGATCGCGCGCGCCGCCGGCTACGCCGATTTCTGGAAGGACATCATCACGCCCGAGGAGTTCAACCACCTCTCGCAGCATGTCGTGCCCGTGCTCACGGATGCCCGACCCTACGGCAAGTATTCGATGGTCGACATCGACCACGTCGGCGGCGTGCAGGTGATCGCCCGCGAGCTGCTCGACGCCGGCCTGCTGAACGGCGATGTCATGACCTGCACCGGCGAGACGCTGGCGGCCCAGATCGATCGCCTCGGCGCCAGGCGCGCCGACGGCAAGGTCGTCTACTCGGTCGACAAGCCCTATAAGCCGACCGGTGGCCTGCGCGTGCTGGGCGGCAACCTCTCGCCGGATTTCTCCGCCATCCTCAAGCTCGCCGGCGTCGAGGGCGGGCTGGAGAACAACAGCTTCCGCGGCCGGGCGCGCGTCTTCGAGGGCGAGCGCGGGCTGCTGGAAGCGCTCGACAAGGCGCCGGACTCTTTCCAGAACCACGACATGGTGATCGTGCGCTACGAGGGCCCGAGCGGCGCGCCCGGCATGCCCGAGATGCTCGACCCGACCTCGCGCATCACCACCCTCTGCCGCGAGCGCAACATCGTGATCGGCCTGATGACCGATGCCCGCTTCTCCGGCGGCTCGGTCGGCCTGGTCATCGGCCACGTCGGCCCCGAGGCCGCGCTGGGCGGTCCGATCGCCTTCGTCGAGGACGGCGACGAGATCGTGGTCGACCTCAACAAAAGCGAGCTCAACTGCCCCGCGCTCGACGACGCAGCGACCCTGGCCAAACGCAAGGCCGTCTGGGACAAGGCGGTCGCCGCCAACGGCGGCCTCCATCCCAACTGTGGCCTGGCCGACACGCGCCTGCTGCAGCGCGCCCGCGCCACCGCCGTGCCCGCCACGCGCGGCGGCGGGCTGCACCCCAACCGCGAGGTCTGGGTCCGCGACCCGCGCCGTGCGGAGCGGTCGGGCTTCGAGGTCCGGAACAGGCACCGGGCCAAGACGTACAAGTCTTTTTGAAGCGTGGGTCGGCGTGGACAATAGCCAGGACAGGCCGACCGACCTTGCGTGGTCTGCCCCAAGCCGCTAGGTCTCCTGCATGTGCCCTTCCAATGATGGCAGCGCGCCGGTCGTCGAGGCCAGTCCCGCGGGCGATGCCCCGGACCTCACCCTCCGGGCCCTGCGCCAGCGCATCCGCCAGCAGGAGATTCTCGCGGAACTGGGCGTGACCGCCCTGCAGGGCGCCGACTTCGACAAGCTCCTGGCCGACACGGCCCGCCTCACCGCCGAGGCGCTCCGGGCCGAGTTCTGCAAGGTGCTGGAACACATCCCCTCCGAGAACCGGCTGCTGGTCCGGGCCGGCGTCGGCTGGGACGAAGGCATCGTCGGCAAGGCCAGCATCGGTGCCGATCTCGCCTCGCCGGCAGGCTTTGCTCTCCATACCGGCAAGCCGGTGATCTCCAATCATCTCGAGAACGAGGAGCGCTTCCGCACGCCCGAGATGCTGGTGCAGCACGGCATCCACCGGGCGATGAACGTCATCCTGCAGGGCGACGGCCGGCCGTTCGGGGTGCTCGAGGTCGACAGCCGCTCGGAGGATGAGTTCGTCGAGCACGATCTGGCTTTCCTGCAGGGCGCCGCCAACATCCTCGGCATGGCCATCGAGCGCCAGCGCCACGCGCGTAACCTCGAAGCCGCTCTGGAGCGCCACCGGGTGCTGCTGAAGGAGATGGGCCACCGGGTGAAGAACAGCCTGATGATCGTCACCAGCATGCTGCAGCTGCAGGCGCGCGACATCGGCGATTCCGCGCTCACGCTCCATCTGGAAGAGGCGGCGCACCGCGTATCGGCCGTGGCCAGGGCCCACGATCAGCTTTTCCAGGGCGCCGATATCGATCGCATGGATCTCGGAAAGTACGTCGAAGGAATCTGCAGGGACCTGGACGACAGCGTGGCGCACTGCGTCGTTCGGACCGAGGTAGAGTACGAGATCGACATTTCTGCCGATCGCGCCATTTCGGCGGCGCTGGTCGTCAACGAACTGATCGCCAATGCGGCCAAGCATGCCTATCGCGGCACGCAGGGCCGAACGATCCGGGTCGGCATTGCCAGCATGGCCGAGGACAGGATCTCGATTTCCGTGCGCGACGAAGGCACGGGCCTGCCTCGGGACTTCGACCTGACCCGGCCGAAGGGGCTCGGCATGCGGATCGTCACGTCATTCGTGAAGCAGCTGAACGGCACGATCGAGATCCGTCACCACGAGCCGGGCACCGAGTTCATCGTCATCCTGCCGCGCTGACCAGCCAAGCCGCTTCTCTTGCCGAGGACGCCGCGTGTTTGCCTGGCGATAGGTGCGGCGGGCGACTCTTGACCTCGCGCCCAATCCGGGCAGGCTGGCGCAAAAGAGGAAACGCGCCAGTCCATGAACGCCGGGACAAATGCTGCGAGCCGGGCGAATGCCCTGCACATATTGATCGCCGCCTCGGTGATGATGAGCCTCGCCATGGGCATGCGTCAGTGCCTGGGGCTTTTCCTGCCGCCGATGACCGAGGCGCTCGCCATGTCGGCCTCGGACTTCACCTTCGCGATCGCGCTTCAGAACATCGTCTGGGGCCTGGCGCAGGCGCCGCTCGGGGCGATGGCCGATCGCTGGGGCCTGCGCCCGGTCATGGTGCTGGGCGCGCTCGCCTATGTCGCCGCCATGGCGGTCATGACGGCCGCCACCGGCACATCGACGTTCCTGCTGGCGCAGGCGTTGATCGGCATCGGCATCGCCTGCACGGGCTCGTCGCTGGCGATGACGGCCGCCGCGCGGGCCGTCTCGCCCGAGCGGCGGAGCGTGATCCTGGGCATCGTCGGTGCCTTCTCCTCGGTCGGCACGCTGGTGATCGCGCCCGCCCTGCAGGCGCTGCTAGGCGTGTGGGACTGGCGCTGGGGCGCGGCGCTGTTCGTGATCCTGGCGCTGGCGATCGTGCCGGCGGCGGCGATCGCCGGCCGCGTCGACCGCCTGCCCCAACCCTCCCTGCAGCGCGTCTCGGCCGCGTCGGCGATCGGCGAGGCACTGCGCAACCGCCGCTTTGTCGTGCTCTGCGCCACGCATTTCGTCTGCGGGCTTCAGCTCATCTTCATCAACACCCACCTGCCGAACTATCTGGCGCTCTGCGGCCAGGACCCGATGCTGGGCGCCACGGCGCTCAGCATCATCGGCGGCATCAACATCGCGGGCTGCCTGCTGGCCGGCTGGCTCGGCCAGCGCTACCTCAAGAACGTCCTGCTGGGGCTGACCTATCTCGCGCGTTCCGGCGTGCTGATGGTCTATTTCCTGTTTCCGCCGACGCCCGTCACCACGATCCTCTTCGCCGCGGCCATGGGCATGATGTGGCTAGGCGTCATTCCGCTGGTGTCGGGCTACGTGGCCGACCTGTTCGGCACGCGCAACATGGCGACGCTGCTGGGCGTGTCGTTCGTCATCCACCAGATGGGCTCGGTCGTCGGCGCCTGGGGCGGCGGCCTGATGTTCGACCTGTTCGGCAACTACGACCTGGCCTGGCGGTTCGGCGTGGCGTTGGGCATCGTGGCCGGCCTCGTGCAGATCGTCTTCGGCGGTCCCTCCGGCACCTGGTCGCGCACGCAGGCCACGCACGCAGCGGGCTGAGCTCCCGATCGCGACAGTGATCAAACCGTGCACTGTTGGCTTCGACCGTTCTCAAAAGTGCAGGGCGGAATTCCCTGGGCAACCAAGGCGGACTTGCGACGTATTTGTGCGGTCGCCAATCGAAATGGCCGGGCGCCGTGGCTCAAAAGTTCGTCTGGACCTCAGGCGCCCTCATTCTCATGTCCCTGGCCCTGTCAGGCTGGGGTCGATTGACAGGTCAGGCGCCAATCGCGTCAGAAGTTGGCGAAGTAACCGGGCGATGTAACCGTTACGCAGGCAACGGCTTGGCTTCACCAACAAGGGTCACGCGATGCATGACGCGGCGGACATGCGCGTTGTCGAACGGCTCGACCGAATGCATGGTACAGCGGTTATCCCACATGATGACGTCGTCCTTGGCCCAAGCGTGGCGATAGATGTACTTGTCCCGGATGGCGTGTTCGATCAGAGCGTCCAACAGGGCGCGGCCCTCGGACGCCGCCATCCCCTCGACAGCGACCATGGTGTGCGGTGACAGCAGCAGGCAGCGCCGCCGCGTCACCGGATGGACCTGTACCAGCGGATGGCGCACCGGCGGCAGGGCGTCGTACCTGCCCTTGTCCGCCTTTTTGGACAGTTCGGGCGACAAGCTGAGGATATGGTCGTGGTCATGTATGACCCAATTGCCTTCGATCCGCGTTTTCATGGCTTCGCTGAGATCGTCGTAGGCGGCATACATGTTGACGAACAAGGTACTCCCGCCTGCGTTGGTGACCTCCAATCCATGCAGGATCGAGCCTTTGCTGGGTACCGGGCGGAAGGAGCTGTCGGTGTGCCACAGCCAGGAAAGGTTGATGTACTGCCAGGCTGTCTCCTTGGACGGAATGATATTGCCGGCTTCATCGACATTCGAGACGCGATAAATCTCCGCGTTGCGCGAGCTGCGATGCGCGACCGAAACGTGGACTTCCAGTTCGCCGAAATTCTTCCCAAAGGCGATATGCTGTTCGTCGGTAATCGCCTGGTCCGGGAATACCAGCACGAGGTGCTCCATCCATAGATCGTGCACGCGCCGGCGCGTCGCTTCGTCCAGAGGTAACGACAGGTCGATCCCGCGCACCTCGGCGCCGATCAGGGGATGCCTGCGCTGAACTTCGATTGGATGCATCGCCAATACCGCCATCTACCTGCTCCGCCATCAGTTCCGGTCCGGCTGCAGAATGCGATGCCCCGCCTATAAGGAACAATGATATGATCTTCTGGACGCTATTAGAGAACATACTGACATGCTTTCACTCGCCGCCATGCAGGCACTCGTAGCCGTGATCGAGGAAGGGTCCTTCACCAGGGCCGCCGAGCGCTTGGCGGCGACGCAATCGGGTGTCTCCCAGCGGATTGCCAAGCTCGAGAGAAGTCTCGATGTCGCCCTGCTGCTGCGAGCGCCGGCTGGCGTTATGCCGACGTCGGCCGGCCAGGCACTTTACCGCAAATGCGTGGCTATTCTGGACGACACGGCACGCGCCGAGGCGGCCGTCCGGAGCTACGCCGGCCTGACCGGCACGATCCGGCTGGGCCTGATGCCGGCGTTGACGCGATCCCTGATGGGACCCGTGCTGCGTCGTTACACGGCCCGCCATCCCAACGTGACGATCAATGCTGTCGAAGCGGTGAGCACCGACTTGATCGAGCGCGTGAAGCTGGAGGAACTCGATGTCGCGATAGTGCCCGTGTTCGACGCGCCCCCTGGCCTGCGCTGCCGGGCCGTTGGCCGCTCATCGGAGGTGCTTGTCAGCCGGGGACACCGGCATCCGCTGCACATGAAGCCTGTGTTGTTGGCAAAGTTGGGATCGATGAAGCTGATCCTGCAGTCGGCGGGTAACATGCGTCGCGAGCGGATCCTCGGGCATTTGCGGGCACGGGGCATCGAGATTTCCAGTCTCATGAATCTCGACTCGATGTTTGGAACCCTCGAGTATGTTGAAGCCAGCGACTACATGACCGTCCTTCCTGAGATTATGGTGATTCCGGAGATCGAGCACGGCAGTCTCTGTGTGCGACCGATAAGAGACGAGGGTTTTGCGCTCGACATGATGGCGATCCAGCCGACCAGGCACCCGCAAAGCTCGTCGATCGCGGCCCTGATTGACGGCTTCCAGGCCGCGCTGGAAGATCGCCGGCCGGGCTATCGTCCTTTGAAAAAGCGCGGCTCGCGAAGCCTATTGGATCGGCGCTCCGTCACCACGAGCGGGTCTTGAGCATGGAAAGCGAAGCCATCTGGCCTGCGCCGCGGATCGCGTTGGTTGCGATGCCGTAAGCGGGGCTGATAGCGTCGCAAGCCGTCACCCTGTCGACTGCCCCGGTGGCCATTGCACCAGGACCGGCAACGCACGCACAAGGGCAGTCCAGTCCGTCGAACCGGAGCCGAGCATGATCATCGACCGCATAGAACCCATCGCGCTCCGGATTCCGGCACCGAAGCGCACCGTGGGCGTGCCGCAGCCGCTGGCGAGCGCCGACATGTGCCTCACCCTCTGTCGCGTCACGACGCGCGACGGGCTGGTGGGCTACGGCGAATGCCTGTCGCTGCGCCCGCCGATGCAGAACGCGCTGTTCGCCACCATTCGCGATGCCATCGCGCCGCACTATCTCGGCCAACCGGTCGACCGGAAGGAGGCGCTGAACCTTTCGGCGCGCAAGCGCTTCGCGAGCTTCGGCCGCGCCGGCACGGTGATAAATGCGCTGGCCGCCGTCGACATCGCGCTGTGGGATATCGCCGGCAAGGCCTCGGGCCAGTCGGTCTCCGCGATGCTGGGCGGCCTCAGGCGCGCCCATGTGCCCGTGATGGCGAGTCTCGACAAGTACGATCACCCGGCCCGCGCCCGGCAGCGGGTCGAGCAGGCGCTGGCGTCGGGCGTGGCCTCCGTGAAGGTGCACGAGGCGAGCCTGGAAGTGATCGAGGAGGCGCGCCGCGCGATTCCGCCGGCAACGCCCTATGTCGCCGACAGCAACAATGCCCACAGCCTGGCCGACATCCGGCGCGACGCGAGCCGCTGGGCGGCCCTCGGCCTGCTGTGGTTCGAGGACCCGTTCTGGCCGCCCGAAGACCTGCTCGATTGTCCCGCCCTGCCGGGGATCGTGATCGGCATGGGCGCCGATTTCGGCTCGGCCGAGCAGATGGCGGTTTTTAGCAAGACCCCGGCGATCGGCGTGCTGCAGCCCGATGTCTGCATGCTGGGCGGCCTCTCCGAAGCCAGGCGCACGCTCGCCATGCTGGAGGCCGCGAAGAAGACGGCGGCGCCGCACACGCCGTTCGTCGGGCCGGCGGCGCTCGCCTCGCTGCACATGCTGGCTGTCACCGGGGAGGAGGGCTACTTCGCCACCGTCGAGGCCGACGACTCGATGGATCTCTACGGCATCGGCCTCACACGCTGGCAGAAGTCGCTCGACGTGCCGACCGGTCCGGGCCTGGGCTTCGATCCCGATCCCGGGTTTTTGCGGCGGCATCTTTATGCAGCGGGTTGAGCAAAACTTGCTCATGTTCCTCTCCCCCGCTAGGGCAGGTTCCGGCTGGATGAACCCAGCTTTCTTCACCGGGAGCACCACTTTTCATGGTCTTCCGGACCGCGAGCCTCTGGCTCGCTCGGACTCATGAGCGGGCGGGACGCCCGCGATCCGGAAGAGCGTGAGCGCTACTGACTCCGTCCAATCGGAACGCGCTGTAGGGGGAGAGGCCAGGTGAGGGGGCGATTCCGAGACATCTAAATTCTGCAAACGGCCTCGATGCTATGGCCATCTGGATCGAGCACAAACGCCGCATAGTAGCCTGGGCTGTAGTGTTTCCTTATGCCGGGAACACCATTGTCGCTTCCGCCCGCCGCAAGAGCTGCTCGATGAAACGCGTCCACAGCCTCACGCGTATCGACGTCGAAGGCGACATGAAAAGGGCCTGGAGGTGCTTGGCGCGTGTGAATGTAGAACGGTGCGCGCCCATTCGCACCGAAGCGTGCCGACTGTTCGCTTTCGTCGATCAGTGGAATCCCCAACACTTCGAATATCCGCTTGTAGAAGTCCTTGCTCCTCGCAAGATCCTTCACGCCAAAACCGATATGGGCGACCTTCATGATGGCGATTCCAGCACGATCCGGCGATGATCGCCCGGCGATCAGCCGCGCCGCCTCGGCCACGTCCGTCAGCAGGGCGCCGGCTCCTTATCCCTGCAATCGTGCTTCTGCGTCGGCTTCCAGGGTTTCATAAGGGAAGACGACCTTGAAGCAGGCGCCGCGCCCGGCCGGATTGGCGGTGGCGAGCAGATGCCCCTCGAGTTGTGCCACCAGCCCCTTCACCACCTTGATGCCGATACCGGCGCCTTCCTTTTCGTCCAGCGAGAATTCCGCGGGCAGGCCCTTGCCTTCGTCGAGGACGCAAAGCTCGTAATGTCCCGGCATGCCCTGATTGAAAGTGACCTTGATCGGTTCGGCGCCGTGTTTCTTGGCGTTGGTCACGAGTTCGTTCACCACCAGGCCGATCGCCAGGATCTGCTTGGTCGGCACGCTGGATTCGCTGCCCTCGACGTGAATCTCGGCGGCAAGACCGTCCGCGAGTTCGCCGCACAGCCGGCGCAGGTAGGCCAGGACCGGCACGCGTTCGGCGGTTTGGTCGGCGGAGAAATTCTGGTGCACGCGCGCCACGGCCAGGACGCGATTGGCGGCGATCGTGAGCTGCTGGGAGGTCTCGGGGGCCTGCACGGTCCGGCTCTGCAGGTGCAGCAGGCTCGCGATCAGCTGCAGGCTGTTCATGGCGCGGTGGTCGATCTCGCTGGCCAGGATCTCGGCCCGCGCGGCGGCGCGACGGGCGGTGAGACGCAGTTCCAGCCGGTCCGTGACCAGCGCGGCCAGGGTCGCGAGATGGCGAAGCTGCCGCTCGTCGGCCTGTCGGGCCTGGTGATCGATCACGCAGAGCGTGCCAAGGTCGTGGCCGTCCTGTGTGGTGAGCGGCATGCTGGCGAAGAAGCCCAGGCCGAACTCGCCCCGGATCATCGTCTCCATGGTGGAGAGGGCAGTGCCCTCGCCCCATCGAACTTCGGTCTTGTCGAGGCCATGGTGCGACTTGAACCAGAGGCGGTCGCGGTCGAGAAAGCTGATGATGGCGATCGGCGCGTCGAAGAGATCGGCGGCCAGCGCCGTGATGCGATCGAACGCCGCCTCGGGCGGCGTGTCGAGGATCTCGTAGCGCCTGACGTGCGCGAGGCGATGGGTTTCTTCATCCGTTCGAGAGACGGTTGGCGAGGCGACGGAATCGACGAGATGCAACATGGTGGCCCCCCTTGCGCGGGTACCGCGAAGCATCTCCCTGTTTATGTTCGGTACCCGACACACCGTGGCAGTCGCGGGACCCGAGAGTCTGTCCTCTATTGACCGCTTCCGACGATGCCGCGGAGACTCTTTCAGGCCTCGTCGCGCAGCAGGACGCTCAGCAGGGAGCTGTGGACCTGCAGGTGGCCGTTGTAGCTGATGAAGCCCAGCCTCCTGAACTTGTTCATGAAATGACTCACCCTGGGCCGCGTCGTGCCGATGATTTCGGCCAGCGTTTCCTGGCTGATCGGGGTGGTGATGGGTTGCGGGCCGCCGTCCTTGCCGAAGTTGGCCAGCAGCAGCAGCGTCCGTGCCAGCCGCTTTTCGCTCGAATTGAAGAGCTGGTCGACCAGGTCTTCCTCGACGCGGCTGTTGCGGGTCAGCAGATGGGCGATGAACAGCTCGCCGAAGGAAGGTTCGGCGTGGAGCACGCGGACCATCTCGGCCTTGCCGACGCGCGTAACCTCGCTGTCGGTCATGGCCCGGGCCGTCGCCAGGCGCTGCGGCTGGCCGATCAGGCATCCCTCGCCGAAGAACTCGCCCGGCCCCAGGAGCGCCACGACCGCTTCCTTGCCCTGCTTGGAGGCGACGGAGATCTTGATCTTGCCCTTCTGGATATAGAAGACGGCGTCGGCCGGGCTCGACTGCAGGAAGACGACACCGTTCTTCTTGTAGGCCGCCGCGCTGCGGCCATGGCTCACCGTGCCGAGAAAGGTCTTGGAATCGAAGGCGGCAGATTTGGGCTTCCTGGCCATGACCACTCTTTCAGTGTGAACAGGGCGCGAGCACAATGTCCGATAGCGGACAATGTACGATATTGGACAAAGCGTGTCTTGCAAACCTGGGTTTTTAAACTGGTCAAAAGGAGACAGGCCGGCGCGTGCAGGTTTTGCCCGGGCCATCGATTTGCCGCCCTCGGTCCAATGCTGGCACTGCCAGCAGCCCTGCGAGTTTTGCGAGGCTGATTTGCAAGAGGCGATTCACAGATTCAGCAGGGTTTGCTCTATATTTCCGCTATCGTTGCACGAGGCCTGTCTTCAAAGGCTGAGCCGCCCGGTCACTTTGCACGGGACGGCTCCTTGTCGTGACCGGGTGGCGTTCCCGCTCTCCACGCGGGCGATGCAAGGGACCAAGTCCAAGGACGCGGTCGCGGTGCCACTGGGGCGTGGGCGTAGTCCCTGCCGATCAAGAACATAGTCGTTGGTCTCCCTTATCCGGCCGTCCCGGGAGACTGTCGCAAATCCGACGCGAATCGATCATACGCGCGCGGCCATAAACCCTTAGGCGGACACGCCCGGCCGACCGACCGCTTATGCGGGAACGCAAGAACCAGCCGAGCCCCTGGAAGGTCACTCCAGCGGCTCGGCGCAAAAAGCCGGGAGAAACCCTGGCCAGCCCTCACGTCATGCTGGGCCAACTCGCGTGATGCCACGTGGCCATCGGCCTCCTGGACCCGTGGAGGGTCTTTGCCGGTTTCACGAGACTCTGAATCCGCGTGGAGCGGAACAACTCCGGACAACTTCTGACAATCGTTTCGAGTGTCAGGAGTTGTCCGGAAGAACATTCGACCATGCCCCGCCCGGCGCGCCCGCCGGTATGTATCCCTGGAGGATGAGGGGAGGTCCCGCGGCCTTGACCGGGTATTCGCTACCCGACGACTGAGCCGTGAGTAGCAAGCAAAGGCTGTCCCCGCCGACGATCCGTCCGGCAGTGGGGTGGACCGAGGCGCGAGAAAACGCGTCCGAGGACTGAGCAGACGGTCATCTGCGGCCGCCCGAGGTGGGGCCGCAGGGTCAGATTCCCGACGAGGGCACAGGTGGGCGCTCGGCCTGTGTCACAACATTTGTCTCAACTTGGTGTGACACCGCCGCTGTGACAGCGGGGGAATTTTCAGACAGACACATTCTGGACAACTCGTGTCCGGAAAATCAGGCTGCTGGCGGCCTTTGGCGCAGCGCCCAGGCGAGCGCGGCCGTCAGGAGAAGGCCCACGACCGCCATCACGATCACCGCGCCCCTTGGTCCGATCTGGTCGGAGATCGCGCCGGCGGCCAGGATGCCCAAGGGGCCGGTGCCGATGCAGTGCGCATCTCGGGCGGCGCCTCGGTCAGCATCAGGGTCGATTGCATGTTGCCGAACCCCGCCGTGCCGAAGCCGCCGATCACCAGCACGGCGAAGGCGAGCCAGAACGACGGCGAGACGGCCATGACGATCAGCGCCGCCATGAAGAGGGCAGCACCTCCGGCAAAGGCGAGGCGGCGGTCCATGCGCAGGAAGCCGGCGGCGATCAGCGCGCCGCCGAGAAGCGCGCCCAGCGGCTCGCCGGCGGCGAGCAGGCCGACGAGGGCGGGCGAGACGTCGAAGGCCGCCAGTCCCAGTGGGGCGACGAGGCCCGAGTAGGCGAAGCCGAAAGCGTTGGTCACGATGGTGATGCCGAACACCAGCAGGATGGTGGGCTTGGTCCTGGCGAACGCCAGCCCCTCGGCGATCTCGGCCGGGATGCGCGCGAGGTTGAGCCGTCGCGCGATCTGCGGATGGACGAGGCCGGCCATCGCAAAGGCGCCGGCGAACTGGACGAGGGCGGTCAGCGTGTAGGCGCCGCTCATGTGCAGCGTCTCGAAGGCGAGGCCGCCCAGGAGCGGGCCGATCATGCGCGTGGCGGCGGAGGTGGCGCTGTCGAGGGCGATGGCGTTCACGATCCGATGGGGGCCGGCCACTTCGCCCACCATGCGCCGCCGCGTCGACATCTCGGAGGCCCACAGGGTGCCGCTCAGCAGGTTGCCCAGCGCCACGTGCCAGAGGTCGAGATGGCCTGTCATGGCCAGCGATGCGAGGAGGGTCGAGACGACCGCGGGCCCGACCAGCGCCACCATCACGATCAGCTTGCGGTTGATCGCCTCGGAGATGGCGCCGGCGAAGGCGCCGAACAGGAGCTGCGGCAGTTGCCGCGCGGCCACGACCGCGGTGACGGCGAGGGCGGAGTGCGTGACTTCCCAGGCAAACAGGCCCGACGCCAGCAGCTCCAGCCAGCGCATCGCATTGGCGAAGGCGCCGACCAGCCAGAGTCGGAGGAAGTCGGACGAGCGCAGCAGCTCCCGGATCGGCGAGTCCATTGGGGGGCGATGATAGCGCGCGCCTACCGCCCGATCTCCTCCAGGTTCACGCCCCTTGTCTCGATGCGGAACCACCAGGTCACCAGCGCGCCCAGCAGCGAGGTGAGGACGAGGCCGGCCAGAAGGAAATCGGTGCCGGTGTCGTAGAGCACCGCAGGAAAGGCGAAGGCCGCGATCACCGCGCCCAGCTTGGCGAAGGCGGCGGCAAAACCCGCGCCCTTGCCGCGGATGTTGGTCGGGAAGACCTCGCCCGCCAGCAGGTAGGTCTGGGCGTTGGGGCCGACGTTGGTCATGAAGTTGAAGATCATGAAGCCGCCGAACAGCAGCAAGGTGCGCGCGGGCTCCTCGGCATGCGCTTGACCGAGGGCGAGCCCCAGCCCCACGGCGCAACCGATGAAGCCAAGCACCTGCAACCGGATGCGGCCGACCTTGTCGGTGAGCAGGACCGCCGCGAGGATGCCCACGATCAGCAGCGTATCGACCAGCGCCGCGCCCTTCGCCGCCTCGATGTCGCGGGCGATCACGCCGGCCACGGACTGCGCTCCCGTGATCTCGTGCCCGATCGTTTGGGCCAGGATCGTGGGGGTGAAGATGCCGATGCCATAGGTGCCAAGGTCCTGGAGGAACCAGGGGACCGAGGCCAGGATGGTGGCGCGGCGGTTCTTTCGGTTGAAGAGGTCGCGCCAGCGGCCGCGGCGCGCATGGGGGCTGTGCAGCGCGGAGTTGGGATCGACGGTATCGGGGAGGCGGACGTGCTTGGGATATTGCGGCTCGCGTGCCAGCAGCCGCTGCAGCTCGCGCTCGGCGTCCTGCCGCCGGCCGCGCGCCATCAGCCACTGGCCGCTGTCGGTGATGAACAGGCGCCCGATCACCACCAGGGCGGCGGGTACGATCGCGGTGGCGTACATCCAGCGCCAGGCGCTGAGCTCCTGCAGGTTGGCCAGGATCACGTAGCCCAGCGCCGTGCCGACCAGCGCGCCGATCGCCTGGAAGGCGAAGGCGCCCAGCACCAGCCGGCCACGGTCGCGGCTGGGGATGCTCTCGGAGATCACCAGGTGGGCGGTGGGATAGTCGCAGCCCAGCGCCACGCCGACGCCGAACAGGAAGAAGACCAGCCAGCCGAATCCCGGCGCTATTGCTAGTCCGACCAGGAAGACGACGAATACCAGCATCTCGAGCACGAACATGAAGCGGCGGCCCCAGGTGTCGGCGAGGCCGCCCAGCGCGATGGCGCCGACCATGATGCCGGCCAGCGGTGCCGCGCCCACCAGGCCCTTCTCGAGCGAGGAGAGGTCGTATTCCTTCACGATCAGCGGCAGGGCGACGCCGGTCATGAAGACGACCAGCCCCTCGAAGAACTTGCCGGCCGTGGCCAGCAGCCAGATCCGCCACTGCATGCGGGTCAGCGGCACGGTCGGCGTCGGCGTGCCGTCGGGCCAGGCAGGCGTCTGGTCGATATAGCCCTGGACGCTCCGCGGCTCGGTCATGCTGGACAGACTAGCGGACGACGCTACGTTCAGGTGTCCACAAATCAAGAAAACGACATCGAGGAACCGTCACCATGTTGCAACGTCGCAGTCTTCTGGTTGCCGCCCCCGCTATCGTCGCAAGTTCAGCGGTCCGGGCCCAGGCCGCCTGGCCCAACAAGACGGTGAAGTTCATCTGCCCCTTCGCGCCGGGTGGCGGCACCGACACGGTGAGCCGGCTGATCTGCGACCAGCTCTCCAGGATCCTGGGCCAGACCTTCGTGGTCGAGAACAAGGCTGGCGCCGGCGGTAACATCGGCACGGCCGAGCTCGCACGCGCGGCGCCCGACGGCTACACGCTCGGGCTGATCACCGTGGCCAGCCACACGCTGAACCCGATGCTCTACACCAAGCTGCCCTACAATCCCGACAAGGACATTGTCGGCGTCTCGCGCGTGGCGCTGCTCGCCAACCTGCTGGGCGTGACGCCGTCGCTGCCGGCCAACAACGTCGCCGAGCTGATCGCGCTCTGCAAGAAAGAGCCGGGAAAGTACTCCTTTGCCTCGTCGGGGCCGGGCACGTCGCTGCATCTGAGCGGCGAGCTGTTCAAGAAGCTGGCGGACGTCGACATCATCCATGTGCCCTACAGGGGTGCCGGTCCCGTCTATCAGGACCTGATGGCGGGCACGGTGAACATGATGTTCGCCAACATGCCCTCGATGCTGCCGCACGTGCGGGCGGGCAAGCTGAAGGGGCTGGGCGTCACGTCGGCGCAACGCTCGAAGTCCGCGCCCGACATCCCGGCCATCGCCGAAACCCTGCCGGGCTACGTCGCGACCTCGTGGTACGGCGTCGGCGCGCCGGCCGGCACGCCCGAGCCGATCCTCGCGCGTCTCGAGTCCGCCATCGCCGAGGCGCTGGCCAGTCCCGACATCCAGAAGCGCTGGGCCAACGACCTCGGCCTCGACATGCCGCCCTCGGGCCGCAAGGGCTTCGACGAGTTCGTGGCCGAGGACCGCAAGCTCTGGGCCCCGGCGGTACAGGCCTCTGGCGTCAAGCTCGACTAGCTGGGAGCGGCTTAGATGAACTGCCGCATCGCTGCGATCACGACCAGCGCGCCCGCCGCCATCAGCGCGCTGCCGGCCGAGATGACGTAGAGCGCACGGCCGGGCGAGAGGCGTCCCATCGACGCCGCGATCCAGAAGAACGGGTCGTTGACGTGGCACACCGCCATCGACCCCGCGCCCACCGCCGCGGCGGCGAGCGCGCGGCCCGAGGCGCTGTCGAGGCCAAGGGCCGGCAGCATCGGCTCGACCATGCCCGAGGCGGTCAGCACCGCGGTCAGCGAATTGCCCTGCATGGTCTTCACGATGGCGGCTGCCAGGAACGGCGTCAGCACGCCGTAGCGCGGATGCAGTGCGTATTCGGCCAAAAGCTCGGCCATGCCGGTTTCGTCGAACACGCGGCCGAGGCCACCCGACGCGCCGACCGCAAGCAGCAAAGGCGCCCATGAGCGGCCGACCAGCGCCGAAGGTTCCCAGCGCCGCGCCAGCACAATGGCCAGCGTGATGGCGATGGCGGTCAGGATCAGCGGCTTGGCGATGCCGGTATAGAATTCGCGTGCACCGCCTTTGCCGAGCGGCTCGCTCGGCATCTGCGCCACGGATTGCACGATCAGCAGCGCGATCGGGATGCCGATGCAGAGCCAGGCCCAGTCGAGCTTGCCCGGCACCTGCGTCGCGGGTTCCTGCCGCGCGACGTGCCACCAGCCCAGCGCGACGGCGACGACCGCGATCGGCACCGCCACCATCAGCAGGGTGCGGAGATTGGCCTTCATCACCGACGCCGCTGCGACGGCAAGCGGCGAAGGGGCAATGAGGGCCGCCACGGCCAGCAGGGTCAGCGCCATGCCCAGCGCGCGCCGTGGCGCGTCCTGGCCGGCCGGCTGCAGGAGCGCAAGCCCGCCCGCCGCCGAGCTGCCGAGGCCCGCCAGCGCGCCCGCCACGGCCGAGGTGCCGGTGCCGAGAGGGGTACGCAGCAGGACTGCGCCTGCCAGCGCGCCGGCCACAACCAGGAGGCCGACCTGCTCCAGGGCGTTGGCGAAACCGAGGCCGAAGGCCTTGCCGATCGACTGGAAGGTCATGTCGGCCGCGATGCCATAGACCACCACGGTGGCCATGATGGCCAGGAAGACGGGCAGGCGGATGCGCTGAACCAGGAGCACGATCAGCGCCACGGCGATCGGCACGAGAAGGGAGGCAAGAAGCATGGGACGAATCTTAGTCGGCTGTTACAGTGGCGTCATGCGCCTCCTCGTCGCTTTGCTGTTGATGCTTGTTTCTGCCGTTCCGGCGGGCGCCGACACGCTCGTGCGCATCGAAGGCAAGAACTTCATTGCCGCCGACGGCAGCATCATCAACCTCAAGGGGATCAGCCTCGGCAACTGGCTGATGCCCGAAGGCTATATGTTCAAGTTCGAGGTCGCCAAGGCGCCGCGCCAGATTTTTGCCGCCTTCGACCGCCTGCTGGGGCCGGAACGCGCGGCGGCGTTCTGGCGGCAGTACCGCGACACCTACATCACCCAGGACGACATCAATTTCATCAAATCCGTCGGCTTCAACATGGTGCGGGTGCCGCTGCACTACCGGCTGTTCATGACGGCGGACGGCGAAATCTCCGGCGAGGGTTGGGCCCTGCTCGACCGCGTCGTCGGCTGGGCTGCGGCGGCGGGGCTCTACGTGATCCCCGATCTGCATGCGGCGCCCGGCGGCCAGACTGGGATCAACCACGACGATGGGCCGGGCTATCCGCTGATGTTCTACGTGCCGCGCGATCGCGACCTCACGGTCAGGCTTTGGCGCGCGTTGGCGCAGCGCTACAGCGGCAATCCGACGATCCTGGGCTACGACATATTGAACGAGCCGATCGCGCCCTATCACGACGTGGCGACGTTGAATGCGCGGCTCGAACCCTTCTACAAGCGCGCGACGGCGGCAATTCGCGAGGTCGATCCCGGCCGCATCGTGTTCCTGGCCGGCGGGCAATGGAGTTCCAGCTTCGCCATGTTCGGCCCGCCCTTCGCGAAGAACCTCGCCTACACTTATCACTCATTCTGGGCCTCGACGAGGCGCGACTCGATCCAGCGGCATCTGAATTTCGCCAACCTCTACGACGTGCCGCTGTTTCTGGGCGAGACCGGCGAGCTCACCGACGAATGGAACGAACGCTTCCGCCGCCTGCACGAGACGCACGGCATCGGCTGGTCGTTCTGGACGTTCAAAAATCTCGACACGCCGTCGACGATTGTCTCGATCCCGCGACCGCAGGGCTGGGCCGAGATCGTGGCCTATGCCGACGGCAAGCGGACGGACAAGCCCTCGGACGAGGTGATCAACCGCGCCGTCGCCGACTATCTCGATGGCATAAAGTTCCACAACGGCACGATCCGCTGGAGCTACCTGGCGTCTCTGGGCCTGAAGAGCGCGCCGTAGCACTCCCTAGATGAACATGTCGCGCTGGTTATAGTTGTTCAGCATCGTCTCGCGCGTCGTCTCGTTCCAGCGGCTCTCGTCCTCGCGGCCCGCCAGCGGACGATAGACATAGGCGCGCTCCTGCGGAAACCGCTGCCGCCGTGCGTCGATGGCGAGCTGGAGGATTCGGCAGCGCTCGTCGATCCGCGCCTGGTCATAGGTCTCGATCGCACCATGCAACCGCCTTGTCGTCACGCCCAGCACGCGCTTCCTCGGAAAGAAGCCGGCGTTGAGCGTGATGCGACGGTCGGGCGAGGAATTGGCGAAGGAGCCGTGCAGGAGCTGGCGGTTGGTGATGATCGTGTCGCCGGCCGAGCAGAGCATCGGCACGGCGCCGTCGATCCGGTCCGAGCCACTTTGAGCCACGAGCTTCCGGATGTCGGCCTTGCCGAGCTTGTGGCTGCCCGGCAGCACCCAGACGCCGTTGCCGGCCGTGCTGGCGTAGAGCTGCGTCATGAAGTTGAAGCCGTGGGCGCCCATGTCCCAGTCCGGCGCCGTCCAGTGGGTCGTGCCGTCCTGGTGCCAGGCGACGGACGGGCCGAGGCCCGCTTCCTTCACGAAGGTCACCTCGTTGTAGGGCACGAAGTCGTCGCCCAGGACCGCCGCCGCCACGCCGAGCAGCCCGGGATGGCCGTAGAGACGCAACGCGGTGTCCATCAGGTGCAGGTTGCCGTCGAGCAGTTCCACGGTCCATGCGGGGCCGTCTTCGCCCAGCGTAGGTTGCAGCATTTCGACCGGATGACGTCCATTGTTCTTGTCCGTGCCGCCGACAGGATCGCTCAACGGCTTAGCCCAGCGATAGGGCGGCTTGATGATTCCATCCGTGCGGTTGCGGTCGGCCTCGGGTGAGGCGGGCGCGCGCGCCAGTACCGCGTCGACATCGGCCCGCAGCTCCGCCAGTTCCTCGGGCCCGACCACGCCCTCCAGCACGTAGAAGCCGTGGGTCCAGTAGGATTCGAGGATCGAGCGATCGAGTTTGCCGTCGGCGTCGAACCGGATCGGGCCGCGGTTGCCGAGCGCCCAGGCGCGTGCCTCGCCGGCGCGGCTGTAGTCAGCCATCGCCCGCGCATGGTCCTGGGCCGTCAGTGGGGCGGGGGCCTGGATCGGTGTGGCTTCGGCCATCGACATCGGAAATTTCTCCGGAAGACGGTACACCGCAACGATACGCCCGCGTTTCGGTCCAGCCAAACGCCTTCCGGTCCAGACCCCACCGAGCCAGCCGCTCTGCGGACATCGGAAATGTCGGCCGGTTACCGTTCGATGACTCTTCTGGGGCGGAGTTGTCACGCTCAACCGACATCGTGGTGCCTATGCTGGCGGGGCCGTCGCATTCCGTTGAGAACCCTAAGTCGCGAGCCCTCCGATGATCCAGCCGAGCACGCTTTTCGCCGATGCGCTGTCCGACCACCTTACGCTGAGCTTCGTGCGCGCTTTCGGCAACAGCGCGCCGCATCATGCCGACCTGTTGGGCGAGGCGGCGCGCCTCGTCATCGAGCGCTTGTCGCTAAGCGATGCGCTCTATCACACCGCCGAGCACACCGCGCTCGTCACCATGGTGGCGCAGGACATCCTGCGAGGCCGCCGCATGCGCGAGGACGTCTCCCCCGACATGTGGCTGCACGTCATCCTTTCAGCGCTCGCCCACGATGTCGGCTATGTGCGCGGCGTCTGCCGTGGCGACACCGCCAACCGCTGTGTGGTCGACGAAGCAGGCACCACTGTCGAGCTGCCACGCGGTGCATCCGATGCATGGCTCGCGCCCTGGCATGTCGAGCGTTCCAAGATCGCTGTTCGCGAGCGCTTCGCACGCCATCGCCTCGTTGATCCCGAACGGCTCGCGCGCAACATCGAACTCACACGCTTTCCCGTCCCCAACGACGACGATCATGCGGCGACCGACACCGAGGCGGCCTTGGTGCGCGCTGCCGACCTGATCGGGCAGCTCGGAGATCCTCTTTATCCACGCAAGCTGAACGCGCTGTTCCACGAGTTCGCCGAGCTCGGCGTCAATCAGGTGCTGGGCTACGAGAGCCCCGCCGACGTGGCCGATCGCTACCCGGCCTTCTTCTGGTCGAAGGTCGAGCCGTTCCTCGGCGAGGCTGTGCATGCGCTGGGCATGACGGCCGAGGGTCGCCAGTGGCTGGCCAGTCTCTACAGCCATGTCTGCGTGATCGAGCACGGGCTGCGCAGCATGGGTCCTGTGCCGTCACCGAAGCCGGAGGGCGAGCCCGGGACACGCATCGCGCTCGTCGTGCGGGAGTTTCCGAGGCGTCCGCATGCCAGCTGAGAGGTCGAAGATGAGTGAAACGCATCGTGGCTTGCAGTCATGGACGGATCTGCTGAGCCGGCATTACGAGCCGCACCTGGTTGTAGGGTGGACACGCAACGTGAATCGCTGGCGGGATGAAAGCTTCTTCGACCTGGTGGCGGCCTGCGATCCTGCCGGCCACTACGCATTCCGCCGCGACCTCGACGAAGCCCGTGGACAATTCCTTGTCCTTGCCGTTTTCGAGAACGAACGCGCTGCGCTTGAAGTGGCGGAAGCAATCGGCGCCGAAGCCCAGACGCGCTATCCCGGCTATGCCAGCCAGTTCGGCTTCAAGTATGGCGGTAAGCTCACGAGGACCCTGCCCGCCGCCCTCACCAGCCGGAAGTCCGGTGGGCGGCCAGCCTAGGCGATCACCGCGGCAACTCGAATCGCACGCCGGCGCGCGCCAGGCCACCGCCCATGGCCGCCGCCGAGCCATCGGCCCGCCAGCAGGCCGCGCCCGTCATGCTGCCGTCGTCGTGGAATTCGATGGCGTTCATGCCGCCGGCCACCGTCGGCATGACCTTGAGCGTGTGGCCACGCGCCTCAAGCCCCTGGCGCACGTCGGTGGGAATGCCGTGCTCGACTTCCAGCACAGGTCCCTCGGTCCAGACGCGCGGCGCCTCGACCGCCTCTTGCAGCTCAATGCCGTGGTCGATCAGGTTGACCAGCGCTTGCAGCGCCGAGGGGAAGATTTTTCTTCCGCCGGGCAGACCCAGCGCATAGCGGACCTTGCCGTCGCGGACCGCCATCATCGGCGACATCGAGGTCGTCACCCGCTTGCCCGGCTCGATCGACAGCGCATTGCCGCGCCGTGGATCGAAATTGTTCATGTAGTTGTTGGGGATCATGCCGGTGCCGGGCACAATGAAGCGTGCGCCGAACAGACTGTTGATGGTCTGCGTGGTGCTGACCACGTTGCCCTTGCCGTCGGCCACGGTGAGATGCGTGGTGTCCGCGCCTTCGGCCGCCTGCAGGCCGCCGGTCCAGCGAATGGCATGCGCCAGGTCGAGGCCGGCGCGTCGCGCGTCGGCGTAGTTCTTGGCCACGATGCGCTCGACCGGCACTTTCACGAAGTCCGGATCGCCGCTCGCTTCGGCGCGATCGGCGAAGGCGATTTTCAACACTTCGGCCAGCAGATGGAACGTGTCCACGGTGCCGAAGCCCAGCTTGGCGATGTCGAAGCCTTCCAGGATGTTCAGCATCTGCGCGATGTGCACGCCCGAGGCCGCGGGCGGCGGCGGCCCCAGAATCTCCCAGCCGCGATAGCGGCCGCGGATCGGCGCGCGCTCCGCCACCTTGTAGTCCGTGAGGTCGGCGCGGGCGACGAAGCCGCCGGTCTTCTCCATGCAGTCCACGAGAAGATCGCCGAGCGGCCCGCCGTGCAGCGCGCGCTCGCCCTGCTGCGATACTAGGGTGAGCGCCTCGGCATAGTCGCCCTGCACCAGTTTCGCGCCTGCCTTCAGCGGCATTCCGCCCGGCAGCAGGCGATGGGCGGCGAGCCTGTCTTTCGAGAGATCGGGCGCGGCGTCCTTGATGCAGTCCGAGAGATACGGTGTGACGGCAAAGCCGCGCGCGGCGTGCCGGATCGCGGGCTGCATCACGTCGGCCAGGCTCATCGTGCCAAAGCGTTCGAGTGCGAGACACCAGGCGCGGAGCGAGCCCGGGGCGGCGACCGACTTCGGCCCGACGAGGTTCTCCTGACCTTCGACGTCATAGACTTCCGGCGCGGCGCCGGCGATTGGCCTGTACATGTCGGGATGGCCCGCCTTGGGTACCGCGCTCATGCCGTCCAGGATGCGGTGGCTGCCGTCGGTGAGGCGGATGTGGCAGGTCGTGCCGCCGATCAGCCCCACCATCATCGGCTCGACGACGGTGAGTGCGAACTGGCAGGCGACGGCGGCGTCGATCGCATTGCCGCCCGCCGCCAGCATTTCCGCGCCGGCGGCCGAGGCCAGCGGATGGTTCGTCACCACCATGCCGCTCTTGCCGCGCGCCGGCTGCTTCTCGCAGGCGAAAACAGTGCCCGCCTGAGTGCGCCAGTTCGGCTTGGTCATGCGTGCTTCCTCTCCCAAAGTGTATGGACCGCGCAGGCGCGGCTCAGCGCTTCAGACTGAAGGTGTTGCCGGCGCCGAAGGTGAAGGCGAGCGTATTGCCTTGGACGGTGCCGGTGAACGTGTTGGTGCCGCGCTGGCACGCCTGATTATAGCCGGTGAGCACGACTGTAAATGCGCCACCCGGCTGGATGTTGACTGTGAACGTCACGTCGCCACCGCAGCGTGGGTTGCGCCAACTGCCACTGGCCTCGCCGTTGCGCACGGTGACCGACAGAGGCTGGGTCGCGCCGTTCGCCAGCGTGGAGGCTCCCGACCAGCGCCCGTCATAGGCGGTGGGAGCGGGGGATACGGACGGTGACGCTGGCCCTGGCGTCGGCGTGGGAGCGGGACTTGGGGCCGGAGGGGACGCGGAAACGGTCGGCGCAGGCACGCCCAGCGCCAGGGTAGCGGAAATGTTGACGCCGCCCGGCGTGGTGAGCGCGAGTTGCAAGCGGCCGTTGCCGACCTTGCCCTGCAGGTTGAACGGCTGCGGGCCGCAGTCGCCGTCGAAGCCGGTGCCGCCGCCGCTGACATCGCCGCCCGGCGTGATCTGGATTGTGAAGGCCGCGGTGCCGCAGCGCGGATTGATCAGGGTGCCGCTGCCGCTCGCGCCGGCAATGCGCACGGTGACGGGGCGCGGCCCGCTACGCGCCGCGAAGGCGCCACCATAAGTGCCGTCGAAGGCAACTGACGCTGCTTTGGCTTTTGCCTCGTCTTCCTTCTTCTTCTGCTCTTCGTCATACTTCTGCAGCGCCGGCTGGGCCTCGCGCAGCAGCGCCTGATGCTGCGCGCCGTCCAGGAATCCGGTCGAAGGCTGGCTGCGCGCTTTCTGCCAGGCCGCGATGGTCTCGCGCGTGCGCGGCCCGAAGGCGCCGTCGCTGCCGCGCGTGTCGAAGCCCAGCGAGGTGAGCGCGATCTGGACCCGCTGGCGATCGGGCACCGCGAGGCGCAGCGCTGTCTCGGCCGCTTCGGCGATCTTCTTGTCTGCAGCGGCGGCCGCTTCGGCATCGGCCTTGGCCTTGGCCTCGGCGTCCGCCTTGGCCTTGGCCTCGGATTCTGCCTTCGCCTTGGCTTCCGCCTCCGCGATCTGCTTGGCCGAGGCCTCCGACTTTTCCTTGGTCTCGGCGGCGGCCTTCCGGCTGGCCTCCTCGTCGGCCTTCCGGCGCTCGGCCTGCGCCTTGGCCAGCGCCTCGTCGGCCTCGTGCTTGGCCTTGGCCTCCGCCGCCGCCTTCCTGCGCGCGTCGTCCTCGGCCTGGCGCAGCGCCGCCATCTCGGCCTCCGCCTTGCGTTGGGCCGCTTCGGCCTCGGCGCGGCGGGCCAGCGCCTGGGCCTGGGTGTCGTCCTGGCGGCGCGCCTCGATCTCGGCCTTGAGCTTGGCCAGTTCCTCCTCGGCCTGCTTGCGCGCGGCCTCGGCCTTCACGAGCTCGGCGTCGGCTGCCAGCTTGGAGGCGGCGTCGGCCTCGGCCTTGCGTCGCGCCTCTTCCTCCAGGCGTTTCTTCTCGGCCGCCGCGGTGTCGGCGGCGCGTCGCTCCGCCAACACACGCTCGAGATCCTCGACCTTCATGTCCTGCAGTGCCGATGCCTGTCCCGGTGCCGAGGGCAGGGCCGGCCTGGAGGGCGACAGGGCGAGCCAGCCGCCACCGCCCGCCAGCAGCAGCACGGCGGCGGCGATGCCGGCATAGAGCGGCGTGCGGCTCCTGGCGGGTGGCGAAGGTGCAGGAGCAGGCGCCGTCCCTCCCGTCGGCGGCGTCGGCTGCTGCGCCGGCGGGCGCGAGACGACCGTGGCCGCCGGATCGATCGGGCGGGACGCGAGCTGCGTCGCCGCGCCATCGGCGGGCGAGGCCATCGACAGCACCGTGCGCCAGCCGGCGATGGATTGCGGCCGGTCGGACGCGCGCACGGCCAGGCCGGCATCGATGCCGGCGATCAGCCCCGGCGCAAATCCCGGCGGCGCGATCCTGGCCAGCGGCTCGTACTCGTCGTCGAGCATGCGGTCGAAGGCGTTGGGCGGCGTTTTGCCCGTGATGGCGTGATAGAGCGTGGCCGAGAGACCATAGATGTCGGTCCATGGGCCCTGCTTGGCCGACGTCATCTGCTCGCCCGCGGCATAGCCCGGCGTGAAGATCGCCGTCATGGCCTGGGTGCGGCCGGCCATCGCGGCGCGCGAGGCGCCGAAGTCGATCAGGGTCGGGTTGCCCTTGCCGTCGAGCAAGATGTTGGCGGGCTTGATGTCGCGATGCAGGAAGCCCGCGGCGTGAACCTGTTCCAGGCCGTCGAGCAGGGGCCGGAGGATGCCGTCGACGCTGGCCGGATCGAGCGGCCCCTCCCGCTTGAGGCGCGCCTCGAGCGTGTCGCCGCGCAGCATCTCCATGACGATGTAGGCGGTGCCGTTGATCTCGAGGAAGTCGAAGACGCGCACGATGCCCGGCGCATGATGCAGGCTCGCCAGCGTCTGGCCTTCGGCCACGAAGCGGTCGCGGCCCCAGGTGAAATCCTCGGCCACTTTGGTCGAGCGCGGCAGCACGGTCATGCCGTCGGCGCGGTAGGCGAGCGAGGTCGGGAGGTATTCCTTGATCGCGACTTCGCGATTGAGCTGGCTGTCGCGCGCGCGATAGGTGATGCCGAAGCCGCCCTGTCCGAGCACGGCCAGCACTTCGTGCCGCCCGATCAGGGCGCCCGGCTTCAAAGCAACGATGTCGACATCCGACGCGGCGGCGGCCGTGTCGGACTTCACCTCAGTCATGACCGGCCCTGTTCTCCCAGGCCAAACTAGCGCCTGCCGGCCGGGAAGTTAAGCCGGTTCGGGAGGGATTGCGCCGCAGGCGGTTTCTTGTCGCGATTCGTCGCCGAGGCGCCCCTACTTCTTCGATAGGCGTCCTGGAACCGCTATGCGAGGCTGACCGTCGTTGGAGGGAAGCCATATGGATGACGAAGCCTACCTGCGGAAGGCATTCGACGTGGCCCGGCGAGCGTGCGAGGGTGGCCAGCATCCCTTCGGCTGTATTCTGGTTGACGCCGACGGTGCCATCCTGATGGAGCAGGGCAACGCCTATCTGCAGGAAGGCCACGACATGACGGCGCATGCCGAGCGCATGATCGCCACGCGCGCGTCGAAGGCCTGGCGTCCTCCCTTCCTCGCTACGTGCACGCTTTACGTATCGGCCGAACCCTGCGCGATGTGCGCCGGCGCGATCTACTGGGCCGGCATCGGAAGGGTCGTCTATGGCCAGGCCGAGCACGACCTCAAGACGGCAGCGGGTCTCGATCCCGAGAACCCGACGATGAGTCTGCCGTGCCGCTCCGTCTTTGCGGCCGGACAACACCAGGTGGAGGTCGTCGGCCCCCTGCTGGTCGACGAGGCCGCCGAACTGCAGGCGGATTTCTGGAAGAGCCGGGCGTGACGCAGCAGCCGGCCTGACGGCCCATGCTGCGCCCGACTGGATTTGTTAGAAGGGGGTGTGATGGTGCCGTCCGGTCTAGCCGATATCGTCCGCAACCTGCGCTCGCGGCGTGTCGAAGAGGAATTGGCCGCGCGCCAGAACCCCTTCCTCGTCGAGGCCCTGCGCAAGGAGAAACTCGAGGGACAGCGCATCGCGGCCTGGGCGCGAACGGTTGCGCTCGTGGCCAGCGGCATCCTGATCACGTTCCAGAACCCGACCTGGAGCGTTCTCTACTTCCATGGGCTGCTGCTGGTCTTCATCGCCTTGGGCTGGGCGCAGCTGCGCTACGCCACGGTAGGCCATTCCCGCGTCGAGCTCGCACTCATCCTGGCCGACCTCGTGCTGCTGGCAGTGGCGCTCACCGTGCCCAATCCCTTCGCGCCGGGAGATTTTCCCACGGCGATGATCTATCGCTTCGAGACCTTTCCCTACTTCTTCATCATCCTGGCGCTCGCCACGCTCGCCTATTCCTGGCGGACCGTCCTCACCATGGGCAGCGCGTTCGTGGCGATCTGGTTCCTGTCCGTGCTCGGCGTCGCTCTGTTCGGCACCACCGACCCGGAACTGGGAAGCAGGGTTGCCGCGGCTTTTGCCGCGATGCCCGGCGTGCGCGACATCGTCGACCCGAACTCCGTGGTCTGGTCGATCCGCGCCCAGGAGATGGTCATCTTCTTCCTCGTTTCGGCGATCCTCGCACTGCGGGGGCAGCGGTCGAACGCGCTGCTGATTCGCCAGGCCAGTATCGCCGCGGAACGCGCCAACCTCTCGCGCTACTTTCCGCCCTCGCTCGTGGACGAGCTGGCATCCGCCAGCAGCGACGTCGGCGCGGTACGGTCGCAGGAAGTTGCGGTGCTCTTCGCCGATATCGTGGGCTTCACCCAGCTCGCCGAGCGCGAGAGGCCAGAGACGGTGATACAGCTCCTCAGGAGCTGTCATGCCGTCATCGAGCAGGCGATCTTCTCGAACGGCGGTACCCTCGACAAGTATCTGGGTGACGGCGTGATGGCGACCTTCGGCACGCCCCGGATCTCGCCCGCGGACTGCGCCAACGCGCTCGCCGCCGCTAGGGACATTGTCGAGGGCGTCGCGTCCGGCAATGCCGCGCTGGCGACGGCCGGACTGCCGCAATTGCGCATCTCCGTCGGCGTTCACTTCGGGCCGGCCATTCTCGGCAATATCGGCTCGGAGCGTCGGCTCGAATTTGCAACCCTCGGTGACACGGTTAACGTGGCGAGCCGGCTGGAAGCTGCAACACGCGGCCTCGGTTGCCGCATCGTCGCCAGCGACGCGGTGGTGTCGCGCGTCGATGACGGCGGCATGAGAGGCGATTTCCGGCGCGTCCCGGCTCTCAGCCTGCGCGGGCGGGAGGCCCCGATCGACGTCTGGGTGTCGTAACGGCGCCGACGCCCGGCCCCTTATTTTTTCTTCGTGAAGTCGGCGTAGCGCGCCTTGGCTTCGTCGTTGGGCGGATAGAGACCGGGCAGTGGCACGCCACGCTCGACTTCCGACATGATCCAGCCCTCGAGCCGCTCCTGCTCCTGGCCCTCCTCGGCGACCGCCGCGACCAGGTCCTTGGGAATCAGCACGGCGCCGTCGTCGTCGACCACGATCACGTCGTCGGGGAACACCGCCACGCCGCCGCAGCCGATCGGCTCCTGCCAACTCACGAAGGTGAGGCCGGCGACCGACGGCGGCGCGGCGGCACCCTGGCACCAGACCGGCAGCCCGGTGGCGAGCACGCCCGACATGTCGCGCATCACACCGTCGGTGACCAGGCCCGCCACCTTCTTCTTGGCCATGCGGGCGCACAGGATGTCGCCGAAGATGCCGGCGTCGGTGACGCCCATCGAATCGGCCACCACGATCGCGCCCTCGGGCATCGCCTCGATGGCGGCGCGGGTGGAGATGGGCGAGCCCCAGCTTGCCGGCGTCGCGAGATCTTCCCGCGCCGGCACGAAGCGCAAGGTGAAGGCGCGTCCCACCAGCCGCCCCTGGCCAGCCTTGATCGGCCGCGTGCCGCGCAGCCAGACATTGCGGAGGCCCTTCTTCAAGAGGATCGTGGTGATGCTGGCCGTCGTCACCTGGGACAGGATTTCCTTGATGTCGTTCGCAAGTGGGCTTGTCGGTGTTGTCTGCACGATGTCTCCGGTTGCAGGAAATGGGTCGCGGCAACTGAGTAGCAATATCCCGGGCTGATTACACTGGTCCGATCGCCATCAGCGCCGGCAGGGAAGCCGGCAGCTTGCCCGCTGTTCGCACCGCGGCCTGGATGGTGTCGACCATTGCGCCCTCGCGGGCTCGACCGCGCCCAGCAGGTCGAGGTTGGGACCGTTCATGATCGAGAGGCGGAGCGCCATGTCAGCTTCCTTTGGTCTTCGTCGCCGGGCCCTTGCTTGCAAGCCAGGCGCGCGCCTCGGCCTCGGTCTTGAACAGGGCGGCTGGCCGCTTGGACGGCGAGACGTTGACGAAGCGCTTGTAGGCCACCTGCACCTTGCCGCTTAGCCCGACGACGGCGAGCGGCCCGCTCGCCATCGTGGCGGTGTAGGCGCTGAGCCGCGCGCCCATCGTCATCACGTCGTCGTCGCTGTAGACCGGATCGGCGTGCGTCGCATCGAACAGCTTGGCGTAGGACAGCACGTCGGCCACGACCAGGGCGTCGAAATGGTCCTCCATCTCCTTCAACGTGACCGGCCCTTCGGCCACGATGTGGATGAGTTTCTCAGAATGATGGATTTCCCAGCGCAGCGGCATGAGTGCGATTCTCCTGCAACCCTAATAGCCGTGAGCCTCTCCTCTCTCAACCGGAAGTGCTTTGGCCACTCCTGGCGTCCAAGGCCGGCCGGGACGTCACAGCCCATTGCAAATGTTCCGGCCATCGGGGAGGCTGCGGCGTGATCCGGTCGCTTCTTCTCGTGCTGGGCATCGTCGCGGCCATCGGCACTGCACGAGCCCAGTCCCTGGCGCAGTCCCTGGAGATCGCGGACCGCGGGACGACGAAGACCTTCACGGCGGCACAATTTCTGGCCGACAAGGCCGTACGCTCCCTCGTGATCGCCGACCCGGTCTACAAGCGCACCATGACCTACCGTGTGGTCGCGATGGCCGACCTGCTGCGCGACTTCAAGGTGGGAAACGACGACTACCTGCAGGCGCGCGCGGTCGACAATTTCTCGATCTCGATTCCCGCGGCGCTGCTGAAGGCGGACGCCTTCCTCGCGATCGAGACGGCCGCCGCGCCGTGGCCCAGGCTGCCGGGCGGCAGCAACACGACCGCCGGGCCGTTCTACATCGTCTGGCAGAGCCGCCCCGGGATCGACATCAGCAGCGAGTACTGGGCCTATCACCTGGCCGCGCTCACCGTCACCGACAGCCCCGCGAAGCGATGGCCGGGTCTCGCCGTGGGCGCCGAGATTCCCGCAACCGATCCCGTCCATCGCGGCCTCGACCGCTTCGTAGCGGTCTGCATGGCCTGCCACCGCTTCGCTGGGGCGGGCGAGGGCATGCAGGGTCCCGATCTCGCGCGACCGATGAACCCGGTCGACTACTTCCAGCCTCAGGCGCTCAGGAAACTCCTGCGCGATCCGAAGTCCGTGCGCGACTGGCCGGAGCAGAAGATGCCGGCCTTCAGCGAGGAAAGTCTTTCTGACGCCGACATCGACGCCATTGTGGCTTGGCTCGCCTACAAGGCCGGCAAGCGCTGACGGATCAGCCAGGAATTTCTGGCGTCACGAGCTGCGCCAGCAGGGTGAGCGATTCCTGCCAGCCGAGGTAGCAGGCCTCGGGCGGGATGACCGCGGGAATGCCCTCCTGCACGATGTTGATTTCGGTGCCGACCGACACTTTCTTCAGCGTGATCGTAGTCGTCATCTCGCCGGGCAGGTTGGGGTCCTCGAAGGTGGCCGTGTAGCGCAAACGCTCGTTCGGCACGAGCTCGAGATAGGTGCCGCCAAAAGCATGGCTCTTGTTGGCGGAAAAGTTGCTGAACGACATGCGATAGCTGCCGCCGACCTTGGTTTCCATCTTGTAGACGTGGCCGGTGAAGCCGTGCGGCGGCAGCCACTTGGCCATGGCGTCGGCATCGAGGAAGGCGCGGTAGATGCGCTCAGCCGGCGCGGTGAGGACGCGGTGGAAGCGGACGGTTCCGGTAGCCATGATCATGCTCCTTTTGAGATGTCGTATTCATCGTGGCGTTGCCACCAATCGTAGGGAGGCGTCTGCGGCCATCCCGCAGGCGAGTCTTCCCAATTCTCCTGGCGCCCAAACGGCACGAGGTCGAAGTAGCTCCAGGCGGTGCCCAGCATCTCGTCGCCCCGTCCGCTGGTGGCATAGGTGCGATAGACGCTGTCGCCGTCGCGCAGGAACACGCTCACGGCGGATTTCTCGTCCTCGCCCACCGTCGCGCCAAAATCGAAATTGAAATCGCTGTCGAATGACGAGTACCAAGGCACGGTCCAGCCCATGCGCTTCTTGTAGGCTGTCAGCTTCGCCTGCGGCGCCCGCGATATCAGCGCCAGCGAAACGTCGCGCGCATGCAGATGCGAGAGATGGCCGATATTGTCGACGCTCATCGAGCAGCCGACGCAGCCCTGCTGCCACGTCGGGCCGAACATCACGTGATAGACGATGAGCTGGCGCCGCCCCTCGAACAGGTCGACCAGCCGCGCCGAGCCGTTCTCGCCCTCGAAGACGTAGTCCTTCTCGATCTTCACCATCGGCAGGCGCCGCCGTTCCGCGGCCAGCGCGTCGCGCGCCCTGGTCGCCGCTTTCTCCTTGGCGCGAAGCGCGGCCAGCGCGGCCTGCCATTCCGCCTGGGAGACGACTCGGGGCAGCGGGATCGTGGTCATTGGACAGGCTCCTTTCGGTCGCTGGTTGGGGCGCCGGGGGCGCCCAGCAGGCTTTCGAGATAGCGGCGAAGGTGTGCCAGGTTTCCGCGCGCGACCGCCGCGTCCTGCTTGGCCTTGGCGAAGATGAACGAGCCCTGCAGCACCGCCTGGATGAAGTAGCCGACGCTCTCGGCCGCCCACGCCGCGTCGGGCGCGTACAGTTGCCGCGCCGCCTCGATGTCGCGCGTCAGCATGGCGACGTGGGAGGACATGCCGCGGTCGCAGGCCTGACGCATCTCGGGATGCGTGGCGTAGGTCTCCTGCACCAAGGTGCCCATCAGGCAGGTGAACTGCGGCACCTCGTGGTCGAGCAGGTCGCGGCGGAAATCGAGATAGCCGAACAGGCGGTCGCGCGGATCCTCGGCGGCGGCGTAGGGCGCGCCAGCGAAGATCCCGTCGGTCCAGGCGCCCCAGTGCGCCACCGCCGCCAGCATCATCTCTTCCTTGCTCTTGAAGTGGTGGAAGAAGCTCCCCTTGGTGACCCCCGCTGCGGCGCAGAGGTCGTCGACCGTCGTGGCGGCATAGCCTTTGGCGCGTACGACATCCGTCGCTGCTTCGAGGATTTTCAGACGCGACGGGGGAAGGGCTTGCTGGGTCATGAGGTGTACATACCAACTAGTTGGTATGGTCATCAAGAGCCAATATTATCGCTATTTTGGCCCACCACGACGTCCCGTCAGGCGACGAGCGTCCGTTTCGGGTTTTTGCCCAGCATCATGTCCAGGTGGATCGCGCGCGGCGACTTGTAGAAGCGCTCGACGAGGTAGCGGGCGGCGAGGTAGGCGGCCAAGAACGCCGCCGCAGCGCCAAGGACGCCGAACTTGCCCGACGAGCGGTTCATCAGGTGGGAGGTCACCATCCGGGCCAGCGTCAGCAGCAGCAGCAGGGTCGCTGCTCCGGCGCCATCCCAGGCCCGGGCGACGCGCACCAGACCTTGCCCGTAGTCCCGGTTCACTTTCAGCAACAGGCCGGCGAAAGCGCCGAGCAGAAGACCGACGACGATGGCCGCGACCCACAGCTCATAGCGCTTGCCCGGCGACACGATCAGCAGAATCGCCGCCACGACGATCGCCAGCGCCGGCGTCACCGCCCAGGCAAGGCGCGTGGTGGCCCTTTCGGTGAGTTCGTGGCGGATTGACCACAAGGCGAGGCCGGCCAACGCTACTGCAGCAAGCTGGAAGAGAAAGACGATCATCCGGCACGATCATAATGAATCGCGCCCGGCAGTGCCAGTCGCGGCCGCTACCCCAGGGTGTGCGCCGGCCGGGCGGATCAGCCGCGAATCTCTCCCGGCGCGAAGCAGTAGATGAATTGCTCCTTCTCGCAAAGATGCGAACGGCCGTCGCCGGCGTGGTTCGGCGGCAGGACACGGTCCTGCGGCACTTGCAGCCACACAACGCCGTTCCACGCCCGCCAATGGCCCTCGTCATCGACGAAGGCGCGCGTCGGCCGGCAATCGGAGTCGTCGCAGCACGAGGTGTTGGGATTGAGCGGCGGAGTCCAGAGCCTGTAGATGTCGTGCGTCTGGGCGTGACCGTCGCCGTGCCGCCCGCTGTAGTCATCGGGCCGCCCGCTGTGATCCTGCGCAGAGGCAGGTGACGCGAGTGCCACGAAAAGGGTGCAGGCCACAACGCCTGCCATTCGACCATTCATTGTACGGCCTCCGCGAGAGGGAACGGCTCGCAGACCTAACGGCGTCGAGATGCCGGAGTTCCGTCACCCGGACCGGCTCGCGGGCGACCAGCCATAGGCCTTGGCGCAGGCGCCGCCCATCAGCATCGCCCGCTCCGAATCGCTCAATCGCTTCGTCTCGAGGAACGGCTTTACCGCCTGCTCGTAGCTGACGACGGCGAAGGCGCGCGTCCAGTCCGTGCCCCACAGGCAGCGCTCGAAGCCCCAGGCATCGAACACGCGCTGCAGCGGGTCCCAGATGTCGTTGAAAGGATAGGGCTCGCGCGACAGCGTGCAGGCGCCGCTCACCTTGATCACCGCATTGGAGCGCTTCGCGAGCTCCAGCACTTTCGGAAGATCGGCCCATGGCTGAGGCGGCGCCGGCGGCACGCGCGGCTGCAGGATCGCGAGGTGATCGACGATGAAGCGGGTCTCGGGGTAGCGATCGATCAGCGCGGTGCCTGCGTCCACATTGTCCCAGCACAGGACATTGACCGGAAAGTCGTACTGGACGGCGGCGCGCGCGATGCGGCCGAGCCCGGGATGGTCCGGCCCGCGCCCGTTTTCCTTCGTCAGCATGATGCGGATGCCGACTGTGCCCGGCACCTTCTTCCAGTCGGCGATCACCTCGGCCACAGCGGGATCGTCCGGGTCGACCGGCTTGACGATGACCATCCGCGTCGGATGCGTCTTCGCCACCTCCATCGCGTAGCTGGCGTCGTAGCGGTATTGCGAGAAGGCGGAGATGAAGATGGCACCGTCAACGCCGACCTTGTCCATGGCCGCTACCATCTCGTCGCCGGTCACATGCGGCGGCCAGTTCGGCTGGGTGGCCCACGGCCGCTTCGGCGTGTTGGCCTCGTAGGCATGGACCTGGCTGTCGATGATGGTCATTCGGGAACCTCCTCTGCGTCATCCGCACTTCCCGCGGCCTTCGGCGTGTGGAAAGCTCCCGATCCTACTCAAAAGGACAGCCCATGCACGACATCGTCATCCGGGGCGGCACCATCGTCGACGGCACGGGCGCGCCTGCGTTCACGGGCGACGTCGCCATCGACGGCGACAGGATCGTCCAGGTGGGCGGCAAGGCCGCGCCGGGCAAGCGCGAGGTCAAGGCCGACGGCCGGCTGGTCACGCCGGGTTGGGTCGATGTGCACACCCACTATGACGGCCAGGCCACCTGGGATCCCGTGCTGGCGCCATCCTCCTGGCACGGCGCCACGACCATTGTGTTCGGCAACTGCGGCGTGGGCTTCGCGCCCGTCCGCCGCCAGCACCAGCAGGCGCTGATCGAAATGATGGAAGGGGTAGAAGACATCCCCGGCATCGTGCTGACCGAAGGCCTCAAGTGGGATTGGGAGAGCTTCCCCGAATACCTCGACGCGCTCGCGAAGCTGCCGCGCACCATCGACATCGCGGCCCAGGTCGCCCATCACCCGTTGCGCGTCTATGCCATGGGCGAGCGCGCTATCGCCCGCGAGCAGGCGACGGCCGAGGACATCGAGACCATGGCGCGCCTCACCGAGGAGGCGCTCAAGGCCGGCGCCGTCGGCTTCACCACCAGCCGCAGCGACCAGCACAAGAC
>LNFM01003119.1_pt1 | contig 33385 bp, 31 predicted proteins | sample 596031 | NCBI WGS metagenome assembly LNFM01 (sample SAMN04254537, study PRJNA301005) | activated carbon metagenome | isolation source: dual media filters at the Ann Arbor, Michigan drinking water treatment plant | place: USA: Ann Arbor | reverse complement strand
TGGAACAGCTCGATCAACGCGTTGAGATTGGTGTCGCCGGGCTGGATGCGAAATACGCCGGAGCCGCCGTTGCCGTAGAGCGGCTTGATGATGATGTCCTTGAATTCTGTACGGAAGGACTTCACGTCCTCGGGATTTCGCGTGACGAGCGTGGGCGGCATCAACTCGGGAAAATCGAGCACGAAGACTTTTTCGGGCGCGTTACGAACGTGGGCGGGATCGTTGACGACGAGCGTGCTTGGATGAATGCGCTCCAGCAGATGCGTGGTCGTGATATAGGCCATGTCGAACGGCGGATCCTGCCGCAGCATCACGACATCCCACTCGCCGAGATCTTCGATTCGGCGCTCACCCAGCCGGTAGTGGCTGCCGATGCGGTCCTCGACCTTCAAGGGCGAACCGCGCGCGATGAGATGCCTGCCGTTCAGCGCGAGATCATAGGGCGTGTAATAGAATAGCTCGTGGCCACGGCGCTGTGCTTCGAGCAGCAGGGCGAAGGTCGAATCGCCGCGAATGTCGATGCGGTCGATCGGGTCCATCTGGCAAGCGATGCGTAGGCTCATGTCGGAATGCTCGGAATGAGATGATCTGGCTGGACCGCTGGCTCGCGAAAGCGGCGATCGGCGCCGCTAGCTCGAGTTCGAAGGACTACCCCGTGCAGCTCTCGGGAGGCGCTGCTACCATGAATTTAGTGCATTCTCGACGTGCCGTGGCCACAGGCGCGGACCTAGCAGCACAGCATCGAGGCCGACTTCGAACTCGCGATAGCGGGGGTTGTGCCAGAGCCAACGTTCGGCTGCGTCGGCAAGGCGGCCCGCTTGGGTGGCCGATAGGGCGGATGCAGCTTCTTCGGCCGATCGGCGCTGCTTTACCTCGACGAAGGCGATGCGACGGCCGCGGGATACGATGAGATCGATTTCGCCATAAGGGCCACGCTGGCGCCTGGCAAGTATCCTATACCCCTTGGCGACGAGCAGGGTCGCGGCAATGAACTCGGCAATGCGTCCGCGACGTTCGGCCTTCCGGCGCGCGTCGGCAGGGCCATGAGCGACGCCGCCACGCCCTTTACCTGCTACCTTCGCCTTCGCGATCGACATCACTCGCTGTCCTCGGTCAGTCGTTCCCGGCGCGCTTCTTTTCGTTCAACTCGATGGCGAGATCGTACACACGGCGGCGCGGCACGCCAAGTCGTTCCGCCACCGTCGCCGCGGCGTCGCGGACCGAACCTGCTTCGAGGGCTTTCGACAGGGCTTGCTCGATTACGGCATCGTCGACAACAGCCGCTTCTCCGGGACCAACGAGAACCACGCATTCGCCCTTGACGGCAGCGGCTCTGCCCCAGGCAGCCAACTCGGCCAGCGATCCGCGATGGCAGGTCTCGTTTAGCTTGGTCAACTCGCGGGCGACAACTGCGGGGCGGTCACCGAGGATTTCAGCGAGATCGGCGAGGCTGTCACCCAGTCGGGTCGGCGCTTCGAACAGCACGATCGTTCCGGGGATCGTTGCAAGCTCCGCGATCCGGTTTTTTCGCGTGCCGCTCTTGGGAGGAAGAAAACCCGCGAAATGGAACTCGTTGGTCGGCAGACCCGCCTCGACGAGGCCCGCCAGCACCGCCGATGGGCCAGGAATCGCGTGGACGGCGTGGCCTTCCTCGACAGCCGCGCGGACGAGCTTGTAGCCGGGGTCGGAGACCAGTGGCGTCCCCGCATCGCTGATGAGCGCGACGATCTTCCCGGCGGCAAGTGCGGCCAAGATGCGCGGGCGTTCCCGTTCGGCATTGTGCTCATGGTAGTTGTCGAGCCGCTGCTCGATGCCGAAACGCTGCAACAGCTTCAGGCTCTGCCGGGTATCTTCGCAGTAGAGGCGGTCGGCGCGGGTCATCACGACGAGTGCGCGCAAGGTGATGTCGGCGAGATTGCCGATCGGCGTCGCCACGAGATAGAGGCCCGGGCGAAGCGGCTCGGCCAAGCGATGTTGAATTTCGTCAGCGGCGCGCTCGGCGACGCGGTGCCGGCGCTCGGGCGGTGCCGCCTCGACGGGGGACGGGGCATCGGTCTTCATGATGGATATCTCGCGCCTTTGGTCATGCGGCGAAACCCTTTGCTCCAGAACGGTACAATCCCGCTCTGCCGCACAAGCGCTATTCCGTCCAGCCATGCACGACGAGAAACTTTGTGCTGGCTCGGGCTTGCTCGAAGCTCTAACACAGGCTTCGATCCACGCGTAAATCGCTTCGTCTTGAATCGCCCCGTCGGGCGAGACAATCGAGGAGTACAAGATGCCATCGGCGCCAGCTGAGAGATACGTGAAGCAGTGCATAAAGCCCTGGCGCAATGCGCTGGTGATACTCGGCGTTGCTTTCGCCGGTTCGGCTTGCACCGTGAGTGGACCATCGCTGCAGCAATCGGGCGTTACAGGCTCGATCGACGGCGGCAGCAGCGCTGCGAAGAAAGCCGACGCGACGACGCCACTACGGACTGCGGGCGGCAAAGCCAAGGTCGCGCTGATCCTGCCCATCTCCGGCCCCGGCAACATCGCCGTGGTCGCGAAAGCTATGAAGCAGGCCGGCGAAATGGCGTTGTTCGACCGGCCTAACGCCGAATTCCAATTGTTGGTCAAAGACGACCGGGGCACACCGGAAGGTGCGAAGGCCGCCGCCGAAGAAGCGATCAGCGAAGGCGCAGAAATGATCCTGGGGCCCCTCCTAGCGGCCTCCGTCGACGCGGTGTCCCCCGTCGCATCGGCAGCGAGGGTGCCGGTGATCGCGTTTTCGAACGACAAGCGCGTGATCAAACCGGGCACTTTCCTGTTGAGCTTCATGCCCGAGCAGGACGTCGAGCGCATCATCGCGTACAGCGTGGCGCAGGGAAAGCGGAACTATGCTGCCCTGATCCCCGACGACGCCTATGGCAAGATCGTCGAAGAGGCGTTCACACGCGCCGTCGGCAGCAGGCAGGGCAATGTCGTCGCTATCGAGCGTTACAGCCGCGGCGGGTCGTCGGGCATGCTGGAAGCGACACGCAAGCTCGGCGAAGCGATCAACAACCCGACGATGGACGGGCAGACGACGACCGCCGATGCGATCCTGATCCCAGGCGAGCCGGATTCGCTGACGAGCATCGGGCCGCTCATCGCGTACGCGCGGATCGATCCGACCAAGGTGAAGCTGCTCGGTACGGGCGGTTGGGATTCACCGAACCTCGGCCGCGACGTCACGTTCGTGGGCGCGTGGTATCCCGCTCCCGACCAGAAGGGTTGGCAGTCGTTCTCGGAAAAGTTCTCCAAGACGTTCGGCACGCCGCCGCCGCGAATCGCGAGCGTCTCATACGACGCCGTCGGCATAGCGCTGGCGCTTTCTGGTGCGCCGTCCAACATCCGCTTCACGACTGCCGGTATCACTCGGGCGGGCGGGTTCGCTGGCTCGGACGGCGCAGTTCGGTTCCAGGCCGACGGTACGGCCGTCAGGTCGCTCACCATCCACGAGGTGCAATCGTTCGGCTCGCGGGCCATCGATCAAGGCGACGGCGGCGCGCCAGCGACGGCTGCGGTCAACCGGCCGGAGCAAGTGAACTGATGCGGGCCCGAGGGCCTGCGGATCGAAGAACGACCGACCTGCAGGAGCCGCTTTCGTGAACGCCGTGGCGACTACCGTCGCGCCGATCTTCGGACTGATCGCGCTCGGGTTTCTGGCGGCTCGGTTCCAATGGCTTAGCGCGTCGGCGGGTAAAGGCATCGCGGAGTTCACGTTTCTCGTCGCCATGCCGGCGTTGCTGTTTCGCACGATCGTCGTCTCGAACATGGGTGATGCCCAACCCGGTCTGCTGCTGGGCAGCTACTTTGCCAGCGTTTCGGTCATTTGGATCCTGGCTACGCTCGCGACGCTCCTGATCCTGCGACGTCCGAAAGCGGAAGGCGCCGTGTTCGCGATGACCGCGAGCTACGGCAATATCGTACTGCTCGGCATACCCATCGCACTCGCAGCCTATGGCGAACGCGCGGCGCCGACGGCAGCCATCGTCGTGTCAGTCCACGTCGCGGCCTTGTGGCTAGCGGCCTGTATCCATCTGGCGCTGGCTGAGCGATCGCGGTCGGGAACGCCTGCGCAGATGGCGAAGAGCATCGCAATCGAGTTCGGCCGCAATCCGATCGTGGTCGCGATCGTGCTGGCGGCGGCGTGGCGCGCGACCGGACTAGGGCTTCACGTGACGGCCGACCGCGCCATGCATCTGCTGACGCAATCGAGCGTTCCATGCGCGCTGTTCGCGGTCGGGTTCACGTTGGCCGGTTTCCGTATCGCGGGAGAGGCAAAGGCGCTCGCGGTGTCTTGCATCCTGAAGAACCTGGCGCTGCCGGTGATCGCTTGGTTCTTCACGTTCCACGTTTTCGGACTGCCGCCTTTGCCGGCGAGCGTGATCACGCTGTTCGCAGCGATGCCGACCGGGACGGCGACGTTCCTGTTCGCATCGCAGAACGGGATCGCGATCGAGACGACATCGGCCAGCGTCGCGCTGAGTACCGCCGTCGCGATGGTCACGCTGCCGATCGTGCTGATCCTGCTGGGGCAGCCTTGAGGGCGGTGTCCGCCGTCTCATGCGGCGTCGGGTTGGACGTCGTGGCGGCTTTGGACTTCTCTGCGGCAGAGGAATCGAGAAGCCGGCTGGTTCCCTCGAGCAGGGCCGGATCGACGACGGACTGAAGCTCCATGCGCAACTGGTCGAGCTCATAGAGCGCTGCATCGATCCGGATGCCTGCGCCGCGATGGCATCGCTCGGCGCGCTCGACATGCCGAGCGGTGGATTCGACCACTGTCGTCAGTTTAGAAAGGTGAGGCGCGGTCTGCGATGTTTCCGCAGAGCGCGATGGGGCTTTCCCGCCGGCATCCTGCCTTGGGGGACTTGCCGAACCGAATTCGCGAAGCGCAGCCGCCATGCGGCCAAGGGCTGTCGCGCACGCGCCGAGCAACCCCGCCTGAGGCGAATTCGATGGGGCAGCCTGCGCCCCGGTTTCAGCTCGCTTGTCGTTCCGCATTCGCCGCCCGTGATTCTCCACAGGCAAACGATGTGTGCATCGCGGTTTCACCGCAAGCGCTCAGACAGCAAAAGTGATGCAATAAAGATCCAGTTTTATCAGCACTCTATGTCGCCAGGCCTCTTTGGGTCGTCAACTTCGCGTCGGGCTAGAGCATCATCCGACATCACAGAAGCGCAGGCGCGATTCCCAGGTCGGACAAAGATACTCCAGTGTCATGAGACTTCAGCAGTATCCGACCGAACACGGCATCGTGCCTTGCCGCCTGCACGCGCGCAGGTCGTTGCCCGAGGTGTGGTCCGACGATCAGGTACGCTCCCTGCGTTCGCGGTTTCGCCATAAGTACAAAGCTCGCCCCTCCGAACTTTCCAATCAGCGGCATGAGGCGCTTGCGCGCCCAGCGCCCGCCAACCTAAAAGAACCTCAGCGGGACCGGGGCGCGCCCGGCCGGAGGGCAAGGAACTCGCATCATGGATCTGGCACGATGGAACTCGCACGATGAATAAAGTTTATCCGAGCGCTGCCGCCGCTCTGGCGGACGTCGCAAAGGACGGCATGACGATCGCCGTCGGCGGCTTTGGACTCTGCGGCATTCCGGAAGCTTTGATCGCAGCCTTGCGCGACACCGGCGTGAAAGACCTCACCGTCGTTTCGAACAACGCGGGCGTCGACGATTTCGGCCTCGGCATCCTGCTCAGGACCCGGCAAGTCAAGAAGATGATCTCGTCCTACGTCGGCGAGAACAAGGAATTCGAGCGTCAGTACCTAGCTGGCGAACTCGAGCTCGAGTTCACACCGCAGGGTACGCTGGCGGAGCGGCTGCGCGCAGGCGGCGCCGGCATTCCCGCTTTCTACACCCGCACCGGCTTCGGCACCATCGTGGCACAAGGCAAGGAGACGCGGCAGTTCGATGGCGACAACTTCGTGATGGAACGCGGCATCGTCGCCGACCTTTCGTTGGTCAAAGCCTGGAAAGCCGACACGCACGGCAACCTCGTCTACCGGATGACGGCGCGAAACTTCAACCCGATGGTCGCCACTGCATCCAAGATGACGATCGTCGAAGTCGAGAACGTCGTGGACCCCGGCAAGATCGATCCCGACCACATTCACACACCCGGAATTTTCGTGAAGCGCGTCGTGCTCAACGCCACGCCCGAGAAGCGGATCGAGCAGCGGACGGTCAGGAAGGCGTGATTGGATGACGGGCCAGATAAGGCGCGCATCTGTTTCGGTCCCGGCCAATATTGCTGAAGGATACAGTCGCGACCAAACCGGTTCGTACATCCAGCGAGCGGTTCCCCCGACAGGCGGCTCATCACTGGCGACTCACGACACCCGATCCACGCTGAACGTTCACCCACGGAGATCCCAATGGCCTGGACACGCGAAGAGATGGCGCAGCGCGCCGCGAAGGAACTGCAAGACGGCTTCTACGTGAACCTGGGCATTGGTTTGCCGACGCTCGTCGCCAACTACATCCCCGAAGGCATCGACGTGATGTTGCAGTCGGAGAATGGTCTGCTCGGCATAGGTCCGTTTCCGATGGAGAACGAAGTCGACTCCGATCTCATCAACGCCGGCAAGCAGACCGTGACAACGCTGCCGGGTTCGAGTTTCTTCTCGTCGGCGGACAGCTTCGGCATGATCCGCGGTGGGCACATCAACCTCGCCATTCTCGGCGCGATGCAGGTTTCTGAAACGGGCGACCTCGCGAATTGGATGATCCCGGGCAAGATGGTGAAAGGCATGGGCGGCGCGATGGACCTAGTTGCCGGGGTCGAACGAGTCGTCGTCGTCATGGAGCATACTGCCAAGCGCAAAGATGGTGGTGAGGATCAGAAGATCCTTCCCAAGTGCACCCTGCCGCTGACAGGTGTAGGCGTCGTTGACATGATCATCACCGACCTCGGCGTACTCGCGGTCGACAATGATGGTCTGCGCGTCGTCGAAATGGCGCCGGGCGTCACAGTCGACGAACTGAAAAAGCGCACGGGCGCAGCCATTCGATAGGAGCCCTGCGGGGAAGCGGTGGAGATCGACGCGCCCCTCGTCTCGCTGCTACCGACTTCCCGACGGCCCCGTTCGCGACACCACGACTTCAGTGCTTTTTCGTCTACTCGGCGAAAGTCAATTCGACGTAGCCGCGAACTGCTGCCGGCATTTTCGACAACAGTACTCTTGTACGGCCGACCTCACGCGGCTAGGGTTTTCTGGAAGTCAGCCTTCACCAAGGCCAAGTGGGGCGACTTCAGTGGGGCGACGATCTGGAGATTCTCAGAACACACAGTTTGGGAAGACATTGCCGGAGTTGTGCAGTGTCGACATTGGGGAAGCCTGCTCCATGGCCCATAGGCGGTGGGCTCGGACGGTCGCAGTTGTAATCGCAGTGGTCGCTTGGCTCTGCCTTGGACTCGCATTACCGATCGTCCTGAGCCTTTATTCGAAGGATATGGCCAGTGATGCCGTCGAGGCCGCGCCAGCCGATGCCTTCACGATCTCGCATCCGGTGGCGTTGTCGTCCGCTCCCCGCGTCGTCATCGAACGCGGAACGGTCGCATTCGTCGACGCGAGCGGAACCGCGCTGCCGACGTCGGCCAGCGAAAACGCACCGCCCGCTCAACCAAGTCAGAACCTGCGCCTCTACAATGCCGTCTTGACGTTCGGCTCTGAAGCAGCGCCTGCCTCCAGCGTCACGATACCGGCCTTTCCTGCGTCCCCCTTCACCGAGATGCTAGCCGCAGGCCGATTCGATACACTCAGCTTACGCAGAACGACTATCGTACTGCATGGCCTCTTCGAGACGCCGGAAGCGTTGACGGATGTGAAGGCCGACGTATCCCTGCGCCGGCGGGGCTTCATCTCGCTCAAAGGTTCCGCTGACATGCGGGGCAATCGCGTCCACATCGAAGCGCTAGCCAACGTCGGTCAAGGCGAGCGGCGTGGCCCACTGTTGAGCAAGCTGCCCTTGAAGCTGTCTATCAAGGGCGACCACATCGATTTCAATTTCGACGGGCGCATGATGCCCAGCGGAGACCAGTTCGAGATGAGCGGGCAGGGCGATCTGTCACTGCCGAGTGGCAGGAGCCTCGCGCGCTGGTTCGGTTCATATTGGCCCAGCGGGCCAGGCTTACGGGATATTGCGGTCAAGGGCCAAGTTCGTGTCAGCCGGCAGGCCCTCGCTTTCGAGAACGCGGTCGTGCGGATGGATGGGAACGAAGGTGTCGGCGTTCTCGGGCTGCGGCTTCGACAGCCACGTCCCGTCGTAACGGCGACGCTCGCCTACAAGACGCTGGACGTGCGACCTTATCTTTCGATGCCCCGACAGATCACCGCCGATAGGTTCACCTGGTCTTCGCTGGCAGCCGGTGCCTTGACCGTTCCACTCGGAATGCATCTCGACGCCGATATGAGGATTTCGGCAGACCGGGTGTTACTCGGCACATTCGAGCTTGGCCGGTTGGCGACAACAATCGCGTTGAAGGACGGGCGGTTGCTCGCCGATATCGCCGATGTCAAGTTCAATGGCGGCGAAGGTGGCGGCCAGATCTCGGCAGACTTCACCGGATTCGTGCCGAAGGTCGCCGTGCGAGGCAAGCTCGCCCAGGTAGATCTTGGGATGATGAGCGGGTCAGTTGCCGGTGCGCAGCTCCTGAGCGGCAAGGCTGGGATAGTCGTAGACCTGCTCGGATCGGGCGCGACGATGAACGACTTGATCCGCGGGATGACTGGTAAGATCGCCCTGCGCGCGCAATCATCTGGGAAAATCTACTTCGATATGAAGTCCTTGGCGGATTCCGTAAAGGCCAGCCAAGCGAGCGGTTGGGGCGCGGCACCGCGCGGCAGCACGGATTTCGACAACCTCGATCTGAGGCTCGTGCTGAGAGACGGAACGATATTGACCGAAGTCGCCGAGGCGAAGGCGAGCGATGGTGTCTGGACTGCCGTGGGTGTGGTCAACCTTTTATCCGACCGGATCGATCTCCGGCTGAGTCAGACCTCACCAAGCGTCGGCCCCGGCGCGACGCTTGCGGCTCCCTTGCGTGCGATGGAGTTGCACGGACCACTGAGCGCGCCACGGTTCAGCCCCGCCGCAGCGCCCTGAAAGCCGGCTCGCGAGCCTATTTGCTGTTTCTCGAGTGGGGCGCAACAATTATTGCTGCATTGCAACATTCGGCGTAAGGTCGCCGTACCTTCAGCAATCTGGTGAGCGCTCAGTCATGCAAGCGGCTATCGAGGCTACCAATCCCTTCAAGTGCAGCCCCTTCGGTTGCAATCCCATCGAGTTCTGGGCCAAAGCCAACATGGCTGCGGTTGCAGCGACCATGGAACTCTTCACGGCGTCGACAACGGCGGCAAACTCGCTGCTGAGCCATGCCACGGCCGAGCAGGCGGGAGCGCCGCTGCGCCGCGATGTATCGCCGACTTCATACGAAGCTCGGGTCGCCGAGATCCGGGGGACGTCAGCTTCCTCGGCGCGCTCTTCCACGAGTTCCTCGACTGGGAAGTCCTGGTATCGGGCGCCCTACAGGTCGCCGTTCGATCCGATGTTCTGGATGACGCCAGGACACCCCGCCGATCACGTCAGCGACTGGATCAAACCGGCGATGGCTGCTGGTGCGGCCGTCGCGAACCCGTTCGCATCACCCTTCGCTGCGCCGTATCCGACGCCGTTCGGGAGCCCGTTGCCAGACTGGCAGAGCGCGGCTTGGATGTCGCCGATGGCGGTTTGGGCCAACATGATGCCGAATTCGAGCCCGGCAAGCAGCGCCGCGACGCGGGCGGCGACAAATGTGGTCGATTTCGAAACCGCATACGCGGCTTATCGTACCGCGGGTGGTCACGCCTCGGCTCAGATCTCGAGAGATCAGTCACGATCGCCGCCAGCAGCGCCCCGCGCAACGCAACCCGACGACGCGGGTGCGGCCATCTGGGGTTTTCCGTTCGCTCTGTTCGGATGGCCGCTGCGACGCTCCTGACCCAACGCCCGTCTGTACGCACAAAAACGGCGCCCCGAGGGGCGCCGCTTCGATTCGAGTTTCGCTTCGACCGGCCATGATCGCTCGATCACTTGGTAGCGGCAGGCGGTGCTTTCGCGGCGGGCGCGGCAGGGGCGGTCTTGAGGGTAGGAGCTGCGGCAGCGGCAGGGGCCGCCTTCGGTGCTGCCTTAACGGACTTAGGCAGCGCGCGGCAGTATGCTGAAACTTCCTTGCCGTCCTTACGCTTCACTGCGGCAATCCAGCGGCACTCGGCTGCCTTGCCTGCACAGGCCTTTTCCTCGAGACCTTGACAAGCGGAAGCAGGAGCAGCGGCCTTCTTGGCAGCCGGAGCCGCCTTGGCAGCAGCCGGGGCAGCAGGCGCCGCGGGCGCTTTGGCAGCGGGTGCGGCAGGAGCAGCGGGCGCTGCCTTGGGTGCAGGGGGCGCCAGCTGGGCCTGAGCAGCGATAGCAGTGAAGAAAAGCGCTGCTGCAGCGGATGCGCCTAAAGTCAGCTTGGAAAAATGGATCACGGCGTGTCTCCCGAGGTTAGATGCCGGTTTGCACCATGTCAGCGAGTCGAGCAAAAAGAATGGCTCGCCGCTGAATAAATGTTCATAAGTGACAATCAGCTGTTGAAACTCTTATCCGTGATCTTCGCGCCACGTACGAAGGCCACCTCATGGGCTTGGCACTCCACCCCGCCCCCCGCAGTCCGACATGACTTGAGTGAACGCGGCACCGCGGCTGTCGTCCCCTTCCGGCTCGGTCGGCACGGTCGGATGTCGCAGCTGCGTCTGCCGCACTGCACTTGCCCGTCCCTTCGCCATGCCTATAGTGCGCGCCAGATGGACAGAGCGGCGCACGAAGGTGGCGGGCAGATGGCGACTCAAACAGCAGCGAAGAGCGGCACAGCGGGCCCAAAGAAGGTCGTGCTCGCCTATTCCGGCGGTCTCGATACATCCATCATCCTGAAGTGGTTGCAGGAAACCTATGGCTGCGAGGTCGTGACCTTTACTGCGGATCTCGGGCAGGGCGAAGAGCTCGGACCAGCACGCAAGAAGGCCGAGATGCTCGGCATCAAACAAGAGAACATCTTCATCGAAGACCTGCGCGAGGAGTTCGTGCGGGACTATGTATTTCCCATGTTCCGCGCCAACGCGGTCTACGAGGGCGTCTACCTGCTCGGTACGTCGATCGCGCGGCCGCTGATCGGCAAGCGTCAGATCGAGATTGCGCGCCAGACCGGTGCGGACGCCGTGTGTCACGGGGCGACGGGCAAGGGCAATGACCAGGTTCGGTTCGAGCTGACCTATTACGCGCTCGAGCCATCGATCAAGATCATCGCGCCGTGGCGGGAATGGGCGTTCAAGAGCCGCGAGGACCTGATCGACTTCGCGGAGAAGCACCAGATCCCGATCGCCAAGGACAAGCGCGGCGAAGCGCCGTTCTCGGTCGATGCGAACTTGCTGCACTCGTCCTCCGAGGGCAAGGTTCTGGAAGATCCGGCCGTCAAGCCGCCGGAAATCGTCTATCAGCGCACGATCTCGCCGATGGATGCACCGGACGAGGTCACGACGATCAAGGTCGGCTTTGCCAAGGGCGATGCGGTTTCCATCGACGGCCAGAAGATGTCTCCGGCCACGATCCTTACCAAACTCAACGAACTGGGCAAAAACAACGGTATCGGCCGGCTCGACCTCGTCGAGAACCGGTTCGTCGGCATGAAGTCGCGCGGCGTGTACGAGACGCCCGGTGGCACGATCCTGCTGACCGCACATCGTGCGATGGAGAGCATCACGCTCGATCGCGGCGCTGCACATCTCAAGGACGACCTGATGCCGCGCTATGCGGCACTGATCTACAACGGCTTCTGGGAAAGCCCGGAGCGGCGGATGTTGCAAGCGCTGATCGATCAGAGCCAGGAGCACGTCGAGGGCGAGGTCACGCTCGATCTCTACAAGGGCAACGTGATCGTGACCGGCCGCGAGAGCGACAAGTCGCTCTATTCAACGACGCTCGTGACGTTCGAGGACGACCGCGGCGCCTACGACCAGAAGGACGCTGCAGGTTTCATCCGGTTGAATGCGCTGCGGCTCAGGACGCTGGCGGGACGGGACCGCAAGGGGAAGAAGTAGTCAGATTGCGCGTTTAAGCTCACGGTGACGATTGAGCACTGCCCCCTCGCCGGTCCTACGCGCCACGCACCCCACGAGGGGGACGGGAACTAGCGCGTCGACACCGGCTGATGGATCGCCATGGGTTCGCCACCGGAATTCTTCGGGCAAGAGATCGACGTGCTCTGAGGGATGCCGCCGGCGTCGTTCCACTCGGGGCCCATCTGCTTCTTGATCATACGATAGGCGTTCATCTGCTGTGGTGAGGCTGGGACGCCGACCTGGATCGTGCAGCCTGTCGGCGCGGGATCTGCGAAGCGCACAGCGTCGGGGCCGTCGAGCGCGAAACTCGAGAAATATGTGGCATCGTAGGTCTCGAGCAAAAGCTCGCTGCCCGATAGAGCAATCGGCTTGCCCAGCGTCACCGTGAACGACATTCCCAGTACCTCGCCGTGATAGTCGATCACGACATCGCGCGGGTTCACGACGCGGACAATGTTGCCGCCGGCGCGCACCAGGGTAAACGAGCGGAACATCTCCAACGTCTGCCTGCTCTCCGTTTCGAGCGGGGCCAGTTCCTCCCGGGTAAGCTTTCCGTCGTTGTCCTTGTCGTGCTCGAGCAGCTGATTTTCGAGCCAACTCTGGCCGAAGATCCACGTGTGGCGGAGACCGACCAATGCGCCGTCCTTGGCGATCAATTGCGTGCTGACCCGGGTGAAGACGTGCGGGTGAGCTTCAGCCCGATGGACTTCACCAGCACTCATTCCCAACGCGGCAGCGGCTGCTGCAATCGCACGCTTTGCGTTCGTGCTCATAACCGATCGACCTCGAAATCCTGCATCACAGGGTTGCATGGGCGATGGGGCCGCGTGGAGACAACCCCACACGGGTCGGTTTGGTTAAGACATCACGGGAACTGAATGGCGAACATGCGCGGCCAAACTTGATCGCGGCAAGTGCCGAGAACATAGTACCTCCAGCATGCGCAAAGCCGCAGCCATGACCGGGAGGTATCCGATGAGCCCCACAGCCAACGCCTCGAAGCCGCTTCCGCAGACCTTACCTCAGGCCTTCACGATCGAGCGTCATGGCCGGCATCTGGGGGCCGAGATCCACGGTCTCGATCTCAGTCAGCCGCTCGACGACGTCACGTTCGCGGCGCTGGAAGCGGCGCTCGTCGAGCACAAGGTGCTGTTCGCCCGCGGGCAGAACCTCACGACTGCGGAGCACGTCCGGCTTTCTGGGATGTTCGGCGAGCTGGAGGTGCATCCATTCCGGCCGGAGGGTGAATTTCCCGAAATCATGGTTCTCGACAACCACAAGGACAATCCGGTTCTTTCGACAGACGTCTGGCATTCAGACACGACGTTCCGTGTGCGGCCGACGAAATACACGATCCTTCGCTGTCAGATCATGCCGCGGACAGGCGGCGATACGCTCTGGGCCGACATGACGGCAGCATGGAAGGGCCTTTCGCCGGCTTTCCAGCGTATGCTGTTGCCGCTCAATGCGGTGCACGATTTCCAGAACTTCCGCGTGCTGTTCAAGAAGACCGAGGAAGACCAGAAGAAGCTGAAGCGAATGGAAGAGCGCTATCCCAATCCGACGCATCCGATCGTGCGCACGCATCCGGTGACGGGCGCTAAGATCCTCTACGTGAACCCGCAGTTCACGATCCGTGTCGACGGGCTGGCCGAGGACGAAAGCCGCGCGATCCTCGACGTGCTTTTCCGACAGGCTCAAATTCCCGAGTATCAATTCCGTCATCGCTGGCTGGCGGGCGATATCGTGTTCTGGGACAACACGGCGACGCAGCACTACGCGGCGAACGACTATTATCCGGACCGGCGACGCATGGAGCGAACTGCGGTGATCGGGGATCGGCCGTATTGAGCCTTGATGCGATCGTTCGGAGCGGCTTGCGTTATCAATGGGGGAGTGCTGAATTCTGCCGGCGGGTCCCTCGCGCGGCGCCGCACTCATCACTCCATCACCTACAGCATTCAACTCACGACCGGAGAAGCATCGCCATGCCGATGTCGCTATATCAGGCTTCCGTGCCGCAATTCATCCAGACCCTGACTGGGCTGTCGGGCATGCTCGACAAGGCAGAAGCCTACGCCGCTGAAAAGAAAATCGACCAGGCCGTGTTGCTCGGCATGAGGCTGCATCCGACGATGTGGGCGCTCGGAAAGCAGATTCAGGCCTCCTGCTCGACCGCGGTACGTTGCGGTGCGCTGCTTTCCGGCAAGGATGTGCCGACGATGGAGGACAGCGAAAAGACGATCCCCGAGCTGAAGGCGCGGATCGCCCGCTCGATCGACTTCCTCAAGACGATCAAGGCGGCCGAAGTCGACGGCCAAGAGGCTCGCGACATCACGGTGAAAATGGGCGCCAACGAGATGAAGTTCAAAGGGCAGAACTTCCTGCAGTGGTTCTCGATACCGAACTTCATGTTCCATGCGACGACGGCTTACAACATCATGCGGCAGGGTGGCGTCGAACTCGCCAAGCGTGACTTCCTGGCCAAGAACCCGGAAGGTTGATTGCTTTCATACCTACGGGCGTGAAAGACGCTGGGTACGTGGGGTCAGATCCGCAGGTTCTGACCCCGAACAGCGGGCCGCGACGTATCGGGTGGGGCGCTCCAATCCCGCCGGAAGGAGCGACGTCATGACTGCGGGTCTGGTCACGCTGTCGGGCAAGAATGCGCTGGTGACGGGGGCTTCTTCAGGCCTCGGGCAGCACTTCGCAAAGGTGTTGTCGAATGCGGGTGCGAAAGTCGCGGTTGCAGCGCGCCGGGTGAACCGGCTGGAGGCATTGGCGCAGGAGATTCGCACAAGCGGGGGCGTTGCGGTACCGATCGAACTCGATGTCACGAATGGCGCGCAAGTGGTGGCGGCGTTCGATACGGCGGAAGCTGCGATCGGGCAGATCGACATCGTAATCAACAATGCCGGTGTCGCGACGGGCACGTGGTTCACGAAACTTACCGACGAAAACTGGCGGCAGGTCCTCGACGTGAACCTCGACGGCGTATTTCGCGTCGGCCGCGAAGCCGCAAAGCGAATGATGGCGCAAAAGTCGGGTGGTTCCATCATCAACATCGCGTCGGTGCTGGGCCTCGGCGTGCTGAAGGCCGTCGCTCCCTACGCCACTTCGAAGGCTGCCGTGATCCAACTCACCAAGGCGATGGCGCTGGAACTGGCGCGCGAGGGCATCCGCGTGAATGCGCTGGCACCGGGTTATATCGAGACGGAACTCAATGCAGAATATCTCGCGAGCGAAGGTGGCCGCAAGATGATCGCGCGCGTGCCAATCGGTCGCGTTGGGCACCTTTCAGATCTCGATGGACCGCTGCTGCTCCTGGCGTCGGATGCGGGGCGGTACATGACGGGCAGCGTGATCGTGATCGACGGCGGTCAAAGCCTCGCGATCGGGTAACGGCAGGGCCGGTCAGCGATCGCGGACCAGATCGACCGGGACCGAGCGGGTTCAGACTTCTTGTCTTCGGGCCGGATGGGACGCTGCGAATTCGCCGGGACGCGGAAACTGGGGCGATCCCGTTCTTGCGTTGACGACGAGGGATGCACGGAAATTTCCGCCTCGCTCGGTCTCGAGCCTTTCGATCAGCCTCATCATGAATATGCGGCGCAAAGTTTTGTCATATACTTGGAAGTTCGCGCTGCCCATGCCGTGTCCGTTCTCCGCGCGTGCCTGACGTGCAGAGCGGAGAAGCAAGTTGCGCGCCAACCCGAGACGATGGCGGGTGACGCGCGGAACATCAAAATGATCTCGGAGAGGGGTGGCCGCGCGGCGGGGAGGCGGCTGCCCAGTGACTTGCACGGCGGGCTCGGCCGAATAATCGACCGGCCGCCGCACAATGTCTGCCGGGTACGCAGTAACAAAATCCGCGGCGACCTCACAAATAGACGCGAAGAGTTTCCGAAAAGCAAATTATCGACAGCCGGATCGTATTATTTCGGGTCACCTCTGCGGCGGTGGGTGCCCGAGGACTTCAGCCAAGCCTCGAGAAAGACGGGCAGCCAGCGATGCACCGCGGGATACGCCGCCATGTGGCCTGCCAGATGTTCGGCCCTGAGGCGCGCGCCCCGACGCTCCGGGAGCTTCGTTTCGTTCCGGCCGCTCCAGCGGGAAGCCATCGCGTAGGTAATCTCGGGATGGAACTGAAGGCCTACGGCGGCCGGGCCATAGCGAAACGCCTGATTGGGGAACGCTCCGTCTGCAGCGGCCAAAGGCACCGATCCCGCCGGCAAGTCGAAGCCTTCGGCATGCCACTGGTAGACCTGTGACGGCCATAGCCCGCCCATGGCGTGCGCCTCGTCAGTGGGGTTGATTTCGTAGTAGCCCATCTCGACGTGACCATCGGCGTCGGGCGCAACTTTCGCCCCCAGGCAGGCCGCCATCATCTGAGCACCCAGACAGATGCCGAGAAACGGCGCCTCCTCACGTAAAGCCAATGCGACCAGCTCGATCTCGCGTTTGACGTATGCATCGGCATCGTTGGCGCTCATCGGGCCGCCGAAGATCACCGTGCCGGCGTGACGCGCCAGCGTCTCCGGCAACGGTTCGCCGTAGCGCGGGCGGCGGATGTCCAACGCGTGCCCTGCCTCGACGAGCAGGCGACCGATGTGCCCCGGTGTCGAGTGCTCCTGATGCAAGATGACGAGCACCGGCTTGCGTTCAGGCTTGCGCTCGTTCGGCAGCTCCCCGCTGTCCATGGTCCCTCTATTCAAAGCTACGGCATGCAAATTTGCGGCGTTCGCGGCCACGCAGCCCCTGCGGTCGGCCGGCGAGGCTCAGAGCTTGCCCTCGACGATGCGGCGGCCGAGCGACCAGCGATGCACCTCCGAGGGACCATCGTAGATGCGGAAAGCGCGCACGTCACGGAAGATGCGCTCCACCATCGTATCCCGCGTCATGCCCATACCGCCTAGGATCTGCAGCGAGCGGTCGACGACGCGCATGATCGCTTCCGATGCGATAACTTTCGCCATCGAGCTCTCGGTATTGCCGCGTCCGCCCTGATCGAGCACCCACGCACAATGTTGGATGGCGAGGCGCGTGGAATGGATGTCGAGAGCGTTGTCGGCCAGCATGAACGAGACGCCCTCGTGCTCGCCGAGCCGCATGCCGAACGCCTTGCGGCGGCGCGCATAGTCCGTCGCGATGTCGTGGGCGCGCTTCGCAGATCCGAGCCACCGCATGCAATGCGTGAGGCGTGCCGGCGCGAGACGAACCTGCGCGTAGCGGAAGCCCTTGCCGACCTCACCAAGGACTGCTTCGGGGCCGACCCGCAGCTTGTCGATCTCGATTTCCGCGTGGCCGCCCATGAAGGACGTATCCATCGTGGAGAGACGGCGCACGATACGGAATGCCGGATTTGGCAAGTCGGCCAGGAACATCGTCGCGTCGCCCGGGCCATCGCCGGTGCGCGCCATGATAATGGCGAAGGCCGCGCCATCGGCGCCGGTCGTCAGCCACTTGCGGCCCGAAATGACGTAGCCATCGCCATCGCGGGTGGCGCGCGTCGCCAACATCGCCGGATCCGAGCCAGCGCCTTCGCCTGCTTCAGTGACGGGCTCGGTCATGGCGAAGCACGAGCGCGTGCGTGCTTCGGCGAGCGGGCGCAGGAAGCGCTGCTTCTGTGCCGCGTCGGCGACAACCGAGAGCAGGTGCAAGTTGCCTTCGTCGGGGGCTTGGATATGCAGCGCGACGGGGCCGAGGATCGAGTAGCCGGCCGCCTCGAAAACGGCGGCCTTTGCTACGTGCGAAAGCGCATGCCCACCGTACACGCGCGGCGCATGGGGGGCGAGAAGACCTGCGGTGCGTGCTTTCGCATTGAGATCGCGCCGGAGATCGTCGTCGGGACCGTGATCGGTCCAGCGCGGATCGGACTCGAACGGTATCACTTCGGCGCGCACGAAAGCGTCGACCCTTGCTGCGAGCGCTGCAATGTCGGGGGCAAGGGCGAAGTCCATGATGGGGCTCGGTTGGCGGCGAGTAAGGTCAAAGTACGAGGGATGCACCCGTGCATCTCGCGGTACCGTCGGCTCGCATTACGAGGCGCGTCGGGTCACCCGGGGCGAAAGGCACAGTCGGGGCTCGGCTTACGAGGTTATGCCTCACACCTACCCCTTCACCTTGAGACCGGCATCTTTGATGACTTTTTCCCAGCGCGCTGCATCGGCCTTGATCTTGGCTGAGAATGCGGTCGCGTCGCCGGGGATCGGTTCGAAGAAATTCGGGGTCATGAAGCGTTTATGGAACGCCGGGTCGGCGATGATGCGCTGGATCGTGCCGTTGAGCTTGTCCACGATCCCAGGTGGCGTTCCGGCTGTGCCGAAAAGGCCGAACCAGACGCCGGCGCGGAAACCCGGGAGCGTTTCATCGATAGCCGAAACATCTGGCAAGTCCGGCAAGCGGCGGTCCGAGCCAATGCCAAGCATCTTGACCTTGTCCGCACGCCAATGTTCGACCACGAGACCGGTTGCTATGAAAAGCATCGGGACGTGGCCGGCGACCACGTCCGCTACCGCAGGGCCGCCGCCGCGGTACTGCACCGGGTCGGCCTGTAATCCGGTCATGGCCTGTAGCAAGACCATGGCGAGGTGCGGGCTCGAACCTGTGCCGAGGCTCGCATTGCTCATTGGTTTCGTCTTCGAGAGCGCGACGAGCTCCGCTATGGTGGCCGCTGGGACAGTTGGATGAAGCACCAGCGCCTGAGACACCGAGATCAGACCAGTTATCGGCGTGAAGTCCTTCTCGGGATCATAGGCAATCTTGGCATTGATGAACGGCGTTACCGTAAACGTGTGTTCGGGTGTAATCAGGAGGGTGTGCCCATCCGGCGCGGCGCGCACGAACTGCTGAACCGCAATTTGGGTATTCGCGCCGCCCTTGTTCTCGATGACGACGGGCTGGCCCCATTCCTCGTGCAGCTTCTGGCCCAACGCCCGACCGATGATGTCGGCTGCACCACCTGCTGCGAGGGCGATGGTGATGTTGATGGGCTTCGATGGATAGGGCTCGGCCTGTTGGGCGTAGGCGGGCAGCGATGTGGCGAGAACCAGTAGCGAGCCGATCGCTGCCGCCATTTGAAATCCCGCTCCCCATGGCGGGGAGACGAGGGATGTGTGTGACCGATGGGTCGGTGGGGTAATCAGCGGACGAGTCATGGTCATATCCGTGCTCGAAGTTGCAGTCGCTCGACCCGACTTACGCGGCCGGGCGGAAGCCGTTGGTGGACCAGACGGTGCGATGCTCGGCCGAGCGCAGGCTCGCGAGGAAGCCGCGCGCGGCGTCGGACTTGCTACCGGACTTCAGGAGCGCTGCGGCATAGGACGTCGTATTGCCGAACGCCAACGGGATGGCGCCGGCCGATGTCACGCCTTTAGCCAGGGGGAATTCGCTGACGAAGGTCGAACCGATCTCGGCTTCGCCACTTGCTACAGCGCGCACGATGTCCTCGCCGTTCTTGCACAGCACGGACTTCTTCTGCACGTCGGCGAGGACACCCATCCGGTCCATGAAAGCGACGAGATAGATCCCCGAAGAGCCGCCGACCTTCGGGTCGGAATAGGCGATGGAACGCGCGCCCGCGAGAAGATCGCGCAGTCTCTCTGGCGTCGAGATATCGGGGATCGGAGCACCTTCCCGCACGCAGATTCCTGTTTCCGTGCTGCCGATTTCGGCACGCGTACCGGCGACGAGAGTGCCTGCCTCCTCCATCTCGCGGATCGCGCCGCTGGTGCCGACGACGATGTCGGCCATCCGGCCTTCAGCCAGCAGCTTCTTGACGCCTGCGATGGTACGGAAAGTAAAATCGAGCGGTGTGCCCGTCGCCAGGGTGACGCGTTCCCCCAGTTGCCGAATGACGTATTCGACGGCGCCGGCAGAGAGCACGACGATGGGTCTGGCGGCTTCAGGCATGAACGTTTCCCCGGATCTATGCGCGGTTGTGGCTGCTGCGCGTTGGAAGCAGTATAGGCTCGAAGTTTTCGAGCGTCATCACTGCACTACACACTACACGACGCACAACTCGACGGAGTTCAGGCCGCATGCAACGCCGCAGCATCAACATCGACGAGTTCGCGCATGCGAGCCCTATCCCCAATGCCAGCCGCATCGGGAACATGATAGCGTCGGGGTTCATTCGAGGCACCGATCCAGCTACAGGCAAGCTGCCGCCGACGATCGAGGAGCAGTGCGCACTGATGTTCTCTCACGTGAAGCGTTGCGTCGAGAATGGCGGGGCTCACGTCGAAGATATTCTGAAAGTGACGATCTGGGTCGAGAAGATCGACCGCAAACCGATCAACGCCGAATGGGTGAAGATGTTTCCCGACCCGCGATCCATGCCCGCACGCCAAGTGTGCGTGATGGAAATGGAGCCCGGCGTACTCATCCAGTGCGACTTCCTGGCGGTGGTACAGGGCTGAACGCGGCGCCTCTGGGCACCAGTTCAGCGCTTCATGCCTGCCGCCTTCAGCGCCGCTTCGATGATCGAAATCTGCGCGTTCGATTGCTTGCTCGAAGAAAGTCCCGCGGCTTTGAAGGCGGCAGAGATCACGTCGGCCGGGTCGTAAGGGCGTTGCGGCGCATCTGGTTGCGGTACCCCATCCGGCGCAGCGGCCGGGATCGTGGCTGCGGCACCATCGAGCACCACCTCGCCGAGCCCCCAGAAGCGGGCGATGTGCTCGGTCGAAGAGATGCCGGCATCGACGAAGAATGGGCCGGGCAATCCGAACGACGCGCTGCCTGCCGATGCATCCAGGGGCACGCCGTGCGCCATGCCGCCGATCATGAACGACTCGATCCGAGGGTTGCCGTCCGCAGCATTCCAGCGGCGCTGAACGTGGGGGCCGACACGCCCTTCGAAAGAAGGCTGGTCGGCGAGACCATGCACGTCGGCCCACTGCGATGCGATGAGATCGGCGTTGCCAGGTCGCACGACCTGATCGGTCATGCCATGCCAGATGGCGATGCGCGGCCAACCATCCGTTGCAGGTGATGCCGAGCGCACGCGATCACCGAGGGATCGCGGGGTATGCTGCTGGTCGGTGAACATCGCGCTGAACGCTTCCTGCACCGAGCCGGCGCTGCCATAGGGTAGGCCCGCGATGATCGCACCCGCGGCAAACGTTTCCGGATAAGCCGCCAGCATCACGTTCGCCATCGCGCCGCCGGCGGACAAGCCCGTGACGAACACGCGATCGCGATCCACGCCATAGGCGGAGATCACATGCTGGACCATCTGGTGGATAGAGGATGCCTCACCTCCGTCACGGCGCACGTCGCCGGGGACGAACCACGAGAAGCAGTTCTTCGGGTTGTTGGCAGGCTGTTGTTCGGGATAGAGGACTACGAAGCCCAAGTGCTCGGCGAGCTTCGACCAGCCGGTGCCGACCGCATATTCGATGGCGCTCTGCCCGCATCCATGCAGTGCGACCACCAGCGGCGGCGAAATCTCCAGCCGTGCAGGCACATACAGGTGCATGCGCAGATTGCCTGGATTGGTTCCAAACGGAGAAACCTCCCTCAAGCCTGCCGGCACTTGCTGGCGAACAACGTCCGGCATCGGCGCCGCCGTCTTCGTGACCTGACCGATGAGTTTCTCGAATCTACCCTGCAAGAGGGCAAGGTTCTCGCCGTTCTTTCCGAAGCCCTTCATTCATCCCCGCTCAGACCCGAATGCTGCGACGCAGCAACAATGCTGCATTGCACAATTGGGGTCAATCGAGGGGGTTTCAAGGCGACGGAGCGCATGGGGTGGGCTGGTGTCCGCCCCAGAGGGTTTCACACAGATTGCAGATCACACGACGGGGCACATGCCGCCGTCGACGTTGATCGCGGTTCCAGTGACGTAACTACCAGCGTCCGAGGCGAGAAAAAGTATCATGTTGGCAAATTCCTCTGCCGTTCCGACGCGGTTCATCGGGATTCGTTGCGCCATCTCGGCCAGGTAGTCGTCGAACGACCGCTTCACCTTTCCATCGGCCTGCTCCTTGGCGTAGCCGCGTACCCACTGGTCGGACTGGATGAGGCCGACGAGCACGGCGTTGCACAGTACGTTATGGGGCGCGCCTTCGTTGGCAATTACCTTAGTCAGTGCCATTCCGGCGGCGCGCGTCACGGACGTCGGTGCGCTGCCGAAACGCTGCCACTTCGCCCCCGAATTCAGCGTGTTGACGATCCGGCCCCACTTGCGCTCCTTCATCTTCGGCAGCGCGGCGCGTGACAGACGGATGGCGGCGAACAGCTTGAGGTCGAAATCGGCCTGCCAGATCTCGTCGGTGGCGGCCTCGAATGGGCCGTTCTGATGCGTGCCGGCGTTGTTGACGAGCACGTCGACGCGGCCCAATTCCTTCTCGGCCGTGGCGAAGATGCGTGCGCAATCCTCGGCTTTGGCGACATCGGCTGCGATGCCGACAACCTTGCCTTTGCCCTCCTTCGCCAACGCGGCGCAGGCTTCGTTGAGGACATCGGCGCGACGGGCCACGATCGCGACGCTGGCGCCTGCCCTCAGGAAGTTGGTGGCCGCAGCGTAGCCGATTCCCTTGCTGGCGCCGGTGATGAGCGCGCAACGCCCATCCATTCGCATATCGATCATAGTATGCTCCTCAGGGTTTCCGAGCGGCGGATTTTGTTCAGCCGCGGTAAAGAGCACGATGGCGTGAATGCCGCAATTGCTCCACCGGGAAACACGGAAATGCTAGTGTGTCATCTCGACCGCGCCGGAGGGAAGAATTGCATGTCGCAGCTGAAGCTGTCGTTCGCCTGCTCGACCTATGACCGGATGCTGGCGTTGCGGACAGGCGACGTGAAGCCCGATGGCATCGACCTCGACTTCAAGGCCATCGAGAACCCGAGGACGATCTTCGACCGGATGGGCTGGAACGCGGAATTCGATCTCTCGGAGTTCTCGTCGTCCGAATACATAACGCGCTTCGCGAATGGTGACCGGACATTCGTGGCGCTTCCGGTGTTTCCGAGCCGGGTGTTCCGTCACAGCTTCATGTTCGTGAACGGCCGGCGCATCAAAAAACCGAAGGACCTCGAGGGCAAGCGGGTCGGATTGGTGCTCTACACGCAGACCGCGTCGCTTTGGATCCGCGGTATGCTGGCCGCGGAATACGGCGTCGATCATTCGAAGATCACGTGGGTGCAAGGCTCGATGCGTGGGCCCGGCGCTCATGGGAATCCCAATCCGCCGAAGCTGCTCGTGCCGCCGCGCGTCGAGCAGAACACGTCGGACAAGTCGCTGGAACAGTTGCTCGATGCGGGCGAGATCGACGCCGTAGTCGGAACGCGCGTGCCGGCCTGCTACGGCCGCAACCCCGATATCGTCAGGCTGTTTCCGGATTTCCGGGCAGTTGAGCGCGACTACTACGAGCGCACGCGCATTCATCCGATCATGCACCTCGTGGCGATGCGGCGAGAGATCCACGAGGCCAATCCGTGGGCGGCGGCGAACCTATTCAACGCGTTCATGGAGGCGAAACAGCGCTGCTACGACATGCTCAACATCGAGGTTGCGCCGCGCTACATTTTGCCGTGGCTGCAAGCCGACGTCGAGGAGATGTACGCCGTATTCGGTCCCGACCCGTGGCCATACGGCGTGGAGCCGAACCGCCCGACGCTCGAGGCGCTCGTGTCGTGTCTGGTGGACCAGCACTACATCGAGAAGCCGGTGGCGCTCTCCGAATTGTTCGTCGGTGAGACGGACTTCAAGCCGAAGGCGGCGGCGGCAATTTGAGGTTGGCTGGAGAAGTGTCGTAGGTGGTCCGCCTTCGCGGACCATGACGGCCGGGTTGGCTAACGGTTGCGCAATAGTTGGGATGATTGGATTCCGTCCGAGCGTTCCTTCTCGTCCGGATTGCCACGCGCATCACTTCATGACGAGGCCGGCTTGCTTTGCGACGTCGCGCCATTGGGTCAGCTCGTGGGCGATGCGCTTGGAGAGATCGGCCGGACCTTTGGCGGCGATGTCGTAGCCGAGCTTTTCGAGGCGCGCGACGGTGTCGGGCTTACGCAACACGTCGAGCGTGGCTTTCGTCAGTGTCGACAGAACTTCGCCCGGTGTGGCGGCTGGCGCTAGCAGGCCGAAGAAGGTGTCGGCGACGAAGCCCTCATAACCCTGTTCGACCATGGTCGGAACATCCGGTAGCTTCGACCAGCGCTTCTCGCTCGTCACCGCCAGCGCCCTGACTGCGCCGGCCTCGACCTGTGTCTGCACCGAGGGCACCGGCGTCGCGAGCACTTGGACGGCGCCGCTGAGCAGAGATTGCAGGGATGGACCCGCGCCGGTATGGGCGACGTGCGCCATTCTGATGCCCGAGCGAATTTTGAACAGCTCGGCAGCGAGATGACCGACCGTACCGGTACCCGGCGTCGCGTAGTTGAGGCCGTCACCGCGCTTCGACAGCTCGACCAGCCCTTTCAGATCGTTGACGCCAAGTTTGGCAGTCACCGAGAATGCAGACGGCGTGGTGGCGATCAACGCGATGGGCGCGAAGTCCTTCTCGGCGTCATAGGGCGTTGCTGACGACATGGCGACCGAGATGGTGAGGCTCGAGGCGGCGACGAGGAGCGTATAGCCGTCCGGGTCGGCCCGAGCCACGGCGCCGATCCCGATACGGCCCCCACCACCGCCGCGGTTCTCGACGACGAACGAGCCGCCGAGCGATTCGGAAAGGCCGTTGGCCAGTGTGCGGGCGAGATCGTCGGTGGGGCCGCCCGCCGCGACCGCGACGATCAGCTTGACGGGGCGTTCGGGCCATGCAGCGTGGGTCGGCGAAGTGGAAACCAAAGCTCCCGCTATCAGCCCTACTGCCGTTGCGGCGACGCTTCGCAACGCTGCCGGCACCGGTGATCGATACTCTTTCGGTATGCTCATCGCGGCGCCTCCCGGCAGGCATTGTTTTGCCTAAATGAAGCATGGGGTCGCGAGTATCTCAATAGCGCAATCCGCGGGCAGCCGTGCCCATGACCGGCCGATGCGTGATAGAGTGATGTCTATCGAATGCACATCGTCTCAGAGGGCTGCGTGCCGAGCCGGAAATTTGTGATCGCCAGGGGGCCTATACGGTGGTTCCTGCTCGCCTCGAAGAGCGTGGGGATAGCAATGCCATGGGGCCGGGTGTACCTGCTCGAGCCATGGCATCTAGACCGGCTGACGCGGGTACATGAACTCGTCCATCTCAGGCAAATCCAACGGGACGGCGCGTTCTGGTTCTCCTGCCGCTATCTGTGGTGGCTCATCCGCTACGGGTATTGGCGAAACCCCTACGAGGTCGAAGCCTATCGGATCGAGTCCGAAACGCAACGAAGATGGGGGACGGCAGGCAAGGTGCGGCGGGCGAAACGGCCATCGCAGGGCTGAGCACTGCAAGAACCCGTTTGCATGACCAAGCAAAGCCGCTATCTAGTGGCCCAGAAACATCAGCAGTTCCGCCCGGGAGATCCGTGACCCATGCCGACGACCCTTTACGACAAGATCTTCGAAGCCCACGTGGTGGACCGCCAGCCGGACGGGACATGCCTGCTCTACATCGATCGTCATCTGGTGCATGAAGTGACCAGCCCCCAGGCGTTCGAGAGCCTTCGCATCAACAAGCGTAAGGTTCGAGCGCCCGAGAAGACGCTGCTGGTCGTCGACCACAACATTCCGACCACCGACCGCACCAAGCCGAACCCCGACCCCGAGAGCACGGCGCAGATCGCCTATCTCGCGGAAAACGCGAAGATCTTCGGTCTCGAATACTATGACGGCTTCGACAAGCGGCAGGGGATCGTCCACGTCATCGGACCGGAGCAGGGCTTCACTCTGCCGGGTACCACGCTCGTGTGCGGCGACAGCCACACCGCGACCCACGGCGCGTTCGGCTCACTCGCGCACGGCATCGGCACGTCAGAGGTGGAGCACGTGCTCGCTACGCAGACTCTGATCCAGAAGAAGTCCAAGAACATGCGCGTTACCGTCGACGGCAAGTTGCCCGAGGGGCTGTTCGCCAAGGACATCATCCTCGCCATCATCGGCGAGATCGGCACCGGCGGCGGCACCGGCCACGTCATCGAATTCGCCGGCCAGGCGATCCGCGATCTGTCGATCGAGGGCCGCATGACGGTCTGCAACATGACGATCGAGGGCGGCGCTCGCGCCGGCCTGATCGCGCCGGACGAGAAGACCTATGCTTACCTCAAGGGCCGTCCGAAGTCGCCGAAGGGTGCGGACTGGGACAACGCCGTCAAGTATTGGGAGACGCTCAAGACCGACGAAGGCGCGCACTTCGACAAGGAAGTGCGGATCGACGCCGCCAACCTGCCGCCGATCGTGACCTGGGGCACCAGCCCCGAGCAGGTGACCACCATCACCGGCCGCGTGCCGACGCTCGAAGAGATCAAGGACGAGGGCAAGCGGAACTCGGCCATGCGCTCGTTCGAGTACATGGGGCTCAAGGGCGGTGAGAAGATGACCGACCTCAAGATCGACCGGGCGTTCATAGGCTCGTGCACGAACAGCCGGATCGAGGATCTGCGCGCGGCGGCGAAGGTCGCCGAGGGCAAGAAGGTCAGTGCACACGTCAGCGCGATGGTGGTTCCGGGCTCCGGCCTCGTGAAGGAGCAGGCGGAAGCAGAGGGTCTCGACAAGATCTTCATCGCTGCCGGTTTCGAGTGGCGCGAGCCCGGCTGCTCGATGTGCCTTGCGATGAACCCGGACAAGCTGGAGCCCGGCGAGCGTTGCGCGTCGACCTCCAACCGCAACTTCGAAGGGCGCCAAGGCTACAAAGGTCGCACGCATCTCGTGTCGCCCGCCATGGCCGCCGCTGCTGCGATCGCGGGGCATTTCGTGGACGTCCGGACGTTCAAGTAATTGGGAGGTGCCAGGTGTCAGACCTCGAGGGTCTGACACCTGTTCCGAGCGCGATCGATAAATCCGTTTATTCAGGATACGTGAAAGCGTCGGTCGCCGCGCAGATCGCAAAGAATAGAATCTACCTACAGGCCAATGCGCAGCTATTGGAGCCGCTGCGTTTCAAGGCCGAAGAGTTGATGGATTGATCGTGGTAGGACAGGGGCTGCCCGATGGTGGCAACATCAGCCAACCGTAGATCCTCTCCCGACCCACCGCCCACCGCTCTGCCCACGCAATCCATCGATCAATTGCTCAGCACGCTCGGCATCCTCGACGAGCCAGAACGTTTCGGCGAGGTCGGTTTCGTCGCCATCGGAGTCGGTGGTCTTGCCGAGCACGATCTTGATCGTGCCGCGTCCCGTCGAAAACTCGCCGCGCGTCAGTGAAACAATTCGTGACGGCTCGATAGATGAGATTGATATCTCGCCGCGCCGGCGCCTGATCGTGACGATGCGGCGGTCCGTGATGATGTGGACCGTAGACTTGCCCCGGCGCCAGGCCCAAAGCGGCGCAGCCAGCATGCTGAGGCCGATACCGATGAAGGGCAGCCCCCAAAGGGCCATCACCGTCAGCCACACGATCGGTGTATTGGTCTTGGCGTGGGCCACCTCCTGCATCAGAAGGCCGATACTGGTCAGTTCCCAATGCACCGTGAAATAGAGCCATGGCAATGCAAAGATCCAGGCCAGCAAACCCCAGCGGGCCGCGCTCTTTGCATCTGGCCTTCCGAACCACTCGATTCGTTCGCCGCGCGTCTCGCGTTCGGCGGTGCGAGCAAGTTCTACAGGAAGGTCCGCGAGCGCCGAAGGAACTACGGTCTGTCTCGGTGCACGCCGGCTCGCGCTGAGGGTTGTGCTCGAGCGCCGGTCGAGCGTTGCCTGTACGAAAGCGGCATCTGGAATGCCGGGCCATGTCAGCGTCTCCGGCTTGGCATTGCCGTCGATATCCCTGTTTACGCCACAGGCGATCGAGAGCGTGCCGGAGCCGTCGGAGCGCTCAATACTGCACACGAAATTGATCGCACTGCGCGGGTGATCGTCCAGCGGCTTCTTACTGCCGATCTCGACGGTGAGAATGCGCTGGTCGGTGACGGCATGGACGCGACGCGATCGGGAGCGTAGTTCGCGATAGACATGCAGCAGCAATACAACGCCGATGACGACGAAGGGTGCGACGAGAGCGAGGAACATAAATGCCCAGCCGCGCGATCCCGGCCCACCGTTCGTGTTCCAAGGAATGAATCCGAAGGCTGCCGCAGCGATCGTCACCGCGAAAAAACCGGTTATCGTGGTCCAGCCGACCGCGAAGAGACCGGTCAAGAGGATGTTGCTCCAGGTGGCCCGCCAATCTGGGGGGCCTGCCCAGACTACTGTTTCGCCCGGTTGCAGCTCCTGCTGCAATCTAGTCCGCAGCGCCTTCGGGAGCTTGAAAAAGCTGGTGCTCATAGCTGAAAAGATAGCTGCCCATCGTGAAACTTCTGCAACCTGCTAGGGTTTGCGGCGGCCAAACGGCGGGCTTAGTTAGTCAAGGGTAAATCCGTTCCTACGGTTCTTGGGGCTTCCGATGTCCAAAACGCTCGTTCAACAGCAGTTCGGCGCGCATGCAGCGGCCTACGTGACTTCCGCGGTGCATGCGAAGGGCGCGAGCTTGGCGCGGGTGGTCGAGCTGGTTGGTCCGAAAGCCGACTGGCGTGCGCTCGATATCGCGACCGGCGCGGGGCACATGGCGCTGGCGTTCGCGCCTCATGTCGCGAAGGTGACAGCGTCCGACATCACGCCGGAAATGCTGGTGGAAACGGCAAAGCTCGCTGCGGCTAAGGGCTGCGGGAATGTCGAGACGGCAGAGGCCGACGCGGAGGCGCTACCCTTCTGCGATGCAAGCTTCGATCTCGTGTCATGCCGGATCGCGCCGCACCACTTCGCGAACGTGCCGCGGTTCATCGCCGAGGTCGCGCGTGTGCTGTGCCCTGGAGGCACGTTCGCACTTGTCGACAACATCGCGCCCTGTTCCGAAACCACGCCAGGATTCGCCGCGGACGAATTGGCCGCGGCAGACGTCGTCTACAATCTCTTCGAGAAAATCCGCGATCCGAGCCATGGCCGGGCGCTGACGGCGGCGGCGTGGCGCGGACTGATGGCGGGCTCGGGGTTAGCTACCGTACATCAGGAGATCATGGACAAGACGATGCCGTTCCGGCCGTGGGTCAAGCAGCAGTCGGTGACGGCCGAGCGGATCGCCGAGCTCGAGCGTATCGTTGCTGGGGCGAGCCCGTGCCTCGCCGCGTTCCTGCGTCCAGCACCGCTCGAGGGCGACGACTTCACGTTCACGTTGCGGGAGTTGGTGTTGGTGGCGAGAAAGGTGTGATCGCCCGATAATCTCGGGGCAAGGCCCCGGGTCTCACGGCAGAGCCGCTCGCCCGGGGACGCAGAAAAAGTGTTGGTTCAATAAATGGGGTTATTTCCCTGCCGGTGGTTTCTGGGCGGCGCGGGCAATGGCGACGATCTTCTCGTCGGTTGCGTAAAGACGCTTCACGAGAGCTTGCAGGTCGGTCCCGGCAAGCGGCTTGTTGGTGATGTTGATCTTGGCGAACTCGGCGACAACTGCCGCATCGGCCAAGGTCGCCGTGAACGCCTTGCGCAGGATCTCGACGCGATCGGCAGGCGTTTCGGGTGGGGCGATGTAGGGCCGCGAGAACGCCTGCTGGGAGATGATCAGTTCGGCAGCTTTCTTCTGGTCGCCAGCGACGAAAGACGAGAAGTCCGGCACGCCGAGCGCAGTCAACTCCGGCTCTGGCGTAAGTGACGTTTGCAAGATGAACTGGAAGGGGTTCGTCTCCTTCCAGTTGGTCCGCTCCGACTTGAAGATCGACCAGCCCCAGCCGCAGACGCCGTCGACTTCGCCGCGCTCCATCGCCAGCGTGATCGGAGGGGTGCCTTGATAGCCGGTGACGACGCGAACCTTCGCTCCGGCAAGGTTGCCAATCATCCAGGCATAGTCGTGCGTGGAGCCGCCGGGCGCACTCGAACCGAACACGGCTTCGGTCGTCATCAGATCCTTGAACGATTTGATTTTCCCGGTTTTGAGCGTGGCACAGATGCGAGTGTCGGTATCGCCGGAGCCGATGTACTGGAATTTGAGCGGGTCGTAGCGCTCCTTTGCGCCGTCTTCGAGCAGTGGTCCGAGAATCGGACCCGGGAATACGCCGGCGATCGTCGTGCCGTCCTTGGGTGCGCCATTGTAGATGAAGTCCGTGGCGCGCTTGCCGCCGGCGCCTGGCATGTTCTGCACGATGACATTGGGCGAGCCAGGGATGATGCGCGTGAGATGTCGAGCAATCATGCGGGCGAAGATGTCATGCCCGCCTCCCGCGCCGGTGCCGGCCACGATGGTCAACGTCTTGCCTGCGTAGAAGTCCTGCGCGGCGACTGTACCCATGGGGACCAACGCGCTCAATGACGCGACGCCGGCAGCGGCGATTCCCTTCAGCGGAAGTGATCTCATCATTTCGCTCCCTGGACGCTCTTTGCTGACACCGCCTCGTCCTGCATGGCGGCACCTTGCCCTATCGGCTCTGCGAATGCGCTGGCGGCTGACCTCTCCAGCGGCTACCTTTCCCATAGGGTAGCTCATAGTTCACCAGTGGCAGGCACTGCGCAAGTAAGTCAGTTCGCTCAGTTCCATCGGGAGGATGATTTGACGAAGTTCAGTAGACGCACGTTTTCGGCCGGCCTGATCACAGCCGGCATCGCCGCCCCTTCGATCCTGCGCGCGCAAGGCTATCCAGCCGGCCAGCAGATCAAGTTCATCGTCGGCTTCCCCGCGGGCGGCGCCCAGGACATCGTGGGGCGCGTCGTGGCAGACCGGCTCGGCGCATTGTGGGGCGTGTCGACCGTGGTCGAAAACGTCGCCGGTGCGGGCGCCAACATCGCGATGGACCGCGTGGCGAAGGGGCCGAACGACGGCACGCAGATCATGATCGTGCCGCCGGGGTTCGCGACGAACCAGTTCCTCTATGCGCGAATGCCGTTCGATCCGGAAAAGGACATCATCCCGCTCGGCTACGTGGCAAGTATTCCCAACCTTCTCTGTGTGAAGAAGGACCTCCCGGTGAACTCGGTCGCCGAGCTGATCGCGTACGCCAAGGCCAACCCTGGCAAGCTCAACTATGCCTCGACGAGCGTCGGCACCACGACGCACCTCTCCGGCGCTTTGTTCGTAAAGATGACCGGCACCAACATCGTCGTCGTGCACTATCGCGGCAGTGCGCCCGCTATGAACGACCTGCTGTCGGGCAACGTCGACATGATCTTCGACAACATCGCCGCGATCATTCCACAGGCGCGAGCGGGAACCGTGAAGGCGCTCGGCATCACGACGGCGAAGCGTTCTCCTCATGCGCCAGAGTATCCCCCGATCGGAGATACCGTCACGGGTTACGACACGACCTCTTGGATCGGCGTCGGCGTGCGGGCGGGAACACCCAAGGAGATCTGCGACAAGATCGAGGCCGGCGTGAAGGTCATCTGCCAGGACAAGGTGATGAAGGACCGACTTGCTACGCTGGTGTCCGAGCCGGTCGGCGGGGGCGCTGCCGAGTTCGCGCAGTTCGTCGCGGACGAGCGCAAGAAATGGGGCGCGTTGGTCGCGGAACAAAAGATCAAGTTGGAGTAGCACCGCAGCGTGTGGCAAGTGCACCGCGCAGTTCAAAGCCATCCGGTGCGGTGCGTACCGCGACCGCATTCTTCGCAAGCGGTTCCTCATGACCACCCGCAGATCCCCCTCGTCGCTTCGCTCTCACCGCTGGTTCGGGGTGGAGGATCTGCGGTCGTTCGGACACCGTTCCAGGCTCCGGCAAATGGGCTACGACGGTGACGACTGGAAGGGTAAGCCGGTCATCGCGATTCTGAATACGTGGAGCGATATCAACGCCTGCCACGCGCACTTCAAAGCGCGTGCGGAGGATGTGAAGCGCGGCATCCTGCAGGCAGGTGGGTTTCCGGTCGAGATCCCGTGCATGTCGCTCTCCGAGCCGTTCCAGAAGCCTTCGACGATGCTCTACCGCAACATGCTCGCGATGGAGGCGGAGGAGAACCTGCGCAGCTACCCGATCGACGGCGCGGTGCTGATGGGTGGTTGCGACAAGACCACGCCCGGCCTCGTGATGGGGGCGATCTCGATGGGGCTGCCATTCATCTACATTCCCGCCGGGCCGATGCTGCGCGGAAACTGGCGCGGCGAGCAGCTCGGCTCGGGCTCGGACGCCTGGAAGTACTGGGACGAGAAGCGCGCCGGCAATATCTCGGAAGCGGACTGGGCCGAGATCGAAGGTGGCATCGCGCGGTCGTTCGGCACGTGTATGGTAATGGGCACTGCCGCAACGATGATGATGATCGCGGAAGCGTTGGGGCTTTCGTTGCCGGGTGCGTCCACGATCCCTGCGGCCGACGCCAGCCATCCCCGGATGTGTGCGGCTTCCGGACGGCGGATCGTCGACATGGTGTGGGAGGACATGACGCCGGACAAAGTCCTATCGCCGGCGTCGTTCGACAACGCGATCAAGGTGCACATGGCAGTCGGCGGCTCGACCAACGCGATCATTCACGTGATAGCGATGGCGCGGCGGGCAGGCATCGCGCTGTCACTCGAGCGGTTCGATCAGCTCAGCCGAGAGGTGCCCGTGATCGCAAACATCCGGCCATCGGGCAAATACCTGATGGAGGATATGTATTACGCGGGCGGACTGCCGGCTCTGATGTCGGAGCTCAAGGGCAAGCTCGACGGCGCGGCGATGACGGTCAACGGTCGTAAGCTCGGCGAGAACATCGCGACGGCGAAGGTGTGGCTGAAGGAAGTCATCCTGCCGCTCGACAAGGCGATCTATGCGGAAGGCGCAACGGCGGTCCTCAAAGGCAATCTCGCGCCGCGCGGATGCGTGATGAAGCCGGCTGCGGCAGAGCCTCGCCTGCGGCAACATCGCGGAAAGGCGATCGTGTTCCGCGACTATGAAGAGATGGCGCGCGAAGTGGAGCGCGAAGATCTCGACGTGACGCCGGACCACATCCTCGTGCTGCAAAACGGCGGACCAAAGGGCGGGCCCGGCATGCCCGAGTGGGGCATGCTGCCGATACCGCGCAATCTCGTGAAAGCCGGTGTGCGCGACATGCTGCGGATCTCGGATGCGCGAATGTCGGGGACGAGCTACGGCGCTTGCATTCTGCACGTCACTCCGGAGAGCTTCGTCGGCGGGCCGCTGGCGCTGGTCAAGACCGGCGACGAGATAGAGGTGGACGTGAAGGGGCGGCGCATCCATCTGCACGTGTCGGACGA
>LNFM01005714.1_pt1 | contig 33407 bp, 26 predicted proteins | sample 596031 | NCBI WGS metagenome assembly LNFM01 (sample SAMN04254537, study PRJNA301005) | activated carbon metagenome | isolation source: dual media filters at the Ann Arbor, Michigan drinking water treatment plant | place: USA: Ann Arbor | reverse complement strand
GCAGCTGCCGGACGGCGAGCGACAGCGAGAAGCAGATGATGAAATAGACGATGGCGACGAACACGTACATCTCGATCAGCCGGCCGTCGCGCTGCGCGATCTTCGCCGCCGCGCCGACGAAATCGGTGGCCGAGATCACGTACACCAGCGAGGTGTCCTGGAACAGGATGATCGTCTGCGTGAGCAGCACCGGGATCATGTTGCGGAAGGCCTGTGGCAGCACCACCAGGCGCATCGTCTGGTTGTAGTTGAGGCCCAGTGCATAGGCGGAATGGACCTGGCCGCGCGGTATCGACTGGATGCCGGCGCGCATGATCTCGCAGAAGTAGGCGGCCTCGAACATGATGAAGGTGATGATCGCGGTTCTCTCGGCGCCCACCTGCGGCGGCCGTTCGTAGCCCATCACCACCTGCAGGATGACCGGGACCAGGAAGAAGAACCAGAAGATCACCAGCACCAGCGGGATCGACCGCATCAGGTTCACGTAGCCCGCGGCGAACATCGACAGCGGCTTGATCGACGACAGGCGGGCCAGTGCGAGCAGGGTGCCGAAGAACAGGCCGCCGACCGCCGCGATCGCGGTCAGCTCGAGGGTGTACAGCATGCCCTTCCACAGGTAGGGCAGGGAGTCGCCGATCACCGACCAGTCGAAATCCATCGTCGTCGTCCCCTACTTGCCGCCGGCGATGTAGCCGGGCACCGCCGTGCGCCGTTCGATCAGCGCCATCACCCGGTTCGCGGTCATCGCGATCACGATGTAGACCAGCGTGGCCGCGGTGAATGCCTCGAAGAATCGGAACGTGTACTCGCCCATCTCGCGCGTGCGGAAGGTGAGTTCGGCCAGGCCGATGGTGAGCGCGATCGACGTGTTCTTGATGAGGTTCATCGTCTCGCTGGTCAGCGGCGGGATGATGATCCGGTACGCCATCGGCAGCAGCACGAACCGGTACATCTGGGCGGTGGACAGGCCGATGGCCTGCGCGGCGTAGCGCTGGCCCCGGGGCAGGGACTGGATGCCGGCGCGCACCTGTTCCGCGATGCGCGCCGAAGTGAACAGTCCGAGGCAGAGCGTCGCCGACAGGAACTGCGCATGCGCCGGCTCCGCCGCGACCACCCACGCCTTCAGCGGGGGGACGAACTCGGGCACGACGAAGTACCAGAGGAACATCTGCACCAGCAGCGGGACGTTCCTGAACAGTTCGACCCAGGCATTGCCCAGGAACACCACGAACCGGTTGTCCAGGGTGCGCAGCGTGCCGACCACCGAGCCGAACAGCATCGCGATCACCCAGGAACAGGCGGCGACGGCCAGCGTCCACCAGAGGCCGGACAGCAGCAGCTCCCAGTAGAAGACGCCGCCTTCCGGCAGTTCCTGGAGGAACACCGACCAGTCGAGGCTGATTCCCATCAGGCCGCCTTGCGCTCAGCGGTTACTGCACCCCGCGGTCGTTCGGGTTCTTGAATGCTTCCCGCAGGGCCGGCGAAATGGGGAAGTTGAGGTTCACCTTGCGGGGCGGGATCGGGCTGAGGAACCATTTCGCGTAGAGCTTCTCGATCTCGCCGCTCTTCATCAGGCCACCGATGGTGCGGTCGACCAGGGCCTTGAACTGCGGGTCTTCCCGGCGAAGCATGACGCTGTAGGGTTCGGTGCGCAGCGATTCCTCGAGGATCCGGAAGTCGCCGGGATTGCGTGCATTCGCGATCTGGCCGGCCAGCAGCACGTCGTCCATCACGAACGCGGACACGCGGTCGTCGACCAGCAGCAGGAACGATTCCGAGTGGTCCTTGCCATAGATCTCCTTCACGTCGATGCCGCCGGCCTTCTCGTATTTCTTCAGCAGCGGCACTGCGGTGGTGCCTGCCGTGGTCGAGATCGTGCGGCCGTTCAGGTCGGCGAGCGTCTTGATCGGCGAGCCCTTCTTGACCGCGGCGGTGACGTTGATGACGAAGTAGGTCGGCCCGAAGGCGACCTGCTTCTGCCGCTCGACCGAATTGGTGGTCGAGCCGCATTCGATGTCGATCGAGCCGTTCTGCAGCAGCGGGATGCGGTTGGCCGAGGTCACCGGCTGCAGCACGACCTTCAGGTTCGGCATCTTCAGCTCTGCCTTCACCGCTTCGACTACCTGCGCGCAGATGTCCATCGCATAGCCGACGGCCTGCTGCTTGTCGTCGAGGTAGGAGAACGGGATCGAGGCCTCGCGGTGGCCGATGGTGATCGTGCCGGTGTCGCGGATCTTGGCGAGCGTCCCGGTCAGCGGCTGGGCGAATACGGGGGCCGACAGCATTGCGAAGGCCGTGGCAAGTACGGTGGCGATCGAAAACTTCAAGGACATCTCCTCGTCAGGGTTCGCTCAAGGGGGCACTGGCTTCTGGACCAGCACCTTCCATGCCATGGTGCCACAGACCCGCGCAGGCTTGTCGTTGCACAGACGCTCGACGGGACGTGGCTGACAGGAATCGTCCCTGGGCGGACGGCAGACGATGCCATCTTCCCGCAGTCGGAGTACGATCTGCCGATAACGAAAACAGACCGGCCGATGGCGCCTCGCGGATGCCTGCAGCGCCGGTAGATGGATCCCGAGCGATCGCCCTTCCCAGGGCGACGACAAGGGACCTCGCGCCGCGAGTCGGCCACCGGCAGGCACGCGGGCCCGCAACGTTGGAGGAGAGACGCTTGAAACCGACGGATGTCCGTGATCCGGAGTATTTCCACAAGGTCGTCGATTGCCAGTACGCGTGTCCCGCGCACACGCCCGTCCCCGAATACATCCGGCTGATCGCCGCCGGGCGCTACACCGAGGCCTACAAGGTCAACTGGGACTCGAACGTGTTCCCGGGCATCCTGGGCCGCACCTGCGATCGCCCGTGCGAACCGGCCTGCCGGCGCGGGCGCGTCGAGGAGGCGAACCAGGACAAGCCCGAACCGGTCGCGATCTGCCGGCTGAAGCGGGTCGCTGCGGACAACAAGGATGCGGCCGCGATCCGCGCGCTGCTGCCGGCGCCGGCGGCGAAGCAGAACGGGCGCCGCATCGCCTGCGTGGGGGCCGGACCGTCGTCGCTGACCGTCGCGCGCGACCTCGCCCCGCTCGGCTACGCGGTCACGGTGTTCGATCGCGACCCGAAGGCCGGCGGCTTCATCCGCTCTCAGATCCCGCGCTTCCGCCTGCCCGAGTCGGTGATCGACGAGGAGGTCGGCTATGTGCTCGACCTCGGCGTCGAGTTCCGCGGCGGCACCGAGATCCGTTCGATGCGCGACCTGCTCGCCCAGGACTTCGATGCCGTGTTCGTCGGCTCCGGGGCGCCGCGTGGCCGCGACCTCGACCTGCCCGGCCGGAAGGAGGCCGCCGCGAACATCCACCTGGGCATCGACTGGCTGTCCTCGGTGTCCTTCGGCCACACCACGAAGATCGGCCGTCGCGTCATCGTGCTCGGTGGCGGCAACACCGCGATGGACTGCTGCCGCACCTCGCGCCGGCTCGGCGGCGAGGACGTGAAGGTCATCGTGCGCTCGGGCTTCGAGGAGATGAAGGCGAGCCCCTGGGAGAAGGAGGACGCCCAGCATGAAGGGATCCCGATCCTGAACTACCTGGTGCCGAAGACCTTCGAGCAACGGGACGGCCGGCTGGTCGGCATGACCTTCGAAGCGGTGCGCGCCGAGTACGACGCGCGCGGACGCCGCCGGCTGGTGCCGACCGGCGAGCCGGACCGCTTCTTCGAATGCGACGACGTGCTGGTCGCGGTCGGCCAGGAGAACGCGTTCCCCTGGATCGAGCGCGACTGCGGCATCGACTTCGACGAACACGGCATGCCGGTGGTCGACAAGGTCACCTTCCGCTCCACCCATCCGAAGGTGTTCTTCGGCGGCGACGCCGCGTTCGGCCCGAAGAACATCATCTGGGCGGTGGCCCACGGCCATGACGCCGCGGTGTCGATCGACCGCCTGCTGGAAGGCCAGGCCCTCGAGGACCGGCCGCCGCCCGGGGTGTCGATGATGTCCCAGAAGATGGGCATCCACGAGTGGAGCTACGACAACGCGGTGGCACCCGAGGCACGCTTCAAGGTGCCCTGGGCCGATGCCCAGAAGGCGCTGGCGAGCATCCGCATCGAGGTCGAGCTGGGCTTCGATGCGGCCACGGCCTTCAAGGAAGCGCAGCGCTGCCTGAACTGCGACGTGCAGACGGTGTTCGCGCCCAAGGCCTGCATCGAGTGCGACGCCTGCGTCGACATCTGCCCGATGGACTGCATCACCTTCACGCCCAACGGCGAGGAAGCCGACCTGCGCCAGCGGCTGACCGCGCCGGCGCTCAACCTCGCGCAGGCGCTCTACGTGCAGGACGGGCTGAAGACCGGCCGGGCGATGGTCAAGGACGAGGATGTCTGCCTGCACTGCGGGCTGTGCGCCGAACGCTGCCCGACCGGTGCCTGGGACATGCAGAAGTTCCTCTACACGAAGACCCACGCAGGCCCGGCCTGCAGCGGGCGTGATGAAGCACGGAAGGAATCCGAGCGGAGGGCTGCCTGATGGACACGATGATGCCGAACCTGCAGGAAACGAAGCAGAAGCCGCGCATCGAGGCGGTCAACGACCTGGTGGTGAAGTTCGCGAACGTGAACGGCTCCGGGTCCGCCTCGGCGAACGAACTGTTCGCGCGCTCGATCCTGCGCATGGGCGTGCCGGTCTCGCCGCGCAACATCTTCCCGTCGAACATCCAGGGGCTGCCGACCTGGTACGAGGTGCGGGTGACCGGGGATGGCTGGCTGGGCCGCCGCGGCGGCGTCGACATGATGGTCGCCATGAACCCGCAGACCTGGGACCAGGACCTGAAGGAGATCGAGCCCGGCGGCTACCTGTTCTACGACTCGACCAAGCCGCTGCCGCCCGAGAAGTTCCGCGACGACGTGAACGTGATCGGCGTGCCGTTGACCGCGCTGGCCAATGCGCGCTGGAGCGTGCCGCGCGAGCGCCAGCTGCTGAAGAACATGGTCTGCCTGGGCGCGCTCGCCGCGCTGCTCGACATCGACCTCGCCGAATGCGAGAAGCTGGTCGGCGAGCAGTACAAGGGCAAGGAGAAGCTGCTCGCGCCGAACATCGAGGCGCTGCGGCTCGGGCGCGACTGGGCACGCGACAACCTGGCCTGCCCGCTGGGCATCCGGGTCGCCCGCGCCGACAACGTCGGCGACCGCATCTTCATCGACGGCAATTCGGCCGCGGCGCTCGGTGCCGTCTACGGTGGCGCGTCGGTCTGTGCCTGGTACCCGATCACGCCGTCCTCGTCGCTGGCCGAGGCCTTCCTGGCCTACTGCGGCAAGTACCGGGTCGATCCGGACACCGGCCGCCACCGCTATGCCGTGGTGCAGGCCGAGGACGAACTGGCCTCGATCGGCATGGTGGTCGGCGCCGGCTGGAACGGCGCACGGGCGTTCACGGCCACCTCCGGCCCCGGCATCTCGCTGATGACCGAGTTCATCGGGCTGGCCTATTTCGCGGAGATCCCGGCCACGATCGTCAACGTTCAGCGCGGTGGGCCGTCGACCGGCATGCCGACGCGCACCCAGCAGGCCGACGTGCTGGCCTGCGCCTATGCCTCGCATGGCGACACCAAGCATCCGCTGCTGTTCCCGATGGACCCGAACGAGTGCTTCGAGATGACCGCGCAGGCGCTCGACATCGCCGACCGTCTGCAGACGCCGGTGTTCGTGATGACCGACCTGGACATCGGCATGAACCAGCGCCTGACCGCGCCGTTCGCCTGGGACGATTCGCGCGACTACGACCGCGGCAAGGTGATGACGCACGAGATGCTCGAGGAGGGCCGCGACTTCGGCCGCTACCTCGACGTGGACGGCGACGGCATCCCGTTCCGGACCTATCCGGGCACGCATCCGACGAAGGGCGCGTTCTTCACCCGCGGCACCACGCGCGATTCCTACGCGCGCTACTCGGAAGCCGGCCCCGACTACCTCTACAACGTGCAGCGGCTGCTGCGCAAGTTCGACTCGGCGCGGTCCATCGTGCCGGCGCCGGTCGAGCGCAAGGCATCGAAGGCCACGCGCATCGGTGCGATCTACTACGGTTCAACCACGCCCGCGATGGACGAGGCGATCGTCGCACTCGAGGCGCTCGACATGCCGGTCGACCTGCTGCGCGTGCGTGCGTTCCCGTTCGCCGATGCGGTGGCAGCGTTCATCGAGGCACACGACCTGGTGTTCGTCGTCGAGCAGAATCGCGACGCGCAGCTGCGGACGCTGCTGGTGAACGAGCTCGACATCGACCCGGCGAAGCTGATGCGCGTGCTGCATTACGACGGCACGCCGATCACCGCGCGCTTCATCACCCGGACGATCGGCGACCAGCTGCGCGCGATCGGCGGTTCGAGGAAAAAGCCATGACCTATCTCGCGAAACCGAAGCTGCACCACCCCTCGCTCGAGCGCAACCGCGTCGGCTACCTGCGCCGCGACTACGAGGGCAAGATCTCGACGCTGTGCGCCGGCTGCGGGCACGACTCGATCTCGGCGGCGATCATCCAGGCCTGCTGGGAACTCGACATCGAGCCGCACCGGGTGGCCAAGCTGTCCGGCATCGGCTGCTCGTCGAAGACGCCCGACTACTTCCTCGGCAACTCGCATGGCTTCAATACCGTGCACGGCCGGATGCCGTCGGTGCTGACCGGCGCCAACCTCGCGAACGGCGACCTGCTGTACCTCGGGGTGTCGGGGGACGGCGATTCCGCCTCGATCGGCCTCGGCCAGTTCGCGCACGTGATGCGCCGCGGCGTGAACATGACCTACATCGTCGAGAACAATGGCGTGTACGGGCTGACCAAGGGCCAGTTCTCCGCCACGGCAGACCAGGGGTCGAAGTCCAAGCGCGGCGTGGCCAACACCGATTCGCCGATCGACATGGTGAGCCTTGCGCTGCAACTGGGCGCCACCTTCGTCGCGCGCGGCTTCTCCGGCGACAAGCCGCAGCTGGTGCCGCTGATCAAGGCGGCCATGGCGCACCAGGGTGCCGCGTTCATCGACGTGGTGAGCCCGTGCGTCGCGTTCAACAACCATGCGGGCAGCACGCGCAGCTACGATTTCGTGCGCGAACACAACGAAGCGGTCAACCGGCTCGATTTCTGGCCTTCGCGCGAGTCGATCACCGCCGAATATCCGCCCGGCGAGGCGATCGACATCGCCCAGCACGACGGGTCGGTGATGCGGCTGCGCAAGCTCGATGCCGACTACGACGCGACCGACCGCGTACGCGCGATGAACCTCATCCAGACGCGCTCGGCCCAGGGCGAGGTCGTCACCGGCCTGCTCTATGTCGACCCGGACCCGGAAGACCTGCACCGCCACCTGAACACGGTGGAGGCGCCGCTGTTCACGCTGGGTGCGGCGCAGCTGTCGCCCGGCACGGCGACGCTGGCGGCGATCAACGCCGCGCTGCGCTAGGGGGTCTTGCGCCGGTCGGCGAACACCTTGCGGAACTTGGCCACCTTGGGCGCCACCACGTACTGGCAGTAGGGCTCGTGCCCGTGCTGCACGAAGTACTCCTGGTGGTAGTCCTCGGCGATCCAGAACTTCGAGGCCGGGGCGATCTCGGTGACGATCGGCGCGGGAAACGCCTTGCTCGCCGAGAGTTCGGCGATGAAGGCCTCCGCCTCGGCCTTCTGGCCTTCGTCCTCGAAGAAGATCGCGGAGCGATACTGTGGCCCGACGTCGTTGCCCTGGCGATCCTTCGTGGTCGGATCGTGGATCGTGAAGAACACGGCGAGGATGTCGCGGAAGGTCACCTTCGCCGGATCGAAGGTGACCTGGATCACTTCGGCATGGCCGCTCTTCGCGCTGCATACCTGCGCATAGGTGGGATGGTCCACATGGCCGCCCATGTATCCGGATTCGACCGATTCGACGCCGACCAGGTCGTCGAACACGGCCTCGAGGCACCAGAAGCATCCGCCTCCGAGTGTCGTCACCTGCATCTCGGGTGTGCTCATCGAATCCTCGCTCAGTCTGGAAAAGCCGGAAGTGTCAGGACGCACCTGCCCGGGAAGGATCAGGGCCGAACCAGGATCGCACGCAGGCCAGCGCGAGTGCCTGCGTCGCGTCGGTCACCGGCAGCGGATCGGGCCTTCGCATCGAGGCATGGGCGAGCGGCAGTTCAGTGCAGCCCAGCAGGACTGCATCGATGATCTCACCCTCGCGGCCTTCCTGGGCGGCTCGGGCCGATGACGAAGCCAGCGCGTCCAGCGCCGCGCCGATCAGCGCGCCCGCGGCCTCGAGCCGGAACGCCTTCACCGCCTCGATGGCCGGATCGACGTAACGCTGCTGAAGGTCTTCGTCAAGGGGCAGCACCCGGTGTCCCGCCGCGGCCAGCCGTGGCGCGTAGAAGCCTGCGCGATGGGTGCCGCGCGTGGCGAGGAGCGCGACCCGGGCTGCCCGCCGGTCCGCGCCGGGGGGCAGCCCCGACGACAGCGCCTGCGCTGCCGCATCGGCGATGTGCAGGATCGGCAGGCCGCCGCCGGCCACCAGTTCGTCGTACCAGTAGTGGGCGGTGTTGCACGCGATCGCCACCCGGTCGACGCCGCATCCGGCCATCCGCTGCAGAGCATCGACCAGCATCGGCACCGGCGAGTCGCCGTCGCCCTCCATCGCCGCCAGCCGGTCGGGCACCTGCGGCACCGACCAGAGCAGCAGCGGGATGTGCTCGGCGTCGCGCGTGGCCGGCGTGGCCCTGATCAGCTTGGCCACGAAGTCGGTGCCGGCCAGCGGGCCCATGCCGCCGAGCACGCCGAGCAGGCGCGCCGGCTCACCGGTCGACGGACCGGGCACTGCCCGTCGCGCGTGCATGACCCGTGGGGTTTCCATGCACCGGAGGATACCGAATCGAATGCAGTTGGCACATGGCGTCGGGCGCCGCCGCGCTCGGTTATCATCCGTCCCCTCCGCACCACCCCCACTGCGATCCTGCGATGTCCACGAAACTGCCTGCCGCCGAACATCTCGTCCAGAACTGGGTCGTGAAGAAGCCGCTCGCGCGCTCCCGCGGCGGCATCGTTGCGTCGCAGAACCGCGTCGCCGCAGAAGTCGGCGCACGCGTGCTGGCCGATGGCGGCAACGCGATCGACGCCGCGGTGGCCACCGGCTTCTCGCTGGCCGCCTGCGAGCCGTGGAACAGCGGCCTGGGCGGCATCGGCTTCATGATGGTCTACATCGCTGCCGAAGACCGGGTGTACGTGGTCGACTTCGGGCCCAGGTCGCCCGGCGGCGTCGACCTCGCCGACTATCCGCTCACCGGCGGCACCACCACCGACCTGTTCACATGGCCGGCGGTGAAGGACGACCGCAACGTGCATGGCCCGTGGTCGTTCGCGATCCCCGGCCATGTCGACGGGCTGGGGCTGGCGCTGGAGAAATTCGGCACCCGCAGCCTCGCGGCGATGCTCGCGCCGGCGATCGAGCTCGCCGAGCAGGGGATCGCGGTCGACTGGTACCTCACGCTGAAGATCGCGACCGCGGCGCGCGACCTGCAGCGGTATCCATCGACGAAGGCGATCTGGATGCCGGACGGCCTGCCGCCGGTGACCCCAGCCGGTGCCGACCTCGCGCGGCTGAAGCTGGCAGGGTTGGCCGAGACGATGCGCACGCTGGCGAAGAACGGCCGGCGCGACTTCTATGAAGGCGAGGTCGCACGCTCGATCGTCGACGACACGCGCCAGCTGGGTGGCATCCTCGGTGCCGACGACCTGGCAGGCTTCCATGCACGCTTCCTCGAGCCGCTCGAGATCGACTACCGTGGCGCACGCCTCGCCCTGGCGCCCGGCCTGACCGCAGGCCCGTCGATGGCGCGCGTGCTGCAGCAGCTGATCGACCACAAGTTCGTCAAGGGGCCGCCTACCGCCGACAGCTTCGTCGCCTATGCCCAGGCGCTGCGCGAGGCCTACAGCGACCGGCTGGCCACGATGGGCGAGGCGACGGTGGACATCGTCGAGCAGGCTGAAGCGCGGTCGCCTTCGTGCACCACGCACCTCAACGTGATCGACCGCGACGGCAACATGGTCGCGTTGACGCAGACCCTGCTGTCGGTGTTCGGCAGCCGCGTGGTGCTGCCCACCAGCGGCATCCTGATGAACAACGGCATCAACTGGTTCGATCCGCGGCCCGGCAAGCCGAATTCGCTGGCGCCGAACAAGCGCGCGCTGACCAACATGTGCCCGGTGATCGCCCGCAAGAACGGCAAGCCCTGGTTCGCCATCGGCGCGTCCGGCGGGCGCAAGATCATGCCGGCGGTGATGCAACTGACCTCGCTGATGGTCGACCACGGGCTCGACCTCGAGAAGGCGTTCCACCAGCCGCGCATCGATGCCAGCGGCAACGAGCAGGTCGGGGTCGATCCTCGGTTGCCGGCCGGCGTGCGCAAGGCGCTGGCGGCGCGGTTCCCGGTGAAGATGACCGAGCTCGTGGTGTACCCGACCAACTTCGCCTGCCCGAGCGCGGTGCTGAAGGATCCGGTGACCGGCAACTACTTCGGCGCGACCGACGTGCTGTCGCCATGGTCTGGGGCGGTCAGCGAAGAGGAAGTCTAGGGCCTGCGCCCGGCCGCCGCGGCGACGGCCGGGGCCTCTTCCAGCAACGCGCGGCGCAGCGCCGACAGCGCAGCGAGCGGGTGGCTGCGGCCGCGGTGGATCAGGAACACCGGGCTGGACGGCAGCGGCGGATCGACCTCGACGATGCGGATGCGTCCGGCGCGGCGCATCGCCTCGGCCGCGGTGGCCGGGGCCAGCGTGAGCAGGGTGCCTTCCGCGGCGAGCTCGATGTTGGACGCATAGACCGCGGATTCCACCCGTGGCAGCGGGGGCAGCAGCCCGGCTGCGGTGAAGGCGCTGTCGATCAGTTCGCGCGCGAAGCTGCCCCGCGCGGGCAGTGCCCAGTCGCGCGCGTGCAGGCTCGCCAGCGGCACGCGCACGGCCGGGGCGGCGCGCCCCGGTTTCGCCCGCTCGACGATCACTGTGCCTTCATCGAACAGCCGCTCGAACACCAGGTCGCCGAACCGGGGCGAGCCCGGCCCGCCGGGTTGCAGCACCTCGCGCCCGACCGCGGCGTCGAGCATGCCGTCGGCCACCGAGGCCAGCAGTTGCGCCGCCGGCGCCTCCTGCACGCTGACCCTGAGCGCCGGTTCCTCGGCCAGCAGCCGGGCCAGCACCCGAGGCAGCAGCGCCTGCATCGCACGCGGGATGGTGCCCAGGCGCAGCAGTGGCCGGCCTTCGTCGGCGGCACTGTCGTCGATCGCGTCGATCTCGGCCAGCGCGATCGACAGCCGCTCGATGAACAACTGGCCGAAGCCGGTCGGTACCGCGCCGCGGCGGTCGCGGGAGAACAGCGGCTGCCCCACGGCCTGCTCGGCCGCGCGCAGCAGCATCGAAGCCGCCGGCTGGCTCACGCCGAGCGACCGCGCGGCACGATGCACCGATCCCTGGCGGGCGACGGCTTCGATCAGCCGCAACTGCCGCACCGACAGCTGGCTGGTCGCGCGGCGCAGGTCGCTGCCATGGGCGCTAAAGGTCATGAATAAGGAAAACGGTTCAGTGGATCGGAAAAGGTGATTATTTACCTTATTGGTTGCTTCGACTAGCCTTGCCGATTCCGAAATCAGCATTGCAGGACGAACCCTCATGACCACCATTACGCTGCGTCCGCTATCCAACGCCCTGGGTGCCGAAGTCAGCGGCCTGGACCTGTCCAGGCCGCTCGACGCAGCCACGGTCGCCGAACTTCGTGCCGCCTGGCTCGACCACCTCGTGCTGCGCTTCCGTGGCCAGGTGCTCACCGACCCGCAACTGCTGGCCGTGTCGCGCCACCTGGGCGAGCTCGACCCGCCCGGCCCCAATCCCTACGGTGCGCCCTTCAACCCGGCACATCCCGAGATCAACGTGATCTCGAACATCCGCGACGGCGACCGGCCGCTGGGCAACCTCGGCGACGGCGAAGCGGTGTGGCACCAGGACATGACCTACATCGACCAACCCCCGATGGCGTCGATGCTGTACGCGATCGAGGTGCCGCCGAGCGGTGGCGATACCTACTGGGCGAACCTGCACCTGGCGCTGGAGACGATGCCCGCCGGCCTGCGCAGCCGCATCGAAGGCCGCAGCGCGGTGCATGATTCCACCTACAACAGCGCCGGCATCATGCGGCGCGGGATGAAGGAAGTGACCGATCCGCGCGAGGCGCCCGGTGCGCGCCACCCGCTGATCGTCGTCCACCCGGATACCGGCCGCGAGACGCTGCTGCTCGGCCGACGCCGGAACGGATATATCCTCGGGTTGTCCCTGGCCGAAAGCGAAGCCCTGCTCGACGAGCTCTGGGCGCATGCCTGCCAGCCGCAGTTCGCCTTCCGGCAGGAATGGCAGGTGGGCGACGTGATCCTCTGGGACAACCGGTCGACGCTGCACCGGCGCGACTCGTTCGACGCTGCCAGCCGGCGCCGGATGCATCGCACCCAGATCAAGGGCGTGGCGCTCAGGGCGGCAGCCTGAGCGCAGGCCTGGAACCGGAAGGCCCAGGCAAGCCCGGCAGCAGACCGGGGACCGTTTACACGACGACAGCAAGGGAGGACACGATGACGCGCGAAGCTTCGAAGGCCGCAGGTGCAGCGCCCGCCGCCGCCGGCGACGCCCGTGACTTCCGGATCGAACGCATCGAGGCGTTCGGCGTCGCGGTGCCGCTGGTGGGAGAGGGCTTCAAGAACGCCTACACCACCAAGAAGGTGCAGAAGAGCGTGATCGTGCGCATGACCTCGGCGGGCGGCGCGATCGGGCTGGGCAACATCGATCCTTCGCCAGGCTATTCGGAGGAGACGGTCGAGGACTCGCTGGCGGTGATCCGCAACGTGCTGGCGCCCGCGGCCACCGGCATGGATGCGTCCAACGTGCACGTGCTCCTCGACCGGATGGACGCGGTCCAGCCGGCCTTCCTCGACGCCAAGGCTGCCATCGAGATGGCCTGCACCGACCTGGTCGCGCGTGCCTGCGGCCTGCCGGTGCACACCTGGCTCGGTGGCGCGGTGCGCGACCGGGTGTCGTTCAATGCCTGGATCGGCATCCTTTCCCCGGACGAGGCGGCCGCCGAGGCGAAGCGCTGGTACGACCGCGGCTTCCGCTCCGCGAAGATCAAGGTCGGTGGCGGCATCGAGGCCGACCGAGACCGGGTGCTCGCGGTGCGTGCAGCCGTCGGCGACGGCATGCAGCTGCGCATCGACGCCAATGCCGGCTACTCGGCCGATGAATCGATCCGCCTCGCGCACATGGTCGCCGGCGCGAAGCTGCAGCTGTTCGAGCAGCCGGCGCCGGCCGACGACCTGGCCGGCATGGCCCGCGTGCGGCGCGAAGGCGGTGGCGTGCCGGTGATGGCGGATGAATCCGTGCTCGACCATGCGAGCCTGCTCGCCATCATCCGCGCCGATGCGGCCGACCTGGTCAAGCTCAAGGTGATGAAGCAGGGCGGCTTCCTGCGCGCGCGCCGGATGCTCGAGACTGCGTCCGCGGCCGGGCTGCGCGTGGTGATCGGCCATGGCTTCGGCCTGGGCGTGAACACCGTCGCCGAGATCATGATGGCCGCCACCAGCGCAGCGGTGATCGACGGCCTGGAATGCGTCGGGCCGCTGAAGACCGCCGACGACATCGTCACCCGCAAGCTGGACCTCACCGCCGGTTCGATCCCGCTGCCCGGCGGACCGGGACTCGGCGTGGAACTCGATGCCGACAAGCTGGCCGAATACCGTTTCGATTGACCCACAGGACCCTGCATACATGACCCTGCCGTCCACCGCCCTCGAAGAACTCGAACGCCGCCGCGAAAAGGCCCGTGCCATGGGCGGGCCGGACAAGCTTGCCCGGCGCAAGGCCTCCGGCCAGCTCAACGCCGAGGAGCGGCTCGCACTGCTGGTCGATGAAGGCACGTTCCGCGAATCGGGCCTGCTCGGCGAATCGGGCGTGTTCGAATCCGACCGTGGCAAGACGCCGCGCGACGGCAAGGTGGTCGGCTTCGGCAAGGTCGGCGGGCGCGACTGCGGCGTGGTGATCAACGACTTCACGGTCAAGGGTTCCTCGACCTCGTCGACCAACTCGAAGAAGATGGGCCATGTCCGGCGCACCGCGATCGAGTGCGGCATGCCGTTCATCCATATCGGCGAGTCGACCGGTGCGCGCATGCCCGACACCATGGGCTCGAAGGGCATGGGCAACCTGCTCGGCAACGACCCGCACCAGTTCCGGCGCACCCGGGACAACCCCTGGGCCGCCGCGGCGCTCGATACCGCGTTCGGCTCGTCGGCCTGGATGTGCTGCTGCGCCGACTTCGCGGTGATGCGCAAGGGTTCGATCATGGCGGTGTCCAGCCCGAAGCTGGTGTCGATCGCCATCGGCGAGAAGGTCGACCTCGAGGCACTCGGCGGCTGGCGGCTGCATGCCGAGACCACCGGCCTGATCGACCGCGTGGTCGACACCGATGCCGAGGCGATGGACGCGATCAAGCGGTTCCTCTCGTACATGCCCAGCCACAACGGTGAACTGCCGCCCGTGGCCGAGGTGTCGCCCGGTTCGGGGGAAGGCCAGGACCGCATCCTGGGGCTGCTGCCGGAGAAGCGCACACAGGTCTACGACATCCGCAAGATCCTCGAGGTGATCGCCGACCAGGGTTCGATGTTCGAGCTCAAGCCGCGATTCGGCAAGTCGGCGGTGGTCGCGCTGGCTCGCCTGGGCGGCAAGGTGGTCGGGCTGATCGCGAACAATCCCGCCGCCTCGGGCGGCGCGCTGACCGTCGACGCGATCCGCAAGATCCTCGACTTCACCGTGATGTGCGATTCGTTCAACATACCGATGGTGCGGTTCATGGACACCCCCGGCTTCGTCGTCGGGCTGGAAGCCGAACGCCGCGGTGCGCCCGGCTTCATCATGAACTTCATGAATGCCACCTCGCTGGTGACCGTGCCGACGATCACCGTGCTGGTGCGCAAGGCCTACGGCCGCGCGTACGTGGCGATGGGCGGCGGGCGCAACAACGACGAGCTGATCGCCTGGCCTACGGCCGAGATCAGCTTCATGGATCCGGCGGCATCGACCCAGATCGTGCACGGCGTGTCGCCGGGCCAGCCGGGCTGGGACGAGGCGTTCGCGCACATCTCGCAGGACAGCGAGGTGTGGGACATGGCCTCGATGTACGCGGTGCAGAACGTGGTGCAGCCGCAGGAGACGCGCGACCACCTGATCGGCATGCTCGACGTGTATCGCCGGCGACGCACCGGCGGCATCGGGCAACACCTGATGCGCACCTGGCCGACGAGCTTCTGAACGCCATGGCGAAGATCGATTTCGAGGGCCTGCTTGCTCAGGCACGCAGGGACGGACGCAGCAGCCTGTCCGAACCGGAAGCGAAGCAGGCGCTGGCCGCGATGGGCATCGCGGTGCCGGCTGGCGAAGTGGCGGCCGATGCCGCGTCGGCGGCGGCGGTCGCGGCGAGGCTTTCCGGGCCGTTCGCGGTGAAGGTGGTGTCGCCGGACATCCTGCACAAGAGCGATGCGCGCGCGGTGAGCATCCGTCTGGCCGACGCCGATGCCGTGCGCGCGGCCGTGGACACGATGTCGGCCGAGCCTGCGGTGAAGGCCGCACGGGTCGACGGCTGGCTGGTCGAACGGATGGCCGCGCCCGGGGTCGAGATGGTGATCGGCGCGGTGCGCGACCCGCAGTTCGGCATGATGGTGATGGTCGGCCTCGGTGGCGTGTTCGTCGAGGTGCTCGGCGATGTCGCGTTCCGGCTGGTGCCGATTGCGCGCGCGGAAGCCGAGTCGATGATCGATGCGCTGCAGGGCCGTGCGCTGCTCGAGGGCGCGCGCGGACGGGCGCCGGTGTCGCGCGCGGCGCTGGTCGACCTGCTGCTCGCGGTCGGCGGCGAGGGTGGCCTGCTGCATGCGCATGGCGACGCGATCGCCGAACTCGACCTGAACCCGGTGATCGTCTCGTCCGAGGCTGCGGTGGTGGTCGATGCGCGGGTGATCCTGTCACAGGCGGTCGAGCCCGGGGCGGCGGCGGGCGCGGGCGCCTCCGCAGTCCAGGCGGCAGCCGACGTCGACTACGGCCGCCTCTTCGCGCCGAAGACCATCGCGGTGCTCGGTGCCTCTGCGACCGACACCTCGATCGCCAACACCTTCATCCGGCGGATGAAGAAGTTCGGCTATGCCGGCGCGCTCTGGCCGATCCATCCGTCTGCAACCGAGGTCGAAGGGCTGCCTGCCTTCCGCAGCCTGGGGGATACGCCGGCCCCGGTCGACTACGCGTATGTCGCGATCGGGGCCTCCCGGGTCGCCGATGCCTTGTCGGCCGGCGCCGGCCGGCTCGGCTTCGCACAGGTCATATCCAGCGGCTTCGGCGAGGTGGAGGAGGGCCGCGGGCTCGAACGCGGCCTGGTCGATGCCGCACGCAGCGGCGGCTTCCGGGTGATCGGCCCGAACTGCCTCGGCCTGTATTCCCCGCGCGGCGGCGTGACCTTCCCGGACGATGCGCCGCGCGAGACCGGCAACATCGGCGTGCTCGCGCAATCGGGCGGGCTGTCCACCGACATCATCAAGCGCGGACAGACCCGGGGGGTGCGCTTTTCTGGCCTGGTGACCATCGGCAACAGCGCCGACATCGGCGCGGCCGAACTCACCGGCTTCTATTTCGGCGACGACCGCACGCGTGCGGTCGGCCTGTACCTGGAGTCGGCGAAGGACGGTCGTGCGCTGTTCGAGCTGATGCGTTCGCCAAAGGCCAAGCCGGTGGTGCTGCTCAAGGGCGGCCGCACGAGCCAGGGCCATCTCGCCGCCGCCTCGCACACCGGCTCGCTCGCCGGCGACCTGCGCGCCTGGGAAGCGTTGTGCGAACAGACCGCGTGCGCGATGGTCGACACGGTCGATCGATTCGTCGATGCGCTGCTCGCGTTGCAGGTGCTGGAGCTGCGTCCGTCGCGTCCCACCCGGCGCGTCGTGCTGTTCGGCAATGGCGGTGGCACCAGCGTGCTCGCTGCCGACTGCTTCTCGTCGGTCGGCCTGGACATCCTGCCGATGGACGATTCGGCGGTGGACGCGATGCGCGCATTGAAGCTGCCGCCGGGCACCGGCATCGTCAACCCGATCGACACGCCGGTGGGCACGCTGCTGCAGAGCGGCGGCGCGGTCGCCGGGAAGATCCTCGACATCGTCTACCAGTCTGGCGGCGCCGATGCCCTGGTGATGCACCTCAACCTCGCGGCGTTCGTCGGCCGCAGCGCCGGTGATCCGGTGGAGACGCTGATCGGCATCGCCGAGCAGGTCGGCCGGGCACGCCCGGGCCAGCTGCATTTCATGCTGGTTCTGCGTTCCGACGGTTCGCGGGAACTCGACGATGCGCGCCGCGAGTACCGCCGGCGTGCGCTGGCTGCGGGCATCGCCGTGTTCGACGAGATCGCCGATGCCGGCCATGCGCTGGCCGTGGTGTCGAAGCTCGAGCATCGCCTCGCCGCGCGCGCAGGGACCTGATCTCGCGCAATGGAAGACAATCGCAGTATGAACCCCTCCAGGAGCAACAGATGCCGATCATCGATGTGAAGAGCGAAATCACCGGCAACGTATGGAAGATCGTGGCCCAGGTCGGCGATGTCATCGAGGAAGAGGCACCGATCATGATCCTCGAGTCGATGAAGATGGAGATCCCGGTCACCGCGCCCGAGACCGGCACGCTGGTCGAGATCTGCGTGACGGAAGGCAGCACCTGCAGCGAGGGCGCGGTCGTCGCCCGCCTGCAGGTCTGAGCGGGGCGGCGCGATGATCCGCAAGCTGCTGGTCGCCAATCGCGGCGAGATCGCCTGCCGCGTGATCCGCAGCGCGCAGGCGCTGGGCATCGAGACGGTCGCCGTGTTCTCCGAAGCCGATGCCGGTGCGCTGCATGTGGCACTCGCCGGGCAGGCGGTGGCGATCGGGCCGGCCGCCGCGACCGAGAGCTACCTGCTGGCCGACCGCGTGCTGGCCGCCGCCCTCGAGACCGGTGCCGATGCGATCCATCCCGGCTACGGCTTCCTGGCCGAGAACGCGACCTTTGCTGCCGCAGTGGAAGCGGCCGGCCTGACCTGGGTCGGGCCGGCGCCGCAGTCGATCGACGACATGGGCGACAAGGAACGGGCGCGGGCGATCGCGCGCGCCGCCGGCGTGCCGGTGCTGCCGGGCAGCGAACGCTTCGCGCCGAGTGACGCGCCGGCCGATCCGGCGATGCTCGAGGCGGCCGCCGCAGCAGTCGGCTATCCGCTGCTGGTCAAGGCAGCGGCCGGTGGGGGCGGCATCGGCATGCGCCGGGTGGACGATGCGTCCGGGGTGGCAGCGGCCGTCGCCGCGACCCAGGCGCTTGCCGCGCGTGCCTTCAGGGACGGCTCGGTCTATCTCGAGCGCTTCGTGCCACGCGCGCGCCATGTGGAAGTACAGGTGTTCGGATTCGGCGATGGCCGCGCCGTGCATCTGTACGAGCGCGACTGCTCGATCCAGCGCCGCTTCCAGAAGGTGGTCGAGGAGAGTCCCGCGCCGGGGCTGTCGCCGACGACCCGACTCGCCATGTGCGAGGCGGCGACGGCACTCGCCCGTGAGCAGCGCTACCGCGGCGCCGGTACGGTCGAGTTCGTGGTCGACGCCGACAGCGGCGAGTTCTTCTTCCTGGAGATGAACACCCGCATCCAGGTCGAGCACCCGGTGACCGAGATGAACACGGGAGCGGACCTGGTGGCGATGCAGCTGCTGCTGGCCGGTGGCGGCGCGGTGCCGATCCAGTCGCAGCAGGACGTCACCGCCCGCGGCCATGCGGTCGAGGTGCGCGTGTATGCCGAGCGTCCGCTGAAGGGCTTCCTGCCGTCGACCGGCACGCTGGCGACGTTCGAGATGCCGGTGGCGGGCGACGGCTTGCGCATCGACGCAGGCGTGCGCGCCGGCGACGCGATCAGCCACTGGTACGACCCGATGATCGCCAAGGTGATCGCGCACGGCGAGACGCGCGATGCCGCGATCGACCGGTTGCTCGCTGCGCTGGCGCAGGTGTGCATCGAAGGGGTGGAGACCAACCTCCTGTTCCTGCAGCGCACGCTCGATCATCCGTCGTTCCGGGCTGGCGACGTGTTCACCGGCTTCATCGATGCGCACAAGGCGGTGCTCCTGGCGAAGTGATCCGGGGCGCGCGGCGACGGCCGGACGCCGCAGGTGCCGATCAGCGGTAGCGGTAGCGGAACGGACCCGGCCAGTCGCCCAGCGCCGCCGTGTGCGTGACCAGTGCCGAGCCGCTCCACCAGTGCAACTGGTACCCGCCCGGTTCGAGCGTGTAGCCGTCCCCACGGTCCGGCCCGATCTCGAGCGCGTTCGAATGCGCGGGGCTCGGGCAGGTCGAGGCGACCGTGCCGGCGAAGCGCTGCACGATGGACCGATGCAGGTGCCCGCAGACCACGCGCTCCACCTGCGGATGTCGCGCGATGACCGCGGCGAGCGGCGCCGGGTCGTCCAGGCCGAGCTTGTCCATGAATCCGATGCCGGTGGCGAACGGCGGGTGGTGCATGGCGACTACCGTGGGTTGCGAGGGGGCGGCGGACAGCGTGCGTTCCAGCCAGTCGAGGCGTTCGAGGCAGAGCTCGCCCCCGGTGCGACCGGGGATCACGGTGTCGATCGCGACCAGCCGTACCGGGCCGTCATCGACCACGTACTGGATGAACGGCGGCGAGTGGAACGACGACGACTGCCGCAGGTAGGCGTGCGCCGGGAACGCGGCCCGCAGCGCGGCGCGTTCGTCGTGGTTCCCCGGCAGCAGGTAGACCGGCGGGCGCAACGGCGCCAGCAGTTCGGCGAGCAGCGCGTACTCGGCGGCCTCGCCCCGGTCGACCAGGTCGCCGGTGGCCAGCACCAGGTCGGGCTGCGGGTCGATCGCGTCGATCGATGCAACGCAGCGTTCGAGGCATTCCGCCGCATCGACCCGCCCGCAGGCGAGGCGGCGTCCGGCGCGGATGTGCAGGTCGGTGATCTGGCAGATGAGCATCGCGGACGGGCCTCGTTCGGGTAGAGTCGCTACCCTCTTTGCAGACACCGCAAGTGTAAGGGAGTGGCCCGACCGTGAAGATGGCCGAGAATTCGTTGTTCGCGATCCTGCTGCGCACGCGCTGGTGGATCAGCGTTGCCATTGCCGCGGCACTGGTGCTGCTGTCGTTCGTGCTGCTGCCGGACACGTTCCGGCTGATCGGCATCGTGGCCGGGCTGCCGTTCATCGTGGTCGGCGCGATCGCGCTGCGCAAGCAGTGGGGGCGTCCCGGGGCGGCGCAGGTGGCACGCATCACGGAAGCGGCAAATGCGATGGCGTGGCCGGCGTTCGCCGCGGTGCTCGAATCTTCGTTCCGGCGCGATGGATGCACCATCGCCCGATCCAATGTCGATGCCTTCGATTTCGAGCTCGAGCGTCCCGGCACCGAGCACGCCGGGCGCAAGGTGCTGGTCAGCGCGCGGCGCTGGAAGGCTGCACGAACCGGGATCGAACCGCTGCGTGCCCTGCAGGCCGTGCGCGAGGCGCGCGGTGCCTCGGGCGCGATCTACGTATGCATCAACGAGGTCTCGGAGGGCGCGCGCCGTTTCGCCGACGAGAAGCGCATCACGATCTGGCAGGCCGGCGAGGTGGCGCATGCGCTGCACGGGTTGCCGCTGGCGGGACGCTAGCGGCGGCGGTACCCCTCGCCGCTGCTTCAGTCGAACTTGATGTTCAGCTTCGGCAGCAGTTTCTCCCAGCGCGCCACGCCTTCCCGCATCTTCGCCTCGAATGCCTCCGGCGTGCTCGGTGACGGATCGAAACCGGCGCCTTCGAGTGTCTTGCGGGTGGCCGGGTTGGCGAGGATCGTCGCCACCTCGGCGTTGAGCTTCTTCGCCAGGTCGCGCGACAGCTTCGGCGGGCCGGCCATGCCGATCCACTGTGCGAGGTCGACGCCCTTCACGCCGGCTTCCTCGAGCGTCGGGATGTCCGGCAGCGCGTTCGATCTCGTCGGCGACACCACCGCCAGGATGCGCACCTTGCCGGGTGGTGCGGGATCACCGGCGAGGAGCCGAGCACCACGATCGGGATCTGGCCGCCGACCAGGTCGATGATCGCCGCGCCACCGCCCTTGTAGGGGATGTGGGTCATGTCGATGCCGGTGGCGAGCTTGATCATCTCGCCTGCGAGGTGCTGCGGATGGCCGTGCCCGGACGAACCGAACGACAGCTTGCCCGGCACGGTGCGCGCATGGGCGACCAGTTCCTTCAGGCTGGTGGCCGGCACCGAACTGTGCACGGCCAGCACCAGCGGTTGCGTGGTGAGCAGGCTGATGCCGGTGAAGCTGCGCGGATCCCAGGGCAGCTTGCGGTAGGTGAACGGCAGCAGCGTGGAGGAGTCGCTGGCGGTGCCCAGCGTGTAGCCATCGGGCGCCGCGCGCGCCAGCAGTTCGTAGCCGATCGTGCCGCCGGCGCCGGCCCGGTTGTCGGCGATGAACTGCTGGCCATGGATGGCGCTCAGGCGCTCGGCGACCACGCGCGACACCAGGTCGGCCGCGCCGCCCGGCCCGAACGGCACGATCAGCCGGACCGGGCGCGATGGCCAGGCCTGCGCCGCCGCTTCCGGGGGCGCGAGCATGCCTGCGACCGCAGCCCCGAGCCCGAGCAGGAAAGAGAGGGATGCGCGCATCAGGATGACTCCGTTTGTGGAATGTCGAATCGGGCATCGTGAAGTATCCTGACCGTTGCCGCAACCCGGAGGACACACCGCATGGCTGCATCAGAAAAAGCGAGGACCGGCGCCCGGCCGGCGACACCGAACGTGCTGCTGATCCTGGCGGACAACCTCGGCTGGGGCGAACTCGGCTGCTATGGCGGCGGCGTGCTGCGTGGTGCGCCGACACCGCGCATCGATGCCCTCGCGGCGCAGGGCCTGCGCCTGACCAACTTCAACGTCGAGAGCGACTGCGTGCCGACCCGTTCGGCGCTGATGACCGGCCGGCATCCGATCCGCACCGGTGCGCTGCAGTCGGTGCCGGCCGGGCTGCCGCAGGGGCTGGTCCCGTGGGAGGTCACGCTGGGCCAGCAGTTCCGTGGACAGGGCTATGCCACCGCCTGCTTCGGCAAGTGGCACCTGGGCGATCGCGCCGGGCGCCATCCGCACGATCGCGGCTTCGACGAGTGGTACGGCATCCCGCGAACGACCAACGAGAGCCTGTTCACCAGCACCCCCGGCTTCGATCCGTCTGTGGTGCCGATGCCGTACGTGATGTCGGGCCGTGCCGGCGAGGCCGCCCGCGAACTTCATGTCTACGACCTCGATGCGCGGCGCCGGATCGACGGCGAACTGGCCGACCATGCGATCGACTTCATGTCGCGCCAGGTGGCGGCGGGCAAGCCGTTCTTCGCCTATGTGCCGCTGACCCACCTGCACTACCCGACGTTGCCGCATCCCGACTTCACCGGCCGCACCGGTGCCGGCGACTTCGCCGATTCGATGGTCGAGATGGATTTCCGCACCGGGCAGATGCTCGATGCGATCGACCGGCTGGGCATCGCCGACGACACGCTGGTGATCTTCGCCAGCGACAACGGGCCGGAGTTCCGCCGGCCGTGGCGCGGCACGGCCGGCCCGTGGACCGGCACCTACCACACGTCGATGGAGGGCTCGCTTCGGGTGCCGTTCATCGTGCGCTGGCCGGGGCGGGTGCCGCAGGGCAGGGTGAGCGATGCCATCGTGCACGTGACCGACCTGTTCCCGACGCTGTCGCGCGTCGCCGGTGCTTCGGTGCCGGACGATCGCCCGATCGACGGCATCGACCAGCTCGACTTCCTGCTCGACCCCGCTGCGAGCTCGAAACGCGAAGGCTTCGTCTACTACATCAAGGACGAGTTGCGGGCCGCCAAGTGGCGCGACTGGAAGATGCATTTCGTCTGGGAGCCGGAGCCCAACATGGGCACCAGGCACCTGGAGGCGCCCTACCTGTTCAACCTGGTGCGCGACCCGAAGGAAGAGACCGACCTGAACAGCACCGGTGACGGCTGGGCACGCGGACCGATCCGCCGGATGGTGGTGGCGTTCCAGCAGGGCCTGAAGGCGAATCCGCCGATCCCGCCCGGTTCCCCCGACGACTACGCACCGACCGTGAAGAAGGAGCCACGATGAACCCGCCGGTGAAGCCCCTCGCGCTGCCGCATCGCAGCCGCAAGCCGCGCAAGCGCGGCCTGACCTCGATGATCGACTTCGGTCCGGATACCTTCGGCTGGACGGGTGCGGTCGGCGGCATCGAACCGCTGCTGCAGGCCTGCGGCGACTACATCGACTTCGCCAAGATCTACGCGATGAACGCGCTGCTGCTGCCGCGCGAGGTGGTGAAGGCGGCCGCACGCTGCTACCGCGACCACGACGTGGTGCCGTTCGCCGGCGGCATCCTGTTCGAATACGCCTGGCAGCGCAACGAACTGGACGGCCTCGAGGCGCTTCTCGCAGAACTCGAGATCGGCGGGCTCGAGATCTCCGAGAACTATGTGCAACTCACGCCAGACGAACGTGCGCGGCTGATCGAACGCTTCCAGAAGCGCGGCATCTACATCAAGTACGAGTTCGGCCGCAAGTCGCCGACCGAGCCGCTGTCGCTCGACGAGCTCGGCGGCGTCGTCGAGGCGGTCGGCCGGCAGGGCATCGAACATGTGATCGTCGAGCAGTCGGACTTCGACATGCTGGTCGCCGCGCGAGCCGATGCGATCGACCGGCTGAAGGAACAGCCCTGGTTCGACCGCCTGCTGATCGAGGCCGATCCCTACCGCTTCCCGAAGCAGTGCGCCGAACTGGTCCAGACCTTCGGACCCGAGGTGAACCTCGCCAACATCACGCCAGGGCAGGTGCTGCGGCTGGAAGGGTTCCGGCTCGGCATCGGACGCGCGGTGGACTACTCGATCATCACCCGCTGAAATCCGGGTCAGAGACGAATTTCCCCCCGGACCAGGGGGAAATTCGTCTCTGACCCGGATTTCAGTCCAAGAAGGATTCGAGCAGGCAGGCGGCGGCGGCGGGCTGGTCGTGGTGGAGCATGTGGCCGCAGTCGGCGAGGGTCTCGAGCCGCAGGCCTGGCACGGCGGCGCGGCGCTGCGCGAACTGCTCGGGCGTCTCGGCGCGGAAACCCTGGCTGCCGGGCGTATCGCCCATCACCCAGAGCACGGGACAGGTGATGCGCTGCCAGCAGGCGAACACTTCGTCCAGGCGGGTCTGCTGGGCGTGCAGTTGCTTGTGGCGCGGGTCGGCGCGCAGCACGACGCCTCCGCCCGCTGCCGGTCGGGCCCAGTGCGGTGCGAGGAAGGCGGCCTGCCCGGCGGTCAGTCGCGGATTGTTCTTTCGCAGCCTGCGCGCGACATCGTCCAGCGAGGGGTAGGGTCGAAAACTCGCCGGCTTTCGCTGCTGGTCGAGCCAGCGCACGAAATGGGCGGGCGCGCGCTGGGCATCGTAGCGATGGCCGCCGAAGCCTTCGAGCGACACGATGCGCGACAGGCGCTCCGGGCGCAGGCCGGCGTAGGCCATCAGCACGTTGCCGCCCATCGAGTGGCCGGCCACGCGTGCCGGCTCATCGGGCGACAGCCGGTCGAGCAGCGCGTCGAGGTCGGCGAAGTAGTCGGGGAATTCGTAGCCGTGCGAGGCCCAGGACGACAGGCCGAAGCCGCGCCAGTCGGGCGCGATCACGTGCCAGTCGCGCCGCAGTTCATCGACCAGGAACGCGAACGAGGCCGAGACGTCCATCCAGCCGTGCAGCAGGAACAGCCTGGGCGCGCCCTCGCTGCCCCATTCCCGCAGGTGCAGGTCGAGGCCGTTCACCGACAGCCAGCGTGACCGGTCGGGCCCCTTCATGGCGCGCAGCGGCCGCGGAGATGCGTGCGGCCGCGCCGGTACTCAGGCCGGTGCGCTGCGTCCCTGCGCATAGGTCTTCTCGCGCTGGCTCTGGCAGGCGATGCACCGCGTGGCTGCCGGGTAGGCGAACAGGCGGGCGTAGGGGATGTCCACGCCGCAGTCGATGCAGTCGCCGTAGTCGCCTTCCTCCATGCGCTTCCGGGCACCTTCGACCGCCTTCAGTTCGACCAGCTCGCGCTCGATCATCGCGGCGTTGATGTCCACCATCTGGTCGGCGACCGATTCGTCGCCGGAGTCGTTCACTTCACCGGCGAGGTCGGCGTAACGCTCGGAGCTGGTCGCCTTGAGGTCTTCGCGGATGTCGCGGGCGAGTTCGGCCCGCCGCTTTTCGAGCGCGATGCGCAACTGGTCCATCTGCTGGTCGGTGAGTTCTGACACGTAGCGCTGCTCCGTCGTTGCCTGATTGCAGGGATGGGAAAACCCGCGACTTTAGCCTAATACGGCGTCGGTCCGTCTATCTGTCTCGGACGCGGGTGCCGGCGCGGTGCTCGAACGCCCGCCGACGAGTCCTGTCGCAGACGCCTGCTGCGCTGCTAGACTCGCGCCGTCTGCGCTGCGTGGCGCCTGTTTCGAGTGGAGTGGTCGGGTGTCAACTGCGGCGTGTGCGATCGATTTCGGTACTTCCAATTCTTCCGTGGCCCTGCTCGGCGCCACTGCAGGCGGGGGCGCACCGCCCGAGGGCTTCCGGCTGGTCGAACTGGAAGCCACGCATACGGCGATCCCGACGGCGGTGTTCTTCAGCGGAGAGGATGGTTCGCGCGCGTTCGGCCGCGCCGCGGTGCAGGCGCATGTCGAGGGCCATGAAGGCCGTCTGATGCGCTCGATCAAGAGCATCCTCGGCTCCGACCTGATCGAGCGCAGCACCGAGGTCGGCCCCGGTTTCATGGTCAAGTACCTCGACGTGGTGGTCGCCTTCCTGCGCCACCTTCGCCAGCGGGCCACCGAGGCGGCGGGCGGGCCGGTCGAGCGTGCGGTGATCGGTCGTCCGGTGTTCTTCGTGGACGACGACAGGGCACGCGATGCGCAGGCCGAGCGCACGCTGGAAGCGGCCGCGCGCAGCGCCGGGTTCTCGGAAGTCGCGTTCCAGTTCGAGCCGATCGCCGCTGCGCTCGATTTCGAGCGCAGCGTGGCGCGCGAGACGCTGGTGCTGGTGGCGGACATCGGTGGTGGCACCTCCGATTTTTCGGTGGTGCGGGTCGGGCCCGGGCAGCGCGGGAAGGTCGACCGCAGCGCCGACGTGCTGGCCAGCCATGGCGTGCACGTGGCAGGTACCGACTTCGACCGTGAGGTGAACCTCGCGGCGATCATGCCGATGCTCGGACTCGGCTCCGAGGGGCGCAGCGAATCGGGCGCCTCGGTGCACGTACCGAACGCGATCTACCATGCCCTGTCGACCTGGCACCTGATCAACACGGTCTACCTGCCGAACCGGCTGATCGAGCTGCGCCAGATGGCGAGCCTGTATGTCGACCAGAACATGCACCGACGGTTGATGACGGTGCTCGAGCACAGGCAGGGCCACTCGCTCGCCGCGATGGCCGAGGCAGCCAAGATCGATGTATCGATGCATGGCCGGGCAGCGATCGACCTGTCGATGGTCGAGGCCGGACTCGCCGGCGACTTCGACGCCGTGCGGCAGCAGGCCGCGCTCGCCGGCTCGATCGAGCGCATCGTGGCTGCCGCGCGGCTGGCGATCGCGCAGGCCGGCCTGTCGCCGGCGAACATCGATGCGCTGTACTTCACCGGTGGTTCCACTGCGCTGGCCGCCCTGTCCGGCGCGATCGCCGCGGTGGTGCCGGACGCGGCCCAGGTCGAAGGCGACCGGTTCACCAGCGTGGCCAGCGGCCTCGCGGTGGATGCCGCACGGCGCTTCGGGCCGGGCTGAACGGGGGCCCCGCGGCGGCTACCGCGCCGCGGCGAGATCGACCGTCGACCAGCCCCCCCCCAGCGCGCGCACCAGCACCACCGAGGCATCGAACTGCCGGCCCAGCACCGACAGCGCGGCCTGCTCGGCGGACAGCAGCGAGGTCTGCGCAGTCACCACGTTGCTGAAGCCGACCAGCCCGGCCTTGTACTGGTTGAGCGTGATCTGCAGCGTCTGCCGCGCCAGTTCGACCGCGCGTGCCTGTGCCGCTGCCTCGTCGGCGAGCACGCGCAGCGCGACCAGGTTGTCCTCGACTTCCACCAGAGCGGCCAGCACCGCCTGCCGGTACTGCGCCACGCGCTGGTCGTAGATCGCGGCATTCTGTTCGATCACCGCGCTGCGCCGGCCAGCATCGAACAGGGTGAGCGCGAACGATGGTCCGAGCGACCAGTAGCGCGCCGGTGCGGTGATCCAGGTCGAGAGGTCGGTCGACCGGAAGCCGGCCGCACCGGACAGCGTGAGCGACGGGAACCAGGCGGCGGTGGCCACGCCCACCTGGGCATTCGCCGCCGCGACGCGGCGTTCGGCCGCGGCGATGTCCGGGCGCCGCTCGAGCAGCGTGGACGGCAGGGCGAGGGGTACCTGCGCCGGCAGCGGCGGCAGCACGCCGGGCGCGATCGCAAGCGCCGCCGGCGGCCGTCCGATCAGCAGTGCGATCGCATGCTGCAGTTGTGCGCGCGGCACTTCGGTCTCGACCCGCTGTGCCTCGACCGAAGCGAGCTGGCTTTGCGCCTGGATCACGTCGGCCCGCGGCACGACCCCGACCGCATAGCGATTCTCGGCGATCGACAGCGCGCGCCGGCTCGCTGCCACCGTGTCGGTCAGCAACTGGGCGCGTCGTTCGGCCACCCGCAGCTGGAAGTAGGCCTGTGCCAGCGCGGCGCGCGCGGACAGCCGGGCTGCGGCCAGGTCGGCCGCGCTGGCCTGCGCGCTCGCTTCGTTCGCCTCGAGGGTGCGCGCGATCCGGCCCCACAGGTCGACCTCCCAGCTGGCGCTGACGCCGCCGTCCTGGCTGGTGACGCGCCCTGGGTTGGTGGTCACGCCGGTACGCTGGTTGGTGGTCGCGGGTGCCTGGCTGCGCCCGGCCTGGAGGTTGCCGGACAGGGTCGGGAACAGCCCGGCGCGTGCCTGGGTGATCAGCGCCAGCGCCTGCCGGTACTGCGCCTCCGCCGCCCGGATGTTCTGGTTCGACGGCTCGATCGCGGCGATCAGTCCGTCGAGCTGGGCATCGCCGAACAAGGTCCACCAGGCATCCGGCCGCGACAGGTCCTGCGGGGTCGCCGGCTTCCACAGCGCAGCCTGCTTCCAGTCGGCCGAGAGGGGCGCTTCCGGCTTCCGGTAGTCGGGTCCGACCGTGATGCATCCGCCGAGCAGCATCATCAGGAGCAGGCCGGGAACCCTGGTGGCCATCGACACTTTCATGCAGGAACCTCCCCGGCGGGGCGAACGCCATGCGTGCCCGCCTTGCGGCCGGCCCGGCGGCGGATGAAGAAATGGCGCATCCGGTCGAGGTGCAGGTAGACGACCGGCGTGGTGTAGAGCGTCAGGACCTGGCTCACCAGCAGGCCGCCGACGATCGCGATGCCCAGGGGCTGGCGCAGCTCGGCGCCGTCGCCCTGGCCGAGCGCAAGCGGCAGCGCGCCGAACAGCGCCGCCAGCGTGGTCATCAGGATCGGCCGCAGCCGCAGGCGGCAGGCTTCCTCGATCGCTTCGCGCGGACCGGCGCCGCGGTCGCGCTCGGCGGCGAGCGCGAAGTCGACCATCATGATCGCGTTCTTCTTGACGATGCCGATCAGCAGCAGCACGCCGATGAGTGCGATCAGGTTGAAGTCGCTCTGGGTGATCATCAGCGCGAGCAGGGCGCCGATGCCGGCCGAGGGCAGGGTGGACAGGATGGTCACCGGATGCAGCGTGCTCTCGTAGAGCATGCCGAGCACGATGTACATCGCGATGAACGCGGCCAGGATGAGCAGCGGCTGGGTGTCCAGGGACCGCGTGAACAGCTGTGCCGTGCCCTGGAAGCCGCCATGGATGGAGCTCGGTGCGCCGATCTGGGCGAAGGTGCGGTCTATCGCCGCCTGCGCCGCGGAAAGCGACACGCCGGGAGGCAGGTTGAAGGAAGTGGTGGCGGAGGCGAACCCGCCCTGGTGGGCGATCGACAGCGGCGCATGGGTCGGGCCGAAGCTTGCGATCCGCGCCAGCGGGATGGTGCGGCCGTCCGCGGTGACGAAGTTGAAGTCGCGCAGGATCTCCGGGCTCTGCCAGTAGCGCGGCTCCACCTCCATCACCACGCGGTACTGGTTGAGCGGGTTGTAGATGGTCGATACCTGGCGCTGGCCGAACGCGTTGTTCAGGGAGGCGCTGATCCGCCGCATGTCCAGGCCCAGGCGCGCAGCCGCGTCGCGGTCGACGATGATCCGGGTCTGTTCGCCGCGGTCCTGGATGTCGGTGTTCACGTCGGCGAGTTCGGGCAGTCCGGCGAGCGCGTTGCGCAGCCTCGGCTCCCAGGTGCGCAGCACCGACAGCTCCTCGGCCAGGATGGTGTACTGGAACTGCGCGTTCGACTGCCGCGCGCCGGCGCGCAGCTCCTGCACCGAGGACAGGAAAAGCTGCGCCCCGGGCACCTGGGTCAGCTGCGGTCGCAGGCGGGCGATCACCTCGTCGGTGGACAGCTTGCGTTCGGCCAGCGGCTTGAGCGTGATGAACATGAATCCGGTGTTGCGTGCGCCGCCGCCGGTGAATCCGACGACGTTCTCCACCGCAGGATCCCGGCCCACGATCGCCACGAAGGCCTCCAGCTTGCCCTGCATCGACTGGAAGGAACTGCTCTGGTCGGCGCGCATCGAGCCGGACATCCGGCCGGTGTCCTGCTGCGGGAAGAACCCCTTGGGCACGATCGTGTACAGCCAGACATTCAGGCCGATGGTGGCGAACAGGATGAGCAGCATCAGCCATGCGTGGTCGAGCACCCAGCCCAGGCTGGACGAGTAGCCGTCGACCACGCCGCGCCAGGCCCGCGAGGCGCCGCGCACGACGAAGTTCGGGCGGCGGGCTTCGCCACCGCTGCCGGCTGCACGCGCCTTGAGCAGCCGGGCGCACATCATCGGCGTGGCGGTCAACGACACCACCAGGGACACCAGCACCGCCGCCGACAGCGTGATGGCGAACTCCCTGAACAGGCGGCCGATCAGCCCGTCCATGAACAGGATCGGTATGAACACGGCGATCAGCGACAGGGTCATCGACACCACGGTGAACGAGACTTCCCCGGCGGCGACCATCGCCGCGCGCATCGGTTCCATGCCTTCCTCGACGTGGCGCGCCGTGTTCTCGAGCACGATGATCGCATCGTCGACGACGAAGCCGGTGGCGATGGTCAGCGCCATCAGCGACAGGTTGTTGAGCGAGAAGCCGAACAGGTACATCACGGCGAGCGTGCCGACCAGCGAAACCGGCACCGCGACCGCCGGGATCAGCGCCGAGCGCCACTGCCCGAGGAACAGGAAGGTGACGCAGATCACCAGCCCCACCGCGATCAGCAGGCTGTGCCAGACCTCGCGCAGCGATGCGCGGATGGTCGGCGTGCGGTCCTGCACGATGTCGAGCTGGATCGAGTCCGGGATCGATGCGCGCAGCAGCGGCATCAGCGCGTGGATGCGGTCGACGGTGTCGATGATGTTTGCGTTCGGCTGCCGGTTGACCACCAGCAGCACCGCCGGCCGGCCGTTGGAAAGGCCGGCGTTGCGCAGGTCCTGCACTGAATCCTCGATGCGGGCGATGTCGCCCAGGCGGATCGGGTTGCCGTTGCGGTAGCCGACGATCAGCGGGATGTAGTCGGCCGCGGTTCGGGCCTGGTCGTTCGCGCCGATCTGCCAGGTGCGATCGCCATCGTCGATCGATCCCTTGGGCCGGTTCGCGTTCGCCGCGGCGATCGAAGCGCGGATCTCCTCGGTGCCCAGCCCCTGGCGCGCGAGCGCGTCCGGGTTCAGGCCGATGCGCACCGCCGGCAACGCGCTGCCGCCCACCGTGACCTGGCCGACGCCATCGACCTGCGACAGCCGTTGCGCCAGCACGGTGGAGGCGGCGTCGTACATCTGTCCGCGCGACAGCGTCGGCGAGGTCAGCGCGAGGATGACGATCGGCGCATCGGCCGGGTTGACCTTGCGCCAGGTCGGGTTGCTCGGCATGCCGGTGGGCAGCAGCGAGCGCGCCGCGTTGATCCCGGCCTGCACGTCGTTGCCCGCGGCGTGGATGTCGCGCGACAGGTCGAACTGGAGGACCACCCGGCTTGAGCCGAGCGAACTGGACGAGGTGATCTCGGTCACCCCGGCGATCCGGCCGAGCGTGCGCTCGAGCGGCGTGGCCACGGTGGCGGCCATCGTCTCCGGGCTCGCGCCGGGCAGCGATGCGTTCACCACGATGGTCGGGAAATCGACCTGCGGCAGTGGCGACACCGGCAACTGGGTGAACGCGGCCCAGCCGGACAGCAGGATCGCCAGGGTCAGCAGCGTGGTGGCGATCGGGCGCGCGATGAACGGCGCGCTCAGGTTGAAGCCGGCCGGCTTCATGCGGGCTGGCCCTGGCTGCCGCGCGTGCGCCGGGCGGACAGCCGGTCGAACGCCAGGTAGATCACCGGCGTGGTGAACAGCGTGAGCACCTGGCTCACCAGCAGGCCGCCGACGAGCACGATGCCCAGCGGATTGCGCAGTTCGGAACCGGTGCCGCTGCCGAGCATCAGCGGCAGCGCGGCGAACAGCGCCGCGAAGGTGGTCATCATGATCGGACGGAAGCGCTTCAGGCAGGCCTCGTAGATCGCATCGCGCGGGGTCATGCCGAGCTGGCGCTCGGCATGGAGCGCGAAGTCGATCATCAGGATCGCGTTCTTCTTGACGATGCCGATCAGCAGGATCACGCCGATGATGGCGACGATCGACAGTTCGGAACTGGCGAGGATCAGTGCCGCCAGCGCACCGATCGCCGCCGAGGGCAGCGTCGACAGGATGGTCACCGGATGGATGAAGCTCTCGTAGAGCACGCCGAGCACGATGTACATGGTGATGATCGCGGCCAGCACCAGCAGCAGGGTGTTGGCGAGCGAGGCCTCGAACGCCCGCGCCGCGCCCTGGAAGGCGCTGGTCATGCTTGCCGGCAGGCCCATCTCGGCCTGGGTGGCGCGGATCGCGTCGACCGCTTCGCCCAGGGAATGGCCGGGCGCGACCGCGAACGAGATCGTCGAGGACGGGAACTGCGACAGGCGCGAGATCACCAGCGGGGTCTGCCGCTCGTAGACCCGGGCGATCGCCGACAGCGGCAGTGCGCCACCGCCGGGTTGCACCAGGTGTATCGAGTCGATGCCGCGCGGCCCCCGGGCCAGCGCCGGATCGACCTCGATCACCACGCGGTACTGGTTCGACTGGGTGAAGATGGTGGACACCAGCCGCTGGCCGAACGCGTTGTACAGCGCATTGCCGACCTGCTGGACCGAGATGCCCAGGCGGCCCGCCGTGTCGCGGTCGATCTCGACGAACGCCTGCAGGCCACCGTCCTGCAGGTCGTTGCCCACCGAAGCCAGCTGCGGCAGCGCGCGCAGGCGCTCGGTGAGCTTCGGCACCCACTCGGCCACGCGCGCCGGGTCGCTGTCCTGGAGGGTGAACTGGAACGGTGCCTTGCTGATCCGGTCCTCGATCGAGAGGTCCTGCACCGGCTGCAGCGACAGCGTGATGCCGTCGACCTCGCGGGCGCGTTCCAGCAGGCGCGCCATGATCGCCGGCGCGCGCTCGCCGCGTTCCTCGAGCGGCTTGAGGTTGATCAGCATGCGCCCGGAATTGAGCGTGGCGTTGGTGCCGTCGACGCCGATGAAGCTGGTCAGGCTGGCCACGGCCGGGTCGTTCTCGATCACCGCGGCCAGGCGCTGCGAACGGTCCGACATCGCCTGGAAGGACACCGATGCGGGCGCCTCGGTGATGCCCTGGAGCAGCCCGGTGTCCTGCGCCGGGAAGAAGCCCTTGGGCACGGCCATCCAGAGCAGCACGGTCAGCACCAGGGTGATCGCGGCCACGCCCAGCGTGAGGCCCTGGTGCCGCAGCACCCGGGTGAGCGCACGGCCATAGGCGGCGACCACGGAATCCAGCAGGCGTTCGCTCGCACGGAACAGCCTGCCCGGTGTCTGCTCGGCCTTCGACTTGAGCAGCCGCGCGCACATCATCGGCGTCAGGCTCAGCGAGACCACGGCCGAGATCAGGATCGCCACCGCCAGGGTGATCGCGAACTCGCGGAACAGCCGGCCGACCACGTCGCCCATGAACAGGAGCGGGATCAGCACCGCGATCAGCGAGAAGGTGAGCGAGATGATGGTGAAGCCGATCTCGCCCGCACCGACCAGCGCCGCCTCCATCGGCGACTTGCCTTCCTCGACATGGCGCGCGATGTTCTCGATCATCACGATCGCATCGTCGACCACGAAGCCGGTGGCGATGGTCAGCGCCATCAGGGTCAGGTTGTTGATCGAGA
>LNFM01003117.1_pt1 | contig 33413 bp, 28 predicted proteins | sample 596031 | NCBI WGS metagenome assembly LNFM01 (sample SAMN04254537, study PRJNA301005) | activated carbon metagenome | isolation source: dual media filters at the Ann Arbor, Michigan drinking water treatment plant | place: USA: Ann Arbor | reverse complement strand
CTATTTGGGCATCGAAGGCCCAAAACACTGGGGAATGCTCAGTGAAGAATACATGGCCTGCGAAACAGGTGGTCGGCAGTCACCGATAAACATTCAAACGGCAAGACCAGCAGACCATCAAGATACCCTCGTATTTCATTATGAGACGTCCGAAATCCATGAGTTGAACAATGGACATACGATCCAAGTCTCTCATAAATCTGGATGCAACGTTGAACTGAACAACCGTATTTATAAATTGCGGCAGTTTCACTTTCACGAACCAAGCGAACATCACATTGGTGGGAAAGGTTTTCCTATGGAGATGCATTTAGTTCATCAGGATGGAAGAGGACATATCCTCGTCATTGCGGTCATGATGGAAATAGGAACGACGCGACCTGTGTTGAACAAATTTTGGAACTGGTTACCTGACCAAATTGGCAAAGAAGTCTCTATCCCTTTGGAAGTCAGACTTAGTGAAATACTTCCTTCTAACACGGATCATTTTTCTTATTCTGGATCTCTGACTACCCCACCCTGTACTGAGGGAGTTCAGTGGATTGTCCTAAAAAATCCCATGAAAATATCTCAGGTTGATGTTCAACGGTTTGTCCAAATTATCGGCCACAACGCACGTCCTATACAATCTCTCGGGGATCGAGAGGTTGAAGACCGCTAGTAGGGTTAAATCCCATAAAGGTACGTAACGCGACACAGAGTTTACGCTAAGTCATTGAACATTATCAAATATCACTTGTTGGAATAATCCGAATTTAGACGCAAAAAAAGCCCAAATTTTGGGAGTTAAATTTAAAATGCTTGTGTCAGCCCCCCGAGTTATTGTCATATATGGTCCGCCCCATATTGCAAGAAAAATTTCGTTTGTGACAAAAAGAATAATGCGTCCATATATCCGGCCTTCGCATTAGGTATAAAAGCACCTCTGGCCCTGATGGAATTTGCACATTCCAGCCTCATCAAATCTTCGGCCTCTATTGGGCCCTTGACAATATCAGGCTCGTGGGAATGCAGGTATTACCTTTTGTGCCATCATTTGAATTTTCCGCGCAATTCGTTACCGACTGTTGATATTTTTAAATCTATTGTAATTTATCTCTGCCCAATGTCCTTTCACCAGACCCGAATAAGTTAAAGTGGAGTTCAAACATTTGCGTCGATTAGTTCTTAATTTAGGATATTAATTGTATCCATGCTATGCAGCCACGCCATTATAGTTTTCTTTTTTACTCAACAAGGCCCATGCAATGCGTACGTTCTTGTTAGCTACCCCGACTGCTGAGATATTTTTACCCCGCCGTTGCTCAAGTTTGCTGATCCATCGGTTGCGCTTATCCTGGTATTTGTCGGCAATACGAACAACTGCTCTTGCACCATGAATTAATAATGTTCGCAAATAGCTGTCGCCTCGCTTGCTGATCCCCATCAGCGTTGTCACTCCGCCAGTGGAATGTTGACGAGGCACCAAGCCCATCCAGGCCGCTAGCTCGCGCCCATTCTTGAATGCTGCGATGTCACTTACCGCTGCAACCATCGCTGTTGCAGTCAACAGGCCAATACCGGGAATAGTGAGCAAACGTTGGCAATCTTTGCTCTGCAAGCAGATGGCCTGCAGCTTCTGCTCCAATGTGCCAATTCGTTGATCAAGATGTACCATCTCTTCATAGAGCGCATTCAGTAGTTGACGAAATAATGGTGTTAAACCGTTTTCTGCGTCCTCGAGAATTTCTGGTATCCTCGCCCTGATATAAGCAATCCCTTTGGGAATAACGACGCCATATTCTAATAACAACCCTCGGATCTGGTTCGCTTGCGCAGTCCGCCGGGAAACCAGTAGACTTCGTATGCGATGGATACTTTGAATATCTTGCTGTTCAATACATTTGGCCGGCACAAAACGCATATTGGGACGCTGCACTGCCTCACATATCGCTTCTGCATCGACCGCATCATTTTTGTTGGATTTGACATAGGGTTTAACAAACTGAGGCGCCATCATTCGTACCGTGTGTCCAAAATGAGTAAATGTACGCGCCCAGTGGTGTGCGCCACCACACGCTTCAAGCCCAATTAAACAAGGCGGCAGGTTGGCTATAAATGCAGCTAATTTATTTCGACTCAACTTTTTCCTAAGCGTGGTTTGACCAATTTTATCTACCCCGTGAAGCTGAAAGCTTTGCTTCGCTAAATCAATCCCCAACACTTTAATTTCACTTTTTGCTTTACAATATTTCATGGTTTGCCTCACTTCTATTTGACGTTTAAATGACATTAACATCACGGCCCTTTTGAGGCCGTTTAGGAAGTGGGGCGGACCATTCCATTAAATCTGGTGTTTGAGTATTAAATCAAGCGGCGACCTGGTTGTCTGATATTACTTGAACACCCTTGCTCAGGAAACCAAAGCCTCTTAATTTTCTCCACTTTCCTTCAGCACATTGGCTCAGTTTAAACATCATATGCAGCATGCTGTCACGCGACAGGCAGCCTTTTGCGCGCTTTGTTCTGTGGCATCTGGGTAATATCCTAGTGAAACATAACGATCAAGCTCCCCGGTGGCTAAAAGCATAGCAATGAAGGAGCGACGCTTTTGACCGTCCAGTGTAGCGCCGTGTTAGGAAGCCAGGTGGTGTCTTATTTTTATCCAGTGGTCACCCACGCCTACTTGCAGAAAGACGGCTCGCGTGATTATGACATTTCCACATTTATCATGAATAACGCTGGAGTTAAAAAATAATGTCCAAAGTAGTTCTCACCTAAAGTTAAGTTTATGCTGCCTCGTTTTCCAGAAAAGGGGGCGAAGCCCTTTAGCATTTAATTTTCACCTTCCGTCCTATTACTCTGAGAATTCTGGAAACACATAACTTAATTGATATGGCGATAGAGAATCAAGCGACTGCCTGTTTTGATCTCCTGTTTGTTTGATGCCGTTTACAAATTTAATGCCACTGATGACAACCGCTAATAGCTTATAGGCCTTGAATCGAAACCATTTTTTCCGCTATTGACAGTCCAGTTTGGGTGCTTGGCTGTCGTTGAATGGCTGCTTTTCAAGGTTGACCAGCCGTTCGCTGGAAACTGGTGACTGACTGTTGATGGCCGACTGCTGCCGAAATGCGACTTAATCTGAGTGTCCGCTTTCAGTAATATCTGACACTGTCTGTTAGATCAGATCTGAGCTAATACACCTAGTGTCATTTAGTACTGTAGGTCAGATGACTCCAGAGCAAAATGCGCTATTGCAACTAGCGATTTGCTTAGGTTTGTATGGTGCCGTTGCTGCTATTATTTATTTTATTCGCTTAAAGATAGCAACGCTCTGGAGTAATCATAAAGCAAAAAGTAGTGAAACATAAAGGCGTAAGCACAACTTAAACAAAAGCGTTACAAAATATGGACATAAATAAAATAATTTCACCAATTGACAAGTTCGTTATCACGATCCGAGAGGTGCGTTTCGAGCGCGGTATTCTGGGTGGTGAGTTCTGAAATCTGGGTGGTGGTGGCGGAAAGGCGCTTTTCGGTTTCTGTAGTGATTTTTTGGCTTTGTTCCAATTCCTTTTCCAGACGTGTAATTTCTCCCGCATATTCTGATAACTCAGTTTTTGCTTTGTCTATGCCCTCCCCTGCTTCTTTCTGGATACGCTCTACGGTTTCCTGCCAGGCTGGATGCAGCATCCCAAATAACAGCGGCGGCCTTTTGCATGGCGTTTGTAACCGTTTCGGGTATCTCAATCACTGGCACGGTATTTGCGGCCTGTTCTGCCTTCCAGTGCTTGACCATTAGGCGTAATGGTAGAAAAAGAACCGCCAGTCATCGCAATGATGGCGTTTACAGTGACGTTCTTACCGGATTTCATAAGATCGTCACATGTAGCGTTTACAGCATCTTGCGTTACCTTGGCTTTACGTTCCATTAGGCCACCTGATTTAAGGTAGTAAAGAATAGTAGTAATACTACTATTACTGCAAAGCAGTGAGTTTATTCTTATCTTTGATTGTGAACATAAGCGCATGTGGGGCTGAGGTAGAAAAACTAAGGAACTGATCAATGGACAAAAGCACAGCGCAGCATATTTGCGAATGATTTTGAGAATCTTCTGGTGGTTAGGGTAATGCGCACATAGCTGCAAAAACCGCCACATAAATGGAGGCGCAGGGAGAAATGGAACATCAAATCCAGGTAAGAGTAGTCCATCTCTTATACAATGCGGCGCAACAAGACTGTTTCTATGCCACCAGCGCAAGATCAGCTTCTATCGGAAGGCATTTGCTCATATCTAAATCAAATCGCCCATACGGATTCACATAGCTGTAAATAAGTGGTGACAACGCTTTTAAATCCGCTGTTGTCATCCTGTTTTTCCATGACTTTTCCGATAAAACACGCTGAATAGATAAGAAGGCATAATTGCTATTGGCAATTTTATCGTGATAATTCATTTTATGTGGCGGTTTTTGCAGCTATGTGCGCACTACCCCTTTTAATAGTAATTTGCTAGATTTTGTGCGGGTTTTCATTTGCCCGTATAATTGAAAACCTAAGGAATACCTTACCATTGACGCTAATAAATAATCAAATTAATGATATTTTTAGTAATTGATAAGTAATTTAATAAAAAGTTTGTATAGCTTCGCAATTTGCAAGAGGATGAGAAAATTATGGAACGATTTAGAGCATGTTTAGCAGTTATTTTACTAACTGCATTATTAATTGTTCCTGTTAATGCTCAATGGGATGAAGCTCTTGTAGCGTATACAGCTGGTGATTATGAAACAGCATTAAAATTTTTAAATCCCCTTGCGGATCAGGGAAATGCCTCAGCGCAGTACAATCTTGGGAACATGTACGCAGACGGTCGAGGTATTCTGCAAGATTATAAGATGGCGGTTAAGTGGTTTCAAATGGCTGCGGATCAGGGAAATGCCTCAGCGCAGTACAATCTTGGGGTCATGTACGCAAATGGTCAAGGTGTTCTGCAAGATTATAATATAGCTCATATGTTTTACAATATCGCCGCTTCTAACGGAATCGATCAAAGCAGAGAAAATCGGGATCAAATATCAGTCAAAATGACACCTCAACAGATTTCAGAGGCTCAACAAATGGCAAGAGAATGGATAGAAAAGCATAAGTTCTGATTTATTGTATTGGTGTGATTACCAAATGACAGCATACCAAGATTAAGCGGACAGTCGACTCCATTGATCCACCTCGATCTATCTCCAAAACTAGATAACGTATAATTTTAGGATGACATGCAATTCTAACATCACAAATTGGGGGTCTAAGCCCAAACCAGCGGAATCTTTAACTGTTTGAAACTAAGAATAGTTTATCGCGCCATCACCTTCAGCCCGTCCCTGCGCAATGAACCCTGGCCCTATGTGCCGATTGTACGAGCATCTATTCTCGTAGCGTACGTAAATTCCTTCTCGTGTTTTCTCCTCTTTAAGCCGGTGAGGATGTCAATTCCGCCACTCGCAGCCCCCTAGGCGTTCGCATTCGGCAACCACGTCGATGTCGGTGTGGCTCGTTCCGCCAATGAAGGCAATTGCGCTTCCTTCTCTATAGTCATAACCGCCGTTCTCGCTCTTCTTAAATGACAGTCCGCCAGAGAACGGAGCTTCGTTATCCTTCATAAGCCCGAGGCGCACAGCGGTCTGGGGCGACATGTATCCGTCCGCTTTGTAGAAAAAAGCGCTGTGATACAGGCTTGAGACAGTCCCCAATATGACAACCCCAGCAAGAATTATCGTCCGACTATTTTGCATTACATAACTCCTGATACAGTCAAGTGTAGGAGAAATTGAAAGGATTCATCTCCCTAAGTGATTAAATTTTATCGCGCCATCACCTTCAGCCCGTCCCTGCGCAATGAACCGTCTGGTCCAATATGCCGATAAAGCGTTTGGCGAGTGACGCCTAATTCCTTGCAGAGCTCGTTAACGACCGTCTCCCGTTGACCCATGGCCGCCATGGCCAAGCGTAATTTGGCGGAAGTCATTTTGTACTGGCCACCCCCATTGCGTCCGCGTGCACGGGCCGACGCCAGTCCTACCTTGGTGCGTTCAGAAACCAGCTCTCGCTCAAATTCGGCCAAGGCAGCAAAGATGCCGAACACCAGCTTGCCTTCCGGTGTCGTCGTGTTGATCGACGCTCCATGTCCGGTCAGTACCTTGAAGCCGACGCCTCTGGCCGTCAGGTCATGCACCGTATTGATGAGGTGGCGCAAGTTGCGGCCAAGACGGTCGAGTTTCCACACCAGGAGCGTATCGCCCTTCCGTAGCGCCTTCAGGCAGGCGGTTAGGCCAGGCCGTGCGTCCAGGCTCCCCGATGCCATGTCTTCATAAATGTGCTCGGTATTGATACCGGCAACCAGCAACGCATCACGTTGCAGATCCAGAACCTGGGATCCATCTGCCTTGGAAACACGCATATAGCCAATCAACATCGTGTCACCTGAACGTTCGTTTGCGTGACAGCCGACAACTGTGCTTTACAGTTGCGGAAATCTGTCACTTTTTCAGTCACATGTTCAGTGTATCATGAACCATATTAATGGTTTGCATATGTGACATCATTTGCGCGCTTTAACTAACTTCCGTAACTTCAGGGGATAGCCCCCATGCGTGGTGACCGTAGCAGGCGACTGACCATTCTTTCGGAGACAGAGAAGCTCGCGCTCTATGGCCGGCCCGATTTTGACGACTTTCAGCGCGCCGAGTTCTTCGCTATGACAAATGCGGAACGCTCATTGGCGTTACGGCGGAACGGTCTTGAGGCCCAGGTTTATTGCCTGTTGCAGATTGGTTACTTCAAAGCCAAGCAAGCATTCTTTCGCTTCTCTCTGAAAGATGTACCGCCAGAAGATATCGCATTTCTCATGCAGCGGTATTTCCCTGCGCGAACACTGGTCGCCCAACGGTTAAGCGATAATGAATATTATGCGCCCCGCAAGGAAATTGCTGCCTTATTCGGTTATCGTCTCTGGTCTGATGGCGACTTGCCAGTGCTGCTGGAAAAAGCAACGCTCCTGGCCAGAACAGATGTGACGCCTGCATTTCTCTTGACCGAATTAATGTCATTTCTGATCGGTCGACGCATCGTGCGGCCTGGCTACACCACACTGCAAATAATTATCAGGGATTCACTCACTGCTGAACGCCAACGCCTGGAGCAACGGGTCGAAGCGGCCTTGGACGAAATGGCGCGCGCCACACTGCAAAAACTGCTGGTGCGAGAGGATACGCTGTCCGAACTGGCGGCTGTCAAACAGGACGCCAAACACTTCCGGCATCGCATGATGGTCATGGAGCGCCAGAAGCGCGCCACGCTGGTGCCGCTGTATGCGATCGCGAAAGCGCTGTTGGCCAACCTGGATATCTCGCAACGAAATATCGATTATTACGCCAGCCTTGCCAACTATTACACAATCTACGATTTACGACGGCTCAAGCCTGGACAGACCTATCTCTATCTGCTGTGCTATGCGTGGCAGCGCTACCGGCAGCTTTCCGACAACCTGATTGACGCGCTGGGCTACCACATGAAGCAGCTCGAAGACGACACCAAGGAAACGGCCAACAAGCAGGCTGCCAAGGCTCAAACCCAGCAACAACAAGCAGCGCCACGGGTCGGCCAGCTACTCCTGCTGTATGTGGACGATGCCCTCGAAGATGCCACGCCCTTCGGCTCGGTGCGGCGTCAGGCCTTCAGCATCATGCCGAAAGAGGCTCTGCTTTCGACCGGCCAGCGCCTATGCGAAAAACCTGTTAGCCAAATGGAGTTACGCTGGCAGTCGGTAGACAAACAATCCGGTCGTTGCACCAAGAACCTGCGCCCACTCGCCATGGCGCTCGACTTCGGCAGCAGCGCCACCAAGAGTCCATGGCTCTCGGCCTTGGCTTGGATAAAAGGTGTCTTTGCCCGGCAACAGCGGCTCGCGCAACGGCCGCTCGAGGAAATTCCGGAGAACACCATCCCGAAGCGCTTGCGCACTTATCTGCTGGACTTCGACAAAAATGGCAATCCAGCCAGCCTGCGAGGTGACCGCTACGAATTCTGGGTGTACCGGCAACTGCGCAAGTGCCTCGATATCGGCGACATATTCGTCGATGACAGTGTGCAACACCGGCACTTCGCCGATGAACTGGTCGCCCTGGATCGGAAGGCGGCGGTGCTCAAGGAACTGGATATCCCGTGGCTGCGTCAACTGGTCGGTGCCACCCTCGACACCTTGTTCACCGAGCTTGATACCGAGTGGCGATCTTTCGACCGGGAATTGCGCCAAGGCAAGCTCAAACATCTGGACTTCGATCCGGTCAAGAAAACCCTGGTCTGGCACCGTCCCAAGGCCGAACAGGACGAAGTGCTGCAAAAGAGCTTCTATTCCAGATTCCAGGCGCGAGATATTGCCGATATCTTCCGTTTTGTAAATGCACAGTGCCGCTTTTTGTCGGCCATGACACCGTTGCAGCCGCGCTATGCGAAAAAGATCGCCGATGACGATAGCCTGATGGCGGTGATTATTGCGCAGGCCATGAACCACGGCAATCTCAGCATAGCCGAGAGCAGCGATATTCCCTATCACGTCCTCGAAGCCACCCATCAGCAACACCTACGTCTGGCGACGCTGAAAGCGGCGAATGACCAGATCAGCAATTTTATCGCGCAGCAGCCCATCTTTCCGTACTATTCGTTCGACCTTGAGGTGCTCTATGGCAGCGTCGATGGCCAGAAATTCAGCGCCGCTGACCCAACGCTGAAGGCGCGCTACTCGCGCAAGTACTTCGGCAAGGATCGGGGTGTCGTTGCCTATTCGCTATTGGTTAACCATGTGGCGCTACAGACTGAGTTGCTGGGCGCGAACCAGCATGAAAGCTATTGGGTCTTCGACATCTGTTACAACAATACCTCGGATATCATGCCGACCACCATTACCGGCGACATGCACAGCATCAACAAGGCGAACTTCGCCATCCTGTACTGGTTCGGCATGAATCTCGCGCCGCGCTTCACTCATCTGCTGCCGCAGCTGAATCATCTTTGCTGCGGCTGCGATCCAGAGGAGTACGCCAATTTTTTGATTCTGCCGGCAGCGCAGATCGACTACGAATTGATCGTCTCGGAGAAAGACAATATCGACCGCATTGTGGCCACCCTGGGACTCAAGGAGATGAGCCAAAGCACGCTGGTACGGAAATTATGCACTCTGTCCGGTCATCACCGTACGCGCAAAGCCATCTTCGAGTTTGACAAGCTGATCCGCAGCATTTATACCCTGCGTTACCTGCGCGATCCGCAACTGCAGCGGAATGTCCATCGTTCACAGAACCGCATCGAGGCTTACCATCAATTGCGCTCCGTGCTCGCGCAAGTGAGCGGTCGGAAGGAGCTGATCGGACGCACCGACCTGGACATCGCGATCAGTAACGAGTGCGGCCGTCTGGTCGCGAACGTGGTGACTGCATATAATTCCATCCTGCTCTCAGGGCTACTGAAGCGTTACGAGGCAGAGGGAAACCAGAAGGCGCTGGATATGCTGAAACGAATCTCGCCCGTCGCCTGGCAGCACATCCACTTCCTGGGACATTACGCATTCCGCGACAATCAGCATCCGATCGACATGGAAGCTATATTAGCTGGCGTGAGGTTATAATACCATTAATTACAGATGGTTAAAGATTCCGCTGGTTTGGGCTTAGAGCCCCTAAACCCTTTTCACAGGAAAAATCATCATGAAAAACACCCATGTCACCCAAGCCATCGGAACCGGCAACATTCAACACATTGCCATCAAGAACCTTGTCAAATCGCCTTTGAATGTCCGCAAGAAAGGGAGCAGCGGCATAGGCGAACTGGCCGCTTTGATTGCCGCACAAGGATTAATACATAATCTGGTTGTAACCGAACAGAAAAGGAAGAACAAAAGAACCGGAAGCTATGAAGTCGTCGCCGGCGGGCGGCGGCTGGACGCACTGAATCTATTGGTGGCCGAGGAACGGCTATCAAAAGAGAGTGAGGTGGATTGCCGCATAGTCGGGCCGGAAGAAGCACTGGAACTGAGTCTTGCGGAAAACTCCGGACGCGAAGCCATGCACCCCGCCGATCTGGTCATGGCCTACCGTAATCTGACTGAAGCCGGACTGTCGCCGGACGAGATTGCCCCGCGCTTTGGCGTCTCTCCCCTGACGGTCAAGCGTTACCTCAAGCTCACCCACGTTTCCCCGGTCATCTTCAAGCTGTATGCCGAGGATGAAATCAATTTCGAACAGATATCCGCGCTGGCGCTGACCGAAGACCACGAATTGCAGGAACGCATCTGGAACAGTACGCCCGAATGGCAACGCAGCGGTTCAAACTTCCGGCGATTGATAACCGCAACCGAGATCGACATTCAGCGCAGCCCGCTTGCCAAGTTTGTCGGGTTGGAGAAATACGAGGCCGCAGGAGGGTTGGTGCGCCGCGACTTGTTTGGGAAAGAGGACGAAGGCTATATACAGGACGCAGAGCTTTTGGAATCGCTTGCGCTGGAAAAACTCAATCAGGCGGTTGAAGCCATCAAGGGTGAGGGTCATGCGTGGGCGCAATGCCATAGCACCTTCGACCATTCGGACAGGGCAGAATTCGTGAGGGCGCGCACCAGCCGCCGCGAGCCCACCGCTGAGGAACAGGCCGCAATAAATGCGCTGGACGCCGAAATGGAAGCCATCGAGGCCGAATTTGAGGGATACGACGAGGAAGCGGACGAGGACGGCGAAACCTATGCCGCGATTGAAAAGAAGCACGACGCCGTGCAGGAAAAGATAGCGGCATTGCACCAGTCGCTGGAAGAGCCGGACGCCGCCGACCTTGCCATCGCGGGTGTCATCGTTACGGTTGACCACGCAGGGGAGCTACGCATCGAGCGGGGTTTGATCCGGAAAGAGGACGTGAAGAAGCTGCCCAAGGCGCAGGGAGGGGAAACAGGGTTGGCAGGAAGTGGGCAGAGCGAAGCGGCGAAGCCCGTGCATTCGGAAAAACTCACGCGCATGTTGACGGCGCACCGCAGCGCAGCGATTCAGGCAGAGATCATGAACCGGCCGGAAATTGCGCTGGCGGCACTTGTACATCAACTGGCATTGCAGGTTTTCGGGAGCGGCTACCGGACTAACCGGATCGTTCAGGTCAACATCGAGCAAACCTATCTCAAGAAGGATGCGGAGAACATCGGGCAGAGCCGCGCAGCGATAGCCATCGAGGAAAAGCGCGGGTATTGGACCGATCGTATCGAAGCGGCAGGGCAGGGCGGCAAGACGCTGTTCGGATGGCTGTTGGAGCAAGACCTTGCGGACTTGCGCGACCTGATGGCGTTTTGCACGGCGGTTTCGATCAATACGGGATCGGGGCGGGAGAATGCGCCATCGGATGACGTGGCGGCGATCATGGCCGCCTTGAGCCTGGACATGGCCGACTGGTGGGAACCGACCGCCGATACTTATTTATTTCATGTAGGCAAAGACCGGATTATCGGAATCGTGGCGGAAACAGTATCACCGGAGATTGCCCACACTATGAAGAAGCTGAAGAAGGGTGAACTGGTCGAGGCGGCGGAAGCAAAATTGTCAGGGTTACGCTGGTTACCCGCTAACTTCAGAGCGAACTCACAAACCTGATTGATGCATAGATTGCGGACTTTCTTATGGGGGTTCGCAATAATCATCGACCGGTGTCAAAAACTTCATCGAGGGCAAAGATATAGATTCGCATGGCAGGAATTATACCATAATTGTCAATCTTGCCACTTGGCAGGAATCGATATCACCGTTAGAGTCTCCCTCTCGTAGTTCAACTTCGGAAAGGAAAAATCACCATGGTGAAAATTGCCCTGTTCGTATGCTTGGAACACTGTCACCAGCATCGACATGGCTTCGAAGCGGTCCATTCAGCCTCCCACTTCCGGTGAAGTTGTTTCCAATTACCGCATTATTTGGAGAACTGAAAGGAGGCATCATACCTCAGCCGGACGTGCCAAAAGATTCGAAGTTTAAGAGATGGGTAGGTAAAAGGTTCTCAAACGGGAATTAATTTAATCAAAAGGAGTTACGAAATGGCAACTACACTGAAAGCACCAAGCAGCCATAGAGCGGCAGCGGATCGTGACTACGACATGTCGCTGTGGTACGACTCGAAGTGGTACAAATTTGGGTTGATCACCATGCTGGGGGTCGCGATATTCTGGATCTGGTTTCAGCGGACTTTTGCCTACTCGCATGGCATGGACTCGATGGAGCCGGAATTCGAGAAAGTATGGATGGGACTGTGGCGGGTGCACATGATCGTCATGCCGATTTTTGCACTGATCACCTGGAGCTGGATCTGGAAAACACGGGATACCAACCTGGACAACCTCGACCCCAAGCTTGAGGTCAAACGCTATTTCTATTTTCTGATGTGGCTGGGCGTCTATCTCTTTGGCGTGTACTGGGGTGGTAGTTTCTTCACCGAGCAAGACGCCTCCTGGCACCAGGTCATCATCCGCGACACCAGCTTCACGCCGAGCCATGTAGTCGTGTTTTATGGTTCCTTCCCGATGTACATCGTCTGTGGCGTGGCCAGCTACCTGTATGCCATGACCCGTCTGCCGCTGTACGCCCGGGGCACCTCGTTCCCGCTGGTGATGGCCATTGCCGGCCCGCTCATGATCCTGCCGAACGTGGGCTTGAACGAATGGGGCCATGCCTTCTGGTTCATGGAAGAACTGTTTAGCGCACCGCTGCATTGGGGCTTCGTGATACTGGGCTGGTCGGGCCTGTTTGCCGGGGGCATCGCGGCACAGGTCATCACCCGCTACTCCAACCTGACCGACGTCATCTGGAACGGACAGAGCAAAGTCATCCTCAACAACCGGATCGTCCCGTAAGCGGCGAGGTCGGCTATTTCGGCTGAAACGCGAAACCGTATGACAATCGCCTCGCTTCCGCATGACAGGGGAGCGGGGCGATTGCCGACCAATGGTAATGGGGCAAGCCGTCGTAGCGATAGATTGGAACAGGTATCCTTTTCAGCTTAAGGTCGTGTGACCATAACACTTTGAAGGAGCTTACGATGAGCAGAACAGATGAAATCCTAAGGGCGGCCAAAATGCCGCCGGAGGCAGTAAAGATGTCTAGGATGATTGACGTAATCTATTTCCCGATTCTGTGCATCCTGTTGGTTGGGATCTACCACATGTACTTCATGAAGGCTTTCCAGAGGGGATCAAATAACGGATGTAAAAGAGAACTTGTTGGTCGCTCGTGGCCGCTCCGGTGAGTACGCATAGGGGGCCGCCTCCCGCGCATGTCGTCCCAGCTTCAGGACGATATGCGGAGCGGTGGAACCCCATCCACGGCTGAACTGTATTAAAAAAGGAGTAAATCGATCATGATCGAGCAAGTGATACAGGCAGGCGTATCGGCGCTTATCTTCGCCGCAGCGCTTTATTGTGGCGGGGCTGGAGCGCATGTAACAGCGAACATGGAAGAAGACACCTGCATGCGCCGGCTCGGCGATAACACCATGGTGCATTTGAGTGCCTATCAGCCGCAACACAAGCCGGGTGACCAATACTGCACAGAAATCCCCAAGGAAGGCGATACCTTCCTGGTGGTGGATCTGGTGGACCAGGCGCTGCGGGACATTCCTGTTGGGGTACGGATAGTGAGAGGAACTAGCGAAGTAGAGGATGAGACGGTGACATACCTGCGTCCGAGCTATTACCCTGACGGGGTAATCAAGGGAGAAACCAGCCTGGATAAGGGCGTCTATACGGTATTCATTACCGGGGAGGCAGTGCCTCCTGTACATTACCAGTATCCATTGCGCGTAAACATGATTAACTATGCGAATATTTTTCGTACGGCGATAGGGCCGCTGGCAGTACTGCTGTTGCTGACATTGTTCGGCTACCTGCTTTTGAAATCGGAGCGAGTACAGAACTGGCGCGCTTCGCGGCGTATATAGGGTATTAAAAGTAAGACATGTAAGTATTTTGTGGCTTTTGCAGGCGGCAATAATTGGCGGCAGACCGAGGCGTTTATGAATGAGGTTATTCTAACTTGCTCAACACCATAACTCGTTTCATGAGTGGTCTCTTTCACAGAAGCCGCCCAGTAGTCGGTTCTCCCCGAAAGTCTCGATCAGCCGGAAGCGTCGTAAACCAAAGCGCCGCCCCCTCGGCTTCCAACAAAATACTTGTTGATGCTTTCCTTCAAAGAACTCAAGTCTAAAAGCGTTTCATTGACATCGAAAAGCAAGACTGCGGGAAAGTCGGAATTTAGTTTCAACATGCTGCCTTACATAAAATCAATAAAATGATATCTATTGGAGCAAAACAACAGATCCTCGATTCTGCCGCACCTTGGCAACGTCCCAGTCAATACTACAGGCGGCTACCAGCGTAACAAACGCCCAATCAGCGTGTCGATCACGGTTGCAACAGATTGACGTAAAAGAGTCTAACAGGAGAAAGCTATGGCACGCATTGCACCGCTGTCTATCGAATCCGCTTCACCAGAAGCCCAAGCTGTCTTAAAGGAAATCGAATCTGCTTTCGGAATGGTTCCGAACGTCTTTAAGACCATGGCACATTATCCGCCTCTGCTCGCATTGAACTGGAGCCGGGTAAAAGCTCTGATGATGAGCGGCAGCCTGAGCCGTAAGGTGAAGGAAACTATCTCTGTCCTCGTTTCGAAGGATAACAGCTGCAACTATTGTGTCTCTGCACATACTATGTTTTTACAGAACATCGGTGTCCCCGAAGATGAGCTTTTTGCCATTAAAGGAGGCGATGCCGAAAAGGTTGGCTTCAGCGACAAAGAAAAGGCGCTTATCGCTTTCGTCCGCAAGGCGAATGTATCGCCGCTGGAGGTTACGGATAATGAATTCGACAGGCTACGGCAGATTGGTGCAACAGACGCAGAGATCCTGGAAGCGCTGGGCGTAATGGAAGTGTTCACTGGTTTCAATAAAATCATTGACTCTTTGCAGGTTGAGATCGACCTGGGTAATTAATTAGGAATCTTCCTGCAGATTCAATAGTGACCATGCCAGAGCCCTAAGAATCTTTCCCGGTTACTATATCCTTCACTTTTCCGGCAGCCTACCTCACCATTGGCGCTACGCCCATTCCTTCATCCAGATCCTCGGTTCCGCCGCTTGGAATCGGGAACTGAAGCCGTTCCGCGTATGGAGCGGGGCGTCCGATCATGTATGCCATAACGGTATCGGCGTATACTTTCCTCGCGTCCTCCACGCTCAATTTTCCGGTCACAATCTCGTGCATCAGGTTGAGCGTGATGATGTTTGCAGCCTCTGAATCACACTGCGCCGCCACCTCACCGGCAGTCCGGTTCACCAGGCAACTGCCGTCATACTGCCCGATTTCATCGAACATCTCCGTGGGTACCTTGTAGTCGATCCATTGGGTGAGGAAGTCGCTGTGCGGGGCAGGAAAGTTGTGAACCAGAACATCACTCGTGACAAGGGTTCGCTTCCAGGGCGCGTTGTGGTACCAGAACGACTTTTAAAATGATAGAGGGTTCGGCGAGCCATCCTAACGGGGGTGCTCAGGCTGTCTCCTTTGAGTCATTCAATTACCCTGGTTACTACTTACGGCATTTCCAGTTCCGTTTTCACCTGCCCGCGCGCAACTGACTCACAGATCGGCCAATCCTACGGCGGAGAAGGGTGCGCAACGTCACCCCGTTTGCATAGCCAACCTGGGCTGCAATCAGATCAATGCTATCACTGCTTGTTTGCAGGAGGTGTACCGCGCGCTCGACACGCAGATCCTGAAAATAGGAAAGCGGCGTCTTGCCCAGTATGGTCTTCAGGCGACGTGCGAGGGTTCTCTCACTGGTCCCGGTCGCGCAGGCTGCTGCATCAAGCGAGAAACCCTCGGTTAGCCGTTGCCGCGCCCACTGTTCAAATCGCTCGATCAGCGGATCCGTATGCATGAGGTGGTCGGGAATCATGAAAACCGCCTGTGATGGGCGCGGATCAATCACAAGATAACGCGCTGTCACTGCTGCCAACGCCGGGCTGCTGCGCCTTATCAGCCATAGCGCCAGATCAATATGTGCCAGTGCCGCCCCCGCCGTGACAAAACGGGATGAACCCACGACCATGTGGGATTCTTCCAGCATGACGCTGGGGTAACGTTCGCGGAATAGGGGAGCAAGCCACCACGAAGTGGTGGCACTCTGCCCGTTGAGCAGGGATGTGTTGGCAAGAACAAAGGTACCGGTGCAGGCGGCACTTACCAGAGCTCCACCCTCAGACCATTGCCGCAACAACTCCCCTGCATCCGCTACGTCGCGTCGTTCAAGCGCCGCTTGCAGCGTCTCGGGCATTTTTGCGCCAAGCGCAGGAATCAGCACGACATCCGGCTGCGCAAGCCGTGCCGCCAATACCACCGGTACCGACAGTCCCTGGCTGGTGTGTACCCGGCGACGAACCCCCACGACAGTGATCTCAAAATGAATCGAAGGCGTCCCGGCGGACTCCGCCAGCGCCAGATCGTTGGCGATACTGAAGGTGTCGAGGACCGTGGACAGACCGGTGTCAAAAACTTCATTGAGGGCAAAGATATAGATACGCATGGCAGGAATTATACCATAATTGTCAATCTTGCCACTTGTGAGGAATCGATATCACCATTAGAGTCTGCCTCTCGTAGTTCAACTTCAGAAAGGAAAAATCACCATGGTAAAAGTTGCCCTGTTCGTACGCTTGGAAGCCAAACCCGGGAAGGAAACCGCCGTCGCCAGTTTCCTTGAAAGCGCCCTCCCCCTGGCGAATCAGGAAGCCACCACGCCGGTCTGGTTCGCGCTACGCCTGGGACCCTCGACTTTCGGTATCTTCGACGCCTTCGCTGACGAAGCAGGACGCTCGGCACATTTGGCCGGTCCGATCGCAGCGGCGCTGATGGCCAATGCCGATGAATTACTTGCCCAACCGCCGCAGATCGATCAGGTAGACGTGCTCGCTGCCAAACTACCCCACTAAAAACTGAAGCCATCAGCGCGGATGAAGCGTGGCGGAGTCCGAGCTGCATTTCATCCGAGCTACGCTGGCCGGATGCGCGTACAAACTCGGCCATTTCGGCCTGGCTTTCTATCCCATCTATGAACTGAACGTGTAGCCGGTAGCGTCAAGTACCGGGCCACTATAAAAAGGAGGACCCGGGGCGACTATTCCGACAAGAACGACCCGATCCAGGGCCATACAGGCGAATCTTATTCTGAAAAGGGTTCATCCATAAAGGGGAAGGAGAGTTCAGAAAGCAAAATACCAGGATCAGTAAATTGCTTTACGAAGGGTCGCCAAAAACAGCTCAAAGGCTTGAATCCACTAAATCTTATAATCGATAGGAGAATTGAAATGAGAATTGAAAAATATTTAACCGGTTTATTGGTCCTGGCTGCCTTGGGATCTTCTTTAATATCTGGCAGCGTTGCTGCTAAAGAAGCTCAAGCTCAGAAAGGAAAAATCACCATGGTAAAAGTTGCCCTGTTCGTACGCTTGGAAGCCAAACCCGGAAAGGAAACTGACGTCGCCAACTTCCTTAAAAGCGCCCTCGCCATGGCGAATCAGGAAGCGACCACGCCCGTCTGGTTCGCGCTACGCCTGGGGCCCTCCACTTTTGGTATCTTCGACGCCTTCGCTGACGAAGCAGGGCGCAAGGCACATTTGGCCGGTCCGATCGCAGCGGCGCTGATGGTGAATGCCGACGAATTATTCGCCGTACCGCCGCAGATCGATCAGGTAGACGTGCTCGCTGCCAAACTACCCCACTAAAAACTGGAACCAGCAGCTCGGATGAAGCGTGGCGGAGTCCGAGCTGCATTTTGGCCCCTGAGGATTGGGATACCTGGCTTGATCCCATGCCATCGACGGATGAGATGCTACTGCCCCTGCTAAAACCCTTTTGCGCCGGATCTGATGCAGCTATGAGCAATATTACTGGATGAATAAGGAACAGGCGTGCCCTTCTCATCTATTTCAACCACGCGTTCGGCGGTAGTTGCATTAATTGTTTCCGGTATCGCTTTTTTTGGAATCTCTGGGTATAATGGCATATGCTCAAGGCAACAATACGTCGGGGCAGAGTGGCTATAAAAAGGAGGACCCGGGCGACTATTCCGACAAGAACGACCCGATTCAGGGCCATACAGGCGAACCTTATTCTGAAAAGGGTTCATCCATAAAGGGGAAGGAGAGTTCAGAAAAGCGAAATACCAAGAATCAGTAAATTGCTTTACGAAGGGTCGCCGAAAATAGCTGCAAAGGCATGAATCCACTGAATCTTATAATCGATAGGAGAATTGAATGAGAATTGACAAATATTTAACCGGTTTATTGATCCTGGCTGCCTTGGGATCTTCTTTAATATCTGGCAGTGTTTCTGCTAAAGAATACTTTACTGTCAAAAATAACGTGCTCGAACGCCCGACGGGATTTCGCGAGTGGGTATACGTAGGCACGCCTCTCACCCCAAATGATATGAATAACGGAAAGGCCAACTTCCCAGAATTTCATACCGTTTACATTGACCCGGAGAGCTGGGAGCACTGGAAAAAGACCGGTAAAATTCGGGACGGCGCCATACTAATTAAGGAGATGACCAGTGTCGGCAGCAAGGTTGCAGCAAGCGGGAAGGGTTATTTCATGGGTGATTTCATTGGCCTGGAAGCGACAATAAAAAGCAAGCGCGAATTTCCCAATGAACCTGGCAACTGGGCTTATTTCAGCTTTACTAACGAAGACCACAAATCTATAAAAAAGACTGCGAACTTGGAACCAACGGCGAATTGCAACGGCTGTCACGAGGAGTCCGCGCAAGATGACTTTGTATTCACGCAATATTATCCTGTTCTCCGTGCCGGAAAGGCGAACGCGGAGAATGCGGTCGGAGGAAAATAAAATGAATCGCTTGAAAGAGAATACATATCCGTATCGAAACGAACACATCGCTGTTTTGTTGTCCGCAGTTTTGTTTACGGTGGCGTTGCTGACACATGCTGGAACAGCGATAGCCGACAAGGGGGATTTTTCCTTATATGTCGACAAGTCAGGCAACATCCGTCTGCCCGATGATTTTCGGCTGTCAATGACCCATTTGGGTTCCTGGTTTGTCCCAGAAGGCGAGGCAAGTGGTTTTCACGATGTCTACACAGAACCGGAAACGGCGAAGACCTATCGCAAAACCGGGAAATTTCCGGACGGCGCAACCCTGGTCAAGGAATTGCGTTCGTCAACTGCAGGCACATACACCACGGGCAACAATGTCAGCCATGCGACAGGTGACGTCAAGCAGTGGTTTGTAATGATCAAGGATACCAAAGCCCGTTTTCCCAACAATCCTGTCTGGGGCGATGGCTGGGGTTGGGCGCTGATTAAAACCGACAGCTCAAATCGAAGCGTAACCACTAATTACCGTACTGAATGTCTCCCCTGTCATATGCCAGCAAAAAACACCGATTGGATCTACGTCGAAGGCTACCCAACGCTAAGCAAACCTGATCGGTAATATTCCGGAAAAGTGTGCTAACACTATCGCTCTACCAGAGGCCGGTTGATTCGTGCCTGTCAAAGGCTGAATGTACACCCCAATAGGAGCGGCAGCAGGATAAGGAAGATCAGGATTAGTCAGATGTATTAGGGACTGCAGAATTGACAAATAGGCTATCCCGATGTATTAAAGAAAACTTGAAAAAGCGTCGTCGGAAAGCGGCAAGGGTGTCATGATCCGGATGGGAGTCGGCGGCAATGTAGCGGAAGGCAACCGAGTCGTGGCCCGCTCGATCTTGCGGCTGGCAAACAACCCAGTGGCGTAGCCGTAGATGAGCAGGGATAGCAGCAGCGAAGGGTGGTACGAGGCGCTTCCCGTGCTGCGGTACGCCGAAACAAATCGGGTGAGATCAAACTCCTCCACCGTCTCCACCACAAACCGCGCCAGATGTTTCTCCGGCAGCCAGTTGTTCATCGACGGCGGGAACAAGTAATCAGTTTGGCGGTTGATGGGGCGAAAACTCATGGTCGAAGGCTCACAATACTTGGATATGATTGTCCCCTATTCTCGGTCAGTAAGTCCGACAGCCTGCTAGGCTGGGAAAACCTCAGCAACAGGCTTCTTAAAATAGGAAATTTGTATCAGGATGCAGAGAGCCTCCTTGACACCATGTCAAGGGTATTCAGCCCGCGAACCATCCTCCGCCCAATGCTTTATAAAGCTGAACGACAGATACCAGATGGAAGCGGTGCGTTGCGGTGAGGGCAAATTCGGCGTTGAACAGGTTGCGTTTGGCAAGGAGCACGTCCACATAGCTCGTAATCCCTCCCTTGTAGCGCAGGTCGGACACATGCAAAGCTGAGCGCAGCGCTTCGACTTGCTCCTGCTGCGCCTTGCGTTGCTCATTAACGGTACGAATCGCCACCAGGGCATCTTCAACCTCCTTGAATGCGACCAGGATGGTTTGTTCGTATTGAGCCAATACCTGCCTCGCCTGGGCTTCCGCCGCCCGCTGCTCGAAACCCAGGCTCTGCGCGTTCAGCAACGGCCCTGCCAACCCGAGTCCGCCTGCGCCGAATTCGCTTCCGGAGAGCAAAAGCTTCGACAGTGCCGGACTCGCTACCCCCAGGAAGCCGGTAATCGAAAGCTTTGGGAACCGCGCAGCTTTTGCCATTCCGATTCTCGCCGTAGCTGCCGCAAGCGTTTGCTCCGCCTGTAGAATATCCGGACGTCGCTGCAACAGCTCGGAAGGAAGGCCGGTCGGTACTTCGGGCGGCATGAGTTGCTCCGTCAGCGCACGGCCGCGCTGAATCGGTGCCGAGTTTCTGCCTAACAACACCCCCAACTCATTTTCCTTTTGAATCATCTGTCGTTCAAGTTCCGCCACTCTGGTTACCGCGTTGGCTCGCTCCGCCTCAAACTGATCCAGATCGAGCCTGGAAATCAATCCACCCCGTAACCGCGCCCGGGCAATGGCGACCGATTCTTCCCAAGATGATAGAGCGCGGCGAGCAATATCCAGCTGCATGTCAAACTGCAAAAGATCGAAGTAGGACTGCGCTACCGAGCTCACTAACGTAAGCACTACCGCCCGGCGGTTCTCTTCACGGGCCATCAGGTCGCCGCGCGCAGCTTCATTGGCACGGCGGATCCTTCCCCAGATGTCCAGCTCCCAATTCAGGTTGGCGCTTCCGAAATAATTGTAGGGCGTCGGAAACCCGCGAATGAGGAACCCGCCAAGGGTACCGAAGGCCGGCGCATTGGCATTGACATCGAATTTAGGAAGAAAATCCAGGCGCGCGATAGTCGCGCGCGCCTGGAGCTCTTCGACGCTTGCCACTGCCTGTTTGAGGTCTCTATTCTCCAGCAAAGCCTGGTTGATGAGCCGTTGCAGTTCCTCGTCGTGCAAAAGCTCCCACCAGGGAAGATTGGCGATGGATTGCCCTTCCGTTTGCGTCATCCGAAACTTTTCGGCTGTATCGATGGGGGGGCGGATGTAGTCCGGTCCCATGGCGCAGGATGCGACCAGCATTATTGGGAGCAATGACAGGATTCTGACCCACACGTTATAGTGTCGCATCATGCTGTTTCCTGTTGCACGTTTTCGGCTGGCTTTGCTGGGTGCTTACGGGTAAGCCAGGTAAAGAACAGAGGAATGAAAATAGTAGCGACGAAGGTGGCGAGGAGCATGCCGCCAAATACCCCGGTGCCCATGGAGCGGCGGGCGGCGGATCCTGCGCCGGTGGCGATCACCAGCGGCACGATGCCCAGCATAAATGCCATGGAAGTCATCACAATCGGTCGAAAGCGCAATCGCGCGGCTTCAAGGGCGGCTTGGGCGACCGGCATTCCCTCCCGCATTTTCTGGCTGGCAAACTCCACGATCAGGATGGCGTTCTTGGCCGCCAGGCCAATCAGCGTGATCAGGCCCACCTGGAAGTAAATATCATTGGGCATTCCTCGCACTAAAATGGCAAGCAGCGCGCCCGTGAGGGCAAAAGGCACGGCCATGATCACGGCCAACGGGAGGCCCCAGGTTTCAAATTGCGCGGCCAGGATGAGAAATACCATAATGATGGCGAAACTGAACGCAAGGGTTGCCGCCGAACCGGTGCGTTTTTCCTGGTAGGCCTGGGCCGTCCAGGCAATCTGGTAATTATCAGGCAGATTCTTTGCCGCAATCTCTTCCACCAGCTTGATGGCCTCACCTGAGCTTACACCCGGTGCGCCGCCCCCCATTATTTTTGCGGAAAGAAGCCCGTTATACCGTTCCAACTGCTCCGCACCGACCATAGTGCTGATCTTGCTGAGTGCTGACATGGGCACCATCGCCCCGGATTGCGAGCGTACGTATATCCTGCCGAGATCTTCCGGTTGCATGCGATATTCGGGTTCCGCCTGTAATTGCACGCGGTAGGTACGGCCGGACTTATTAAAATCGTTGATATAGAGGGAACCGATGGTGCTTTGCAAGGTGGCGTACAGGTCAGCAATCGGCACCCCCTGAGAAATTGCCTTGGCTTCATCCACTTCAATGAAGAATTGCGGTACCGTAGGGCGGAAAAAGGTGGTGATGCCGGCGAGGCGCGGTTCCTGGTTCAGGGCTTCAATGAGATGATTCACCACACCCGACAATTGCAAGGGATCCGAGCCGCCACGGGCTTGCACATAAACTTCAAACCCGCCAGCGGTGCCCAGACCATGAATAGTAGGTGGATTAAATGCGATCGCTATGCCATCAGACTGCTGCATGCCGATATCAAACAACTTATTCACAATATCCTCGGCGGTGCCCGTACGCTCGGACCAGTCTTTGAATGTTACGTACATGCTGGCCGAGCTGGTTTTATTGCCGCCACCGATCAGGTCGAAACCATTGATGACGAACTGGTGGGCTACTGCCGGATCCTCCGCAATGGCAGCGCGCACCGCTTCAGTGGTTTTGGTTGTTCGAGCCAGACTCGCCCCATCAGGCAGAATCGTTGCGGAAACAACGTAGCCCTGATCTTCCGGGGGCACAAAGCCGCCGGGAACGATTTCGAGGAGATATATCGAAAGACCGATAATGCCGGTAAATACGAAGGCGCCGATGATTTTATGCCGAATGGTCACGCCCACCGTACCGACATAGAATTGCGTGAGCCGGTCGAACCCGCTGTTAAATGCCCGGAAGAATGCAGATTCGCCATGCGTGGTTTTCAGTATGATGGCGCACAATGCGGGCGTGAGCGTCAGCGCCACCACGCCGGAAATTACCACGGCAACGGCAACGGTCACGGCAAACTGGCGATAGAGTTCCCCGGCGATCCCGCCCATGAAGGCCGCTGGCACAAACACCGCGCACAATACTAATACAATAGCGACCACGGCACGTGAAACCTGCTCCATGGACTTGATGGCGGCTTTCATCGGCGACAGGTTTTCTTCGTCCATCAAGCGCTCGATGTTTTCCAGCACGACAATCGCATCATCCACCACAATGCCGATAGACAGCACCATCGCGAAGAGTGTCAGCGTGTTGATGGAGAAACCAAACAACCACAAACCGGCAAAGGTGCCAATCAGGGAAATGGGAACCGCGACAATGGGAATTAGCGTGGCACGCCAGCTTTGCAGAAAAAGGTAGACAACCAGTATCACCAGTATCATTGCCTCGCCGAGTGTTTTGACGACTTCCCAGATGGAGGCTTTGACGAAGAGACTGGTGTCGTAAGGTATGACGTAATCCATTCCTTCCGGGAAATAGGCCTTTAATTCATCCATCTTGGCAACCAGGGCGTCTGCGGTCTCAAGCGCATTGGCACCGGGCTGCAGAAAGATGGGGCCACCTGCGCCAGGCTGGCCATCCAACGCAGTACGAACATCGTAGCTTTGCGCACCAAGTTCAATTCGGGCGACGTCCTTGAGATAAAGAACGCCCTCGGGGCCATCGGCACGCAGGATAATATTGCCGAATTGCTCGGGTTCCAGCAGCCGGCCTTTGGCATTGACGGTATAAACCAGCTGCTGATCGGAGGGGGCGGGTTCCTGTCCTATCTTCCCCGCGGCATATTGTGCGTTTTGTGCCCGGATAGCCGTCGCAATATCTGTTGTGGTGATCCCCAATTGCGCCATTCGATCGGGGCGCAGCCAAATGCGCATGGAATAATCCATAGCGCCGAACATCAGTGCTTCACCAACACCCTTGACGCGTCTTAGCTCATCCAGCACGTTAAGGGTGGCGTAGTTGCTGAGAAACAAAGGATCGTACTTTCCTTTCTCCTTGGAGACGAGCATAAGGCCAAGAAGAATGTCGCTGGAGCGCTTTTGTATTACCAGGCCCGTGCGGCGGACTTCATCCGGCAAACGCGGCAGGGCAATATTCACGCGGTTGCTGACGTTGAAAGTCGCCTGGTCGACGTCTGTGCCGACCTCAAAGGTCGCGGTAATTGTCAACGTGCCGCTTGAATCGGCGCTGGAGCTGAAATACAGCAGATCGTCAACTCCGCTCAGCTGCTCCTCGATGGGTGCGGCAACCGTTTTCGCCAGGGTATCGGCACTTGCTCCCGGAAAGGTCGCGGTGATCAACACGGTGGGCGGCGCGATTTGCGGATACTGCTCAATGGGCAATTGCATCGCGGCGGCCAGCCCGGCCAGAAAGATGATAATGGATACGACCGATGCAAAAATGGGCCGCGTGATGAAGAATCGGGTCATGATGATTCTCGCCCAGGTCCACTTGCCTGCTTATCGGGTTTGGGCTGGGCGGGGGGCTCGGCAGGCGCTTCTCCAAGCGCGTGAGGCGACACGGGGTTCCCAGGACGGAGCTTGATAATATTATCGACAATCACCTTGTCGCCCGCTTTCAGTCCCTCGAGAATCACCCAATCCTTGCCTAGCCAGTTACCCGCCACGACCGGCCGTACGGTCGCTTCGTTCTTTTCATTGAGGACATAGACACTCTTGCCTAGATCAGACGTCTGCACCGCAACCTGCGGGACGAGAAAAACCCCATCGCGTGTTCCCGTGGTGACGCGCGCGCGTACGAATTGTCCTGGCAGCAAACGTTGTTCTGCGTTATCGAACGTTGCGCGTAATTGCTGCGTACCAAGCGTGGGGTCAATCTTGCTGGCGGCAAAATTCAACTCTCCGTCCTTCCCGTACTCCGTGCCATCCGGCAGTATCAACGTGATTTGCTTTACTCTTTGTTCATTCAGGGGGCCGCCAAGCTGTACCAACTCGTTATCGGAAAGGCTGAAGCGCACCCATATGGGCGATATCTGCACAAGTGTCGTCAACAGGCTGTTATACGCTTCCACCAGGGCTCCTTCGGAGAACTGAAAGCGGCCCGACATGCCCTTCACCGGCGCCGTTACGGTTGTATAGGAAAGATTAAGCTCAGCATCGCGTACGCCAACCTCAGCCTGTTGCAAGGCAGCCTTTGCGATCGCGTTATCAGAGACGGCGTTGTCGTATTCACGCTGGCTGATGGCTTGCGTGTCGAGCAGATCGAGCAAACGCTTTTTCTCACGCTCGGTCTGCACAATGCGGGCTTTCTGCTCGGCGAGTTGCGCCTTTGCTTGCGCCAAGGCATTTTGGTAGGGAACGGGATCAATCAGAAACATCGGCTGGCCCGCTTTTACCGCGGCGCCCTCATCGTACAGGCGTCTGAGCAGAATGCCGCCCACCCTCGGCCGTATCTCGACTTCCTTGGCACCTTCGGTTTGCGCAACCGCTTCGGCGCTGATTGGCACGCTGGTAGGCTGCACCTCGATCACACTGACAGGAAGAGCCGTGCCGCCAGCAGGCAACCCGGCAGCCTGATCATTTTTGCCGCACGCCATCAACGCCATGCTTATAATCAGTGCAAGGGATAATTTTGGGCCCATAACCAGTAGTAAATCGTGAACTTTATTCTTGGAATTGACATCTGCCATTTTTTATTTAACTCCAGCGCCTCGCTGATCTGGCGTGTTAAGTGTTTGGTCGGGCTGCCCATTAGCCAGCTCTGCCGGGTCTGACCATCAGAACAAGCTCGGCGACAAGCGCGTACCAACGCTCACATGTTCCTGCTGAACCACCGTGCAAATCGCAGCACTCATCGCTGCTTCGAATTGCGTGAGTGCAGCGGCGATCAAAGTACGGATAGCCCGGTTGTGCACGATCAATAACCGATGCTCGTACAACCATCGCCTGGCACGAACAAGGGGTCTGGGGAGCAATGGAACAGTGAACCGACTTAGGGGGATCAGCTGAGTTCTTGGGCGAGTCCGATGAGAAGCCCTTCAGGCCCGCGGATGTAGCAGAGCCGATACGCGTCTTTATACTGCACTACTCCGCCTAAGAGCTGCACGCCGCGCTTGCGGAGCCTTTTCTTGCCTCACCTTTATAATCAGTAAGCATGCCAAGTACGATGACAACAACACCCATGGCGATATAAAAATTTCTCGCGATATCTTCATTGGCAAAGCCAAAGATAAAGGGTAAAGCAATGAGGGAAGGTCCGACCAGGCGCTCAATCCAACCATGAATGGCAAATGGAATTAGCCTGAATATGCCAAAGGGAAAATCAGAAGTCAGCGTTACTATCAAATGGACTGCAGCCAGACTATAAGCCAGCATGGCCGGCAACTGACTTAATCCTAATAACGCAGGCGCGAGTAAAAAAATAACGACCGTCAGAAAATCAAAATACCCGTGTATACGTGGTGAAATTACTTTCATGATATTCCCCTGTATTAAGTTGTGGTCACTCCATAGTCACCACGTTCAGTACATTAATACGGTTCTATCACTTAGGTCTGTTATCTAAAAAACACTGTCTTAAATTAATGTTTGATGTGGCAAGGGGCTATCTTGCAATTAATGATTGAAACTGTGAAATTACTTGATTTCAAGCTTGATCTGCTTTAGGAAAACCGGACCAGACAGGAAGTGAGTTTTTTCGGCAAACTTGACCTTAAAGGAGGGCTGTTGCCATGAAAAAGAAGCGGTTTTCAGTAGAGCAGATCGTAGCGGTATTGAAGCAATGCCGGTGGCCGATCTGATCCGGCAGGTGGGGATATTCGGAACAGACGTTTTGCCGCTGGAAGAAGCAGGTACGTGGGGATGCAGTCCGGATCAGGTGCGAGAGCTCAAGCAACTGCAGGAAGAGAATGGACGGCTCAAGAAGCTGGTTGCCGAGCTGAGCCTGGACAAGGCAATTCTGCAGGACGTTGCATCAAAAAAGTGGCCCGGCCCGCGCTGAGACGTGCCTGCCGAATTTGCACACCGGGCGAGCCTTCCAAGCCCTACCCCGTTTAGCCAACGCCGAAAACTAACTCTCGGAATGGTCCTGAAAACCCAAGCGGATCAAGCTAATCAAGTATTCACACGGATTATGGTTGCATAAAATCAACCACTTCTAAGCAAATTTGGAATTTGTCGGTTAATCGCCACATCGATAATTAGCGAAGAGCACTTAATGCCGCATCATTTATACAAATCTGGTCACGTGTATAGCCAAGCATTCCACGGTTCCTGAAATCATTCAAAATGGTGCTTACCACCGAACGACTTGCTCCAACCAAATCTGCCACTTCCTGTTGAGTTAAATGAATTTCCAATGCATACCCATGAGTACATCCTATTCCAAACATCTCAGCTAATTCTAATAAAGTAGCTATAACACGCATTTCAACGGGTTGTGTCAGGGTAGTGCGTAGCTTACGCTCGACCTTCTGTTTTCGGGTATATATGTTCTCAAAAACATACCATGCCAGTTCTGGTTGATGAGCCATCATGGCCTTGAAATCGTTGCATGCTATGCTATAGAAATTAACTTCACCCAGTGCTTGAGCAGTTTCTTCTACTTCTTGGGGGATAGAATTATTCTGCAAACAACCAATGACGTCCCCCTTCTCAAAAAGAGCAAGAGTAATTTCAATCCCCTTCTCTGTTAAATGAGAGAGCTTGCCGATACCACTTTTTATCCAGAACAAATCGGAACACCGATCACCCTGGTGGTAAAGGAAAGCTTTATTCGGAATGTTGATTTCCCGAGCAGAAGGGTAATTCCTCTGTAATTCCTTCAAATCATATTCGAAAAATTCGTTAATCAATCTCGATCTCATATTGTTCATTATAGACCGCATTTATAGCATAAATGATATTGGACGACTAACAGTGACCCGCCAATGATCAAGGATTCGGTGAACACCGTATTCGAACGCAGCGTACATCGATACGAGAACCCCGCTCCACACTAAGCGTGGCAGAATGGCCGAGGCGTCGTGCATGACTGCTTCAAGCTCACCCTCGAACTCGCCGATTGCTACCGGATCGGTTTCTGTCTTGATGCGGGCACGGAGCCTTGCAGCTTGTTGATCGGTTGCATGAGGTATGAACTGGTGTACTACGCGGACAAACCGCTTCAATTCCGCGAGAGAGTCGATCGCCCATGGAAAATCACAGATTAGATCGAAGTCCTCAAATGGGTCTTCAATGACGCGGTCTGATTTGTTCAAACGCTTTCTACCTTTCAAGAAACCGAAGGCTCATTACACCTGAATGGTCAGTGGGCACAGCGACGTTGCGCTTACTGTTATTGCAACTTAACTTCCGAGGTGGTCGTAAAGACAGATTTTGTTCATACCACTGATCCTTTCGCTTTTGCAGAAGGCCGTACGGGTTTTACACCGATTTCACGGACACATCTAAAAAGGCTGATAATAAGTCAGGAGGTGTGTCATGGCAGTACGAAGAAAATATACTAAGGAGTTCAAACAGGAAGCGGTCTAGCTGGTTCGGTCTGCTGATGTGCCAGCGAGTCAGATTGCGCGTGATCTGGGTATTGATCCCAACATGCTGGGCTGCTGGTGCTGGGAAATGGACTCGATCGGTAGCAAGGTCTTCCAAGGTCAGGGCAAGTCCCGTGATGAGGAGATGGCGACGCTCCAAAAGAGAGTTAATTCAAGTCAGGAAGGAACGGGATTTTTAAGAGAAGCGTCAGCATTCTTCGCGCTACTCCTTCCAGCCTCCCCAGAACAAGGACGGAGGGGAGCGGTCAAGCCAGGCAACAGGATAAGGCGAGAGGCCGGGATAGATCCTGCTCCATACAACCGCCACCACTGCCAGGCTAAGCACCCCAACGAAAACCGGGTTCCAAAGGACGGACAGGCTGGAGTGGCCGTAGATCATAATGATGGGGTTGGCACCGGCAGGCGGGTGTACGGTCCCGGTGAGTAGCATGTACCATAAGACCAGCACCTGAGCGAGAACGTAAACCCATAACGCATCGCCAAAGAACTGATAGCAGACGATGCCAATGAACGCACCCCCCAAATGGCCTCCGAAGAGGGCACGCGGCTGTGCGGCCGGTGCCCGCGTAAGGCCGAACAAAAAAACTGCGGAGCCGCCCAACGAAGCAAGAAAAAAAGGAGAGGCGGGTGGAGAGGTTAAGAGTAGCGCCAAGCCGATACCCGTTGCGGCGCCAAGCCCGCACCACAGTAGACGCGCTATAGGGGAATGGTGCATTTGCTTATATGCCTGTAAATAAGAATAATAAAAATCCGGTAACGTGTCAAAATAAAGTATAGCTGTATACTACGTTCGGTATTTACTTGATTTAACGGATTTAATCGCCTAAACCTGAATGCCCAAACAGAAAGCATATCAGTCACAACGGTTCACTCGCATTTGACACCGACCGCCATCCAGATGATTGGCGCGGCATTGTTTGCCGTTGCTATTCTGCACACCTTTTCGACCAAGTTTTTCGAACATTTGGCGCATACTCGCCCAGCCCACGCCGGAATATGGCATCTGCTGGGTGAAGTCGAGGTGGTATTCGGTTTCTGGGCGATGATTCTGATCGTAATGATGTTCGCCACCGATGGGGCAACCGTAGCAACGCAATACATCGACTCACGCAATTTCACCGAGCCGATGTTCGTCTTCGCCATCATGGTGATTGCTGGCACCCGTCCAATCCTGCAAACTGCCATGGCCGGGGTACGCATGGTGGCTCGCACCATCCCCTTGCCCGGAAGCACGGGATTCTATTTCACGGTCATGGCGCTGGTACCCTTGCTGGGATCGTTCATCACCGAGCCTGCGGCCATGACACTGGCCGCCCTGATCCTGGCTGACCGCATCTTTGCGCAGGGCATTTCATCACGTTTGAAATATGCGACGCTGGGCGTGCTGTTTGTGAACATTTCCATCGGTGGCACCCTGACACCGTTTGCTGCGCCACCCGTGCTCATGGTTGCCGGGAAATGGAACTGGGATATTGCATTCATGATGTCGATGTTTGGCTGGAAGGCTGCCATTGCGGTCGCCGTGAATGCCCTGGGAGCGACGCTGCTGTTCCGTAAGGAATTGGGCCAACTGTCGCCGGCAGACAGTGGCGGTGGCAGCGGCCAGGTGCCCCTTTTTCTGGTATTGGTGCATCTGGCGTTTCTGGCGGGCGTCGTGGTGTTTGCTCATCACCCGGCGATGTTCATGGGCTTGTTTCTGTTCTTTCTCGGTGTGGCCCACGCTTATTCGCGCTATCAAGACCCGCTAATCCTGCGCGAGGGGCTATTGGTCGCCTTCTTTCTGGCGGGATTGGTAGTCTTGGGCGGGCAGCAGCAGTGGTGGTTGCAACCGCTACTGATGAGTATGAGTAGTGATGCGGTATTCGTCGGCGCAGCCATTCTGACAGCTTTCACCGATAATGCAGCATTGACGTATCTTGGCTCACTGGTTGAAGGACTGTCTGACGACTTCAAGTACGCCCTGGTAGCCGGTGCAGTGACGGGCGGCGGGCTGACCATCATTGCCAACGCGCCTAACCCGGCAGGCATTGCCATCCTGCGCGGACACTTCGATGATGAGTCGGTACATCCGGCAGGACTGCTGCTGGCCGCTCTGCCGCCGACTATTATCGCGGGGCTGGCGTTCAGATATTTATGAGCACGGCACGACATTTTGCGAACTCGATGCCCTGACCATTTCTCGACGACCTCAAACTCCCGCTATCGAAGCACTCACACTTTCTGGATTTCAACACTTCTGTCGGTTGTGAAAAAGATCTGAAGCTTGTTGGTCGCAGTATGCTCTGCCTTGTAAAACAGTCCGATCATCCCGGTAGATCCTGTGATCAGTAACGAACAGACATGGCCATCCCGAGCGAGCATCCTTTCTATAGGCACATGGCTAAAGACGTGCTGTGCATGTTTACCGCGCGAGTAACATTCGCGCCACTACCTAATGGAGGGTATCCGATGATCAACTACGAATTGCAACACGACAAAGGCATACTCTTGTTGCATCCGGAGGGGCGTTGCATGTTACATCAAGGTATTGCAAAATTAGCATCATCGGCAATGCTTTTCTGCAACGACTCTTATAGGCTACACGCGCGTTTCGACACCGATCAGGATACAGCGGCTCAGGCTACCGCGCTTAAAGCCACCGGTTGCTAGCGTATCTTCCGCGATAAGGGGTCCGGGGGACGATGGGAGCGGCCGGAGTTGCACAAGTTATGAAGTGAACTGCCAGATGCTTCAAAGAATAACCAACGAATCGTGAAACGTTGTAATCGGGGATAAGGTCGAGGCGGGAGCATTTCCATACCTAGAGCGTTTCCCCGGTTTTGCGGCTTCAGAATTGGTCCACTCCTTTGCACGATATGCAGATTCTCCGGCTACGACAGCAACCCGATCCTTTGCAATAAGCACATCTCCACGATGGGTCGCACAACGAGATAAAGTACCCCTTCCCTTACATCCTATGCAGGTTCTGAGACTGCTACGGCTTCGTCCTGTTCCCTTGCAATAAATACACATTGTCGGAGCATGACGAATACTTGGAATCCTTAGCATATGGTTCTCCCGACTGGGGTGGGGTACATAGTTGCAATAACCGCCACGTAATTTGAGATACCGACTAATTTCTGGTTAAATATTTGGGGACAAATGCAAACTTTGATAAGCTATTGATGTTAATTGTATTACCGTTATTTATTGGAATAAGCCTTACATTTTGCTGGGCTGCGTCAAACTGTAAGGCTAGCATCACAAACAAACATAAACGGCTTATCTGAATTCCTCTCGTTCCCCTGAGAGATCGCTGAGTACAGTGGAACATTAACGCTGAACGCGTATTATGGATAATGTGTAAATTACCATAATGTCTGTCGTGAAAAGATTTAGAAAGTGTGATTAATTTGTCATGAAAAGGCTGAATTTAGATCAGCAGTCGGTCGGTTGGGCAAACAAGGATGGAGGAAGTTGGCTTAATTAAATATTTTATTATTGATAGAATAAGCGTTTAATCCTTGTGGCAGCTATCGCCGCGTGGAGCTCATATTTCAGATGAGCCGAGAAATATTCAGATCACGCTAGGAATTTAATTTCATGATGATTGGGGTGCCTGGCTTGATTCCAATTAAGATTTTTAAGCACTGCGTGCGGGAGTGAAGGCCTACCGCTTAAACGAGCCTCCGCGAGTAGCACCAGTTCCGCTATTGGTTCCTTGATTCTGATTTCCTTGGCCACTTTCATTGGAGTGCGGCCCAGCCCCACTGTGGTTACGCTGGCCGCCCATTCGAGTGGCCGCTGTATGGTGTTCCGACGAACTCCCGCGAGTAGAGCCAGTCTCGCTATTGGTGTTATGCTGCTTCTCTTGGGCGCTTCGCCTCGCTTGCTGTCTAGACCTATCGCCGCGTCTGTGTACACTTTCTTTCGCGATTTCGCGTTGCTCTCCTGCATCTATGGAAGTCAACTCGCAATTGCTTACTGAACCTTGTTCCTGGTCGTTGATATTGTCATTATTTAAAGGCATGCTTTCCTCCTTAAGTATAATAAAAAGATCTCTGGCCTTCCTTCCGTCCCATTCTTGAAATAATCAATTTAACATTCATAGGGAAGTAGCATCTTAAAAAAATAATTATCGCGATCAGTTTGCCATCACACCTCTAGTTTTCCATCATGGGACAGGCGATATTCTAATATGCGCTGCACCATTTTAAAAAAATTACCTAAAAGTTTTTAGAAGATAACGGGTATGCCATCAGTATGGGACTCTTAATTTAAGTCAGACGGCAGAAACCAAAAACTAAATGCATTTTTGCGCAGCAATTAACAAATATTTGGCAATTACTTTACCCTTGATAACCTATTTTATGATGGGTTGAATTAAGTCAAAGCTGCCGCATCCTCTATTATTGATAAAATATGTTATCAATAGTAGAGTGATGCTACAATTTAGGAAGGTTGAAATATTTTTTGCTTTATTAAATTTCCTTGAGTAGGATATTATCCTACCATTGGAAGGTGTTAGAAACATACATAGGAAACAAAAAATGAAGCGCACCGATAAAGCAGAAAAAATCAGCATTACACTTCCACCGGATATGCTGAATATTATTAG
>LNFM01004530.1_pt1 | contig 33422 bp, 36 predicted proteins | sample 596031 | NCBI WGS metagenome assembly LNFM01 (sample SAMN04254537, study PRJNA301005) | activated carbon metagenome | isolation source: dual media filters at the Ann Arbor, Michigan drinking water treatment plant | place: USA: Ann Arbor | reverse complement strand
ATTCCTGCCGTCGTTCGTAAAACGCGCGGTGGACCGTGTTCCAGACGAAATTCTCCAGCGTCGCGACGCTTTCCCAGACCGTCAGGTTCGACACGTATTGCGGATCGCCGTCGATCTTCGCCTCGGTGTTGCCGGTGCCGGGCTCGCCCGAGCCTTCCATCATCCAGACAAACCCGGGCATCCGCTTGCCCAAGCCATTCACCCGGTCCAGTGCCGCCATGAACTCGGCCACACGCGGGTCGTCGGTGGGGGCCAAAAGGCGCCCCACGTTCAACTCGGCCAGGTGCATGGCGGGTTCGGTCATTTCGTCGACCTCAAGAGGTAACCGACCAGGCTTTCCTTGGCGATTTCCTCTTCGCCAATCTTGCAATAGGCCTCCGCGTTGCCCGGCTCGGCGCCGCGTTCCTTCAGCCATTCGGCCGCTAGCGCCTTGCCGCGCGCCTTTTCCTTCTTGTCGGAAACGAAGGCGCGCACCTCGGCGGTACTGTAGCCTTTGCCAAGCGCATAGTTCTTCAACTTGTTCAACTCGCCCAGCGCCCGCAGCTTGCGCGGTTCCATCGTCGGGCAATTGTCGGCAATGGCGTCACCGATAAAGCCTTGCAGCAGGGTTTCGTTGATCACCGGTTCCTGGTTGATCGGAACCGCGACCTGGGCTGAAGCGGGCAGCGCCAGCATCAGCGCGGCGAGGGTCATGGACAGGTGTTTCATCGTGGCCTCCTTGGCAAACACTGCCGCAGAGATGGGGGCTATCCCCCTTGATATGCCATGACAAAGCTGACCCATCGGCGAATTGTGACCTGTTATGACATGTCGTGTCATGCACAGCCCTCGACAAACACCCAGGCCCCCGCCTCGAACCGGTCGTAAATCGAGGTGCGCAGGGTCTGGCCGCGCGCTGCGCAGTCTGCCTCGGCCACCTTGCGGGCCGGCGCGCCGTCCCACATCGCAAACGGCTGGCCGCCATTCGTGACGCGCAGCGCGGCAGGTGCGGCGGCCTTTTGGGCCACCGGCACGCAGGCCGTCGCAAACGTCAGGGAAAGGGCAGCCGCCATCCGCATCACTCCGCCGCCATCGCGCCCATGCGGCCAGTTTTCTTCGCCTTGATCCGGTCCTCGATTTCCTCGCGGAACGCCCGCACCAGGCCCTGGATCGGCCAGGCCGCCGCATCACCAAGCGCGCAGATGGTGTGGCCCTCGACTTGCTTGGTCACCGAGATCAGCATGTCGATCTCCTCGACCTCCGCCTCGCCGCGCACCAGTCGGTCCATCACCCGCATCATCCAGCCGGTGCCTTCGCGGCACGGCGTGCACTGGCCGCAAGACTCGTGCTTGTAGAACTTCGACAGCCGCCAGATCGCCTTGATGACGTCGGTCGACTGGTCCATCACGATGACCGCCGCCGTGCCAAGGCCCGAGCGCTGTTCGCGCAGCCAGTCGAAATCCATGATCGCGTCGTCGCATTGCGTCTGGGTCAGCAAGGGCACCGACGATCCGCCGGGGATCACCGCCTTGATGTTCTTCCAGCCGCCGCGCACGCCGCCGCAATGCCGCTCCAGCAATTCCTTCAGCGGGATCGACATCGCCTCTTCCACAACACAGGGGTTGTTGACGTGGCCCGAGATGCCGAAAAGCTTGGTGCCGGTGTTGTTCGGGCGGCCAAAGCCGGCAAACCACTCCGCACCACGGCGCAGGATCGTCGGCACGACGGCGATGGATTCCACGTTGTTCACCGTGGTCGGGCAGCCATAAAGGCCGCTGCCTGCAGGAAACGGCGGCTTCATCCGGGGCATGCCCTTCTTGCCTTCAAGGCTTTCCAGAAGGGCGGTTTCCTCGCCGCAGATATAGGCACCGGCACCGTGGTGCAGGTAGCAGTCGAAATCCCAACCGGACTTCGCCGCGTTCTTGCCCAGCAGTCCCGCGTCATAGCACTCGTCGATCGCCGCCTGCAGCGCCTCACGCTCACGAATATATTCGCCACGGATGTAGATGTAGCAGGCGTTCGCGTTCATCGCAAAGCTGGCGATCAGCGCGCCTTCGATCAGCGTATGCGGATCGTGCCGCATGATTTCGCGGTCCTTGCAGGTGCCGGGCTCGGATTCGTCGGCGTTGATGACCAGATAGCTCGGCCGCCCGTCCGACTGCTTGGGCATGAACGACCACTTCAACCCCGTCGGGAAACCCGCCCCGCCCCGACCACGCAGACCCGACGCCTTGACCTGCTCGATCAGAGTATCGCGCCCCCGCTGAATGATCTCGGCGGTGCCGTTCCAATGCCCGCGCTTCATCGCCCCCTTCAGGGTGCGGTCATGCATCCCGTAGAGGTTGGTGAAAATGCGGTCCTGATCCTTGAGCATCTTGGTATTCCTAACCCCGGCGTCCGCGCCAGATCTGATACGTCACCACCATCGCCCAGACGAAGGCAGCTATCGCGGCGAAGTCGAACAGAAAGACGTAGCGCGCTTCCCATCCCAACTCGCCGCCCAGCCATTGCGCGCCCATCCACAGGATCATCGTCCCGGCGATGACGAAAGCGACAAGGCGCGCCTGCGCCGCCCGCTTCATGTCATCCGGATCAGGGCGCGCCATGGCCTTCCTTAATAGTTGTTGGTCTTGGCGCGTTCACGGAACGCCTCAAGCCCTTCGTTGACGATGATCTTGGCCTGCGCCACCCACTTGTCGCGGGTGATGCGGCCCTTGAAATTCTTCATGTTGGCGTCGACCCAAGCCACATCTGCATCCGACCAGCCGGCGATCTGGTCGAAATGGTAAAAGCCCAACTCATTCACCAGCTTTTCCATTGCCGGGCCGATGCCCTCGATCTCCTTCAGGTCGTCCGCCTTGCCCTTGCGCGCGGCCGTCAGGCGTTCCGGGCCTTCGGGTTTTGCCTTCACCGCCTTAGGCTTTGCCGCCGCCTTGGGCGCGGCCGCTTTCGGGGCCGCTTTCGGGGCAGCCTTCGGAGCCGCTTTCGGGGCAGCAACGACCTCGGGAACAGTGACAAAAGCCGCCGGCATCGCCGCGGCGGCGGGTGCGACAACCGGTGCGACCACCGGTTCGGACGCCGGTTCACCCGGCGCTGCGGCCTTCAGGACGGTCTCGCGCCCGATCGCCGGGCCTGTGGCGCCCCAGGGCATCCCCAGAACCATCCCGGCAACCGAGCCGACCACAACCGCCAGCGCACCCGCCGGAAACAGGTCGAACTTGCCGATCACCACCAGCACGCCAAAGGCGACCAGTCCCGCCGCGACACCAAGTATCCAGCCGCCCAGCCAAGGGGCATTCAGATTTTCTGCCTTGCGCATTCCCTTGTCACTCCCGTTGATCGGCCCGCCGTTGTGGCGTGGCCCCCGTTCCCTCACTCCGTCAGTCGTGCTGCGGCCTCGGCCTCGGCAACCGTGCCGCCCGCTGCCAGGATCTTGGCCTGTGGCACCCATCTGTCACGGGTGACCCGGCCCTTGAAGCCTTCAAGGTTTCTGTCGACCCAGGCGATCTCTTCCGAGGTCCAGTCGGCGATCTGGTCAAAGTGGAAGAACCCAAGCCGGTGGCACAGCGCCGCCAGCTTCGGTCCGATTCCGACGATCAGTGTCAGGTCGTCCGGCGTGCCGCCGCGTGCCGCATCCAAGGCTTGCGGCCGGCTGGCCGGCCCCGCCGCAACATCGCCCGGCATCGCCTTCGCCTCGGGCGTGGCAGCGGGCGTGGCATTCGGCGCGTTGCCGTCGGAGACGGGCTTGCCCTTCGACTGGGCCACTGCTTGCTGAACGGTGCTGCCGGTCGCGTCCGCCCGCTGGCCCTTGCCCGGTTTCGGTTCCACCGTGGCACCCCTGGCGGTCGTCACTGCTGCGGTCTTGCCCAGCCACGGCGTCGTCAGCGGCACTTCCGTCCCGTCGATGCGCTTGATGGTATCACCCAGATCGACCGCCGCCTGAACGCTGGCGTTATACTGCCGCCGGCCGCTTTCGAACTCGGTCAGCGACGTCAGCCCGCTGGCGGGCTCTGCGGCATAGCGCCCGATCTGCGACCCAGGTACCGGAACCTCGCCATTGGAAAATCGCCCGATCAACTCGCGCAGCTTCTCCGGCGTGAGGTCCTCGTAATAATCCTTGCCGATCTGGGCCATCGGCGCATTGGCGCAGGCTCCCAGACACTCGACCTCTTCCCAGGAAAACTTGCCATCCGCCGACAGTGCGTGCGGCTGCTTGGCGATCAGCTCCTTGCAGACCGCGACCAGATCTTCCGCACCGCAGATCATGCAGGAGGTGGTGCCGCAGATCTGGATATGCGCCACCGACCCAACCGGTTGCAGCTGAAACATGAAGTAGAAGGTCGCAACTTCCAGCGCCCGGATATAGGCGAGACCCAGCATCGAGGCGACGTATTCGATGGCAGGGCGGGAAAGCCAGCCCTCCTGCTCTTGTGCGCGCCACAGCAAGGGAATGATGGCCGATGCCTGCCGTCCTTCGGGGTATTTGGAAATCTGCCCCCTGGCCCAGGCAAGGTTGGCAGGCGTGAACTCGAATGAAGCCGGTTGAACGGCGTGCAGGCGGCGCAGCATCAGCGATCGATCTCCCCGAACACGACATCCATCGTGCCGATGATGGCTGAAACGTCAGCCAGTTGGTGGCCCTTGCAGATGTAATCCATCGCTTGCAGGTGCAGGAACCCCGGCGCGCGGATCTTGGCACGGTAGGGTTTGTTGGTGCCGTCAGCGACCAGATACACGCCGAACTCGCCTTTCGGCGCCTCGACGGCGGCATAGATCTCGCCGGCCGGCACATGGAAGCCTTCGGTGTAAAGCTTGAAGTGATGGATCAGCGCTTCCATCGAGGTCTTCATCTCGCCCCGCTTCGGCGGCGTGATCTTGCCCCGCGCCAGCACATCGCCCTTTTCCACGCGCAGCTTGGCGCAGGCCTGACGGATGATATGGGTCGACTGACGCATCTCCTCCATCCGGCAGAGATAGCGGTCGTAGCAATCGCCGTTCTTGCCGATCGGGATCTGGAACTCGAACTCGTCGTAGCATTCGTAAGGCTGCGCACGGCGCAAATCCCACGCCATGCCCGAGCCACGCACCATCACGCCGGAAAAACCCCAGTCCTGGATGTCCTTCTCGCTGACCACGCCAATATCGACGTTGCGCTGCTTGAAGATGCGGTTTTCGGTCAACAGCCCGTCGATATCATCCAGCACCTGCGGAAACTGCACGGCCCATGCGTCGATATCCTCGATCAACTGGTCGGGCAGGTCGACATGCACGCCACCCGGCCGGAAATACGCCGCATGAAGCCGCGAACCCGACGCGCGTTCATAGAACACCATCAGCTTTTCGCGCTCTTCGAACCCCCAAAGCGGCGGGGTCAGCGCGCCCACGTCCATCGCTTGCGTGGTGACATTCAGAAGGTGGTTCAGAACCCGGCCGATCTCGGAATACAAGACCCGGATCAGGCTGGCCCGGCGCGGCACTTCGGTCCCGGTCAGCTTTTCGATCGCCAAGCACCAGGCATGTTCCTGGTTCATCGGCGCCACGTAATCCAACCGGTCGAAATACGGCAGGTTCTGCAGGTAAGTCCGGCTTTCCATCAGCTTTTCGGTGCCGCGGTGCAACAGCCCGATATGCGGGTCGCAGCGTTCCACGATCTCGCCGTCCAGCTCCAGCACCAGCCGCAGCACGCCATGCGCCGCCGGGTGCTGCGGGCCGAAGTTCAGGTTGAAGTTGCGGATCTTCTGCTCGCCGGTCTGAAAGTCGGTCGAACCGTCGTCATAGGTGTTGGTGCGCAGATCGTCCATCATGGCTTCTCTCCCGGTGCGCCTGCGCGCGCCTTGTCGTCGCCGGGAAGGATGTATTCAGCGCCTTCCCACGGGCTCATGAAATCGAACTGCCGGTATTCCTGCACCAGCTTCACCGGCTCGTAGACCACGCGCTTCTGCGCCTCGTCATAGCGAACCTCGGTGTAACCCGTGGTCGGGAAATCCTTGCGCAGGGGATGCCCGCGAAACCCGTAGTCGGTCAGGATGCGGCGCAGGTCCGGGTGGCCGGAGAACAGGATGCCGAACATGTCGAACACCTCGCGCTCGAACCAGTTGGCCGAGGGGTGCAGGTCCTGAACCGACGGCACCATATCCTCGGTCCGCACTGCCACCTTCAACCGGATGCGATGGTTCTGGTGCATCGACAGGAAGTGATAAACCATGTCGAACCGCGCCGCCCGGGTCGGATGGTCGATCGCGGTGATGTCGACCAGCGAGGTGAACCGGCACGACATATCGTCCCGCAGGAATTCCACCAGCCCGTGCAGATACTGCAGTGCCACGGTCAGCGTCAGCTCGCCATGCGTCACCTCTGACGACAGCACCGCATCAGGCCGCTTCAGCGCGATGATCGCTCCAAGCTCGGTCAGGGCTTCAGACATGCGGGGTCCTCAACGGGTAATGGTGCCAGTGCGGCGGATCTTCCGCTGCAACTGCAGGATGCCGTACAGCAGCGCCTCGGCCGTGGGCGGGCAGCCGGGAACGTAGATGTCCACCGGCACGATCCGGTCACAGCCCCGCACCACGCTGTAGGAATAGTGGTAATACCCGCCGCCATTGGCGCAGGACCCCATCGAGATCACATAGCGCGGCTCGGGCATCTGGTCGTAGACCTTGCGCAGGGCCGGGGCCATCTTGTTGGTCAGCGTCCCCGCCACGATCATCACGTCCGACTGGCGCGGAGAGGCGCGCGGTGCCACGCCAAAGCGTTCGGCATCATAGCGCGGCATCGAGGTGTGCATCATCTCGACGGCGCAGCAGGCCAGACCAAAGGTCATCCAGTGCAAGCTGCCCGTCCGCGCCCAGTTGATCAGATCCTCGGTCGAGGTCAGCAGAAACCCTTTGTCCTGCAGCTCGCGGTTCAGCGACTGGGTGGCAACCTCGTTGTCGCCCCCGGCCGTGTTGGAACCCGGCATCACTCCCATTCCAGGGCTCCCTTTTTCCATTCGTAGGCAAAGCCGACGGTCAGCACGCCCAAGAACAGCATCATCGACCAGAACGCCGCCATGCTGATCTCGCCGAAGGCCACCGCCCAGGGAAACAGGAACGCAACTTCAAGGTCAAAGATGATGAACAGGATCGATACCAGATAGAACCGCACGTCGAACTTCATCCGCGCGTCGTCAAAGGCGTTGAAGCCACATTCGTAGGCGCTGACCTTTTCGGGGTCGGGCTTGCGCACCGCCAGCACGGCCGCGGCAAGGATCAACACAAGGCCGCCCATGAGAACAAGTATGGGAAGATACTCTCGGAGAAGCAGGTCCACGAGGGGCTCCTTGATGCTGGCGACGCGCGAGCTTGCAGGCACGTGCCGGCCTGCTTGATCTCTTGCGCCCGTTTACTCCTCCCCCCGGCTGCGGTCAACCGAAGGCGGGGTAGAAAAACCATCTGACCCTGCGGCGAATGACCGACTTGCCGCAGCTTTTTTCCGCATCGACGGAGGTTTGCGCAAATTCGCTGCGGGCCGCCCGCCTTAATGCCGCACCGCAGTATCTTCGCGGTGTCTCATCCCCCCGAGTCGTCGCCGCCCGTCTTGCCGCCCCGGCGTCAAGACTTCCACCAAGGGGCCCCCCAACATCTGATCTTTTCGAAAATTCTCCCCGCGGAGCGACCCCGGTCAGTCCCGCAGACCGATCCCGGAAAAGTGGTAGCCCTGCCCCGCCCGCCCGATCCGCCCGATCAGCCCGATCGCCGGAAACGGCAGATGCGCGCCCGCGACAAGAAAGCCCTCGTCCAGCGCACGTTCCATCAGCGCCAACCGGCTCGCCCGCGCCTGATCGGGATCGTCGTCAAAATTCCATGTCACCTCGGGGCAGGCAAACTGGATGGCGGCGTGATGCACGACATCGCCCCATACGAGCAGCCGCCCGTCCACCAGAAATGCCATATGCCCCGGCGCGCCCCGCATCGGCGCATCGCCCTGTTCCAGCGGCATCAGGCGCATGAAGGCCGGGGCCATGCGCGGCACGGCGCGGAACGCGGCCAGTTCCTCAACCGCGACGAACACCCGGTCCGCATTCGGGAAAGCCAGCCCCCGGTCACAGTCCACCAGCCCCGACAGGTGATCAACATGGGTATGGGTCAGCGCCACCGCCGTCACCTCGCCCGCCGCCACCCCCGCCTCGCGCAGCGCCTCGCCCAACCGGCCGAGGCTCGGGTGCCAGGCGTCTGCCGCGCCGGTGTCGATCAGCAAACAACCCTGCGGCCCCTTCACCAGAAACGCCCAGACCGGCAGGCGCAGCTTGCCTTCCACCAGATCCGCCTGGTCCAGATCGGCCCAGGCCTCGCCATCCGTCCCCCGCAGATGCGTGATCGGCATCGCCGTCTCGCCATCCGACAGCGCGATCACCGTCAGCTCGCCCAGTTCCACCTCGACCGACAGTTGGCCCATCCGTACCAGACGCATCAGCACCACCCTCCCCTCGGGCCACCCGAATAGGCCCGCCCATGTCCCGCCCGGATCATCGTCCGCGCCACATCCACACCGTCCAGCCGCAGCCGCACCAGCGCGCGATCATAACGGTCCGTCCCACCCCGCTCCACCGCCAGCGCGCCTGCCTTGAAGATCATGCCCCGCAAGGCCCAGGTCGCCCGCTCTGCCGCGACAAGCTCGCCCACGCAGCGCGGCGAAAACTTCTCGGGCGCATCGAACCCGATCAACCGCGCCGTTTCAACGCCCGTGCCGGGACAGACCAGCTTCACGGTATCACCGTCCAAGACCAGCAAGACCCGACAATCGCCTTCCTCGGACACAACCGGCTTCAGCGCGGCGTTCACCACATCGGCGCCATAAGGCACTACCACAAGGCCGAGGCCGCCCACGATCATCACGAGTTTCAGGTAGACCACCGGGTCCAGCAGCCGCGCCAGCAGTCTCCGCCACCCGGTCTTTCGCGGCGGCAGGCCCATGCCCCAGCGCGGCGGGCGGCGATAATCGCGGCTGAACGGCGTGACCGAACCCCGCCGCCTCACTCCACCAGCGGCACCGCCACCGCCGCCGCACCTGCATCCTCCGCCACCTCGGCCTGCGCCGCCGACAGCACCTCGGCCCGGATGATCCGCGCGATCAGCGCCACGTCGTCAGGCGTGAAGGTCAACGGCAACCGCATGTCAATCAGCCCCGCCAGAACCCGGTCGGTCTGCGGCAGGGGTTCGGGCGAGGCATAGCGCCAATGCGAATAGCGGCTGGTGAAAGCCACCGGATCGGCCGCACCGAACCACTTCAGTTCCACCCCCCGCGACGCTGCCCGCCCGACGAAGGCTGCCACCCGTGCCGGCTCCCAACCGGGCAGCAGAAACTGGAACGACGAGCCGACATAATCTTCCCATGCCGGCCGCGGGATCAGCTTCAAGCCCGGCGTGTCGGTCAGCCCCCGCTCCATCCCCTCATAAAGCGCGCGCCAGCGCGCCCGCCGGTCGGCCAGCAGCGCCACCTGCGGGCGCAGGATCGCCGCGCGCAGGTTGTCCATCCGGCTGGAGATATTCGGCACATCCAGCCGCACCCGCTCGAATACCTCCGGCCCCGGCGCCGCCCGGTGCCGCCCATAAAGCATGTAGGACCCCGACAACAGCACCGCCCGCGCCGCAAGTTCGGCGTCATCCGTCACCAGAAACCCGCCCTCGCCCGAGTTCATGTGCTTGTAGGTCTGCGTCGAATAGCAGCCAAAGACGCCATGCCGTCCGGACGCCACCCCGCGCCATGTGGCCCCCATCGTATGCGCGCAATCCTCCACGACCTTCACGCCCAGCCGGTCGCAGATCGCCATCAGCGCGTCCATGTCGCAGACATGCCCCCGCATATGGGACAGCAGCAGCACCCGCGCGCCGGTCGCCTTCGCCTGCGTCTCCAGATGCTCAAGGTCGATCGTCAGATCCTCGGTCACCTCCACGAAGACCGGCCGCGCCCCGATCGAGGCTATCGCCCCCGGCACGGGTGCCAGGGTAAAGGCGTTCGACAGGACCGGCTCGCCCGGCTTCACCTGCAGGGCGCGCAGGGCCGTCGCCATCGCCGCCCCGCCCGAGGCGATCGCAAGGCAATAGCGCGCCCCGGTAAAGGCCGCGAACTCCTCTTCCAGCAGCGCCGTCTCCGCGATCTCGCCCGGTGCGGTGTTATACCGGTGCAACCGCCCGTGCCGCAAAACCTCCAGCGCCGCCGCTATTCCCGCCTCCGAGATCGGCTCTTGCTGGGTGAAACTTCCCTGAAAGCGTTCCATCATCCCTCCTCGGGTCGGCGCGTCAGCGCCAGAAACATCGCCACCGCAACGGCAAGAACCGCCGCCGCGACCCAATAGGCCACGTCGGGCGACCGCAGCGCCGCCTCGGCCTGCATGAACCGCCCGAATATCTGCGAAAAGATCACCGTGCCAAACAGCATCGCGATATTCATCAGCGCCGCTATCCCGCCCTGCAATTCGCCCTGCGCATCCTCCGGCACTTCCTTTGACATCATCGCCACCAGCATCGGATGCACAAACCCCTCCGGCCCGTGCACCACCATCAAGACCAGCACCACCACCAGCGACCCCGCCAGACCATAGCCCAGCGCCACCACCGCCGCGATCACCAAACCCGCCAGACAGACCCGCCATTCGCCCCAGCGCGCCACCGCCGGCCCGGTGCCAAAACCCTGAAACACCGCCATGACAAGGCCGAAGGCGGCCAGCGTCAACCCGACCATCGCCTCCGACCAGCCAAACTTCGCCATTCCCCAGAACGGCCAGATCGCCGGATAGACCGCGGTGGCGAAGAAATAGACGAACAGCACCGCGCACAGCGGCAAGACCTGCCCATAGCGGCGAAACACCCGGAACGCACCGAACGGATTGGCCCGCCGCCACTCGAACGTCCGGCGCTTTTCGGAGGGCAGCGTTTCGGGCAGGACGAACCAGCCGTAAACAAGGTTCACCAGCGAAATCCCTGCCGCCACATAAAACGGCACGCGTGGCCCCAATTCCCCCAGCAGCCCGCCAATCGCCGGCCCAAGGATGAACCCCACGCCAAACGCAGCGCCCACCAGACCAAAGGCGCGCGCCCGGTCCTCGGGGGCCGTCACATCGGCGATATAGGCGTTCGCAATCACATAGGACGACCCGCAAATTCCCGCGATCACCCGCCCGACGAACAGCCAGAAGAGCGTCGGTGCCAGCGCCGAGAACAGGTAATCCGCCCCCAGCCCGAAAATCGCCAGCAGCAGCAGTGGCCGGCGTCCGAACCGGTCCGACAGGTTGCCGACCAGCGGGCTGAACGCGAACTGCGCGATCGAAAACGCAGCAAACATCCAGCCGCCGACATAGGCCGCATCCGCCAGCTCCATCTGGCCCACTTCCTCGATCAGCGCGGGCAAGACCGGCATGATCAGGCCAAAGCCGACCATGTCCAGAAACACGGTGATCAGCACGAAGGTGATCGCATGGCGCGACACCTGAACGGGGGCAGAGGTTTCGATCATCGCGCGGACCCTAAGGCAGCCAGTCGGCCCAAGTCAAACGACGCCAGGCTTTCCCTTCTGCAAGTATCCCACGGGAGGTCTGGAGGGTGTGAAACCCTCCAGTCGCCGCCAGCCGGTCAGCGCACCAGCCGCCCGGCAATCTCCGGCAGCTGGTCGAAATGGTCTAGCAGCGCCTCCGGTGCCAACCGCGCCACCCCGGCACCCTCAGGCCCAAAGGTCACCAGCGCCACCGGCACGCCGACCGCGAGACCGGTCTTGCGGTCGGTCTCGGTGTCGCCCACCAGCATTGACCGCCCGACCACGCCCCCTGCCCGCTCCACCGCCGCCACATAAGGTGCGGCATCGGGCTTGCGCGTCGCCAGCGTATCGGCCCCGATCATCGCACCGAACGCATCGCGCACGCCCAGACGCTGCAAAAGCTCCTCGGCCAGCGCCGCGGGCTTGTTGGTGCAGATCGACACCGCATAACCCTCGCGCTTCAACGCCTCCACCGCTTCCATCGCACCGGGATAAAGCGTGGTATGAACCGCGATCGCCTGCCGGTAGGCGTCCAGCAGCACCGGGTAATCCGCGTCCACGTCGGTCTCCGTCCAGGCTCGCCCCGTCCGCTCATAGCCCAGCCGCAGCATCGCCCGTCCGCCATGAAACGCTGTCAGCGCGTCCTTCGGCCCCAGAACCGCCCCGCCCGGAAAACAGGCATTCGCCGCTGCCAGCAGGTCGGCCGAGGTGTCCGCCAGGGTGCCATCAAGATCAAAGACGATACAGCGCATCAGGCTTCCTGTAACATGGCGTGAGGTTTGGCCCCTTGCCACCCCGCGCAAGGGGGGTAAAACGACGCCAACAATAAGGGAAGGGGCAGAATGCAGGTTTCAGGGTCAGGGGCGGTTCCCGTTTCAGTGATCGTGCTTGCCGCCGGGCAAGGCACGCGGATGAATTCCGACCTGCCCAAGGTGCTGCACCAGATGGCGGCGGCACCCCTCCTGCACCACGCGCTGACCACCGCCCGCAACCTTGATCCCGCCCGCATCGTCGTGGTCACCGGTCACGGCTCCGAGGCCGTCACCGCCGCCGCCCTCGCCTTCGACGAGGCGGTCGATGCGGTCCTGCAAGACCCGCAACTTGGCACCGCACATGCCGTGGCCCAGGCTGCCCCCCTCCTTGCCGACGCGCACGGTGACGCCATCGTGCTTTACGCCGACACCCCGCTCATCCGCGAGGAAACCCTGCGCGCCATGCTCGACGCCCGCGCCCGTCATGGCGTCGTCGTCCTCGGCTTTCACGCCGCCCACCCCGGCCGCTACGGCCGCCTCGTCACCGACGGCGAGACGCTCCTCAAGATCACCGAATGGAAAGACGCCACCGAGGCCGAGCGCGCGATCACGCTTTGCAACTCCGGCGTGGTCTGCGCCGACGCCCAGACCCTCCTCTCCCTCGTCGCCGAAGTGAAGAACGACAACGCCGCCGGGGAATACTACCTCACCGACATCGTCGAACTGGCCCGCGCCCGCGGCCTGACCGCCGGCGTCGTCCTCTGCGACGAAGCCGAAACCCAGGGCATCAACACCCGCGCCCAACTGGCCGAGGCCGAAGACGCCTTCCAGACCCGCGCCCGCGCCGATGCGCTCGACAACGGCGTCACCCTCACCGCCCCGCGCAGCGTGTTCTTCGCGCTCGACACCCACATCGGCCGCGACGCGATCATCGGCCCGAACGTGATCTTCGGCCCCGGCGTCACGATCGAGTCCGGCGCCGAGATCAAGGCCTTCTGCCACCTCGAAGGTTGCCACATCAGCCGCGGCGCCACCGTCGGCCCCTTCGCCCGCCTGCGCCCCGGCGCGGAACTGGCCGAAGACGTCCATGTCGGCAACTTCGTGGAAATAAAGAACGCCATCCTCGACGAAGGCGTCAAGGTCGGCCATCTCACCTACCTCGGCGACGCCGACGTGGGCGAGTTCACCAACATCGGCGCCGGCACCGTCACCTGCAACTACGACGGCGTGATGAAGCACCGCACCAAGATCGGCAAGCGCGCCTTCATCGGATCGGACACCATGCTGGTCGCCCCCGTCACCATTGGCGACGGTGCCCTCACCGCGTCCGGCTCCGTGATCACCGAAAACGTTCCCGCCGAAGCCATCGCCATCGGCCGCGCCAAGCAGGTCACCAAACTTGGCCTCGCAACGAAATTGTTCGAAAAGTTAAAAGCTATCAAAGCCGCCAAAGTAAAAGGGCAGTAATAATGTGTGGAATTGTAGGGGTCCTCGGCAATCACGAAGCCGCCCCGCTGCTGGTTGAGGCCCTCAAGCGTCTGGAATATCGCGGCTACGACTCCGCCGGGATCGCCACTGTCAACCACGGCCGGCTCGACCGCCGCCGCGCGGTCGGCAAGCTCGTCAACCTCTCCGACCTCCTCGTCCACGAGCCCCTCGCCGGCAAGTCCGGCATCGGCCACACCCGCTGGGCCACCCACGGGGCCGCGACCGTCCTCAACGCCCACCCGCACAAGGCCGGCTCGGTCGCCGTCGTCCACAACGGCATCATCGAAAACTTCCGCGACCTGCGTGCCGAGCTTAGCCAAGCCGGCCTCGCCTGGGAATCCGAGACCGATACCGAGACCGTCGCCCTCCTGACCAAGCTCCACATGGATCAGGGCATGACCCCGGTCGAGGCCGCCCGCGCCACCCTCCACCGCCTGCACGGCGCCTTCGCGCTCTGCTTTCTATTCGACGGCGAAGACGACCTGATGATCGCCGCCCGCAAGGGCTCGCCGCTCGCCATCGGCCATGGGTCGGGCGAGATGTTCGTGGGCTCCGACGCCATTGCGCTTGCGCCGATGACCGACCGCATCACCTATCTCGAAGAAGGCGACTGGGCCGTCGTCACCCGAAAGGGCGCGCAGATCTTCGACGCCCAAGACCGCCTCGCCAACCGCGCCGAGACCCGCATCCAGATCGACGCCACCCGGATCGAAAAGGCCGGCTACAAGCATTTCATGGCCAAGGAGATCGCCGAACAGCCCGTCGTGATCGCCGACGCGCTGAAGCATTACACCACCCCCGACGGCGCGCTCCGCCTCCCGGCCGGCGTCGATTTCGCAGGTGTCGACCGCATCACCCTCGTCGCCTGCGGCACCGCCTCCTACGCCGCCCACGTCGCGAAATACTGGTTCGAACAGATCGCCGGCCTGCCCGCCGAAATCGACATCGCGTCGGAATTCCGCTACCGCGAGCCGCCGCTCTCTCCCACCTCCTGGGCGCTCTTCGTCAGCCAGTCGGGTGAAACCGCCGACACGCTCGCCGCCCTCCGTTACGCCAAGGGCAAGGTCGCGAAGATCGTCTCTGTGGTGAACGTCCCGACCTCCTCCATCGCCCGCGAAAGCGACCTCGCCCTGCCGATCCTCGCCGGCGTCGAGGTTGGCGTCGCCTCCACCAAGGCCTTCACCTGCCAACTGACGGTCCTCGCGCTCCTCGCCCTGAAAGCCGCCGTAGACCGTGGCCGCCTTACCGCCGAAGCCCTCGCAGACCACCTTGCCGCGCTTCGCGCCCTTCCCGGCCTGATGAACCACACCCTGACCCTTTCGCCCCAGATCGCCGCCATTGCCGACGATCTCGCAAAGGCGCAAGACATCCTATTCCTCGGCCGGGGTGCGATGTTCCCTCTCGCCATGGAGGGTGCGCTGAAACTCAAGGAAATCAGCTACATCCACGCCGAAGGCTACGCCTCTGGCGAGCTGAAGCACGGCCCCATCGCGCTGATCGACGCCGCCGTCCCGGTCATCGTCCTCGCCCCGCGCGACGCGCTTTTCGACAAGACCGTGTCGAACATGCAAGAGGTCATGGCCCGCCACGGCCGCGTCCTTCTGATCTCCGACGCAAAAGGCGTCGCCGAAGCCGGCATCGGCACCTGGAAAACTGTCACCCTGCCCGAGGTGCATCCAGCCTTCGCGCCGATCCTCTACGCGGTCCCGGCACAGCTTCTGGCCTACCACACCGCCATCGCCAAAGGCACCGACGTCGACCAGCCCCGCAACCTCGCCAAATCCGTCACCGTGGAATGATCTGAGGTTTCCCCTTCTCCAAATATCCCACGGGAGGTCTGGAGGGTGTGAAACCCTCCAGTTCCCCCGCAACCGCAAGGTGCCACATGGGCAAGCAATTCCCCGACCTGCAGCCCGACCAGATCGACTTCATCGGCGAACAGCACCTGTTCTTCACCGCCACCGCCGCCCCCGGCGCGCGGGTGAACCTCTCGCCCAAGGGGATGGACAGCCTCCGCGTCCTTTCGCCCAGCCGCATCCTCTGGCTCAACCTCACCGGCTCGGGCAACGAGACCGCCGCCCATCTTGCGCTTGATCCCCGCATTACCCTGATGTGGTGCAGCTTCACCACCCGCCCGATCATCCTGCGCACCTACGGCACCGCCCGCGCGGTCCATCGCGGCGATGCCGATTGGCAGACCCTCGCCGCCGAGCTTCCCGACCAGCCCGGCGCGCGTCAGATCATCGACGTCACCATCGACCTCGTGCAATCCTCCTGCGGCTTCGCCGTGCCGTTAATGGAGTTTCGCGAGGATCGTCCCGTTCTCGCCAAATGGGCGGCCGACAAGGGAAAGGACGGCCTCGCCACCTATTGGGACACCCGCAACCGCCAATCCATCGATGGCTTGCCCACCGGAATCGAGGCCAACCTGTGACCCCCCTCGCCCAGCTTGAAGCCCTCGCCAACGCCGACAAGGCCGCCGAGATGCTGGCCTACCACAAGGCCCCCCGCCGCTATCTCGGCGTCAACGTGCCGCAGATCGATGATCTCACCGACGCATGGCGCGCCGCCCTCAGCCTCGACGACCGTATCGCCCTCGCGGCCTCGCTCTGGGCCACCGACATCCACGAGGCCCGCATCGCCGCCGCGAAACTTCTGACCCAGGCCCGCATCCGCCCGGACGAGGCCGCATGGCTGCTGATCCAGTCCTGGGTGCCCGATTTCGACGCCTGGGCCATCGCCGACCACGCCAGCATCGCCGGCCAGAAGCGCCTCGTGGCCGACCCCTCCCGCCTCGACACGCTGGAGGGATGGGTCGCCTCGCCCCACCTCTGGACCCGCCGCGCTGCGCTGGTGATGACGCTGCCCTGGACCAAGCAGAACCACCCCAAACCCGCCGAGGAAGCCGCCCGCGACCGCATCCTCGGTTGGTGCGCCACGCTGTCCGATGACCGCGACTGGTTCATCCAGAAGGCCGTCGCATGGTGGGTCCGCGACCTATCGAAACACGACGCCCCGCGCGCCCGCGCATTCCTCGAAACCCACGGCCCGCGCCTGAAGCCCTTCGCGCAAAAGGAAGCCGCACGACACCTCGCGCCGTGACGTGCCAACCTTGCTTTTTTCAAAAATACTCTCGTGGGTGCGGGGTTGGAAAACCCCCGCTGCCGGCCAAAAGCCCTAAGGCGCGTACAAGGTAACCTGCGGCAGGTCCGTCAGGCTCAACCCCAGCGCCTGAAAAGCCGCCAGCGACAGCAGCGCTCCACCCGTCCCCGGCCGCAGTTCCACCGCAAGGCTTTGGCCCGCTGCTGTCATCACCCGGCCCATCACCGTCTCGCTGACCAGCGCGGTGCTGAGCCAGATGCCCTGCTCGGCCGGCGGCCCCAGCGCCACCGTCACGCGGCCCAACTCGCGCTCACCCGCCGCCGCCGGTGTTGCCAGCGCCGTCGCCTTTTCTGCCGCGGTCGTGCTGTCCAGTGCCGCAGCGCTGGATCCTTCTGCGCCCAGCGGCGTGGTGGTCACGGCCGGTGCGAATTCCGTCGCTGCCTGCGGTGCGGCGGCTGGTGCCGACCGCTCGCCCTGCAACATGGCGCAGCCCGACAGCACCAAAACCCCGCCAAGAAATCCGTATTTCATCATGGCCATACCCTAACCCGCCGCTCCCGACCCGGCAACTGCCGCAATCCGCCTTGTGCCGATCCCCGCCAAGGCCTACCTTTAAACCCATGGAGCCGCTTATCGATCCCTTCGCCCGCGCGATTTCCTACCTGCGCGTCTCGGTCACCGATCGCTGCGATTTCCGCTGCACCTACTGCATGTCCGAACACATGACCTTCCTGCCGAAGGCCGAGCTTCTGTCGCTTGAGGAGCTTGACCGCCTCTGCACCGCCTTCGTCCACATGGGCGTGCAGAAGCTGCGCATCACCGGCGGTGAACCCCTTGTTCGCAAAGGCATTCTCACGTTTTTCGAAGCGATGTCCCGCCACCTTGCCTCGGGCGCGCTGAAGGAACTCACCCTCACCACCAACGGCAGCCAGCTTGCCAAATTCGCCCAACCCCTCGCCGACCTTGGCGTGAAACGCATCAACGTCAGCCTCGACACGCTTGACCCTGCGAAATTCGCCGAAATCACCCGCTGGGGCCGCCTGCCGCAGGTGCTGGAGGGGATCGAAGCCGCAAAAGCCGCCGGTCTTCGCGTCAAGATCAACGCGGTTGCCCTCAAGGGCTTCAACGAGGACGAGCTTTTCTCCCTCGCCCAGTGGTGCGCCACCGAAGGCCACGACCTCACCTTCATCGAGGTGATGCCGATGGGCGAAGACATGACCGCGGGCCGGCTCGATCAGTATTGGCCCTTGAAGGATCTCCGCGCCCGCCTCGCCGAACGCCTGACCCTCACCGACCTCACCGAGCGCAGCGGCGGCCCCGCGCGTTACGTGCGGGTCGAGGAAACCGGCCAGAAAATCGGCTTCATCACGCCCCTGACCCATAACTTCTGCGAAAGCTGCAACCGGGTGCGGCTTACCTGCACCGGCCAGCTTTACATGTGCCTCGGCCAGGAAGACATGGCCGACCTCCGCGCCCCCCTGCGCGCCAGCCCCGACGACGCGGACCTTGAACAGGCAATCCGCGCCGCCATCGCGCGCAAGCCCAAGGGCCACGATTTCGATTACAGCCGCCAGAAAGTTGCCGGCCAGATCACCCGCCACATGAGCCATACCGGCGGCTGAAGGCTCATTTCGTAAGGATCAGCTTTCCCGCCCGCGTGATCCGCAGGCTGTAGACCTGCCCATCCAGCACGATCCGCGCCAGCGACCCGCCTTCCGTCAAGACGCGCGCCTCGTGCATCGGCGTCGCATCGGTTGTCAGCCAGGTATCGACCTGAACATTCATCGCCGCGCCTCCAGCCGGTCGATCAGGGTTTCCAGCACCGCGCCGGGAAAGACGCCGATGGCGGCGGATCGCAACAGGTCAAGCAGTGGCAGGTCTTCGACCGGCCGTGCCGGGTTGGGTCGGGTCATGGTGATCTCCAAGGGTCAGGATGACACCGGGCGTGCCGCAGGCGGCTGGCTAGGCTATGCCGATAACCTGACTAAAACAGTAAGACTTGTCAACCCCACTGCCGCCGCAACGCCGCCAGCCAGTTTTCCCGCGCCAGCTTGGCCACCAGCGGCTGCCCGAACCCATGCGCCCGCAGCGCCTCGATCAATGCCGGAAGCCCCGCCACATCGCCAATTCCCGCTGGCATCGTCGCTCCGTCAAAGTCCGACCCAAGGCCGACGTGATCCTCGCCCAGCGCGCCGATCAGGTGGTCCAGATGCCGCAAGACCGGCTCCCAGCCGATGTCCGGGTCGTCTCCACCATCCGGCCGCAGGAACCCGGTCGCAAAGTTCAGCCCGACCATCCCGCCCGTCTCGCGGATCGCGGCCAGTTGCCAGTCGGTCAGGTTGCGCGATGAGGGGCAGACCGCATGGGCATTGGAATGGGTCGCCACCAGTGGCGCGTCGCTGACCCGCAGCACATCGCGGAACCCGGCCTCGTTCAGGTGGCTCAGGTCCAGCATGATCCGCAGCCGGTTGCATTCCCGCACCAGATCGAAGCCAGCCGGCGTCAGCCCCGGCCCGGTATCCGGCCCTGAAGGAAACCGGAACGGCACGCCATGGCCAAAGATCGTTGGCCGTGACCAGACCGGCCCCAGCGACCTGACGCCCATCGCATGGAACAGATGCAGGGCATCAAGGTCCGGTCCGATCGCTTCGGCCCCTTCCATGTGCAGGATCCCGGCAATCACCCCCTCGGCCATTGCGGCGTGGATGTCGTCCACAGTCAGGCAGATGCGGAACGCGCCCTCCGACGCCCGCGCCATCCAGTGAAAATGCCCCGCCTGCGCCATTGCCACCGGCAGCGCCTCGCCCGCCTCCATCAGGGGCGGCAACGGCACGGCGTAGGGCGGCCGCATCGAAGCCTGCAGCGCGTCAAGGTCGCCCGACGCCGGCGATGGCACATAGATCGCGAAAAAGCCGCCCGCAAAGCCGCCCGCCCGCATTCTCGGCAGGTCCAGATGCCCGCCCCCCTCCGCGCCCGACCAGATCGCCGCCCGCCGCTCCGGCGCACGGCAAAGCCGCAGCAGCAGGTCGTTATGTCCGTCGAACACCAGTTCCATCGCTCTACCCCGCGCTCAGCATCGGAAACGTCACGCCCAGCGCCCAGGCAAACGCAAACCCCGCCATCACCGCGCCCGGCAAAGGATGCCGGGTCCGGTTCGTGACCCATTTACCCATCAGACCGAAGATCACGAAGAACACCACCACGATCGGCAGGATGATCAGCAGGAAGAACAGCCGCTCCAGATCAAGGGCCACCGCAATCGCAAGGGACACGAGGAAGCACACCTTCAGCAAGAGGTACGCACCACGCGCAGACCCGGCCCCACGCCCCGCCCAATCCAGCGTCCAGAAATAGGTGAAGGTTCCCACCGCCAGCGCCGCGATGATGATGCCGCGTCCCGGCCCCGGCCAGAAGTTCGTCAGGTAGCGGTCGACCGGCAGGAACAGCGCCAGCCCGACGAACCCCGCCACCGCCGCGCCAATCAGCAGCCCGCGCCCCGTCACCTCCGGCAGCCGTGCCCCCACCGCCCAAAGCACCAGCCCCGTCGCTACCCCGTAGGCCAGGAAATGCACCGCCAGATAATCCGCCACCAGCACCGGCAGAAACCCCGTCGGCACGAACCACAGCACCACCGGCACCACCAGCATCGGCCCCAGCGCCACCAGCCAAAGCCGCCGCCCGTGTAACCCGGCACCCACCGGAACCGCCGCCAACCTTGGCAGCGCCCGCGCCAACGGCCAGCCCAGTGCCACCGCACCCGCCAGCAAAAGGACGATCCACCCGCCCCGATCCGCCACCGGCACGTTCGCCCGCTCCACCCCGTAAACCCGGTCCAGCCAGCCCACCATCTCGGTCATCGTCGCCGTCGAGAAAAGCACGCTCGCATGTTCCACATGCGGCGCCACCGCCGCGCGCCTGAGGTTCCCGACCGCACCATAAGTCTCGCCCGCCACCGCCTCCGGCGCCATCAGCCGCACCACGCGCAAGGCCTCCGCCGACAGCATCCCCTCCCATTCCCCGGTCACCACCACCAGGTTCTTCGGCGCTACCGCCGTCACCTCGGGCGAAAACATCGACACCGCCACCACCGCATCGACCCACTCCGTCGCCTTGGCAAACCGCACGACGATATCCGTCGCCATCGAATGGCCCAGCACCGCCACCCGCCCGTCGCCAAGGCCGCGTGCCGCCTCGGCCACCCCGGCCAGTTCCCGCACCAGCGTCGTCGTCGCTCCCGCCACCTCCACCACCGATCCGCTCAGCGCCGCCGGGTTCCGCCCATGCCCCGCGCTGTCATAGGTCACCGCCACATAGCCCGCCCGCGCCGCCGTCAGCGCAAAGGACTGCATGATCTGCTGGCTTCCCGCAAACCCGTGCGAGATCACCAGCACCGGCCCCACCGAAGCCTCGCCCCGGTAAACCCGCCCCGGCACCGCCCCGAAACTCACCGCCTCGACGCGCACGCCCGCCGCCGCCCCCTCCAGCCGCCAGACCGCCAGAACGATCGCCGCCACCGCCAGAACCGCCACCAAAGCCCGCATCATGCCTCCACCCATCCCTGCCCATCGAACCACCCCGCCGCCGCGAAGTCCACAGACCGCCATTTCCCGCTAGCCCCTCCTGCCAAAGCCGCTATCCTCGGGCCCATGATCGGCCCCGCAGTCCTCCCTTCCGGCGACAGCCTCCTCACCCTGCCCCCGCCCGCCCTGCCCGAGGCCGAGCTTGCGGCCCTCCTCCGCCACCACTACGGCCTGACCGGCAGCCTCACCCGCCTCACCTCCGAACGCGACCTCAACCACCACCTCAGGACCGAGGCGCAAAGCTTCACCGTCAAACTGACGAACCCCGCCGAACCGGCAGAGATGACCGCCTTCCAGACCGCCGCCCTCCGGCACGTCGCGGCCACGGCACCCACCCTCCCCGTTCCGCGCATCCTCCCCGCCCTGAACGGCGACGCCATCACCCAAACCCCGCACGGCGCGCTTCGCGTCCTCACCTGGCTTGACGGCACCCCCCTTCACGCCGCACCGAAATCCGCCGCTCAGCGCCGCGCCGTGGGCCGCGCCCTCGCCGAACTCACCGCCGCCCTCACCGATTTCACCCACCCCGCCGCCGACCACATCCTTCTGTGGGACATCAAGCAGACCCCTCGCCTCGCGCCCCTTCTGCCCTCCATCACCGACCAAGCCTTGCGCATCGAGGCCACCGCTTTCGTCGCCCGCTTCACCGCAGCCATCGCCCCCGCGCTGACCCAACTCCCCACCCAGATCGTCCACGCTGACTTCAACCCGCACAACCTGCTGACCGACCCCGCCGACCCGACCCGCATCACCGGCATCCTCGACTTCGGCGACATGGTCCGCACCCCCCGGATCTGCGACCTCGCCACCGCCGCCTCCTACCAGATCGACCCCGACGCCCCGCTCGACAGCCTCGCCGACCTCCTCGCCGGATATACCGCGACCCTTCCCCTCACCGAAGCCGAGCTCACCCTCCTCTTCGACCTGATCACCGCCCGCATGGTCACCACCCTTGCGATCACCAGCTGGCGCGCTGCCCGCTACCCCGACAATGCGGGTTACATCCTGCGCAACCAACCCTCCGCCCTCGCCGGGCTCAAAGCCTTCCGCAGCCTTGGCCGCGACACCGCCACCGCCCGTTTCATCGCCGCTTCCGAAAGATCCCCCGCATGACCCGCCAGACCACCATGATCAACGCCTACGCCCCCGGCAAAGGCACCCTGCCGCCCGAGGACGAGGCCCGCATCGCCCGCCGCACCGCCCTTCTCGGCCCGGCCTACCGCCTGTTTTATGAAACCCCCGTCCACCTCGTCCGGGGCGAGGGCGTCTGGCTTTACGACCGCGACGGCAACGCCTACCTCGACACCTACAACAACGTCGCCTCCGTCGGGCATTGCCACCCCCGTGTGGTCGCCGCGATGGCCGATCAGGCCGCCACGCTGGCCACCCACACCCGCTACCTGCACGACGCCGTCCTCGATTACGCCGAACGCCTGCTGGCCCATTTCCCCGCGCCCCTGACCCACGTCATGTTCACCTGCACCGGGTCCGAGGCGAACGACCTCGCCTTGCGCATCGCGCGGGCGAAGACGGGCGGCACCGGCATCATCGTCACCGACAACGCCTATCACGGCGTCACCCTTGCGACGGCCGAGATGTCGATGTCGATCGGCCCCGCCGTCGCCCCCGGCCCGACCGTCTTCCCGGTCCCCGCCCCCACTGCCGCCAACTACCCCGGCGACCTTGGGGCAGGTTTCGCCGCCGCCGTCACCGCAGCCACCGAACGGATGAAAGCCCAAGGCATCAAGCCCTGCGCCCTCATCGTCGACACGATCTTTTCCTCCGACGCCGTCCTGCCCGACCCCGCCGGCTTCCTTGCCCCCGCCGCCGCCGCGATCCGCGCCGCAGGTGGCCTCTTCATTGCCGATGAAGTGCAACCCGGCTTCGGCCGCACCGGCAGCCAGATGTGGGGCTTCCAGCGTCACGGCCTCGTCCCCGACATGGTGTCCTTGGGCAAGCCGATGGGCAACGGCTACCCGATGGCCGGCCTTGTGGTGCAGCCAGACGTGGTTGCCGATTTCGGGGCAATGGCGCGTTATTTCAACACCTTCGGCGGCAATGCCGTAGCGGCTTCGGTCGGCATGGCGGTCCTGAACGTAATCCGCGACGAAGGCTTGCAAGCCAATGCCCTGCACACCGGACGCGCCTTCCACGACGGCCTCAAAGCCCTCGCCACCCGCCACCCCTGCCTTGGCGACACACGCAGCGCCGGCCTCTTTCTCGGTCAGGACATCATCGACGACACCGGCGCCCCCGACCCCATCCGCGCCGCCCGCATCGTCAACGCGCTCCGCCAGGCACGCGTGTTGATCAGCGCCACCGGACCGCGCGGCCACATCCTGAAGATCCGCCCGCCGATGGTGTTCACCACCGACCACGTCGCCCTCTTCCTCGACCGGATGGAAAGCGTGCTGATCGGCCTGTGACGCGAAGCGAAGCAAAGCGCCGCTCCTACCCCGCCAAAGGTGGCACCCCCTGCCCCGAGTGAACATGATACGCCTTGGTCACGATCTGCCACTTGCCCGACGCATCGGGGCGATCTTTCACCATCATCAGATAATCGGTGAAATCGGTGCCAAAGCAGGTATCCGTCAGCTTGGCGATGGCGACCGTTCCCGTCACCTCGATCGACAGAAGTTCCGCCACATAGGGCGTCCCTTCCGGCTCGGTCGCCGCGTTCCTGATCCAGGCGATGAACTCCTCCAGCGGGAAGAATTCGTAGATGCCCCCGAAATGCCCGACCTGCAGCGCGTCCGGGTGAAACGCCCGGCGCAGCTTCGCCTCGTCACCCCAGCACATGCCTTCCAGATAATCGAAGACGACCTGCCGAACGTCGTCGTGTTCCGCGCCTCCTCGCATCGGCCACTCCCAGCGATGAAATCACCTCGCGATCGAAGCATCCGCGCGCGCGTTCGTTAACGGGGCTTGCTTACCCGACTGCGAGGGGTTGTCTGCATCGATCGATCCCTGCGGCAAGGGACTTGAAACGTCATCGTAGCGGACGATCCGGGTTTTCTGCGGCAAAGGGATGGCTCGCGCAAAGGCTGCCAGCTTGCCTCCTACGACTCCCGGCAGCCCAAATCGTTACCAAATAGGAAAGCACCACGCGCAAACCACTGATTTCATTGAAATCCGGGATGCGTCCCAGCGTGGGACATCACCCCAAGGCATAGCCCGCGCCCCGCACCGTCCGCACCGGATCGTCGCCGCCGAACTGCATCAACGATTTCCTCAGCCGCCCGACATGCACATCCACCGTCCGGGTATCGACATAGATATCCCGACCCCAGACCAGATCCAGAAGCTGGTCCCGCGCAAACACCCGCCCCGGCCGCTCCATCAGCGTGACCAGCAGCTTGAACTCGGTCGGCCCCAGCTTCAGCACCTTGTCGGCCCGGTAGACCCGATGCGTCTCGGTATCGAGCCGGATATCGCCATGGGTCAGCACCACCCCCGCCATCGAAGGCCGCACCCGGCGCAACTGCGCCCTTGCCCGCGCCATCAGCTCCAGCACGGAATATGGCTTGATCACATAGTCATCCGCCCCGGTCTCCAGCCCGCGGATGCGGTCCACCTCTTCGGCCCGCGCCGACAGCATGATGATCGGGATGCCCCGCGTCTCGGGGCTCACCTTCAGACGTCGGCAGACCTCGATGCCCGAAAGCTTCGGCATCATCCAGTCGAGGATGATGATGTCCGGCGCCATTTCCTCGACCAGGATCATCGCATCCTCGCCATTGTCGGCCTGCGTCACATCAAACCCCTCGGCTTCGAGGTTGTATGCCAGCACCGCCCGCTGCGCAGGTTCATCCTCGACCAAGAGAACCGTTGGCTGCGCCATCGTCATCCCCTCACGGTCGTGCTGTCGAACTTCGGCCGTTCCTCGCCCGGCAGGCTGCCGGTGACAAGGTAGATCACCTGCTCGGCCACCGACGTCGCGTGATCGCCCACCCGCTCGATGTTCTTGGCAATGAAATGCAGGTGCATGCAGGGTCCGATGTTGCGCGGGTCTTCCATCATGTGGGTCAGGAACTCGCGGAAGATCGAGTTGTACATCTGGTCGATCTCGCGGTCGCGCTGGCGCACGTCCTCGGCCAGCTTCACGTCGCGGCGGATATAGGCGTCTAGCGCGTCGTTCAGCATCAGGACGACCGCCTTCGCCAGCCGCCGGATCGACCCCGATGCACCAGTGATCTGCGTCATCTGGGCCAGCACGGCGGTCCGCTTGGCCAGGTTCTTGGCATAGTCCCCGGCCCGCTCCAGCGCCGCCGCAATCTTCATGACGGTAAGCACGGTCCGCAGGTCGCTCGCTGCGGGTGCTCGCAGCGCGATCAGACGGGCACATTCGACGTTGATCTGGTCTTCAAGGGCGTCAATCGCCTTGTCGCCGGCACGCACCCGGCCGGCCATTTCCTCGTCGCGGGTATCCAGCGCCTCGGCGGCTTCCAGCAGCGCAGTCTCAACCAGGCCCCCCATCCGCATGACAAGGGCCTGCACGGCCTCAAGGTCGCGGTCGAAGGCGGAAGCGATGTGGGTGGAGTTCATGGGCTGTCCTATCCGATCCGGCCGGTGATGTATGCTTCGGTGCGCGGGTCTTGCGGGGTGGTGAATACCTGGCCCGTCTCGCCGTACTCAACCAGGTTGCCGAGATGGAAGAACGCCGTCTTCTGACTGACCCGCGCTGCCTGCTGCATCGAGTGCGTCACGATCACCACCGAGAAACTTGCGCGCAACTCGTCGATCAGCTCCTCGACCTGCGCCGTCGCAATCGGGTCCAGCGCCGAGCAGGGCTCGTCCATCAGCAACACCTCGGGCGAGGTCGCGATGGCCCGCGCGATGCAAAGCCGCTGCTGCTGGCCACCAGAAAGCCCGGTGCCGGGCGAAGCAAGTCGATCCTTCGCCTCGTTCCACAGCGCGGCCTTCCGCAGCGAGGTCTCGACGATCTCGTCCAGGTCTGCCTTGGTCCGCGCCAGCCCGTGGATTTTCGGCCCATAGGCTACGTTGTCGTAGATCGATTTCGGGAACGGATTGGGTTTCTGGAACACCATCCCCACCCTCGCCCTCAGCCGCACCGGATCGACGCGCGGATCATAAATGTCTTCGCCGTCCATCGTGATCGACCCATCCACACGGCACGACGGAATGGTATCGTTCATCCGGTTCAGACAGCGCAGGAAGGTGGACTTTCCACACCCCGACGGCCCGATGAAGGCAGTCACGGTGTTGTCCAGGATCTCCACATTCACGTCTTTCAGGGCGTGGGTTGTGCCATAGTAGACTTGGACCCCCTTGGCGCTGATCTTCGGCTCCGCTGTGTTCACTGTCCGCTCCACGGTGCGCATGTCGTTCATGAGTGTCCTACCTTACCAGCGGCGTTCGAATTTGCGACGCAGGATGATTGCCGCGACGTTCATCACGACAAGGAATGCCAAAAGCACGATGATCGCGCCGGATGAGCGTTCGATGAAGGCCGGGTCGGCGCGCTGCGCCCAGCCGTAAACCTGCACCGGCAGCGCGGTGGCCGGGTCAAGAAAGCCTTCGACAGGTGCCGAGGGGTAGTTGTCGACGAAAGCCACCATCCCGATCAGCAGCAGGGGCGCGGTTTCGCCAAGTGCGGTCGCAAGGCCAAGGATCGTCCCGGTCAGGATGCCGGGTGCTGCTAGCGGCAAAACGTGGTGAAAAACCATTTGCATCTTCGACGCCCCCACCCCCAACGCCGCATCGCGGATCGACGGTGGCACCGCGCGGATCGAGGCACGGGTGGCGATGATGATCGTCGGCAGCACCATCAAGCTAATCACCAGAGCGCCGACCAGAGTCGAGGACTGCGGGAAACCCATAAAATTGATAAAGATTGCCAGACCCAGGATACCGTAGACGATGGACGGGACAGCGGCGAGGTTCGAGATGTTCACCTCGATCAGATCGGTCCAGCGGTTCTTCGGCGCAAACTCTTCAAGATAGATCGACGCCGCGACACCCACCGGCACGCACATCAGCGCCACAAGGATCATCAGATACAGCGACCCAAGGATCGCCACGCCCAACCCCGCCGCCTCGGGCCGCTGGTCGGACGCATCGGGGTTGGTGAAGAAATCCCAGTTCCACTGCGAAGACAAGATATCCGCCGCCATCAGCCTGTCGACCAGTTGCAGCTGTTCGGGTGAAATCTGGCCGTCGCGTACCGCCGTCTCCATCGTGACGCGGCCCTTCAGATAGCCGTCGATCCGCCCCGCAGCCAGAAGCGTCGCAGTGAGCGTGGTGTCCAGCAGCTCGGGGTTGGCAAGCACCGTGGCTCGCAGATCGCCCGCCGCATCCTTCGAGATCAGCCCGGACACGTCCTTGGCCGAAAGCTCGCCCAGATCGACACCCTTGGCCGCAAGCTCCGCCGCAAAGGCCTCGGTCAACAGCTTGTTGTAGCCAACCGTGGTGACCTTGGCCATTTCGTCGCGATCAGCGTTGCCCTTGGGGTCCAGTATTTCGGAGGACAGCGTGACCGGAATGGTCAGCTTGGCCTGATAGAACGCCGTCACGCCGTCAGAAAAGATTGTCCACAGCATGAACGCCAAGGTCGCAAGGCTGAGTGCAATGGCCGAAAGACCATACAGGCGAAATCGCGTTTCGGCGGCATTGCGGCGCTTCATCTGCGCGTCATCGCCCAAAAGCGAAGCGCGGCGCGGGTGGGCAGCGCTGCCCGATAAGGCGGCGTCGGTCATTCGTACTGCTCCCGATATCTGCGGACCACATAAAGTGCCAGGACGTTCAGCCCAAGGGTGATGACGAACAGGGTCATCCCCAGCGCAAAGGCCACCAATGTCTCGGGCGAGGCAAAGTCGGTATCCCCGGTCAGCTGGCCGACGATTTTCACCGTCATCGTCGTCATCGCCTCGAACGGGTTGAGGTCCAGCTTCGCCGCAGCCCCAGCCCCCATCGACACGATCATCGTCTCGCCGATCGCGCGGCTGGCGGCCAGCAGCACTGCCCCCACGATGCCGGGCAAGGCCGCCGGCAGAATCACCTGCCGCACGGTCTCCGATTTGGTCGCGCCCAGCCCGTAGGACCCGTCCCGCATCGCCTGCGGCACGGCATTGATGATGTCGTCAGCCAAAGACGAGATGAACGGAATGTTCAGTATGCCGATCACGATGCCAGCGGTCATCACCGACGACCCGCTGTTGCCCAAACCCAAAGGCTCGGCAAAGTAATCGCGCAACAACGGCCCCACGGTAACAAGCGCGAACAGGCCGAACACCACAGTCGGAATTCCTGCAATCACTTCGATCAAGGGTTTCACCCAGGCGCGCACGCGCGGAGATGCATATTCCGCCAGATAGATCGCAGCGAACAGGCCCACGGGAACGGCGACCACCATCGCGATGAAACTGATGTAAAGCGTGCCCCACAACAGCGGCAGGAACCCAAGCTCCGATCCTCCGCGAAAGTTTGGCGACCAGGTCAGGCCAAAGAAGAAATCGCCCGCCGGATACATCTCGAAAAAGTTGAACGTCTCTGACAGCATCGACCAGACAATGCCGACAGTGGTCAGGATCGCGATGGTCGATGCCGCCATCAACAGCCCCAGCACCGTCGCTTCCACCCGATTGCGGGCGCGCAGGTCAGGGTGGGTCGCGCGGGCGGCATAGGCAAACCCGGCAAGCGCGGCGGCCAGTACCAGAACGGCGCGCCAGACCGCGCCTGTCGCGGCAATGCTGCGGTAGGACAATGCGGCGGAAAGGACGTCGGGCGACACATCGCCAGCCAGCGCCACACCCGACGACGCCAACGCCTCGCGCATCGTTCCGGCACCCGTCACCACGGCCGACCCCGTTGAGTCAAGGCTGACCGCACCAGCGGCAATCGCCACATCAAGCCCGGCAGCCAGACGGCGCACATCGGCCATCGCAAGCGTGCGAGCGGTGTCATCGGTGGTCAGTTCGGCAGGCAGGTCTGCCGAAATGCGGTTCTCGACCACCATCGGCTGCACCACCAGCCACAGGACCAGCGCGCTCAGCGCCGGCAGCAGCACCATGATAGCCCCATGCCAGCCATGGTATCCAGGCAGCGAATGCAGCACGCCGATCCGTCCGCCCCCAAAGCCAAGGGCGCGGCCGCGGCATGCAAAGTAGGCAGCAATCGCCAGCACCATGGTCACGGCAAGAAGCAGAAAAATGGTCATCTGGATGATCCGGCAAAGAAGGACCAGGCGGCACCCTGACAGTGCCGCCTGTGAGAGAGCTTATTCCAGCGGACCCATCGGGGTTTCGCCAGCAACCGCCGCCTGGGTCGCCGCAAGGTCGGGGTCCGACACCAGGCCGTACTCGGCCAGGGGGCCATCCGGTCCGGCGATTTCATCGGACATGAAGAACTCGACGTACTCCTTCAGGCCAGGGATCACCCCGATATGCGCCTTCTTGACGTAGAAGTAGAGCGGGCGGGACACCGGATATTCGCCGGTCGAGATGGTGTCCGAAGATGGCACCACGCCCCCCATGGTCCCGACGCGCAGCTTGTCGGTGTTGTTTTGGTAGAACGACAAGCCGAACACGCCGACCGCGTTCTTGTCGGCGTCCAGACGCGCAAGCGTCTCGGTGTAGTCGCCATCGATGTCGATGTTGCGCCCGTCGGTGCGCAGCTTCATGCAGGCCTCTTCGGTCGCATCCTCATCCAGCCCGCTGGCCGCGAACGCCGCCATCGCGCCCGATGCTTCGCAACCGACCAGAATGACCTTGTCGTCAAACACTTCGCGCGTGCCGTGCTTGGTTCCGGGCGACAGGACCAGGATGTCCTGCGCGGGCAGCGCCGGGTTGAACTCGGACCACTGGGCGTAGGTGTTTTCAACCAGCGCGCCGTCCTTCAGCACCTGCCCGGCCAAGGCGTTGTAGATATCCGCCTGGGTCAAGGCGAACTCCGGTCCATCGACCGCCGAGGCGAACACGATGCCGTCATAGCCGAACCGCACTTCCATGATCTCGGTCACGCCATTTGCCGCGCAAAGGTCGATGTCCGATTGCGAGATGCGGCTGGACGAATTGGCGATATCCACCGTGTTCTCGCCAACCCCTTCGCAGAACTTCTTGCGGCCGGCGCCCGAGCCACCGCCTTCGATGACCGGCGAAGGGAAATCGAAGTTTTCGCCGAAGGCCTCGGCCACGATGGTGGCATAAGGCAGCACGGTCGACGAACCGGTCACCTGAACTTGGTCGCGGGCTTCTGCTGCCGATGCAGCCGCAGCGATGGCGATCGCCGAGACGGTGATGTTTGCAAGACGCATGGGTCACTCCTTGGTTGCGCAAGGGCCCGAGTCGGCCCTTCGCCCCCCGGTCTAGGGGCGGTTGATGACGCATATGCGTAAGTTTTGTAACAGCGGTATGACGCTAGTCAGCCCTGCGCCAGCCGCGCGTCGATTTCCGCGCGCGAGGGCATCGCGGGGGCCGTGCCGGGGCGGGTCACGGAAATGCCCGCCGTGGCGCAGCCAAAACGCACCGCCTCCACCACGTCCATCCCCTCCGACAAGGCCACGGCAAAGCCGCCGTTGAACGCATCCCCCGCGCCCGTCGTCTCCACCACCGGACCGGAGGACATCACCGGCACATGCACTGACCGCGTCCGGTCGCGGTAAAGCGCGCCCTTGTCGCCCAGCGTGATCACCGCGGCCCCGACGCCCCGCGCCAGCAGCGCATCGGCGGCGCGCTCGGCATCCTCAACCGAGGTCACCGGCAGACCGGTCAAGGCCTCGGCCTCGGATTCGTTCGGCGTAACGAAATCGCACAGCGCCAGCATCGCATCGTCCAGCGGCGCCGCAGGTGCCGGGTTCAGGATGGTCCGCACTCCGGCCGCGCGGGCAATCTCCAGCCCCCGGCGCGCCGCAGGGATCGGTTGCTCCAGCTGCGTGACGAAGGTCGCAGCACCTTCGATCAGGCCACGCCGCGCCTCGACATCCTCGACCGACACCCGCCCCGCCGCGCCCGGCGCCACGATGATCGCGTTATTGCCGGTGGCGTTCTCGATGAAGATATAGGCCGCCCCGGTATAGCTTTCGGCGTCCTCGGTCACCTCCGGCACCACCCCCGCCTTCGCCCATGTGGCGCGGGCGATATCGGCAAAGGCATCACGGCCAAGCCGCGTGATGAAATGCGTCCGTCCGCCGGTGCCAGACCGGGCCATCGCCGCCGCAACGGCCTGGTTGGACCCCTTGCCACCCGGTCCAAGCACAAAGGAATTGCCAAGGATCGTCTCGCCCATCCTGGGCTGACGGTCGGCGCGGTAGGCGGTATCGGCCACGAAGATACCAAGAATGACAATCGGTTTCATGCGCTCATCTCTCCGGTCATGCGTCGGGCGGGATCACGCCCTTGCGGAACATGAAACACCCGTAGAACCGCCGCTCGCCGGTCTGGATCACCGCATAGGCCTGCCGCGCCATGTTGTAAAACGCGAACCGCTCGATCGACACCATTGGCCGCGCCCGCCCCTCGACGCGGTCGATCTCGGCCTGCACCTCGGCCTGCACCGCCGGTATCTCGTCCGGCGCGCCGACAACTTCCATGCGGCCTGCAAAATCATCGACAAAGGTGTCCAGCGGCAAGACCGACAGGATCGCCCCCACCGCCTCGCCGCAGGTCAGGTTCTCCATCCGCAACAGCTTTCCCGTCACGGTCGCCCGGGCCACGCTGTCGGCCGGAAAGTTGGTGTCCGACACGATCAGCACATCGCCATGCCCCATCGCGCGAAGGCACCCCAGCACTTCGGCATTCAGCCGGTTGTCGATCCCCTTCAGCATCCGCAAGCCCTCCCCGGCTTCCCCTTCGTCAAATATCCCACGGGGGTGCGGGGGTGTGAAACCCCCGCTTTTCGCCGGTGGGTGCGGGGGTGTGAACCCCCCGCTCTTTCCATCATGTCAGCCGTACACCCGTTGTCCGGTCAAAGAGATGCACCATCTCGGGGTCGGGCGCAAAGGTAAGCGCATCGCCGGGGCGAAAGTTGACCCGGTCGCGGAACATGCCGACGATGTCCTGCCCGTCAACGCGCAAGACGACATGGGTTTCCGACCCGGTCGGCTCCACCACCGCAACGGTCCCCGAAAGCCCCTGCCCGCCCGCGGTCAGCGCCTCGGGGCGGATGCCGTAGGTCACCTCGCGGCCAACCTCGACCGTCGAGCCCGCCGGAACCGGCAACATCGCACCGCCCGCGGCGACCATCCGCACGCCGCCCTGATCGACCACCTTCCCGGCCACCATGTTCATCGACGGGCTGCCGATGAAGCTTGCGACAAAGGTGTTGACCGGGCGGTCATACAGATCCAGCGGCGCGCCGACCTGTTCGATCCGGCCGCCCTGCATCACCACGATCTTGTCGGCCATCGTCATCGCCTCGATCTGGTCATGCGTGACGTAGACGGTGGTGGTCTTCAGCCGCAGATGCAACTCGCGGATCTCGGTGCGCATCTGGACGCGCAGCTTGGCGTCAAGGTTGGACAAGGGTTCGTCGAACAAGAACACCTGCGGGTCGCGCACGATGGCCCGCCCCATCGCCACGCGCTGGCGCTGCCCACCCGACAGCGCGCGGGGATAGCGGTCAAGATACGGCGTCAGGCCAAGGATTTCCGCCGCCCTGACCACGCGGCTGTCGATCTCGGATCTGTCCATCCCGCGCATCTTCAAGGCAAAGCCCATGTTGGCCGCCACTGTCTTGTGCGGGTAGAGCGCGTAGTTCTGGAAGACCATCGCGATGTCGCGTTCCGATGGTGGCAGGTTGTTCACCCGCCGCGTCCCGATGCGGATATCGCCACTGGAAACTTCCTCCAAGCCTGCGATCATCCGCAGCAGCGTTGACTTGCCGCAGCCCGACGGCCCGACCAGCACGACGAACTCCCCGTCCGGAATGTCGAGGTCAAGTCCATGGATCACCTGCATCCCGCCGTAAAACTTCTTCAGGTCGCGGATCGTCACTTCGGCCATCAGGCTCGTCCCCCGGATTTTGGGAAAAGCTAGCGGCCCGCCGCCGCCCTGTCCAC
>LNFM01003116.1_pt1 | contig 33436 bp, 26 predicted proteins | sample 596031 | NCBI WGS metagenome assembly LNFM01 (sample SAMN04254537, study PRJNA301005) | activated carbon metagenome | isolation source: dual media filters at the Ann Arbor, Michigan drinking water treatment plant | place: USA: Ann Arbor | reverse complement strand
GGCGCAGCGGTACGGGAGGAGAAGCCCGCCCCGAACGCGCCTTCGCAAGCCACGGCGGAGGACGCCGCTGCCATCATGGGACGACAGCTCGCCTCGGGGCTCTTCTCGGAGGCCGACGACCGCGCAGCGGTTCGCGAGACCGCGATCGCGCTGTGGAAGCTCGCCCAACAGAACATCAACAGCACGCATCCGATGTTCGGGACGCCCGTCAAAAAGGCGGTCGAAGCGATGCTCGAGCGCGTCAAGAAGCTCGGCGCGGCGGACCAAACGCTCGCAGCGTTCGCGCTCGGGGTCGCGTGGCTTGTGGCGACCGGCCGCCGAACACGATCAGACATCGAGTCGGTCGCGAGCAAGAACCCTGCGTGCGCGGGACAGCTCCAAGACGAACACGCGACGCGCGCCTGGGTGACGACCCTCGCGTCGACCGTGTGACGAGCCGGCAGGTCAGCGCTTTGGGCCCCGCGTGAAGCGAAGGCCCAAGCGTGACTGCAGGTGTTCAGCGGCGGCGACGACGGGGCGCTCTGGGGTCATCGTGGCTGTGAAGATCGCGGCGCGCCGATCGACGACCTTTGCCACGCGGTCGAGAACGACCAGCGGCTCGTCCGTCACGATGGTTCCGTTGCGGTCGTCCTCGCGCGCAGAGGGCTCGAGACCAAAGGCCCGAAGGCGGGCCGCGGCGCGAGGGGCAGGCTCGTCGTCGATCAGACCGATCGTCAATCGAACCGAGCGAGCCTCGAGGCTCCACGGCGTCGATGCGCCGCGAAGCACGAGCCCGCGCCCGAGGGCGAACGGCATGTGGCTCGCCTGCACGAACAACGCGGGACCGTAGCGCCGAGTCACGAGATCGCGAGGCCACCGTCGAGAGCCCTCGATCCGTTGGCGAGCCCAGTCCGAGAGCGTCGAGGGGTCACGAGCGAGCGCGTCGAGCGCGTCGACGAGCTCGTCTGCGCGCGGCCCGAGCCACTCGACGCGCAAGTGAATCGCTGGGGCGCGGGCCTCCCGACGGAGCGACGCGACCGCCTCTTCGACGTCGGCGACCGACACCCGGCTCGTGGCGCGAACGAGGTCCGCGTCGAAGCGAAGCCCCCTCGCGACGAGCGCTCGCTGGACGGTCACGACGCGGCGCTCGTCTCGAGCTCCGTTCCGTTGCGACGACCACTCGTTGATCGAGACCGTGCCCCAGACGGTCGACTCGCGATGGACGCCGCCGAGCTCGACGGCGCACTCGCGGGCATCGTCCTCGCTGCTCGCCTGGGCGGCCCAGAGCAGAACGCGTCCGTCGCGAACTTCGTAGGCGCGAGCGCCGCGCAACGCCCAGAGCCACGACAGGTCGCGAAACGGCTGGAGCGTCGTGCCCTGGTCGTAGATCGCGAGCGTGCCAAACGACAGCAGCGCGTCCGCTTCTTCGACCGCGGCTGGAAGGCGCTGGGCGCGATCGTCAGCGCCCAGCGAGAGCGCGTACCGGGCGACGGGGCTGGGCGGGTTCTCCCATGCGGCGACCTCGCGAATCCAGGCGTCGTCGGCCTCGATCTGCTCGTTGACGAGCTCGTTGACGACGCGAGGGTCCTCGCGCCGCACGTCGCCGAGCCGCAGCCTCGCGGGCTCGAGCGCGGCCCACGCCTGATCGAGCAGGGCCCGCTCTGGGCGCGCGACGAGCTCGCGCAGTTCGCGCACCGCGTCCTCTGCGGCGCCCGCCGCGCCGAAGCGACCGACGATGAGGCAGTCGACGCTGTTGTTTCCTGCGAAGGCGCGCCAGCGAAAGAGGCCGTCGCGGAGGGTCGTTTGAATTTGTGTGCGACGACACCCAGGCGCCCTCGCAGGGCCTGCGTGACGGAGGGCGCGCCATGCGTCGAGCACGGCCTCGCCGTCGAGCCCCTCGCGACGCTGGTGGTGAAAGCTGCACGGCGAGAGCACGCCGTCGGGGCCGATCGACACGAACAAGCCCCCTGCCCCGCAGTCTGCGCCGCGGTCGGGCGCGAGCTTCGGAACGGGCTCGAGCCGATCTCCCCAGCACGCCGATACACCGATTTCGATCGTCAAATCACTGATCGACTCGATTTCTTGTGCGAGCGCCGCGAGCGCGTCGCGGTCGAGGTGCATCGATCGATCGTCCCCGTGGTAGCTGAGCAAGAAGAGCTTCGAAGCGCCGAGCGCGAGGACCTCGCGCGCCATGGCCTTCACCGCGCCGAGGCGCTCTTTCGTCACGAGCCAATGGACGCCCGTCGAGAACCCGTTGTCCGCGAGGATCGAGACGGCGCGGCGCCACGGGGTGTCGTCGTACGCCGACACGCGAAACTCGCGGACGCGACCGCGGAGGGCGCGGGCGTTGTCGGCGGTGACGAGCGTTCCGTTGGTGGTCGCGTGAACGACGATGGGCGTCTCGGCGGCGAGCCTCGCGGCGAGCGAAGCGAAGCCCTTGTACGCGAAGGGTTCACCGCCGCCGAACGCGACCTCGAGCGTCCCTTCGTCGGCGAGCTTCGAGAGCATCGAGAACGCGGCGTCGACGGTCCAGACGCTCGTGCGCGAGGCGTCGCGGTAGCAAAACGAGCAGGCGAGGTTGCACGCGTGGCTCGGCGAGAACAGCGCGAGCGACGGCGCCCGTTGCCGCAGGGATCGAGTGGCCTCCGAGCGAAGGAGCCAGCGATCTCCGGTCTCGCGATCGAACGCGAGCCACGCGCCGTCGAGCGGGACCAGTCTCACGCGGGGCGATTCTCGAGCGCGGCTCGGTGCGTCGTCGGCGCTGTACGTCGAGTGCGAGAGCATGGCGGAGGGGGGCTACCGTAGCGCTGCCTGCCCGACCTGACGACCCGCGAAGGGGGGCTCACGGGGCGCGTTCGCTGTGGTATCGCAGCGATCGATGCGTCGAATCGCGCTCATCCTTTTCACCGCGGCGCTCGCGGCTTGCAAGCCGACCGCTGGCTCGAGCGCAGACAGCGGCGCTTCTTCGGAAGAGATCGTCGACGCGAGCTGCTCGACGAGCGCGCCCGGTGAGTGCCGGGCCTTCGCGTTGATCGCGATCGAGCGAGGGAAGGACCGCACCGCGTTCGCCCTTGCGTCGCAGGGATGCGAGCTGCGCCACTGGCCCGCGTGCAAGACGCTCGGGTGGTTGCACGAAGTGGGACGAGGGACGCGTCGAGATCCAGTTCGAGCGCGAGCGCTGTATCAACGCGGGTGCGACAACGGCGATCCGGGATCGTGCAAGAGCCTCGCGGTGTTGATGGACACTGGCGCGGGAGGCGCGGTCGATCGCCCGGCCGCCGCGCGGCTCTACAGTCGTGCGTGCGACGCGCGCGAGTGGGGCGCGTGCTCGAACCTCGCGAACCTGCTGGCCGGAGGAGACGGCATTCCGCGAGACATTCCCCGGGCTATCGAGCTCTACGATCGCGTGTGCGCGGCGCTTCCGCGCGAACGAGCCTGTGAACACAGCCGCGCGCTTCGGGCGATGTCGGCGCAGGACGCCAGCGCGAATCCGTGACGTCGCTCAACAGCGAGAGCCGGGAGGGCAGACGAATCCTGGGCGAAACGCCGGTTGCTGCGGGCCGAACGTGATCTCGTGCGACACGTTGCGCGCGCCGCACGAGACCTTCTGACCGAGGTTCGTGAAGGTCGCTCCCGCGCCGGACCGAACGTAGAGGTACGCGAGGTCGACGGGACGTCCGTTGACGAAGAGCTCTCGATGTTGCCCTCCGCGGCCCGCGGCGCGCACGGTCACCGACCAGACGCGCTCGACGCGAATCCGTCGCGCATCGTCTCGGCAAGGCTGACAGAACTCGAAGAACGTCGCGTTCGGACGGCTCAACTCGAGCCTGGCTCGATCGGCCACCGACGCCGGGACCCAGGCGCACTGATCAGCGTGCGCTTCGGCGCCCGAGAGGGTGACGGTAGCTGCGAGAGACAACGAGAGCGCGGCGAGCGTGCGGTTGATCATCGGGGTCCTCCTTCGTAGGGACTGCGCCGAGACAGAGCAGCCCTCGTGCCACGCCACGGTCGCCGAACGCCGTGACGTAGAGCCCGACAGCACCGCAAAATAGTCAATTATTTCAACTACATTCGCGTGGAGTACCGTCCGAGACGCTGTCTCGGACAGCTCGGTGCGCGCTCGTCGCAGCTACGTCTCGAGCGCAAACAGGTCGGCGATCGAGGGGATCGACGACGCTGCGCGTCCGATGCGTGACTCGACGGCGTCTTTCTCCCACGACGCGAAGCCTTGATGGGCGACGGCGTGGACGCGAGCGCCGAGCAGCGAAGGAATGGCGAGGTCGAGCTCGAACACGTCGCCGACGACCGTGAGCTCGTCGATGGTGCAGCGTGCGCTCTCGCACACCCGCGCGAGCGCGTCGAGGTAGCGGCCCCGGCGGAGGCTCGTCGCGCGAGGAGCGCCGTCGAAGCGACGCGACTCTCCGAGATTGCTCTGCCAACCGCGCGCGAGCGGGCGTTCGGCGTCGGTTAGCGAAAACTTCTGCGCGTCGCCCACGATCGACACCGCGCCAGCATCGACGGAGGCCGCGGCGAGCCGCGCGCGAATCGCGGCCTCCGGAGAGTTGCTCACGATGAAGCAGAGGACGTCACGGGCGCGCAGCGCTTCGAACAACGGGCGGACACCGTCGCGAAACGGGGCCGGCTCTTGATCGATCGCGCTCCGAAAGTGCCGTGCGATCATGGCTTTCGCCGCCGCTTCGCCGACGCCTTCTGCCGCGAGGGCGCGCGACGCGCGAAAGACGCCCAGGATCCAAGGGTCGGCGCCGGCGCGAACCACGGGGCGTCCATCGACGACGACGTCCGCCGCTCGGTCGGCGTCGAGGCGCGGGGCGTCGAGCGCGAGGCCCTCTCGCGCTTCGAGGCACGTGAAGAGCGCGCGCTCGAAGGGGCCGTCGAAATCCGCTCGAGTGAGCGTTCCGTCGAAGTCGAAGACGATCGCGCGCGGGCGCGATGGGTTGTTCATGGTTCGAAGAGGTGACTGTATGGCAGCTCGCGCGCGCGGTATCACGCGATCGGCGCTAGAATCGATCGCAACGCTGCCGTGAAGCCCATTCGCGTGCTGTTTCCACCGTCGCTCGGGATGCCAAAGGCGCACGCTCGCGCAGAGCTCGTCGAGTCGTCGCTCGCGCAGGCGCTCGGTCGCCCTGTGAGCGTCTCGGTCGCGAGGGACTACAACGAGCTGATCCGCGCCTCGATCGCGCGAGAGGCGGACGTCGTGTGGGCGCCAGCCGGCGTGTGCGGCAGGATCTCTTCAGTGGCGCATCACGTGTTTCGCGTGGTGCGTCAGGGTCGGACGCAGTACCGCTCGGCCATCATCGTTCGCTCGACGTCGAAGCTCACGATCGACAACCTCGCCGCTGCGCGAGGAGTGCGCGCGGCGTGGGTCGATCCGCACTCGCTCGGCGGCTACATCCTCGCGCAAGAGCTGTTTCGCAAGCGCGCGATCAACCCGGCGCTCGTGTTCGGCGAGCAGACGTTTCTGGGATCGCACCCCGAAGCCCTCGCGGCGGTCACCGACGGGCGCGCGGAGCTCGCGGCGATCACCGCGTGGTCCGGCGAAGACAAGGATGTTCGCGCGGCGCTCACCATGCACGTCGGGCCGCTCGAGAACAGGCTCGGAGTGCTCGCGGTCACCGACGAAGCGCCCACCGACGCCATCGTGTTGACGTTCGAGCTCGACGCCGAAGGGTGCGCCGGGTTTGCCCAGATTCTCGACGACGTGGAGAGCTCGCCGACGCGAAAGCGAACGATGCTCCCGAGCGCGATGGGCGCGGACCGTTACGAGCCCACATCGATCGACACATACATTCAACTGCAGCGGCGATTGACCGCGAGCATCATGCCCCCGCGCTGACGGGGCTCAGGGCTGCGCCGGCGGCATCATGAAATTGCCGCCCGAATAGATCCCGACCTTGCGGCCGTTTTCGCTGCCGAGCAGCCCGCAGTTGCCCTGGGACGCGTACACGTCGCCGGTGCCGTCGGTGTACAGGCAGTAGTTGTGCTGCCCGCTGCGCAGGCGCATGGGAAACTGCAGGTCGAAGCCGCCCTGGTCGTAGCGCTCGCCGGTCCATTGTTGCGCGGCGCTGGCCATGTCGCACGCGGCCATGCCGATGGCGCCGGCCCAGCTCGAGGCTGCGATGCATCGCATCGAGTTGAGGTTGCGAAACACGCGACGCCCAGAGACCTCGATGACCTCCCACTGCTGGTTGCGCATCGTCGCGTCGCAGGTCGCGGTGGATCGAACGTCGCCGCCGTTGTCGAAGAGGCAGCGGCCGCTTTTCACTCTGATGAGCGAAAAGCGAGCGGTTCCCATCGGGGTCGCGTCGCACGCGTCGCCCTGCCCGTCCATGTCGGTGTCGAGCTGCGTGGGGTTGGCGGCCATCGGGCAGTTGTCGCGAGCGTCGATGACGCCGTCCATGTCCGTGTCCGGGTCGCTCACCATGTCGCACGCGTCGCCGCGGCCGTCGCGATCGGAGTCCTCTTGCCGCGGGTTGGCGACCATCGGGCAGTTGTCCCCGGCGTCGGGAATTCCGTCGCGATCCGAGTCCATCATCGACGTGCTCGAGTCGCAGGCGTCGCCCTCGCTGTCGAAGTCCGCGTTGGCCTGGGTCGGGTTGGCGACCATGGGGCAGTTGTCGTACGGGTCGAACACGCCGTCGCTGTCTGTGTCCACGAGCGCCGCGGGCGCCGTCGGGCACGCGCCGGGCTCGCAATTCCAGTCGGGAAATCGGTAGTTCACCAGGAGATTTCCTGGCGCGCACATCTCTTGTTCGATCGGGTCCGTCGAGCAGGCCACCGAGATGTAGCTGCCCGGAGCGCGGCGCGCGTTGCTGATCTGCACGTGCGAGACGATCGTCCCCGTGAACGATCCCGTGACGTCGACCATCCCAGTCTCGCGACCGGTGCCGTTGAAGTCCGTGTCCTGCGTGAAGCTCCCGTTCGCCGTGAGCGTGATCTCCATGGGCCTCGTCGCGGTCGGGTCGAGGTTGCGCGGGTCACGCATGTAGTCGTGAACGTTGACCGTGACCGAGTTCTGGCAGTTGCGATAGGTGAAGCGGCTGATCGCGCGAAGACCGCTGAGCGACACGTTCCAGTCGACGCGGCCGTCGTTGTCACACATTCGTCCCCACGAGCCAGTGCCGCCAGGGTTGCGACAGTCGTTGAGGCTGCACTGGATCTCGTCCTTCCAGGCGATGAGCGCGCGGGCGAGCAGGCCGTTGTTCCAAGGAAGAGGCGGCTCTCCCCGAGGCGTGGGGTCGCACACGTTGCCGATGCCGTCTCGGTCGTCGTCGGCCTGGTTGACGTTCCACACCATCGGGCAGTTGTCGGAGGCGTCTGGGCGGCCGTCGCGATCGGCGTCGGGCGCGCCCATCGCCTCGCACACGTCACCGATCATGTTGTTGTTGGCGTCGGCCTGGTCACGGTTCGCCGTGCTCGGGCAGTTGTCCATGCTGTCGGGCACGCCGTCGCTGTCGCGATCGCCCTCGGGCCGCGTGCAATCGAGCAAGAAGTTGCCCGCGGCGGTGATGACTTCGCTGCCCGTCGAGCTCGGCCAGTCGTACACCAGTCGAATGCCGCGGATCGCCATCGCCGCGGTGTCCGATCCGCAGTCGAGCGCGATGCGATGCGGCGCGGTGAGGCGCGTCGCGTTGCTCGAACAAGCGCCGTTGACGAGCTCGGGCGTCGTCCCGTCCGTCGTGAAACAGACGATTCGCTCGGTGATCGCCCCGATTTGCACGCTGCCGGTCGCCGCGCGAAAATTGTGCCCGGGGTTCGGCTCGAAGATGTCTTCAGGGAGCGGGATCGTCGGAGGGCCGCCGCAGCTCGTGACGACGACGGCGGCGATCGCCGAGGCCAGCAATGACACACGAATTCGAGTGATCGACAAGACTCTGCGGCTATCGAGCGGAAGCATTCTCACGGATCCGTGCAGAATACGCGCGAGGCACCGACGCTGTCATCGCTGGCCGTCCTGTCTCGAACGAGCCGAGCTCGTGTGGTCACGAGTGTGAGTCGGCCTGCATCGTTCGCAGCGGCGAGGCTTTGACGATCGTCAGCGAACCTGCGGGCGACTGCGGTTCGGCTCGCGGTCGAAAGATCGTCGACGAAGACGCGGATCATTATGGACACACAAAATCGAGAGAGGCTTCGCGACCTGGTGGTCGATCGAGCCGAGACCCGCGCGGTGGACGGAGAGAAGGTTTCACCGGCCCTGCCGCGAGCCGGTACACTCGCGGCGCTCTGCGATGACGATGACTGACAAGCTCGAGGTCCCGCTCAACGACGAGGTGCTCACCTTCGGGACCTTCGGCCCGCTTTGCATCTACCTCTATCGCGACCTGATGAAGCCGATTCACGTCGCGACGGGGCGTCACGCGCATCGGTCGATGTTCAAGCACCACCCCAACGGCCTCGCCGTCCTGATCCTCTATCGCGCCGCGCGCTACTTGTCGGAGGAGTCTGGGTCGCTGCGCACAGAGTTTCTCGCGCTCATGAAGGAGGCCGACGAGTTCGTGAAGTGCGTCGGCGTGTCCATCGAGCAGTCGGGCTTTCTCTCGGCCACGATTCGCGCTTCTGCCGCAGGGCTGACGCTCATCGCGCGCCCGAAGTACACGATCAAGTACACGGCGACGACCCCAGACGCGATCGCGTGGATCACCACGCAGGGATCACGGATCGGCGCGACGCTCGACCAACGCGCCATCACAGCCGCGGTCGCACGGATGGAGACCCTCGCGCCCGGAGCGCTGATCCGATAACGCGCCAAGAGCCGCCCGGATCGCGTAGACCGAATCGCGCGCGAACGCGTCTGATGCCATCCCCATCGAAGTAGGAGCGCCATGGCACGCAGAGTGTTGTTCATCGTGAAGGAGATCGAGGGCGCAGAGCCCCTCGGCGCGCTGTACGTCGCCGGATGTCTCCGCGCCGCCGGGCACGACGTGCGGTTCATCGGAACGCGCGGCGTCGACGTCCTCGCCCAGGTCGCGGCGTACGCTCCGCACGTGGTGGCCTTTGGATCGACGACCGGGCTGCACCGCTACTACCTGGGGCTCGCGTACGCGATCAAGCAGCGATTTCCCTCGGTGATCACGCTCTTCGGCGGGCCGCACCCGACGTTCTATCCGGACGTGATCTTCTCGCCCGGCATCGACGTGATCTGCCAGGGCGAAGGCGAGGACGCCGCCGTCGAGCTGTGTGACGCGCTCGATCGCGGCGACGACCATCGCTCGATCCGCGACCTATGGGTGAAGCACGAGGGCGCTGTCTACAAGAACCCGCCCCGCGCGCTGCGCCGCGACCTCGACGCGATTCCGAATCCCCCGCGAGAGCTGCTCTACGAGTTCGACGACCTGCTACGGCGACGGCCTCTGAAGTCCTTCACGACCAATCGAGGCTGCCCTTTTCCGTGCAGCTACTGCTTCAATCCTTCGCTCGTCGACCACTACGGATCGAGCTGGAAGAAGGTTCGCGTTCGCAGCCCCGAGCGCGTCGTCGACGAGGTCGCGACCGTGCAGCGACAGGGACCGCTCGACGTTGTGGGCTTTCGCGAGAGCATCTTCGTCTACAGCAAGCGATGGCTGCGCGAGTTTGGCGAGCGTTACCGCGACGAAGTGCGCCTGCCGTACTACTGCCACCTCCGCGCGGACATGCTCGACGAAGAGATGGTCGAGCTGCTCGCGTGGTCCGGCTGTCACACGGTCAACGTCGGAATCGAGACCGCCAGCGAGCGCATCGCCAACGAGGTCCTCGACCGCAACATCAAGATGGACCGGCTGAAGCGCGGCGTTCGACTGCTGAAGAAGGCAGGCATCGTGGTGTTCGCCGACAACATCCTGGGGATTCCAGGCGGCACCCTCGAGGACGACCTGGCGACGCTCGCGCTCAACGTCGAGCTCGACGTGGACTACGCAGCCGCGACGCTGTGCACGCCGTATCCGGGGACGAAGCTCGCCGAGTACGCCGTAGCAAACGGGTATTTCTCGGGCGATTTCGAGTCGATTCACGAGAGCTACTACACCGAGTCGGTGCTGCGATTTCGAAGCGAGCGCGAGAAGCGACAGATCGAAAACCTGCACAAGGTGTTCGCCGTCGCCGCCGCGCTCCCACCGCTGATTCCCGTGTGGAAACGGCTGCTCGACCTGCCCCCGAACGACTTTTTCTACGCGATGTTTCGGTCGTGGTACCTCGTCGCGCACTTCACCGACGTCATGCCTCGCAGGATGGACCTCGAGCACGCCATCGAGGGGCTTCGAAGCGTCTTCGGTGTCTTCTATGGATCCGACGAGAACGTGTTCGCCACCCCTCACGACGAGCCTGCCCTCGTGGTCGATCAACGCCCCGGCGCGAGCGCGTGCGACACGAGCGGGACGAAGCTCGTGTCTCCGAAGAGACTCGTCCGACAGGAGCTCGCAGATGTTCGCTGATCCGAAGAAGACCGCGGTTCGGCGCGTTCGCCGCCAGCTCAAAGCGAGCGCGTCGATCGTCGTCGCCATGATCGCCGGCGCGTGGCTCGCTTGCAAGCCGAGCAGCGGTCCGGGACCCAGCCCGAGCGGCCCGGACGCTCGCGTCGGGCCCGACCGCACCGGTGGCAGCGCGCCCCCGCCGGACCCCGAGGACGCTTCGCGACAAGACCCGCTCGACGCGCAGACGGACGCTGGCGACAGCGCGATCGTCGAAGCGTCGAGCGACGCTGGGGCGGACAGCGGGATCGCCCGTCGACGGACCGCGCCTCGCGCCCCGCAGGTCGACCGCCACGAGCACCGCAACGGAATGCCCGTGCGGGACAACCTCCTCGAGTGAGTCGACGCCTCGCGTGAGGAGCGCTCGGCTGTCTCGCGCGTCGAACACACGAAATCCGAGCAGCGCTCAGCGGTCAGCGTCGATACGGGCCGCGTTTGCTCGCGAGACGCGCCATCGCGCTCGCGGACGCGGGACCCTCGGGCGTCACGACGCTCTCGAGGCCGCGAGGCTGGGACTCGAGCCAGTCGAGCGTCGCTTCGAGCTCAGCGTTGTCCTCGCGCGCGGCGTAGGCGTGCGCGAGCACCGCGCGTCGTCCGCGTTCGCTGAGGGGGTGTTCACAGGGCTCGCGAAGAAGCGCGATCGCCTCGTCGGGCTTGCCCTCGATGACCAACAATCGCCCGTGGATCGTGCGCATGGAAGCAGAGTGCCTGTTGTCCGGGGCCAGCTCGGGCAGCGCTGCGAGCGTCGCGTGCGCCGCCTCGATCTGCCTCGTCGCGACGCGCGCAGAGAAGAGGATCATCTGTCGAAGCTCGCGTTGGTGTTCGTCGAAGCCCTCCTCGCTGAGCTTCTCGGCCATCGTGAGCGCGTCGCTCTCGAGGCCCGCGTTGGACAGCACCGTCGCGACCGAGAGGCGCACGCTCGAGCCGTACACGTCGTCGGGGAGCTTCGCGGTCAATTCGAGCAATCTGGCGCGAGCGGCGTCGCGGAGCGCGGGCTTCTCGAGGTCGTCGCCGAGCTTACGGATCATGGCGACCGGGGCTGCGCTTCGAACGCTCCAGACGGAGAGCGCGCCGGTCAGCGTGACGACCCCAACGAACGTGACCAACCAGTGGTGGGAGATCGCAGCGAGCAGCGCGCCCAGCGCAGCGCCGACGAGCGCGAAGAGCGCTCCCGCCGAGAGCAGCGAGCGAAATACGCGACGGCGAGCCTCTCCATCGAGCTCGGACCACGTCCACGGCGCGAGCGCGAGAAAGAGCGTCGGAACTCCCACAAACACGAGCGTGACTGCGACGCCGAGCGCAATCCAAGGGCTCATCGCTGCATACTGCCACGAGAGCGGCGCACAGGTAAGCGTCCCGTGCGCACAACGCCTGGCAGCGCTGGTACGATCACCGTCGAGGGATCCTGCTCATGAAGACGCTCCGCTCCGCTCCGCTCGTGCTCGTGGCTGCAGCAATCGTCGCTTGCGCGGAGGTTCAGACGACCGATCCGCCGCGAGACGCCGGACGGGACGTGATGCGGGACGCGATCGCCGCAGACATCGTCGCGCAGGACGGCGCGGTCAACGACGTGGGCGTCGTCGACGCGTTGCCGGCGGACGCGTCGTGCGCGTCGTTCGAAGCGATGGCGAGCGTGGCGCGGCTGCCGCTCGACGTGATCGCCATCGTGGACTCATCGGACTCCTTCGATCGACCACGAAACGCGATCTCCTCGACGCTCGCGGCGAACCTCACGTCAGCGCTGGATCGAGCGATGGTGGACTATCGGGTCATCGTCGTGGGAGGCGCGATCTCGGCGCCGCCGCCGACGATGCCGCCGCGGTATTTCTACATCCGACAGGGGATCGGATCGGGCGGCTTGCTCGGCCAGATCCCTTCGTACTTGCGTCTCGCGCTGCGTCACCTTCGACCCGACGCGCTGAAGGCCGTGGTGGTGTTCACCGACGACGGTTCGGGAGTCGGCTCACGATCGAACTTCTACACCGGGATGAACGCGCCGGATCTCGCCGCTGCCTTCGGCACGATGGGGATGCGTCGATACATCCTTCACGGCGTCGCTGGACTCGCGGCGAACAGTCCACCGACGACGCCGTGGCCGCCGCCCGCACCGGTGGTCACGACCCGCTGCTCGGGCTTCAACGCGAATCCGGCGGCCGAGCTGCAGCTCCTCGCGAAGGAGACCAACGGCTATCGGTTTCCGCTCTGCAATTTTGCGAACTACTCGTCGCTCTTCGACGCGGTGGCGGCGCAGGCGATCGCCGGCGTGCGGCTTCCGTGCGAGTTCGCGTATCCAATGCTCAGCGACGGCAGGACGCCGGACATCTTCTACGCGCGCGCGACGCTCACGTTGAGCGGCGGAATGACCTCGACGCTGATGCCAGTGCGCGACGAAGCGAGCTGCGGCTCGGGGGGCTTCTACCTCGTTCGCGGCGCAGGCGGCGGCGACGCCGGGACGGACGCAGGAGCATCAGGCGGAGACCGGGTCAGGCTCTGCCCGAGCACGTGCATGCAAGTGCAGGCGGACGAGCGCGCGATGGTGGGCTTTCGCTTCGAGTGCCCGCCGGGCTGAGCACAGGGCGATCGCGGGGGGCTCGCCGACGGGCGACGCGCGCGCTCGCTCAGCGGGTGCGTTTACGCCGCGCTCGACGCTCGGTGCCACGCGCGCGAGAAGCCTCCGTCGAAAACGAACCGCGGAAACGTGATCCACTGCTCAGCGAAGATCCGCGCGACCGCGTCGAGCGGGCCTTCGAACGGGACCGGCGCGACGGGCTCCTTCGCGTGCGCCCTGCCCTGCGCCGCCATGGCGATCGCGCTCATCGCGAGGCCGACCGGAACGAGCCAGAGCGACCCGAACGGCGCGCTCAACGCCGCGATGTTTCCCGCGACGAAGAGCGGGTTGGTGATCGCGTGAACGACGAGTGAAGACCGCGTCGTGTGATTGCCATCGTAGAGGCCTCGCTGCCACGCGAGCAGCGGTTCGGTCCGTGCGCTTGCCATGACACGGACTCTGGCTCAAGCGCCTGCGCTCGTCTTGAACGGACTGGCTACGATCGCCCGCTGGATCTCGGACGGGGTCAAGCCGAGCATCTTTCGAAAGGTCCTCGTCATGTGCGGCGCGTCTGCGAAGCCTGCGTGCTGCGCGGACTCCGAGAGCGGCGCGCCGCGCGCGATCGCGACGACCGCTCGTTGCACACGAAGCCATGCGAGGTAGGGCCGCAGCGGGATTCCCACGGACTCGGTGAAGGCGTGCATCAACCGGCTCTCCGAGAGCCCGACGTTCTTCGCCAGCTCGCTGAGAGACAGCTCGGCGTCCGGCGACGCGTCCCGAACGAGCGCGAGCGCCTTGCGCACCGACCGATGGAGCGTCGCGCTGCGCATGGGCGCCTCGACGCCGAGCGCCTCGAGCACCGACGCCGTCCACGCGGCGCCGCCTCCCGTCATGATCGCGCGCGGATCGAGGCTCGTGTCGATCGCGCCGCGCTCCTGCTCGGTGATGCGCCGCGCGGCGCCTTCGAACCCCGCGCAAAGCGTCGCGCCAGCGCGGCTCTCGGGGTCGATGAACACGAGCAGGACCTCGGCGCCATGGGTCTTGATTTCGTGGGCCACGTCAGGCGCGGTGATGATCCCGGCGCTCTCGGCGAACTCCGTCTCTGGATGCACGCGGCACGACAGAGACCCGCGGGTCGCGATGACGACGTGCATCCCGTGGTGCGCGTGCGTCGCGCTCTGCGACAGGGCGCCGCGGGCAGCCAGCAGCGGCGGCCACGGAGGCGGAGCGCTCTTGACCGCAGCGTCTTCGATCACCCCGAGAGGTTACACGACCGCGACCGACGCATCGATCGCGGGATCAACCCTCGGATTCTCCGTCGGATTCACGGTCATCCGAGCGCGAGGCGCCCTCGTCGAGCGCGAGCTTCGGCGCGTAGGAGAAGAAGCGCTCTTGCTGCTCGTCGGCGACGAGCGCGCGAGCGGGCAGGCGGTGGACCGTGGTCGCGGCGATGACCAACGACCGCTCGACCTTCTCGATCGGGTTGACGTTGCCCTTCACGACCGTGTCCACGAGGGTCTTGTCGAAGCAGTGCGTCGCCGCGAGCACGACGTGCAGGCTCGCGTGATCGACAGAGAGCGCCCCGGACTTGGTGAGCGCGTCGAGCAGATCGAACGCTCGTTGCTTCTCCTCTTCTTGCTCATCGGAGAACAGCGACTCCGTGGCTGGCTCGGACAGAAGGCCCTTCTTCGCGGTCCGCGACCACACGTCACCGGTGTTGATGATCGTGGGACGCAGCGCGCCGTCGTCGTCGAGCCGCTCGAACTTCGCGTCGAGCTCCGCGGGGATTCGCGTGTAGTCGACGCCGTCCGACGGCGTGTCTCGATCCTCGCGCGAGCCGTGGCGCGTCGGAGAGGCTGCCGGCGTGGATGGCGGCCGAGCTGCGGCCTCGGTTCGAGTCGGGGCCTTGGACTTGGTCGCGATGACTTGCGCGCTCGGGGTGGTGGAGATCGGCGCCGCGCTCGACGGCGGCGCGGCCTTGGGCATCGCAGGCGCGGCGCGGTCGACGGGTGCGGCCATCGCGGCCGACGGCGCAGGGGGCGGCATCATTCTTGGAGCCGAGGGCGGCACGGGAGCGCCGCCGCGCATCGGCGGCGGGCTGGCGGGGACGGGGATGGAGCTGGGAATCGCGTAAGCAGGAGTGCGATTCATCTCTGCGAGGCGCTTGGCTTCTGCTTCGCGGGCCTCTTGGATCTCGCGCTGCTTGGACTCGTCGATCATCGCGCGCATGCGCCCGACGTACTCTGCGACGCGCGCGATCTTCTCGCTCGAGTGGGCCTCGCTGGGGCCATCGAACGAGAGCAGGTCGCTGGGGATCTGATAGTCGATGAAGAGGCTCGAGAGGTCCTGGGTGAGCTTGATCTGCTTGGTCAAGCTATCGGGATCGAGCTTGAGCAGCTTTTCGAGCTGCGGCTTGATGTGAATGACGCAGACGCCGAACAGCGTGCTCTCGAGCTGCATGCCGCGAAACGCTTTGGCGAAGCGCTGCTGCTCGGGAGAGAGGGACTCGATCGCGTCGCGAAACTCCTTGGGCGTCGGGATCTGCTCGAGCATCAGCGGGATCGAGAGCAGGTCTTTGTTCTGCACGATGACGCCGAAGCGGGGCTCGAACACGTCCGCGGCCGCGATGCGACCGACGAGCAGGATGAAGCTGCTGAACTGCCGAGCGCGCGCGACGAGCTCGAGGGCCAGCGACGAGCCGCCCGAGAACTGGTGCGACACCCACGCGTGCAAGTGCCGCTGGCCGTGCACCGCGACGCGGGTCGAGGCGTCGAGGGCGAAGAACATGGGGCGCGTCGCCTCGCTCGACGCCACGATGGTCGAGATCGGGTCTGCCAGGGACGCGCCGCGCTTCACCTCGATGCTGAGCGTGCCCTCGGGGTCGTGCTCGGGTCGGCGAATCGCGTGCGAAAACGGCAGCGGATGAAACTCGGGACGAAAGAGCTTTCTCCCGTGAAACTCCATGTAGCGCGCGAAGTCCGCGGAGCTGAGCTCCTTGCCGATCGCCGCGACGAGCTGCTTGTGCAGCATCTGCTCGACGTACAGCGCGCCCTGGGCAAACTGTTCGCACAGCTGCCGTGCGTGGCGGCTCACGGCGACGAGGCTCGCCTCGACCGCGGTGATCACGGACGCGTCTTTCGGAAACACTCTGGCGATGTCCTGACACCGCGCGATCAGCGTGCGCTCTTGCTCACCGAGCAGCGCGTCGGCGAACCCCGTGCGGAGCACAGCGCCGTCCGCGCTGGCCTTCTCGAAGAGCGGGAGCACCGGGAGGAGAACGTCGTCCGCGTGGATGGCGGTGAGGTCGAGGCTGTGACCGGTCTGCGCGGGGAACAGGTCGTTGATGAAGTAGCGATCGAGCCGCGCGAAGAAGAGCGTGAGCGCGTCGAGCGCGCGCAGCGCCTCTTCGACCTGCGCGTTGCGGCGGGGCGTGTGGCAGGACGACGCTGTTCGATCGATCGCGAAGCGGGCGCGACCCTCGTCGTCGACCTGTCGAAGCAGCCACGAGAGGTCGGTCTCGACGACAGGCCGCACGGTGGTCTGCGGGCGCGGCGCTGTGTCTGCGGCGGTCTTGATCTCGATGCGTCCGCGACGGGACAAAAGAGAGATCGCTTCGTCGGTCGCGTTGGAGTGGTAGGCGTCCAGGCGGTACTCGAACTCGAAGCTCCAGAAGTACTCTCGAACGGTGGTGACGACCTTCTCGGTTCGCGTCGATTTGTTGCCGAGAAACCCGCGCGTCTCGGTGACGTGCTCGGTCGCAGCCTCGACCTTGCGCGTCTCTTCTCGAAGGAACTTGCAGTCTTCTTGGGCTGTCAGCCGCAGGGTGACCGCGCGGGTCGAGGCCCAGGCGCGCAACGTCTCGAGGTCCTTCGGAGTCAGACCGATGGTCTCGAGGCACTGCAAGAGCGCGGCGACCGCAGTTCGGCCCATGAATTCAACGAGCGCGAACTTGTCATCGTACGTGTGAGGGACGTCCGCGGCGTACTGCGGGTTGCGCGTGTTCTCGAGCACCTTGCGGACGCGCAAAAGCGCTGCGTCGACGCGACGTCGAAACTCGATCTCGTTGTAGCTCTCCACTCGTTCTCTCCTGACGAGGGAGGATCGCACCGTTCAGCGCGACGGACACGGCGGATCGGGCGTCGTACGCGTCTGTTCGCGCGAGCTGAGGCCCCCCGGCGCGCCGCTCAGTTCGCGAAGGTGCCGTTGCAGCTCGCGACCCACTCGGCCGAGGGCATCGCCACGAACTGGTTGGTGTATTCGAACTGGAAGTACCAGCGGTTGCGGGACGGCGAGAAGCCGATCGTCGCCGTGTCGCCAAGGTTGGTAAACGAGCCAGCGACGGAGACGCTTCCCGTGCCGACGCGCACGCGCCCGAGCGTCGTGGTGCTCTGGACGTACACGAGGTCCGTGGCGCTACCGGTGCTCTCGGCGATTCCGGTCGACGTCCACATTTCGTTGCCGGTGTGCACCGGCGGCGTAAACGCGCCGAAGTCGCGCACCTCGCCGGTGGCGAGGTTGATGTTCCAGAGCCGTCCGCCGGTCGCGAGCACGACGCGGTCGTAGCCGTTGAACACCATGTTCGTGCTGCTCGCGTTGGTGTCGACGACGATCGGCTGACTGAGGGTCAGCGGGATCCCAGTCGGCTGGAGCGAGAACTCCGACAGGGGCACCATCCTCGTCAGCGTCACCGGACCCGAGAACGACTGGATCGGCAGATTGCCCGCGAACAGCCCGAACAACGCGCCGTTTCGGACGTTGTACACGACGTGGTCGCTCAGCACTCCGACCGCGGCGGACGACATCACGGATGGCATCGTGGTGTTGTAGTACTGCCGAGTGCCGTTGTCCCCGACCAGCACCACGGAGCCGAACGACACAGCGATCGGGCCACGGTCGTCGCCGATCTCGGTGTTGGTGTCGATCACGTTGCAGCCGACGGTGCTGTAGCCGCTCAGCGCGAGATCTCCCGTCGTGGTGTTCTGCGTCACAGTGAGCGGGCAGCTCACCAGCGCCTCAGCGATCGAGCCGAACTGCCCGCCGCCCTCGATGCGCACGAGCCAGCGGCTCGAAGCTCCCTGCGAATGCACCGCGAGGTGCGCGGCGTCGCCGAGCCCGAGGCCCGAGAACACGGCGACGTTCGTCACCAGCCCGTCGGGAACCCGGGCGCGCGAAATCGCGCCCGAGCTCTGCACGTACGTCAAATAGAGCGTCCCGCCGATTTGCTCGGCGACGCCGGTGGTCCGAAAGTTCTCGGCGAACCCGCGTGCCGGATTCGCCATCGCCCCGCGATCGGTCACGACGCCGGTCGACAGGTTGATGTCGTAGACGTTGCCGTGGTGCACGACCACTCGCCCGCCGCCGTTGTACACGCCGACTTGCGCTCCGAAGTTCGTGTCGACCGCGAACGAACGCGACAACATCAGCGGAGACGACGTGACCCAGGTCCCTCCGCCGTTGGCGCGCCAGAGCCGGTCGACGTTGCGCGTCCCGCTGCTCATGCGAAGCGGTCCCGCGCTGTCACCGAGCAGCCAAATCTGCCCGTTGAACACGTTGTAGACCAGGCTGTCGACCTGCTCGGGTACGAGCGTCGGATTGGTCGCTGGTGTGACGGGATCGAGCCGAGCGGTGCCCTGGTCCGCGTTGACCAGGAGGCTCGTCGCGCCCACCGCGAGGCCGCCGCGCTGATCGCCGCTGACGGTCTCGGTGTTCACCAAATTGCAGCTCGTGCCGAAGCTGGTCACCCGAAACGGCGCGAGGCAGACGCCCCCGCCGCAGCTTTGACCGGCGGGGCACGCGGTGCCGCACGCGCCGCAGTTGCCCGCGTTGGTGAGCAGATCGACGCACGTCATCGACGGGCCGCACGCGGTCTGGCCCGGACCGCAGATCGATCTGCAGCTGCCAGAGACGCAGCTCTGTCCGCCAGGACACGCGGTGCCGCAGGCGCCGCAGTTGCTCGGGTCGCTGAGAAGATTCGCACAACGACCGGCGGAACCGCCGACCGCGCCGCACAAGGTCTGCCCAGGTCCGCACGAGCCCGCGCAGGTCCCGGCAGAGCATGTCGTCGCTCCGCCGATCGGGGGAGAACACGCGCGACCGCACGCCGCGCAGTTGCTCACGCTGGTGTTGAGGTTGGTCTCGCAGCCGTTCGCCGGGTTGCCGTCGCAGTCGCCGAAGCCCGGAGCGCAGCGCAGCACGCACGCGCCGCTCGTGCACGTCGCGCTCTGATTGGCGCCCGCGGCGCAAACGCGACCGCACGCGCCGCAGCTGGTCATGGACGATCGCAGGTCGGTCTCGCATCCGTTGGCTGCGACGCCGTCGCAGTTTCCGAAGCTCGGCGCGCACACGACCGTGCAGCGGCTCGCGGCGCAGGCGGGCGTCGAGTTGGGACCCGCGGGGCAAACCGTGCCGCACGCGCCGCAGTTGGTCGGGCTGCCCGTCGTGTCGACGCACAGACCGCCACAACGAGTGGTCGGAGGAAGGCAGCTGAGCGAACACGCGCCCATCGAGCAGCTCTGCATGGTGGGGCACGCGTTGCCGCAGGTCCCGCAGTGACTGTTGCTCGATTGCAGGTCGACGCAGGCGCCTCCACAAAACGCCTGTCCCGCCGGGCAGCGCGGGCGGCACATCCCGGTCATGCACTGCTCGGATGCCATGCACGCGTTGCCGCAGGCTCCGCAGTGGGCGTCGCTCGTCCGAGTGTCGACGCAGGCGCCGCCGCACGCGCTCTGTCCGGCGGGACAGTCCGGGACGCACGAGCTCATCACGCACCGTTCGCGCGCCGCGCAGGTCCGGCCACACGCACCACAATTCATGAGGTCCGTCGTGCTGTCGACGCAGTTCGCGCCGCACCGCGTTTGGCCGAGCGGACAGCGCACGACGCACATCCCCGCCGTGCACGACTCACCGCTGGCGCATGCGCGATCGCACGCGCCGCAGTTGGCTCGGTCGGTGTTGTTGTCGACGCAGGCGCCACCACAGAACGACAGGCCGACCGGACACTGGACGCTCGCGTCTTGTGCGTCCGGCGCGGAGATGTCCGACGGGACATCGGAAGCGACCACGTCCGGCGGCGAGACGCGATCGTCGACGGTCGCGTCGATGGGCTCGACGCCTGTGTCGTTCACGCTGATGTCCGTCCGCCGGACATCGACGACGTCGACCTGCTCGGCCGGGGTCGAACACGCGACAGAAGCGAGCGCCAACAGCGCCAACGCTGGCGAAGCGCGGCGATGCGACGCGAGGGCAGTTGTCGCGGTCGATCGATCGACTCGCGTGCTGGTACACCGGGAAGAAGGCTCGAATCTCAATGGCATTGTCTCGAGCTTATCACTCCGAGCCGTCGACCGACGGGGCTCGAAGTCACCTCCGTTACGGCGCGGGGCTCCGTCGTGCGACGATGTGGGCCAGATCTTCTTCCCCGTGAGGTTCGTCGATGGCCGAGATTCACCCTGAGCTGGCGCGCGTCGCCCGCTGGCTGCCCGATGTCGCCTTGAGCGACCGTTCTGTGAAGGTGTTGCAGTGGCTGACGCGGCGTTCGTTTGCGGGGGGCGTCTCGAAGAACGTCGAGCGGCGCGTGCTCTCCGTTCGAGCGCCGGGCGGCCGACACGCGATCGAGCTCTTCGTGTACCGCTCGCGCGCGGCGCCTCAGCGGAGCGGAGCGCTGCTCTGGATGCACGGCGGCGGATACGTGTTGGGCGGTCCGGGCCAGGACGCAGGGCGGTGCGCTGCCTGGGCCGAGGAGCTCGGGATCACCGTGGTCGCGGTGCGCTATCGACTCGCCCCGCAGCATCCCTACCCCGCGGGGCTCGAGGACTGCTACGCGGCGTTGCAGTGGATGCACGACAACGCGGACTCGCTCGGCGTCGCGCGCGATCGCATCGCGGTGGGCGGGCAGAGCGCGGGCGGAGGCCTCGCGGCGGCGCTCGCGCTGCTCGCTCGGGACCGCGACGGTGCCAAGCCGGTGTTTCAGCTGCTCTCGTACCCGATGCTCGACGACCGCACCGCCTTGCGCGACAACATCGACGAGCGCTCATTTCGCCTGTGGAACCAGCGGAGCAACCGATACGCCTGGCAAGCATATCTGGGCCGCCCGCCCGGGAGCGATCCGCTCGAACCATACGCGGCGCCGGGCCGCGTTCGGTCACTCGAGGGCGTCGCGCCTGCGTGGATCGGTGTCGGAACCGAGGATCTCTTTCTCGACGAGGACCGGGCGTACGAAAGGCGCCTCGTCGAGTGCTCGGTGTCGTGCGAGCTCTTCGTCGTCGAGGGCGCCTATCACGGGTTCGACGCGGTGAGCCCCAACGCGTCGGTGTCTCGGAGCTACATCGATTCGCAAACGCGAGCGCTCGCTCGCGCGCTCTCTCGTGCGCCCTCGAGGCCATAGACCCGCGACGATCGACGAAGGCGAGCCCGATCTGCGCTCAGATCGCAGGGCCCTCGAGCTTTCGCGACTCGGGGCGCGTCCACCAGGACGCGAGCGCCAGTCCCAACAACACAAGCGGAGCCGCCGCGCCGCCCGCGCCGTCGCCAGCCATCACATGAGAGATCGCGGCGCTCGCGAGGTTGATGACGAACCCCGCGTAGGCCCACTCTTTCAAGCGACGCGCGCCGGGCACGAGCACGACGACCACCCCGATGAGCTTCGCCAGCCCGAGGATCGTCATGAAGTACATCGGGTACCCGAGGTGCTGAAACGTCGCCACGAGCGGGGGCTGCCGCGTCAGCGTCGCCATGCCCGAGCCGAACAGCGCAAACGCAAACAACGCGGTCGTGATCCAGTACGGAAGCTTGCTCTTCATCTTCGTTCTCCACCGTCCGTCGCGCGAGGTCGCACGAATCGGGAGGCAGCTTCGAGCCGCTGGCGAGATCGCGGAAGCACGCACGAATCATCATGATCTGCTCGAAAATGATGCAGATCGACGATGTGCCCGAGACGACAGAGCTCGCCACGTTTACGCGCGTCGTCGAGGCCGGATCCATCTCGCTGGCCGCGCGAGAGCTCGGCGTTCGGAGACCCACGGTGGGGCGGCGACTGGCGCGACTCGAAGAGCGACTCGGCCTGCGACTGCTCTGGCGGAGCGGCGCAGAGGCGACGCTCGCAGACGTGTACGTGGAGCGGGCGTTCGTTCGGCCTGCGGTGCGCGCGTTCGTCGACGCGACCGTCGAGCGGGCGAGTCGAACCACGCTCGCGGGACGGCTCACTCGACGCGCGCGCCGGGCGCGCTGCGCCCGAGTCAGTACTGCGCGGTCATGCGCACCGCCATCGAACCGACCCCACGGTGGACGAAGCGACACGCATCGAACCCTGGCGCGCTGAGCACCGGTCGCACATCGTTGCTGAACCCGTAACCCTCGAGGGGAATCCCCAGAAAACCCTGGTCGACCCGCCCGTTGATGTTCTCGTCGTGACCGAACGCGAGCGCGTACGTGCCTGCCGCGGGGACGTTCATCGTGCACGTCGCGACGCGATTGGTGATGCGCGCGCGGCATCGAGTGATTCGCCCGCGATCCTGCAGCCAATACGCAGACTGATACAAGCCGAGGTCCACGATCCCGTTGTTGTTGCGCAACCCCACGACGGTCGCGACGAGCGTGGCCTGGGTCGACGGAGCAGGCAGCGCTTGTCCCACCGCGAGAGGCGCGGCGAGAAGAACAACCAGGCTCGACCCGAGAAGCAAAGCTCGTCTCATGACGTTGCGCAGTGTAGCTCCACTTCCGTGCGATGCTCGTCGCGGTAGAGTGGTTGCGTCCGAGCCTCCCGAAACCACGGACACCGACCCGACTCTTCGAACAGCCCAGTCGATGAAGAACACAAACGTCCTTTGCTTGCTCAGCGCAGCGCTCGTCGCGTGCGCTCCGACGACCTTGAGCCGACCCGACGCCGCTGCGGATACGAGCTCCGATCGCACATCACCAGCAGATGTGCGATCGGATACGTCGAGCCGCCCCGACGTCGACGATCGCGACGTCGACGCGCGCGTGACCGACACCGGTGTCGCCGATGCAGCGGCGACGGACAGCGGTTTGGATGTCGCTGCTCCGATCGACGCCTCGAGCGCCGACGGAGCGATGGACGCAGCGATGGACGGAGGAGGCTTCATCGAGGACGCCGCGACCCGCGACGCGGCGAGCGACGGCTCCGCAGCAGACGCATCATCCGCGGACGTGCTGATCGGTGACGGAGCGACCGGCAGCGGTGGCTACATGCTCGTTCGCAACGTCACTGGAGCGAGCTGCGACACGAGCAGCGCGTGGACCGACACCGGTGTGACGGGCGACGACGATGCGATGACGGCGCCGGTCGCGATGCCCTTCAGCGTCGGGTACTTCGGGCAGACGGCCACGCACTTCAGCGCGAGCACCAACGGACTGGTGCAGCTCTGGCCGGGCGCGAGCGGAACTCCCAGCACGGATTACAGCAACGATGTGCTTCCGTCGGCGACCGCGCCGGAGGGTGCGGTCGCGGTGTTCTGGGACGACCTGTACGTCCCGCCGACCGGGAGCGTGCGATACGCGACCCTCGGCGCGGCGCCAGGGCGGCGCTTCGTGGTCGAGTACAACGACGTGGACACGATCGACGAAGAGCAGACGCTGCGATTTCAGGCGAAGTTCTTCGAGGGCACCAACGTCATCGAGCTTCACTATTGCGCCATGAGCACGATCGGGTTCGACGACCGACACACCGGCGAGTCGGCGACGATCGGCGCGCAGAACTTCGCGCGAACGCAGGGGATCGACGTTTCGACGGACACCGCTGGGGCGACGCCGTCGGGGACGTGGTTTCGGCTCGTTCCGCGGTGATTGAACTCGCCGAGGCAGGCGCAAGGCGTGCGCCTCACGCGAACGGCTCCGTCGAAGCCGGCGAGGCGGGGTGGCGAGCGCGACGCCCTTTCTGCGTGAACAGCGGTCGATCTGCGCAGAGCGCTACGCAATCGATGCGCGGGCGCGGTGGTCTGCCGATTGCTTTGCAATCGTCCCCATGTTCGAAGACGCCGAGCTGGGTCACAAGATGTCGAAGGAAGACTTCGACCGAGAGCTGCCTGCGCTGCGCGAGAAGCTGCTCGAGGCGCAATTTGCGCTGCTCGAGAGCAAGCGCTTTCCCGTGTTGCTCTTGATCAACGGCGTGGACGGCGCGGGCAAGGGCGAGACGGTCAACGCGCTGCACGAGTGGCTCGACCCGAGGCACGTGCAGTCTGTGGCCTTCGGCGCGCCGAGCGACGAAGAGCGCGATCGGCCCGAGATGTGGCGCTTCTGGAGGGCCCTGCCCCCGAAGGGCAAGATCGGGATCTTCTTCGGCAACTGGTACACAGCTCCGCTCGTGCGTCGCGTCTTGGGAGAGAGCCGCAAGGTCGAGCTCGAGCAGTCGCTGTCGACCATCGAGCACTTCGAGCGAATGCTCACCGACGAGGGAGTGTTGCTGCTGAAGTTCTGGTTTCACCTCTCGAAGAAGACGCAGAAGCAGAAGCTCGAAGAGCTCTCGGGCAACAAGCGCACGCGCTGGCGCGTCACGCCGCAAGACTGGAGCAACGCTTCGCGCTACGACGAGTTTCGCGCGGTGTGCGATCGGGTCCTTCGCGAGACGTCCACCGGAAACGCCCCGTGGATCGTCATCGACGGAAGCGACGATCGCTACCGCACGATGGCTGTCGGAAAGACGCTGCTCAGCGCGCTCGAGCGCCGACTGGCGGCGGCGCCCGGCTCGCACGAGCGAAGCCAGGCCAAGCCCGCGCCCATCAGCGTGCGCGACGAGAAGGGCACCAACGTGCTGCGAGCGCTCGACCTCGGAAAGGTGCTCGCGAAGAAGGACTACGGTGATCGGCTCGAGAAGCTGCAGGGCAAGCTCAACCAGCTCTCGCGCCACCGGCGGTTCGCCGACAAGAGCCTCGTGTGCGTGTTCGAAGGCCCCGACGCTGGCGGAAAGGGCGGCGCGATTCGACGCGTGACGCGAAGCCTCGACGCGCGCGTGTATCGGGTTATCCCCGTGGCGGCGCCCACCGAAGAAGAGCGCGCGCAGCCGTACCTGTGGCGGTTCTGGCGGCACGTTCCGCGAAAGGGGCACGCTGTGATCTTCGACCGGTCTTGGTACGGCCGGGTCCTCGTCGAGCGCGTCGAGTCCTTCTGCAGCGAGGAAGACTGGCGTCGCGCGTACGCCGAGATCAACGACTTCGAAGAGCAGCTCGTCCAGAGCGGCTCGGTGCTGTGCAAGTTCTGGCTGCAAGTGTCCGAGGAAGAGCAGCTCCGTCGTTTTCAAGAGCGAAAGCAGACTGGCTTCAAGCAGTTCAAGATCACCGACGAGGACTGGCGCAACCGCGAGAAGTGGGGGGCGTACGAGCGCGCCGCGTGCGACATGATCGATCAGTGCAGCACCGAGATCGCGCCGTGGACGCTCGTCGCTGCGAACGACAAGTACTCAGCGCGCGTCCACGTGCTGCAGACTCTCTGCGATCGGCTCGAGTCCGCGCTCGGCGACTGAACGCACATCCCAGTACTGTCCCCGCGGAGGAGTCACACCATGGCACTGCTGTCTGCGCGCGTATCCGAGGGAGAAGTCCAGCTCGGAAACGACCCGACCTCGATTCGTCACGATTTCATCGAGAAGCTCTTCTTTCAGCAAGCGAAGTTTCCCGGAGTCGCGACGACCAACGACTGCTACCTCGCGCTCGCCTACGTCGTTCGGGACCGACTGCTGCACCGATGGGTGCGTTCGGCGCGCACGTACCTCGAGCGTCACTCGCGCACGGTGATCTACCTGTCCGCCGAGTACCTGCTGGGGCCGCAGCTCGCAAACAGCCTGCTCGCGTTGGGGATCGAGCCGGCCGTTCGCAGCGCGATGAACTCGCTCGGCATCGAGCTCGACCAGCTCATCGCGCACGAAGAAGAGCCAGGCCTGGGCAACGGCGGCCTCGGACGGCTCGCGGCGTGCTACATGGACTCGCTCGCGACGCTCGAGATCCCCGCGATCGGTCACGGGATTCGCTACGAGTTCGGCATCTTCGACCAGGAGATCCGCGAGGGACAGCAGGTCGAAAAGACCGACAACTGGCTCAGGCTCGGCAACGCGTGGGAGATTCGGCGCCACGAGATCCAGCACGTCGTGGCGTTCGGCGGACGCACGGTGCACGGCACCGATGAGCTCGGGCGCTATCGCGTCCGATGGGAGCCAGAGCGGGTGATCAAGGGCGTCCCTTCGGATACGCCCGTGCTCGGATACAACACCGACAACGCGAACTTCTTGAGGCTATGGACGGCGCTCGCCGCGGACGAGTTCGACCTCGAGGCGTTCAACACCGGCGAGTATTGGCGCGCGGTCGACGAGAAGGTCCGCAGCGAAAACGTCACCAAGGTGCTCTATCCCAACGACGAGAGCATCGCAGGCAAGCAGCTGCGCCTCGAGCAGCAGTACTTCTTCGTGTCCTGCGCGCTGCAGGACATCATCCGCATCCTGCTGCAGAAGTCGACCATCCACGACTTCGCCGAGAAGTACGCGATCCAGCTGAACGACACGCACCCAGCCCTCGCGGTGCCCGAGCTGATGCGACTGCTCATCGACGTGCACGGACTCAGCTGGGATCACGCCTGGGGGATCACCTCGAAGACGATCTCGTACACCAATCACACGCTGTTGCCCGAGGCGCTCGAGCGCTGGCCGCTGTCGTTGATGCAGAAGCTTCTTCCTCGGCACGTCGAGATCATCTTCGAGATCAACGAGCGCTTTCTCGCCGAGGTGCGAACGCGATTTCCCAACGATGAGGCGCGGGTCAAGCGGATGTCGCTCATCGGAGAGGGACAAGAGAAGACCGTGCGCATGGCGCACCTCGCGACGGTGGCGTCGTGCAGGGTCAACGGCGTCGCCAAGCTCCACTCGCAGCTCCTCGTGCAGACGGTGCTGTCGGACTTCGCCGAGCTGTGGCCAGAGCGCTTCACCAACGTCACCAACGGCGTGACCCCGCGGCGCTTTCTCGCGCTGGCCAACCCTGGCCTCGCGGGGCTCATCACCGAGGCGATCGGCGATCGCTGGATCGGCGACCTCGAGTCGCTGCGCGAGCTCGAGAAGCACGCGAATGACGCTGGATTTCGCCAGCGATTTCGGGAAGTGAAGCGGGACAACAAGCGATCCCTCGCCACGTACGTGCAGGACGTCATCGCCGCGGACATCGATCCAGACTCGATGTACGACGCGCAGTGCAAGCGCATCCACGAGTACAAGCGACAACACCTCGCGGTGCTTCACGCGGTGTATTTGCATCAGCGCATTCGAGAGGGGCGGCTCGACGGGATCGTCCCGCGCACGCTCGTGTTCGCAGGAAAGGCCGCGCCGGGATACCGAACCGCCAAGCTGATCATCCGGCTCATTCACGGAGTCGCCAAGGAGATCTCGAAGGACCCGGTCGCGCGCAAGCTGCTGCGGGTGGTGTTCGTCCCGGACTTCAACGTCAAGAACGCGCAGCGCATCTATCCCGCGGCGGACCTGTCCGAGCAGATCTCGACGGCGGGCAAGGAGGCGTCGGGTACGGGCAACATGAAGTTCGCGCTGAACGGGGCGCTCACGATCGGGACGCTCGACGGCGCCAACGTCGAGATCCGCGAGTTCGTCGGGGACGAGAACTTCTTCTTGTTCGGGCTCACCGCAGAGCAGGTCGTCGAACGCAAGGCGAACGGATACGACCCGCGGAGGGTGGCGTTCGAGGACGCCGAGCTCACGTCGGCGCTCGAGCGAATCGCGAGCGGCGCGTACAGCCCACACGAAAAGGGGCTCTTCGCTCCCTGGGTCCGATCGCTGATCGAGCAGGACGAGTTCTTGGCCCTCGCGGACTTTCGCGCGTACGTCGAGCGACAGCACGACGTCGCGCGGGTGTGGCAGGACCCCGACCGATGGTCTCGCATGGCGATCCTCAACGTCGCGCGCATGGGCTATTTCAGCTCGGATCGCTCGATTCGCGAGTACGCCCAGCGCGTCTGGCACGTCGAGCCGCTGCCGATCCTGCTCCCATCCGGGCCCGAGAGCATGCGGCCGCCTGCGCTGTAGTCACCGAAACTCATCACCCAAGAAACGACCGTCCGCGTGTCCGACGAGAGTACGTTCGACGCCGTCTCGAGCCGGCTCCGTTCAGCGTTCGACAGGATCGTCAGCGACGGCCTGCTCGTCCGTCCCGGCGAGGGAACGCGAACCGCCCTGCTCTTCGCGCAGCTGTTGCTGTCGTCTTCGGTCTTCATTCTGGGCCGAACCGTGCGCGACACGCTGTTTCTCAGCCGCTATTCGCTCTCGGCCCTGCCGTGGATGTTTGTCTTGTACGGCGTGGCGTCGGCGCTCACCGTCGTCGTGTACTCGCGCGTCGCTGACAAGCTCCCGCGCGGCAAGATGATCGTGACGTGGTGCGTGCTCGGCGCGATCACGTACTTGGCGACCTGGGGGGCGGCCCGCGCCGGTTGGACGCTGATCTACCCGGTCTTCTACGTGTGGAGCGAGGTCTTCGCGAACCTCTTGCTCTCGCAGTTCTGGACGCTGGCCAACGACCTTCACGACCCTCGCTCTGCCAAGAGGCTCTTCGGGACGATCGGCTCGGCGCGCGTGCTCGGTGTGATCCTGGTGGGCGTGGCGGCCGGGACGATCGTTCGATGGATCGGAACGCAGCAACTGCTGTTCGTCCTCGTCGCGATGCTCGCCGCCATCGGCGCTCTCGCCACGCGGCTCGATCGTGAGCCGAGACCCTCTTCCGGCGCGCGACCGAGGAAGACGCCGCGCAAGCCGCGACCGCCGCCGGCGATCCTCTCCGATCGTTATGTCCAGGCGATCGGCGCGATGTTCTTGCTGACCTTCTCGGCGCTGACCATCGGCGACTACCAGTTCAAGGCCGTGGCGCGCGCGACGTATCGCGAGGACGCGCTGGCGCAGTTCTTCAGCCTCTTCTACGCGGGGGTCGGGGCGATCTCATTTCTGTTTCAGCTCTTCGTCACGCCGAGGCTGCTGGCGCGGTACGGGGTCGGGCTCGGCATGACCGTGATGCCCGCGGTCTTCGGCGCGGCGAGCGGGGTCTTGCTCGCGTTTCCTGCGCTGGCCGTGGCGACGGTGATGAAGTTCTCGGACAACGGCTTTCAGTACACGATTCACGAGAGCACGGTGCAGGCGTTGTACGGGCCGTTCGCCGCGGACGCGAAGGTCCGCACGCGAGCGTTTCTCGACGCGGTCATCAAGCCGCTCGCCTACGGCCTCGGCGGCGTCGCCCTCATCGTGTTCGCCGCGCCCCTCGGCACGATCAAGCTCTCGATGATCAGCGTCGCGCTCGTCGTCGGGTGGATCGCGCTGATTCCCACGGTGCGGCGCCGCTACCTCGCGCAGCTCGAACGAACGCTGGCGGGCGGCCGCCTCGCCGAGGACAGCGAGCGAGTCTTCGACGATCCGCTCGCCCGCGCCGTGCTCGTGCGCTCGCTCGACAGCCCCGATCCGCGGATCGTTCTCGCCGCGCTCGACGCGCTTCGAGGAAGCGCTGACCCTACGCTGCTCGCGGCGTTCGAGCGGCTGACCAAACATCGCGACGCTGCCGTCCGCGTCGCCGCCGTCGAGCGCCTCGGGCCCCACGCCCGGCTGACCAAAACGCGATCCGACGACGAGGCGATCGCAGCGGCGCTATCCGATCCCGAGCCGCAGGTTCGCGCGGCCGCTGCGCACGCGCACGCCGAGTCTGCCGGCGACGACGCGGTCGACGCGCTCGCGCCGTTGCTCGACGACCCGGACCGAGCCGTGCGCGCGCGAACCACGGCGGCGCTTCTCTGCCATGGCGGATTCGAGGGCTCGGTTCTCGCGGGGACGCGGGTCACGCGGCTCGTTGCGTCGAACAACCCGAAGGACAGAGCAGACGCGGCGAGCGTCCTCGGCGAGCTGGGTCCGCCTGGCGCGCGCCGGCTTGTGACGCTGCTCGGAGACAGCGACCGCACCGTGATTCACGCGGCGCTCGTCGCGGCGCGCACGGTCGCAGACGCTCGATGCGTTCCCGCGCTGTTGCAGTTGTTTAGGCGGAGCGCGACGCGACGGCAGGCCGCTGCGGCGCTCGTCGCGGTGGGAGAGCCAGCGGTCGAACCGCTCGCGAAAATGCTCGCCGACGAAGGGTGCGACCGCACCGTTCGCCTCGCGATCCCGAGGGTGCTGCGAGGGATCTCGTCCCCCGCCTCGTGGCGCGCGCTCGAAGCAACGTTGGGCGATCGCGACTCGCATCTTCGATTGAGGGTGTTTGCGGGGCTCTCGAAGCTTCGCCAGTCGACGCGACGGCCGCCGCTGGCGCTCGGCGTCGTTCGATCGCTGCTCGAGCGAGAGATCCGCGAGACGCTTCGGTTGCAGGGCGCGTGGGAGCTGCACAAGGCCGCGATCGGCACGCCCCTGATGGAAGAAGAAGTGCAGTTTCGCGTGGTGCGTGGCGTCCGACGGATCCTCAGGATCCTCGAGCTGCGGTATCCAGCGGACACGCTTCAACGCGTCCGAGATCGAATCGAAGATCCGGCGCGACGAGCGAACGCGATCGAAGTCTTGGACACGACGATCGAGCCGTCCCTGCGTCCGCTGGTGATGCCTTTCTTCGACGACCTGCCCATCGCCGATCGCTGCGCGAAGGCTGGAATCGGGCCGATGCCTTCTTTCGAAGAGCTCAGCACGGAGCAGTGTCGACACCCCAACCCGTACGTGGTGATGCTGTGGCTCGACGCGCTCGCGAAGGCCCGCCACCCGCTCGCGCGGATCGAAGCGCAAGCGGCGCTTTCGCACAGAGACCCCATGGTGCGCGAGGCCGCAGAGGCCGCGCTCTCGAACACGGACGAAGAACCCATGACGTACTCGACGATCGAGAAATTGCTCGTGCTTCGCGCTGCGTCGATCTTCGAGCGCCTTCGCGCGGAAGACCTCGGCCCTCTCGCGCAAGTCGCAGAGGTCGAGGAGTACGCGACGGGCGACGTGATCTTCGCCGAAAGCGATCCGGGCGACGCGCTGTACATCGTGGCGCACGGACGCGTGAGCATCGCCCACGGAGGAAAGCAGCTCGCGACGCTCGCCGCCGGTGAAGCCTTTGGCGAGATGGCGGTGCTCGACGAGGCCCCTCGCAGCGCGTCGGCCACGGCCCTCGAGACGACAGAGCTCTTGCGCATCGGGAGCGACGAGTTCTACGAGGTGCTTCGCGAACAGAGCGAGATCGCCGAAGGAGTCATCCGGGTGCTGAGCCGTCGCCTCCGCGAGTCGAACGAGCGCCGACCGTCCGGCGAGAGGATGAGCGAGCTGCCGCTCAAGCCGCGCTGATCGCGTTCGGGGTCTCGAAAGCAGCTCTGGATGCGCAGAGGCTGCTGCTCGCGTGCAAAACGCGCGGGGTGCTTTGCGGCCTCGAACGCGGCTTCACGCACGGGTTGCAGGTCTTTGGCAGCGCCGCCCACGCTGGCTCGCCGGTTGCTCGACGCTCGTCGTGATGAAGCCAAGGATCTTCGTGCCCTACGATTTCAGCGCCGCTGCCGACCTCGCCCTCGCGTGGGCCAAGGACTACCAGAATATGTCCGGAGGCACGCTGCACGTCGTTCACGTCGTGCAGTCGTCGGCGCCTTCGTTTGTGTCGATGCCTTCGGGTGGCGGCGCGACCCCGGCTGAGATCGAGCGCATCGGCGTCGAGCTCACCGAGCGCCTCAAGGCCAGACACATGAACGCGACGCACGAGCTGCTGATTTCTCCCTCGCCGAGCACGGCGATCTGCGAGGCGTCCGTCGCGAACAAGAGCACCCTGATCGTCATGGGAACGGAGGGCCGCAGCGGCCTCGCGCGGCTCGCGCTCGGCAGCGTCGCGGACTACATCGTGCGCAACGCGAGCTGTCCGGTCGTCACGCTCCGAGCGCCTCGGGCGAACGAAGACGAGGGCTGACGGTGTTCGTCACGGTTCGTACTCGAATCGAGACAGCACAGCGTCGCCAACGCCAATCGTGACAAACTCTCGCGCGCCAGGGTGATACCGCCATGGACGGAGCGTCGTCTGCTGCGACACGCGCGCGCCGCTTTGCACGTCCCACACGCACGTCCCGTCTTCTTCGCTGATCGAGAAGAGCCAGCGATCGAAGACCCACGTGTCCTTCAGGTTGCGCGGCGGGTATGCGACGGGGCGACGGATGGTGGGACCAGCGAACCATCGCTCGAGCCGCTGATTCGAGACGGACACGATGAGCGCAGCGGCGATGAGGTTCTCGTCGTCGTCGCCGTACCCCCACACTGCGATGGTGTCCTCGTCGAGCCAGGCCACGGGTCCGTCCCAGAAGGAGGCGCGATCGACGAGAGGACGCGAGGTGGACCCGTTCTCCGACTCGAACGGGTTGCGCATCCAAGCATCCATCGACCACGCGGTGTCGGCGCCCCACGGATGCCAGTGCCAACCAGCGTCGACGATCCACTTGGATCGCGGCGACACCGAGAGTGCGCCATGAAAGTAGTCGAGCTGAGGGATCGCGTCCGATGCTTGCGCTGCTGCGTCGAGCGACGCGAGCGTTCGCTCGGTGACGATTCGCCGCGCGTCGAGGTCGACGATGTCGAGGCGGTTCCAGTCAGTGGCCGTGACGATCAACGTTCGGCCTTCGAGCCTCGCGCCATCAGCGACGGACGAAGCGCGCCGAGAGTCCCCTCCCTCGCCCTCGCGCGGCAGATCGACGAACGCGACAGGAAAGAAGCTGTTCTCGGCGTGGTACGACTTTCGATCGAGTCGCCACACAACGGCGTTTTCATGGGTGTCGAAGACGGCGCCGAGCGATCCGGACGCCTCGAACACCGCGACGTACCGCCCTCCCCTCGAGCAGCGGATCGCGCTCTGATCGTCGAGCGCGAAGCCCCAGTCGATCTTGGGCCACCGACGCTCGTCCGTCGGGTTGCGAAGGGATCGCTGAAGCAGCGTTGCGTCGCTGAGCACGAGCGACCAGCGGTCCGGCGTCGCGGCGACGGGCGCCAGGTCGATGAGCGAAGCGCCGAGCTCGAGCGAGACCTGCTCGTGAATCCACCGCGAGGACGACTCTTGGACGAGCACGCCAGGAGAACCGCAGAAGCCCGACGGCGAAGTGAGCGAGTCGAGCTGCATCTGCAGTTCGGGCGTCGCCTCGATCCACGCGGGCTCTGTGGGATAGGCCTGCGCGCACTGCTCGCACACCCAAGCGCGCTCTGTCAGAACGCCGGTGAACCAGCACCATCGCCTCGTCGGGGTCGCTGCCACGTGCGGGCACACGCGGCTCGAACGTCCGGCATCGTCGACGGCGACAAACTGGTTGAGCATCGACCGCGAGGCTGCACACAACGGCCGCGGAAGTGAAGGGCGCGGCCCGAGACAACTGACGGTCCTGCGTACGACGCCGCGCTCGAATCGGGAGAAACACGAACACCCGGCGAGCGGTCCTTACGGAGCTCTCGTCGGGTGTAGTCGTTCGCGAGTGTGTGTTGCGTGCTCGCTGGGCG